>ERZ1292633.110-Hain-H41-02um-R1-110-length-110921-cov-8_pt1 | contig 110921 bp, 111 predicted proteins | sample MGYA00564406_ERZ1292633 | MGnify/ENA primary metagenome ERZ1292633 (study PRJEB36523, sample SAMEA6512639) | groundwater metagenome | collected 2019-01-08 | study: AquaDiva: Metagenomics assemblies of 32 groundwater samples
TAATCATCATGCGTTAGTTCCCATCACCAACGGGTGCAATAATTTCTGCACCTTCTGCGTCGTGCCGATGACACGAGGGAGGGAAGTCAGCCGTCCGTTTGACGATATCATCCGTGAGTGCCGGGAGATTGTCAGTCGCGGGATTCCCTATGTCACTCTGGTCGGCCAAAACGTCAATTCCTATGGAGCAGATTTAAAAAACGACAAAGATCAAAAAGTTACCTACGTCAAGCATTTGGGAAGACTTCGGATTCCCACATTGTTCCCATACCTTCTTGAGGAAATTTGTAAGATCGATGGACTGACGCAGATTGATTTTATCTCCAGCAATCCTTGGGACTTTTCCGACACGCTCATCAAGGTCATCGCCGATAACCCAAAAATTTCCCGTCACATTCATTTGCCGGTGCAATCCGGGGATAACGAGGTGTTGCGTCGTATGAACCGGTGGTATACCCGCGAAGAATATATTGCTCTCATCTCAAAACTCAAAAAGCAAATCTCAAATGTTACGATCAGCACGGATATTATTGTGGGATTTCCCGGGGAAACGGATGAGCAATTTCAAAATACAGTGACGTTGGCCGAAACTGTGGGCTTTACCAAAGCCTACGTTGCGATGTATTCCGACCGCCCAATGACAGCAGCCCATAAAGTCTATACCGACGATGTTCCCCACGCAGAGAAGAAACGCCGGTGGCAGATTCTTGAAGAGCTTATAAACAAAACAAATCTGCGTGCTGGGACATATCAATGAATAAGCTTCTCATCATTTGTGGTCCGACGGCGACGGGCAAAACCAGGATTGCATCCGATCTGGCAAAAAAGTTTAATGGTGAACTTGTCGGAGCTGACTCCCGTCATGTCTATAAGGGGCTAAATATTCTTACTGGCAAAGACTTGCCAATTGATGGTACGAAGATTTGGGCTGTTGATCTCGTTGAGGCGCATGAACATTATAGCGTTTCACAGTATCAACAATTCGCGAGGGGAATCATCGATGATATCCATATACGAGGAAATTTACCGATTCTCGTCGGAGGAACGGGACTCTATATCCGATCAGTTATCAAATCTATTGATACGGCTGCTATTCCTCAAAACCCGTCGTTACGGACGACACTTTATTTACAGTCAGTTTCCCAGCTTCAGAAGATCCTTCTTTCCCTTGATCCCAAGAAGTGGGGGAATATGAACACCTCTGACCGAAATAATCCCCGGAGGCTTGTGCGTGCGATAGAAGTGGCCACATGGAATACTGGCCATCAAAAGAGTCAGGATCATGCCCCCACGTTTGACGTGTTATGGATCGGATTGACCGCATCGCTTGATAAACTTCGTGACAATATTAAGGCGCGCGTGAGAGCAAGGTTTACACAAGGTGTTGTGGAGGAAGTGAGATTACTTGGGAAAACGCTTGACGATACCATGCTGCCTGCTGCCACGTCCTTGGGTCTTACGATTGTCCGGGGAGTAGTTTCCGGACAATTGCGCGAGGATGATGCGATTGAGCAATGGACTACTCAAGAGTCCTCGTATGCCAAACGCCAACTCACCTGGTTTCGCAAGGATACATCTATCCATTGGTTTGACATAACAAACGGACAGTATCAACGTGAGGTAGAAGCGCTTGTGAAGGAATGGTATACTAGTTAGCAGATAACTTGTAACTGTAAAATGTATTAGCGAGTTTGCTATTTGCTATTTAAAGTAAAATATGACTTCTAAAATCGAAATATCCCATAAAACCATCATTTTTACCGTTATTTTCCTTCTTGCCCTCTGGGTATTGTTTCAGATTAAAGATATCCTGTTTCTTGTATTTATCGCATTCATCCTCATGACGGCTTTGCGGCCGTTGGTTGATTGGCTTTCGTGGGCTCGGATTCCGAAGGTGCTCGCGATTCTCCTTATATATGCCATAGTGTTTGGATTTTTCGGGATATCGTTTGCCGGTGCAGTGCCGACGCTGGTCATCCAATCAACCAAATTTATCCAGGAACTCCCGACATTTTTAGAAAAAGTACTCCCGTACTGGAATATCGACGTGCGGTCTCTGTCTCAACAGATTGCCCCCATTAGTGAAAATATCGTGAAGCTGACTGTCGGGATATTTTCTAATCTTTTGACGACACTCACCGTTTTAGTCTTTGCCTTTTATTTCCTGCTTGAACGCAAAAAGCTGGAAAGTATGCTTGGTCAAACGATGGGTGAAGAAGCGGCTGCCCGCGTCACTGGCACACTTGCAGAAATTGAATCACGCTTGGGTTCTTGGGTAAACGGGCAGATATTCCTCATGACGCTTATCGGGGTTTGCGTCTATATAGGTCTTACTATCCTCCATGTGGAATTTGCACTGCCGCTTGCCATTATCGCCGGAACGTTGGAAATCGTGCCGATGATCGGCCCCATTATCTCTGCAGTACCCGCGGTATTGGTGGCCCTGACCGTGTCGCCATTCTTAGCGCTTTCCGTCGTGGCTCTCTATTTTATCGTACAGCAAGTAGAAAACAATATTTTTGTTCCTTTAGTTCTTAAAAAAAGTGTGGGACTCTCTCCTATAGTGACGATATTTGCCCTTATGGTCGGGGGGAGGCTTGCAGGCGTGGTCGGTGCGGTATTGGCAGTTCCGGTGGTTTTAGTGCTTCAGTCTATCCTTCGCGCATTTCTTTTCCCCACACAGAAGTAAGCGTTCCTCCAGCGCAGATTATAGTTCTATAATCTCTCCTCCCAAGTGCTGTATGAAGTATGTATCATGAGAGATATACAGAATTCCTCCGCCAAAGGCGGCTAGTGCCTTTTCCAGTTCTTCAATCGAGGGTAAATCCAGATGATTGGTCGGCTCGTCGAGTATAAGGAGATTTGGTTTTGCGGCGAACATCTTCATGAGTTGAAAGCGGGCTTTTTGGCCGCCGGAAAGATTGATTATTTTTTGTCGTCCATCGATAATTGGATCAAATAAATATTGGGCCAGTAAACGTTTTAGTTGCTGGTCTTCCATGGGGATTCCCAATTCAGAATAGTTCAGGAGGACTGCTTCTTCCAGGGACATAAAAAGATATTTTTCACTTATTTCTTGTTCATATTCACCGATACGCAGGCTCGTGCCCAGTGTGATGGTGCCGGTCATTTGTTTGACGTTGGGAATCTCTTGCTTCCAGAGTGAAAGGATTGTTCGAACGAGCGTGCTTTTTCCGGCACCGTTTTTTCCTTTAATAAAAACACGGTCACTATTTTTAATCGAAAAAGTTAATGGTGAAAATAGGGGTGCGCTATATCCTAACGTGAGGTTTTTCACCGAGACGAGATCGCTGGTCCGTTCTTTATTGGTGTGGATCGCGATCGAAATATTTTTTTCTTTAAACTTATGATAGGAATCTAGTACTTCTTTATCGAGTAATTCGGCAGAATTCTGATCGATCCAGAAGGATGGTTTCACTGTTTCCGATTTAATTTTTTCCCAGTCCCGAAGCCAGTGATCATACCGTGTCTTCCATTCTTTGCTTTTTGCCCGCATCTGGAGACCCCATTCTACGCGTTTTTTCGCTTCTTTCAGACGGTTTAATTGGTCGGAGTACTGTTTGACGGAATTGGTGGTTTGTGATGCGTTTTGAGCAAGATACTGATCATAGTTTCCATGATAGAGAGAAAGTTTTTTGTCTTTTAATTCGATTATTTTTGTCACATGCCGTAATACATCCCGGTCGTGCGTTACCACGACAATGCTTTCGCGTGTCTCTTGCATCCAGGAAATAAATTGTTCTTTTCCCAAATAATCCATATGATTCGTCGGTTCGTCGATTAAGAAAAGATCAGATCGTGAATACATGAGTCGGGTCAGCTCTACATACCGTTTTTCTCCACCCGAGAGCTTGGAGAGAGGAAAATGCGCTTGATCATTGGAAATTTGGAAGCCGAGAAGTGTTCTAAGAATGAAGTCTTTACTATAGAAATATCCTTTTTGGGTAAATCGTTCCAACGCTTCAGAGTAGTGATGAATATCCGTGAGAAGCCCTTGCTGGAAATCATGAAGTATTTTTTCGAGTGTATAGTAATCAGGGACACTTTTCAGAATGTACGTCAGTGCGGACTGTTGGGTATCTTCAATATGCTCTTGTTTGGTGAGTGTAACGAGGAGATTCTTTCGGGTTATGACCGTCCCGTCAAAATCGGTATCTTCTCCCGCTAAAATTTTGAGTATGGTCGTTTTGCCTTGCCCATTACGCCCGATGAGGGCAATTTTTTCCCCAGTATCGATCGTAAACGTGAGATCCTTAAAAAGATCCTTTGGCCCGATAGTTTTAGATATGTTGGTAGCTTCCAGTAACATAGGAATTGATAAATAGATCATTATGGGTAGACTAAAAACCCCGCTTGGCGGGGTTTTTAGTGCACACTGGCATCTCATAAGCCAGATTCTGTTTCATCTCGCCGTAGCGTTATCGCCAAGACGGGTTCACCTCGCCGTAGCTCTATCGCGCAGGCGGGTTAGTCGCTCATTTCTCTTAAGCCACGTCAAACGTGGCTAATCCCGGTACGCGGGATGCCCGTAAACTTCACACCGCACCCCGCAAGTCGCGGGGGTTCCGGAATGCGTCGTAGTGGCGGTGTATTCGCCGGTTGCAGCGGGTGGGATTGCCTTTGTCCGCCATAGTTCCGCAAAGCGGAACGTAGGAGGACGCGTTTCACCCATCGACCATAGCCGTCAGGCTACAGGTTGATGATCGTCTCTGTGGCTCTCTCATCCCGTCAGTTCGGGAATCGTTTCCTTTGATTTTCATCTCAGGATCACCAGTCCCGCCCTAAGGCGGGATCAGCGCTTGCGCGCAGTCCCCTGCATTCTGCTGTCTGGACTTTCCTCCCGCCAATAAGCGCACCATGAGCCGCGCTACGAATAGTAGGTAAGGCGAATGGCAAGCTATGGAGGGCGAGCGTCCGGATACCAATGTGCAATAGAGATTATATCATGAAGGCGCTAAAAAACTGCCTCTTTCTGTTCGTGTTCATTTCTGGTATGCTACCAGCTTAGATAGGGACGTAGGCGCGTTCCGCATATATTTAAGAAGGAGAGTTATGGCAAATAAATTATTCGTCGGTAGTTTATCGTATAACATCACGGATCAGTCTCTTGCTGATGCGTTTGCACAGGCGGGAACAGTGGTATCAGCCAAAGTTATCATAGATCGCATGACCGGACGGTCCAAAGGATTTGGATTCGTGGAAATGGCGACCCAGGAAGAAGCCAACAAAGGGATAGAGATGTGGAATGGCAAGCAGCTCGACGGTCGTCCCGTGATCGTAAATGAAGCCAGACCCATGGAGCCGCGGACCGGTGGTGGTGGCTATCAGGGCGGCGGCGGTGGCGGTGGATACCGAGGCGGTGGTGGAGGTGGAAATAGAGGTGGATACGGTGGTGGAGGTGGAGGTGGACACCGGGGTGGAGATCGTGGTGGATTCCGGGGAGGAGATAACTCCGGCGGCCGCGATTGGTAACTTCTGATTTCTCACTATGCTCGCGAAGGTACTATCCGGGGCGGTAGTTGGGCTTGATGCTGTGCCCGTTATCGTAGAGGTGGATATTGCTTCTCAAGGTCTTCCTTCGTTTACTATTGTCGGCCTTCCGGATAAAGCAGTAGAAGAAAGCCGTGAACGCGTTCGCTCGGCCATTAAAAATAGTGGCGCCGAGTTTCCCGCTAAGAGAATCACCGTCAATTTGGCTCCCGCAGATTTACCCAAAGTCGGACCCGCGTATGATTTGCCTATTGCGTTGGGTATTCTCGTCGCATCCGGACAGATCAAACAACCTGCGCAGGATAGTATGTATTTGGGTGAGCTTTCCCTTGACGGGACGCTTCGGCACACCAATGGCGTCCTTTCCATTGGCCTTCTTGCGAAAGAACAACAATCAGGGGCTATTTTTTTGCCCGTCATTGATGCGAAAGAAGCAGCCATCATAAAAGGATTGGATGTGTATCCCACGCCATCACTCATGGCTCTTTTTCAACACCTCATGGGCCTTGCCACCATTACTCCACATCCTTATGTTCCGTTTGACGTTCTTACCGACGAGGAAAATTTTGAATTTGATATGGCAGAAATTCACGGTCAGGAATACGTCAAGAGGGGACTGGAGATTGCTGCAGCCGGCGGGCATAATGTATTTATGCAGGGGCCTCCGGGAGCGGGGAAGACGCTTCTTGCGCGTACGCTTCCCTCCATTCTTCCGACGATGACCCAAGAGGAAGCGCTCGCGGTGACGAAGATTTATTCCGTCACCGGCAATCTTCCCTTAGGGACCTCCGTTTTCAAATTCCGGCCATTTCGTGCACCGCATCACACGACGTCTCGCATTGGGCTCATCGGCGGCGGCGCCCATCCCATGCCGGGAGAAATATCTCTTGCTCACCGCGGGGTTTTGTTTTTGGACGAGTTTCCGGAGTTTCCCCGGCATGTTTTAGAGGCACTGCGTCAACCCATGGAAGATGGTATCGTGAGCATTTCTCGGGCAGCCGGTACGGTACAGTACCCGGCCAAGTTCATGCTCGTGGGAGCGGCTAATCCCTGTCCATGCGGCAATCATGGAAGTGAGACGAAGCGTTGTACATGCCTTCCCGGAACAGTGAGCCGTTACGAGAAGCGCATTTCCGGTCCGATTATGGACCGGATTGATCTTGTGATGCACGTGCCGGCGGTGAAAGTGGAAAAGCTTACGTTTGATAGCCCCGGGCAAGCGGAATCTTCTGCCATCATTCGTGCCCGTGTACAGACGGCACGGAACAGACAAACGAAGCGTTTGAGTAAGTACTCCATTGCCTCCAATGCAGAGATGTCCAACAGAATGGTCAAAGAGCTCTGTCCGTTGGATGGCAACGTGCAGGCATTCTTGCGTAGTGCGGTGGGAGAGCTCGGGCTTAGTGCCCGGAGTTACTATCGGGTCGTGAAGATTGCCCGGACCATTGCTGATCTTTTCGGGGATGGGATGATCGCTACAGCGCATGTTGCAGAAGCGTTGCAATATAGGGGACATGAACGGGTAGTCTAGTGGTTGAAAAAAAAGAAACCCCGCCGGAAGGACGGAGTTTCTTTATAGTTCAAAAAATATTATGCTGCTCCGATTTTATACATACCGGTTCCACACACAGGACACTTTCCTTTCATTGCCGGTTTACCATTTTTCATGGTGACTTTTACTGCAGCTGGATCTTCTCTCTTTGCGCGACATTTTACACAATACATGCTTGCCATAATTTATTTCACCTCCTTTAGAAACACTTAACGAATGTGAATGAGTTTAGTGTTTCTTAAGCCCGCCGCTCACGTGCTCTTTGCGGCGTGTACGAATAGTACTGAAAAGCCGCAAAGGAAACGTAGGCGGGCAATATTCTTTTTTTCATCAATCCACTTAACGAATATGAATGAGTTTAGTGTTTCTTAGGCCCGCCAAGCAAACGCTCCTTGAGCCGCAGTAGAAATCTGACTTCGGCGAAAGGTAAGTTGCGGCGGGCAGGACTTGACTTGCGTAGCCTATTTCCCCATCATCACCGATAGCACTATTTCTCCTCCGATTGCAATTGCCGCTAACATAAGTGTTTTCACTAAATCTTTTCGGATTGCCTGGTCTATGGGTTGTATAGCGGTAACGGTGCCATGAGAATCGTTTGTCTTTGCCTGATACACGAAGGGAGAGGAGGAAGGAGTTTGTGTTAGTCTCGTGGACTGCTTCAATACTGTACTCGCGGGGACTGTTTCGTGTAGCCCCTGGAGTTTTCTGCGGTACTGGGCGATGATTTTTTCTTTCTTTGTTTTTTTCGGCATACCAGGTAGTGAAAATTCGACAACTCCCGTATTTATTATTGCCGTTTGTTGTCTTTTCTTACCGATTTTTTATGTACAGTTATCGCCAGGAGTTTTTGCGTGCACAGCACGCGGTCGAATTTCTACTACCTGGCATGGTCATCAAAGCTATTTAGCCTCAAGTGTCCACGAGCGTAACACGGCCGAAGTAACTTTGTCAACTTGTCGGTTCAATTCATGATTGACAATTCTTTATCGGTAATCGTAAGATGATCAATACAGTGGTGCTCAATGAAAGTTTGATTATCGGATTATTAGCTCTCTTGATATTGGGATTTTGCGCGTTAACATATATTGTTGCCAAGCTCCAAGTCCATTATAACCGTCTTATACGCGGAGTGAGCGGTACGACATTAAGTCAGGTTCTGGACGGACTTTTGACAGAGTTTCAAAGTCTTAAAATTCGTACAACAAGGGCAGAAAAAGCAGTCGATCAGTTGGAAGTAGACGGGAGGGGTCATATACAGCGAATCGGCATTGTCCGGTATAACCCGTTTTCTGATACTGGTGGATCGCAGAGTTTTACGATGGCGATTCTGGATGGCGAAAGCGATGGCGTGGTCATGACCTCGCTCTACGCCAGAAGCGGTAACCGCTGGTACGTAAAACAGATTACGAAAGGAAAAGGCAAAGATATTGAATTATCCAAAGAGGAGTTGTCTGCCGTCAAACAGGCGATAGGAGAAAAATGAAAAAAGAGAAATACTTAATGATGAGCGTTGTTGGTCTTGCATTGTATCTGATCGCCACCGGTCTTTCCTTTGGTATTTTTTCATGGATGGGAAGCCGGGCGCAAGCGGATTCAAGCACTCAAGAGTCAGCATCCAAAGGACCGCAAGGTCATTTTGCGGTTGACCCGAGTCTTCCTAAGTCGGAGTTGTGTCCGATTAATGGCATGTATTTCACCAAACCCGAGCGGGAGACGTGGGAGAAGCGTCGACCACTTGCCGTCATGATCGAGAATCATGCAGAAGCCAGGCCCCAGTCAGGACTATCATCGGCGGATGTTGTGTATGAAACCGTTGCAGAGGGTGGCATTTCCCGGTTCATGGGAGTATTTTATTGTGGGGCAGCAGCCGCTCCGGTGACGCTTGCGCCGGTGCGAAGCGCACGGACGTATTTCTTGCCGTGGGTTCTTGAGTATGATGCTCTCTACAACCATGTCGGTGGTGCAGGACGCTGCGAGGATGGCACCGTGGATGAGCGGGCGAAAGCATTGTGTCAGATCGAAACATGGAAAGTGAAAGATATGGATCAGTTCGGCATTTCCTTCCCGACGTGTTATAGGAACTATGATCGTTTGGATCATCCCGTGGCGACAGAACATACCATGGTCTGTTTTACCGATAAGCTCTATAAGTTGGCAAGCGAGCGTGGTTGGACGAACGTGGATACGAAGGGCGTCACATGGGATAAATCCTTTGAGTCATGGAAGTTTAAAGATGATGCGAAGGAGGGAGATCGTAGTGCTTCATTTTCAGGAAGTTTTGTCGCCTGGAAAGGATACGAAAAGGAGTACGGGGTACGATGGGACTTCGATCCGGCCACAAATATGTACAAACGGTTTAACGGTAGCGCGGCTCATACGGATCTTGAAACCAAACAACAGTTGACGGCAAAAGCGGTCGTTATTATGTTTGCCAAAGAGACCGGGCCGGTTGACCAACACGCGCACCTTTTATACGAAAATATTGGATCGGGTACGGGGTTTCTCTGGCAGGATGGGAAGGAAATTCCTATTACCTGGAAAAAAGCCACGCGAAATGCACGGATGAAGTTTTACGACGCAGGTGGAAAAGAAATTGAACTCAATCGTGGTCAATTGTGGATAGAAATGTTGCCCATCGGAACACCGATTAAAAAATAAGGTATTTCTTCTTCTGCCCCGAAGGGAGTGAATATGATACTAGAAGACTTAATTATCTCCAGAGTCAGGGTGAAGATGTTGTCCCTGTTTCTTTCTCATCCGGGTACTATTTTTCACGTGCGGGATATCGTGCGCAAGGTTGATGAGGAGATCAACGCCGTGCGCCGGGAGCTCGCGCACATGGAAAAAGCCGGCATGGTGACGAAGGAAGCCCGTGCCAACCGTCTTTTTTACATGTTCCGTAAAGATTACCCTTTGTATTTTGAGCTTATCGAGCTTATCGGAAAAACTAATGGACTCGGATGGGATATTTATAAACACCGGCCGAAATTGGGCAAGATCAAGTTTGTTATGCTCTCCGGCAGATTCCTGCGCGGTTTGCCTAGTCGGGGCTCAAATGACGTTGATCTTCTTGTCGTAGGCACGGTCGTTCTTCCGGAGCTTGGGCAGCTTGTTAAACTCGAAGAAACCAAGCGGGGACGTGAGCTTAACTATACCGTGATGACGGAGGAAGAATTTCTTTTTCGCAAGCGCCGTCGTGATCCGTTTGTCATTGGCATTCTCACCGGTTCGCGTGTCATGGTAGTGGGAGATGAGGAAGAACTCGTTGACGGACTATAATCCACGCGTGTTACAATATTCAACATGTTTCATAATCCCAAGCGGGTATTTTTTTTCATAATCCTCCTGACTATTGTGGTTGCGGCTATTGATCTTCCGGAAAATTTTCGGATACAGAAGACGCTCTTTGGTCAGCACATTGATGTCACGATCAACCCTCCGGAGATAAACATTAATGCCGCTAATATTCACATTCAGAAACAGTTCAAAACGCATCTGGGTTTGGATCTCTCCGGAGGGACACATATCGTCCTTAACGCAGATATGACCGGTATTCCTGTTTCGCAGCGGGATGACGCATTAGAGTCTTCCCGGCAAGTTATCGATAGGCGTGTTAATTTTTTTGGGGTCAGTGAGCCGGTCGTACAGACGTCCAAGTCGTCAGATTCCTATCGGGTTATCGTCGAGCTTCCGGGAGTGACGGATGTGGAGTCGGCCGTTGCCCTTATCGGACAAACGGCAAGTCTTGAGTTTCGGGAATTTATTGATCCGGCAGCCGCGACCGGAGCGGCATACGTGATACCCAGTCTCACAAATACGACATCTGTTCACATCACCGGCAAAGATTTGAAGAGTGCCCAACTTGATTTCGGAAGCGATACGGGAGCTCCTCAAGTGGCGCTTGAGTTTAGCGGCGAGGGAGCCACGAAGTTTGCTTCGGCCACAGCCCGTCTCGTCAACCGCAGTCTGGCTATTTTTCTGGATGATGAACCGCTTACCTGGCCGCGGGTAAATACTGCCATTACCGATGGGAGAGCCGTTATCACGGGAGGATTCACAGTCGATCAGGCGAAAAATCTTTCACTCCAGCTTGCCGCCGGAGCTCTTCCGGTACCAGTGAATGTCGTCGAGAAGCGCACGATTGGGGCAAGTCTTGGGGCGGCATCGGTTACCAAAAGCATACGCGCGGGACTCATCGGTCTTTCTGTTGTTGCCATCTTTATGATTGCCCAATATGGGAAACTTGGATTGTTAGCGGATCTTGCGCTTGTGGTGTATGGACTTGTGACATTTGCTCTCTTTCGTATCATCCCGGTGACGCTGACGCTTCCTGGTATCGCGGGATTTATTCTTTCAATCGGCATGGCGGTAGACAGCAATATTCTTATATTTGAGCGGTATAAAGAAGAGCGCCGGCGCGGGAAGCCCATGGGGATTGCGATGGAACAGGCATTCGGGCGTGCGTGGGACAGTATCAGGGATGCCAACATTACCACGATCCTTACGGCTCTCATCCTTTATAATCCCGGAAACTGGCAATTTTTGCCCTCATCCGGTATGGTGCGGGGTTTTGCCCTCACCTTATTTATTGGGGTGATTGTGGGACTATTTACCGGTATTATTGTTACCAGGACATTGGTGAGAGTGCTGTATAGAGAGAAATCAATAAATGGAAAATAGAAATTCGTTGTTTCGAAAATAGAAATACGTTATCGAAAATCGTATTTCGACTTTCTATTACGAATCTCAAATTTCGTTATAACGACTTTCGAATATCCTAATGCTATATGATTAGATTTTCTAAATATCTTTGGCTCTACGCCCTCATTTCAGGGTTGATTCTTGTGCCGGGCGTTTATTCGATCGTCCGTTACGGTCTTCGGCCATCTATCGATTTTACTGGGGGGACGCTTCTGGAGTTTTCATTTGATCGGCCGGTCCCGGAAAATATTTTGACTGATGTTGCCCGAAAGCAGGACCTACCGATTGCGAGTATTCTTAGTTCCGGAAGCAATACGTATCTTCTGCGTATCAAGCCCGAAGGAAGCGATAATGTCGCCGGATTTTCACAAATGGTAGAACGGGAATCCAGTAGTACGGCGACTATCTTGCGCAACGAAACGGTCGGTCCCGTGTTAGGAAGCGAACTTTTGGGAAAAGCAGTTGTGGCTGCAGTGCTTGCCATTTTTTGTATTTTGGCCTATGTCGCGTATGCCTTCAAAAATATCAAGTTCGGAGTGTCCGCTATTATTGCTCTCCTCCATGACCTTTTGGTGGTTCTCGGTGTATTTTCACTTTTAGGGGTATTGCGGGGAGTGGAAGTTGATACGTTATTTGTGACGGCATTTCTGACCACCATGAGCTTTTCGGTTCACGATACGATCGTGGTGTTTGACCGTATTCGTGAATATCGAAGGAGAGATGAAAAGACACGGTTTGATGAGCTTGCCGACCGGGCACTCACCGAAACAATGGGCCGGTCGCTTACAAATTCATTTACTATCATGTTCATGCTTTTGGCTCTCATCCTTATGGGAGGGGGGTCGGTTCGGTGGTTTGTCGTGGCACTCCTCATCGGGACGGTTTCGGGTACGTACTCATCGCCGTTTGTCGCCACCCCGATCCTGATTTTGTGGGATAGGTGGGAGAAAAGAAAAATACGTCTCCCTTAACTTCCCGTATATTCCCGTAATCTCCCGTTGTTTTAGTTGATCGTAGATTTCAACTCTCTCATTCGCGTGAGCAACGCTTCCCGTTCGTTAACCAGCGTTCCTGCTTCGACCTCGGCAAACAATTGGTCAAGTAGTGTTCCGATGATCGGTCCGGGTTTCACTCCAAGTTCGGCCATCACGTCATGACCGTTGACGAGAAGATCATGGACCGTAAAGGGTTGTTTTTGCACTTCCACGAGTCGTTTTTTATAAAGTTCCAGCCGCCAGGAAGTCTCCTGCGCTCCGCCGCCCAACCGGTCTCCGATACGCAGAGCCAGCATCGCATCCAAATTTTCTTTTCCGACGCGGCGGATGAACCGCCGTATGGCCGCATCGGTTTGCCGTTCGTCGACACTAAACTGGTGCCACCGGACGAGGGTAAGTACCAGGTCGGATTGTTTTTTAGATAGACGGAGGCGTTCAACAATCTTTCGTACCATTCTTGTCCCCGCCACTTCGTGGTTATAAAACGTGATGAGTCCCGTCTCGTCTTTATGAAACGTTTTTGGTTTCCCAATGTCGTGAAGGAGGGTCGCAAGCTTTACGACCGGATCGGCTGATGGGCAGTATTTCATGGCCATCACGGAGTGGGTTCCCACATCGTAGATGTGGTGGCGCTTCGGGCTTTTTTGGGGAGTTGCAAATGCCTCGTCAAATTCCGGGAGAATTATGGTGAGGAGGCCTGTGGCCTTGAGCACGAGTATGGCATCAGAGGCGAACTGTGCGGCGAGAATCCTGAGGAGTTCGTCGCGGACGCGCTCCATAGATATATTGACCAGAAGGTGAGCATTAGCTTGTATTCCCGCGAGTGTAGATTCGTCGATGCTAAATCCGAGCTCCGCTGCCAGTCTGACCGCCCGCATCATGCGGAGGGCATCTTCGGCGAAGCGTTCCTTGGGATCTCCGACTGCTCGGATGATTGTTGCGGTAATATCCTTTTGTCCGCCGTAGGGATCGATGAGTCGTTTCCCGTCCCACGCAATTGCGTTGATGGTGAAGTCGCGGCGCGCAAGATCTTCCTCAATGGTTACCCCCCAGCGAACCGTATCCGGGTGGCGGCGGTCCGCGTATCCCTTCTCGCTTCTGTACGTTGTAATTTCATAGATATCAGAAACTGTAAGATTCCCGGAATCTATCTTTTTGATTCCGGGAATCGGGCGAGCAGAAGGCGATTCGTAAATTTTTACGCCTACCGTTCCAAATTGGTTGTCATAAAAACTATCCGGGAAGAGAGCAAGAATTTCTTCGGGTGTTGCATTCGTTGTATAGTCCCATCCCTTTGTGGGTTTGCCCATGATTGTATCCCGCACTGATCCGCCTACGGCATACGCTTCAAACCCTGCTTTTTTGAGGGTATCAATGATGGATTGTGCATCCCTTGGAAGGATCATAATGGCCTTATGATATCATAGAGCCCATGACCCTTCGACTATGCTCTGGGTCATAGTGAGTGAAATCGAACTATGAAGAAATGGGAAATTATACATAAGTTTCCGCCAAAGGCGGACCAGCCTATGGCTGGAAAAGTTGAAAACATTGTCAAGATTTTATTGGAGAACAGGGGACTATCGACAAAAAATGATATCAATCTTTTTCTCAACCCCTCTGATCCTTCTGGTCTTACACCTAAAGATGTCGGAATAGATAAGGCATCACTATCCCAAGCCCTGACGCGTATCCGGAAGGCTATTCGTGACAAAGAATCCATCGTCGTCTACGCAGATTACGACGCAGACGGTATCACCGCAGGCGCTATCATGTGGGAGGCGCTCCATAGCTTGGGGGCGATGGTTATGCCCTATATTCCCCATAGGGTAGAGGAAGGGTACGGATTGTCGATAAAAGGAATAGACGCAGTAGGCGCGCAGTTTGACCCGACGCTCATCATTACGGTCGATCATGGGATTACGGCATGGGAAAAAGTGGCTTATGCCCGGGAAAAGGGGATTGACGTCATCATCACGGACCACCACGTCAAGCCCGAGACGCTCCCGGACTGTACGATCGTTCATACGACGAAGCTTTCCGGTTCCGGCGTTTCCTGGTTCGTCACCAAAGAATTATTGGCGAAGTCACGAAGTAACGAACTAACGAATAACAATGACTTCGCGGCTCTCGCCGCTCTCGGTACTATCGCGGACCTCGTGCCGCTCACAGGCCCTAACCGCTCGATCGTCAAGTATGGATTGGCAGCTATGAATCAGACAAAACGTGTGGGATTGGAAGCACTTATGGCGGACGCGGGTATCACGAAAGGCGTTCTTGATGTCTACGCTGTTTCTCATATGCTAGGTCCCCGTTTGAACGCTATGGGGAGGCTCGAACATGCCATGGATGCCCTCCGCCTCCTTTGTACGAACCAAAAAGATAAAGCGAGCCTGCTTGCCGAGAAGTTAGGGATGACCAATCGCGACCGGCAGAAACTGACGGAAGAAACAGTGGTGCATGCCAGAAGTCTCGTTTCATCATTTCTTAAAGGCCAGGCCTTAGCCTTGGAAGGCCTGGCCTTAAGTCATGTAAAGAAATTAATTTTCGTCTCTCACGATTCCTACAACCCCGGTGTCATCGGATTAGTAGCCGGAAGACTCATGGAGGAATACTACCTCCCCGCGATCGTCGTGAGCAAAGGCGAGCTTATGAGTAAGGCATCCGCACGGTCTATCAGCGGCTTTAATATCGTGGAGGCGATCCGGTCTTGCAGCGATATTCTTGTTGACGTTGGCGGTCACCCGATGGCAGCTGGATTTACGGTGGAAACCAAAAATATTGCGGTGCTTCAAGAGAGACTTGAGAAATTAGCGGAAAAGGAAATTGGTGAAGATCAGCTCATGCGCTCTCTTAAAGTTGACGCAGAGATTCCGTTGGATTTTGTCACGCCGGAGCTATACGAGGCGCTTGGACAACTCCAACCTTTTGGTTTTGGCAACCCAGAGCCTGTTTTTGCGACACGAGGTGTGAAGGTGACGGAAGCCCGCCTCGTCGGGGCCACTGGCAAGCACTTGAAACTCCGTGTTTCTTCGTCTATTATCCCCGCCGTTCCCTCTGTCATCCCCGCGAAGGCGGAGATCCAGTCTTCATTTGACGCGATTGCTTTTAACTTAGGAAGTCTGTTCGGTCAGCTCCAATCCGGTCAATCCGTTGATCTTGCCTACACCATCGATATGAACACCTGGAACGGCAGTTCCAAATTGCAGTTGAAAGTGAAAGATATCCAAGTCTAAATTCCTCTAAACTCCTCTAAATTCCTTTAAAATCCTCTATTGATTTCAAAAGCAGTACCCCTCTCAATTATGATTGAAAGTATACGCATATAATGCTTTTTAAACGATTAACTAACTACTGCGGTTTCTTCCGGTTCGTATATAAGTCCTCTTGCTTCTTGATATCTTTGACCTGCATCAGGTCCAAAAGTTACGTTTAATGAGTCAGGGAAAACAGCTATTCCTGCTCGAGCGACGTCTTCTGGCGAATAACATACTATTTCGCCTGTTCCCCTCGGATAAAATGTTAAAGTAGAGATAGTTTCTATATTATTTAACACCTCCTCTCGTAGCTCTTTTTCATGCATCCATGATTGACGAATCCATCTTATGGTTTACGTTTCATCACGAACAAAAATTAATCCATGTGCAGTTCTGACGGCAAATATATTAGCGTCAGTGATTATAAATTCCTGTTTTGGATCAAGTATGGCTCCATCCAACGGGAATGACTCACCCGCTTTGTGTAATGTTCTTACTGCCTCAAGAAAGACTTCATCAGTTTGTCCAATGAATCTGTTCATTGCAATTCTTTGTGCTGAGTCCACGTTCATAGTTTCTCCCATCATCCCAGTAGACCGCTTGCCGTTCCCGAGGGCTACGTCCTCGTCACTATCCGCCTGAGCTTCCTTTACGCCTTTTCAGTACTATTCGTACACGGCGTAAAGAGCGCACTCTGGCGGATTGATGGTTGCTAAGCTCGCGAATAGGAATTCGCTTGCAAAGCAACACATCAAAAAACCCCGCTTATTGGCGGGGTTCGTGTGATTTATAAATTTATTTTTATGCAGTCACCACACGACCCCTCGCCCCGAATCGGAGCTTAATAAGGAGGACGTTGATAATTTGGTGACCGTTAGTTTGCATAGGTTAGATATCGTTTATAGCATTAGAATCTCCTTCTTGTCAAGATGGTAAATTGACCATAGAATAAATGGTATGCGTACACTTGCACGGGAGATTACAGAAAAAGTCGGTCAGGAAGTGCTCCTTCAGGGTTGGGTCGGGGCACGGCGCGACCACGGGAAGATCATGTTTTTGGATCTCCGGGACCGTTCTGGCATCGTGCAATTGGTATCGACCAAGGATAAAGGGGATGCCCGTCCTGAAGACGTTATCGAAGTCGTGGGACTAGTGAAGGAGCGTCCGGCATCCATGATTAATCCCAAATTAGAATCCGGCACGGTTGAGGTGGAAGTGAAAGAGTTAAAAATTGTATCCAAAGCCCGTGAGCTTCCGTTTCCCATCGATACGGATGGGCTCGAAATTAATGAAGAAATCCGGCTCAAATATCGGTATCTGGATATGCGCCGGCCGCGGATGAACCGGAATCTTCGGATGCGCTCAAAAATGACGATGTTTATCCGCAATTATTTGAGCGGACATGATTTTGTCGAGATAGAAACACCTATATTAACCAAGACCACGCCGGAAGGGGCACGGGACTTCATCGTGCCGTCGCGTCTCCAGAAGGGCAAGTTTTACGCGCTTCCCCAGAGCCCGCAGCAATACAAACAGCTTCTTATGGTCGCGGGATTCGAGCGGTACTTCCAAATCGCGCGCTGTTTCCGGGATGAAGACCCGAGGCATGACCGCGCGTACGGTGAGTTTACGCAGCTTGATATGGAAATGTCCTTCATTACGCAAAATGACATCATGACCATCGCCGAAGATTTATTTACCAAGCTCGTCATCGAGCTTTTTCCGGAGAAACATATTTCCCAATCACCCTGGCCGCGCATTCCCCATGCCGAAGCCAAAGCTAAGTATGGCACGGATAAGCCGGATCTGCGCAAAGACAAAAAAGATCCCAACGAACTCGCGTTTTCCTGGACCATAGATTTTCCGCTCTTTACCGAGCAGTCTCAAGAGGATTTTTATCACGGGTCCGGGAAAGCCAAGTTTGCCCCGTCCCATCATATGTTTACGTCGCCCCACCCGGATGACATAGGGCTTCTGGAGATCGATCCTCTCAAAGTAAGGGGTCTACAACATGATTTGGTTCTCAACGGCTACGAGGTAGGTGGGGGGAGCATCAGGATTCACCAAAAAGAGATACAGGAAAAAGTGTTTGATCTCATCGGATTTACCGATAAGCAAAAATCCCAGTTTGCCCATATGCTTACCGCTTTCACCTATGGCGTTCCGCCTCACGGCGGTATTGCGCCGGGCATTGACCGATTCCTTATGGCTATCCTTGGCGAGCCAAGCGTACGGGAGGTTATGGCGTATCCAGCCAGTGCCTCCGGTCAGATTTCCGTTATGGACGCACCGAGTGCCGCCACTTCCGAGCAGCTCATTGAGCTGGGAATTTCCGTGCGACCAAAAAAGGAATAATTCATGCCCAAAGAAAAACCGGTCAATCAACATGCTCATGAGTGGCTCGCCCGTTCATGGCATAAGATCCTCTATCTTCTCATCCTTGCCGGATTTTTTCTCTGGTATCCGGGACATAATCGTTTATTGATGATTGCTCCGGGGGTTATGCCGAGTGCATTTACTATACCGTTTCCCATGCCTTCGATTGCCCCGTATCCTACCAATGTGACCGGCGTGTTTCCCGGGGGCGATGTTTCTGCCGGTGGGATAGTCATAGAGGATGTGGACTCCGGAGTCGTCCTGTATCAGCGCAATAGTTATGAGTCGTTTTCTCCGGCCTCCACGACGAAGATTTTGACGGCTCTGGTTATTTTAGATTCTTTTGTCCTTGACGATGTCATGACGGTGAAAACATTACAGAATGATGGGGCGAGTATGAAGCTTGTTGCGGGGGAGCGCATAACAGTCGAAAACCTGCTGTATGGTGCGCTCATTCAATCCGGTAACGATGCGGCGTATGCATTGGCCGAGAACTATCCGGGCGGGGTAGAGGCATTTGTTCTGGCTATGAATGAAAAAGCAAAAGCTTTACATCTGACTCAATCACATTTTACCAACCCCGTCGGGTTTGATGATCCTGCACACAAGATGACGCCCATGGATTTGGCGAGGCTTGCAGGAGTTGCCTTATCAAATAAAACAATCGCCAAGATTGTCGCTATCCCGCAGATCACGATTTCAGACGTGACGCACACGTATTTTCATTCGCTCACCAACGTCAATCAGTTGTTGGGAAAAATTCCCGGCGTTGGAGGGATCAAAACCGGATGGACCGAAGAGTCGGGGGAGAATCTGGTGACCCTCGTTGAGCGCGGGAATCACCGTGTCATCATTGTAGTGCTTAAAAGTAAAGACCGGTTTGCCGATACGACAAAACTCATCGATTGGGTTTTTGGTAATCATCATTGGGAAACCCTGAGCCTGCAATAGCGCATATCCATTGTAGGAACGCGAAATCTTAATTATAGACAAAATAAACCACGTGGTTTATTTTGTCCGCGCAGATTAAATCCCCCAAATTCCCCAAAGCCCCTAAACGCCTTCAAATTCCTCTAAAATCCTCTATGGATTATCCTTATGATACAATGCTCTTCATGGAACCAATACCTCAAAAAGCCGGAGTCGTTGCTATCATAGGCCGTCCTAATTCAGGTAAATCGACTCTTCTCAATAATATTTTAGGCCATAAGGTCTCCATTACCTCGCCTAAGCCGCAGACCACCCGGTTTGCCATCCAGGCCGTATACGAGGATGACCGTGGACAGATTATATTTGTCGATACCCCCGGAGTCGTGGGGAAGGTCAAAGACCAACTCGCGCGCCGGATCAACCTGGAGGCCGAGAGCCAGATTAATAAAGAGCTTGATTTGGTGATTTATCTGGTCGATCACACGCGGGAGCGGGATTTGGAGGAAAACAAGACATTTGGGTTAGTGCGCAAGTTTAAGGGTCATAAATTACTGGTTATTAATAAGATTGACGTCATAAAGCCTACCTACATCGTGCAGTACAAATTTATGGAGGAGGAGTTTGATGCAGTGGTTGAAGTTTCCGCGCTTGAAAGGAAGCACTTAGGGAAGCTTCTTCAGGTGATTTTTGAATTTCTTCCGGAAGGTAAACCCATGATAGAGACCGGCGATTTACCGCAGCCGGGCTTGAATATCGACAGCAAGACGTTTCTTTCTGAAATCATACGGGAGAAAGCATTTCTTTTTTTACGGCGCGAAGTCCCGTATTCCGTGACGGCAGTTGTTGATGATGTCATTGTCCGGGATAACGGAGTGCTCTATGTAAAAGCCCGCATCCTCACGTCCGCGGACCGGTATAAATCCATGATCATCGGAAAAAGCGGCGTCATGATCAAGGAAATCAGCATGGCCGCCCGCAAGGAACTGGAAACGGCGACCAATAAGAAGGTATATTTAGAGCTTACCGTCGAAACAAACTCTCATTGGATGGATACTGTGTAGAATTATATCCAGCCTAATTCCTTAAAGAGTTTCACTGATGGTCTTGCCAGCGGGATTTTCGTAAGATCTTTTTTATTTATCCACTCTAACCGGCTGATATCATCTCCTGCAATCACATCATCCTGTTTACATTTCAGTCTGTAGGTCAGGAATACATAATGGGTCATCTCGCCATGTTTATCCGGTTCGTAATCCTCATCAAAGGAGAGTCTTCGTAATGTTCCCCCTTCGATTTTAGTTTCTTCTTTGATTTCCCGATGCATCGCATCGGTGAGCGATTCTTCCTCCAAATTTACTCCACCTCCGGGTAATACCCACGTATTGGGGTACGGACCGATATCCGGTGGTTTTCTGCCGAGTAAGATTTTTTGGCCTTTTTCGATAATCACGGCAACGACGACGCGGGTTTTCATATTTTTAGACGAAGTAAAGTTTCTTTTTTGCCCAATATTTCCAATGATTCCAGGAGCGGTGGCCCGACGGTTTTACCGGTCACGGCGACACGAAGCTCCATAAATACGTCCCTCACCTTCATTCCCGCTTTATTCGTGGCTTCCCGGATGGCTTTTTCCATAGCTTCATGATTCCAATCGCAGGATGCAAGCGCTTCCTTTGTTATCTTCAATAACGCCTCGTTAATCGGTCGCTCTAACTCCTTTGGTCGTTCAAAGAAAAATCCTGCCATCGCCTCATATTCTGCAAGCGTTTTTATCCGTTCTATAATGAGAGGGACTGTTTTGTCTATCATATCCTCCTCATATTTTCCGTTATAAAAATTATAGATTTGACTTTTGACTTTTGACTTTTGACTCCTTCTTAGATACTCCCCATTCATCCACCGTAATTTTTCAATATCAAAGATCGGCGCGGTGGTCTGGATATTTTTGAGATCAAACACCTGTATCATTTCGTCAACGGAAAATAGTTCTTTTCCTTCCGGATGTGCCCATGCCATGGTAGCTAGATAATTGACGACCGCCTTCGGCAGAAATCCCTGCTCCTTATACCAGGATGCCCATACGGGATTTTTTCGTTTAGAGAGTTTGCTTTTATCGGTGTTTCGTAAGAGCGGCATATGGGCATAAATCGGTAGTTCCCATGAGAAAAATTGATAGAGGAGGATGTGTTTGGGAGTCGATGAAATCCATTCCTCGCCGCGGATGATGTGGGAGATTTCCATGAGATGGTCATCGACAACTACGCCCAGGTGGTAGGTAGGAAACCCATCGGACTTGAGGATAACCTGATCATCGATGAGTTTATTTTCAAAAGAAATTTCTCCCCGGATCAGATCGGTAAATGTTGTCGTGCCCTCATCCGGCACCTTTAAGCGAATAACGAATTTTTCTCCGTTTTCTCTGCTGTCTGCTATCTGCTGTCTGCTGTTTGTTCTACACTTTCCATCATACATTGGCGGTTCGTGTCGGGATTCCTGGTCCTTCCTCATCTGGGCAAGCCGCTCCGGGCTGCAAAAACAGTAATATGCATGTCCTTTCTCCACAAGCTCTTCCGCAAATTTTTTATATATCTCTAGGCGCTCCGACTGGCGATATGGCTTGTGAGGTCCTCCGATATCCGGTCCTTCATCATGGGCAATACCCAGCCAATCAAGCGACGCTAATATTCTGGTTTCAGAACCTTCCACAAATCGTGTCCGGTCCGTGTCTTCGATGCGGATGATGAACTGTCCATTGTTTTGTTTGGCGACCACGTAGTTGATGAGCGCCGTATACGCGTTGCCGATGTGGAGGTTTTCGCCGGTCGGTGAGGGTGCGATCCTTGTTCGTATATGTTTCATGGTGGTTATCTAATCATGTTGATTTTACCACTTTTTCACCATATTCTGTTACTATGGAATAGATAAGCACTTGATAAAAATAAACATGATCAACACGTGATCACGTGCTCATCAGGTTTGACAATCATGTGCTAATCACATATGGCAAATTTAACCGAAACCGCCTACTATACACGCCGGACGATTAACTGGATGATACTTGGGGTCATCTTTTACATAGTTTTGCGGCTTTTTTGGAGTGTATTTGTCGTGGTCTGGCTTCAAGTATTTCCGCCTAAACCTCAGCCTCCTAATTTCCGTTTTGGTAAGCTTCCTGCAGTTAAATTTCCGGAAAGTTCACCTCCGGAGCAATTTACCTACCGCTTGGAAACCATCGAAGGCGCGGTTCCCGTGGCCTCCCAATCGGCGGCCGTGTATTTCATGCCTAAGCCAGCAGCCAACCTTTTAGCTCTTAGCCGGACCCAGGAATTTGCGGTGCGTCTGGGACTTAATCCCGATCCTATCGAGGAAACCAAAGCAATTTATCGGTTTGAGGATGCGGTCGCCCCGCTTAGGCGATTGCGGTATGATATCGTATCCAATAATTTTATTCTGCGCTACGGATTTGAGCAGGATACGGGACTTTTTTCCGAGCGGAACCTCCCGGGTGTGGACCAGGCAGTTTCAGAAACGAAAGCCATGCTGCAGACGTTTACCCTGTACGGGCCGGATTTGGCACAGGGGACGAGCAAGGTGAGTTTTCTTAAGTTGTCGGGCGATAAACTTGGGGTTACGACGAGCCTTTCGCAAGCGGACGCGGTGCGGGTGGATTTTTTTCGGAGGAACGTGAGCGGAATGAAACTTATTACCCCCTTCCCCGATGAGGGACAGGCAGTGTTTATTTTTTCCGGATCCAAAGATAGCAAAAAAAGGATTCTACAGTTTGCTTTCACGCTTTGGCCTATTGATTATGAAACGATTGGTACCTATGCGCTTAAACCGAGTGCGCAGGCATGGGAAGAGCTGAAAGGGGGGAGGGGATATATTGCACGAAAACCTACTAACGCCGCCACTAATGTGGTTATTCGGCAAGTGTATTTAGGGTATTACGACAGCTTTGATCCGCAGATGTATTTGCAGCCGGTATTTGTATTTGAAGGAGATAACGGATTTTTGGCTCTCGTTCCCGCAGTAGTTCCCGAATGGACAGAGTAAGATCAGAACAGAAGGGGTTGACAGATCATAGCGCTCCATGTAACTATATATTATATGAGTTCTCGTCCAATCTTTATTGCTTCGATAGCCTTTCTCTTGATGACGACTCCGGTCATGGCCGCAACCACGGTCAATGAGCTTCGTACGGAAAACGCTGCAAGCCGCGAGGCAGTCAAAGAAACTATCAAAGAAAATCGTGCAGAAGTTCGCACTGCTATCAAAGAACGATGGGTAGAGCTCAAAAATACCCGTGAAGCGACTCGTGAGGCCAAGCGCAAAGAAGTTAAATCCATGGTTGAGACCAAACGGGAAGAAATAAAAGCCAAAGTTACCGCTATGCGCGATGCCAAGAAGAAGCAAGTCGTTGAACGTGTTCAGGAAAATTTGAGGAACGTCAATAAACGGAGAGTCGAGCACTTTCAAAATGTTCTTGATCGGCTTTCCACGGTATTGGATAAGATAGTCTCCCGTACCGAAAAAGCCAAAGCCGAAGGGAAAAACGTTACCAGCATAGAAACTGCAATCACCACGGCGCGGACCGCTATTGCCACTGCACAATCAGCGGTTGATGTACAGAAAGAGAAGATATATCAGGTAACGGTGACGGATGATACGACAGCAAAAAATGAAGTCGGTGCGATGGTTAAACAATTGGAATCTGATCTTCAGGCAGTGCTACGGACGGTGCAGGCAGCGAGGGACGCCGTGCAAAAGCTTTATGGTGAGGTTAAAACAGTCGTTACCGCAAGCCGGACAACGACACCAAGCGCTACGGGAAGCAGTGTCACGCAGTAATAATTATGGCAGAACAAGTACCACCAACCATACCTTTAGAACCCGTTCCTTCGGATGTGTCATCGATGATGGGATCAGATAGCGTTGTGGTGCCGCCGAATCCGCCTAAAAAAGTATCAGGATTGTTATGGCTTGCCGTGGTTCTTGGCGTCGTCATCGTTGGTGGAGGCGCGTATTTTTTCTATGCCGGGGCGCAGAAACCGGTGGAAACTGTCGCTAAAACGCCACCAAGTCTTGTCAATTTGGAGAACAAACCCAACCAGGGGTTTGATGCGTCCATACCGACGTCTACGCCCACACTCACTGCATCAGATACGGTTGCGGATATCGAGAAGGACCTTTCCGGCACGACCCTTGAGTCCGGCAATTCTTCAGAGTTTACGGCCGATCTTCAAAGCCTTTAGTTTTGTTATCTGTTATCCTTAATCCTTAATCCTCTCCTAATTTCTCTTAATTTCTCGTAAGTACTCCTAATATCTCTTTAATTTTTTTAATTTCCCGTACATTCCCGTATATTCACGTTTGTTATTCCCTCGAGCGTTGGAATCCAGAGTATAATAACGACGCATCATGAAGCTATCCAAAAAACAAATTATCTCTTTCCATCAAAAGATTTTTTTGTGGTGGAAAACGCACCGCCGTGACCTCCCATGGCGCCGGACGCGCGATCCCTACCGGATCATGGTGTCAGAAGTCATGCTCCAGCAGACGCAAGTACTTCGGGTCCTCCCAAAGTATGCGGAGTTTATCGAACGATTTCCGACGGTTTGTGATCTTGCTCAAGCTACTCCCGCTGATGTCCTTCGCGTCTGGAAGGGGATGGGGTATAACCGCCGCGCATTGTATCTCCACAGGACTGCAAAAATTATTTGTGATCAATATAACGGTCATTTTCCTATGAACTGTGAACTATTAAATAAGCTTCCTGGCCTGGGTACATACACTGCTCGAGCACTATTAGTATTCGCTTACGAGAAGGAAGTCCCGCTCGTCGATACAAACATCCGTCAGATCATCACTCACTTCTTTTTTCCCAAACAGGCACAAGCCCGCCTGCCGGCGAGGCAGGGCCGGGCCTTGGAAAAGGAAATTGAAGATATTGCCCGTCAACTGATACCCCCCGGTAAATCCTGGGAATGGCACCAGGCCCTCATGGACTACGGAGCCCTTCGACTCGTCCGCGCTCGCTCAGGGTCTTTGACCAAAGTGAGTCGAAGGACTTCCATTCCTTTCCGTGACTCCAATCGATTTTACCGCGGCCGCATTATTGACCGCCTGCGGGAAGGGGAAGCAAAGGAAAGCAACCTTATCAAAGAGTTTAAAAAGAAATACGCGAAACCCGCCTCTTTTTTACAATCCATCCTTCAGGGTTTGGAGGCCGACGGCTTAATCACCCGCTCAAAAGCTGGTATAATCACCCTACCGGAGTGAATTTGTATGTTATTTGTAGATTTTTCATTTGTAGGTTCGTAGATTAAATTTTGGGAGATCGTCTAATGGTCGGACAACGGACTCTGAATCCGTTTATCTTGGTTCGAATCCAGGTCTCCCAGCTCGAAGCGAAGCGAAGACCCCGAGTGTAATCGAGGGGCAGAAATATCAATGTCGCACTTCTCGAGCGAATGGTGAGCGAAGTCGAACCAGAGTCGAGGGATGAACTGATATGTCTTATTCCGTCTATATTCTCCTTACCTCTTCGAATACCTTTTATACTGGTCAAACGAACAATCTCATCCGACGATTGGAAGAGCATCGCACTAAAGGAAGTAAATCAGCTAAATATGTACGTTTCTTCAATTCCTTTGAGCTTGTTTATCAGGAAAGTTTTATATCCCGGGCAGAAGCAATGAAACGAGAGGCTCAATTAAAGACGTGGTCACGGATTAAGAAAGAATTGTTGATAAATGATGATAAAATAGCGCTCAAGAACGCTTAAGACTATAATCGATTCGAAAATACTCGAAAGGGCACTAGCACTGCAGCACGATTGGACGCTTTAAATTATAATTAGACGTATGTATTAAAAATATGTTGACAAAAGAAGATATTTTAAAGGAAATCCGAAAATGGGCTAAGGAGAATGGTGGACGTACTCCAAGTGAAAAAATAATAAGAGAAGAATTGAGAATACCAAAATGGGATTGGATTACCTATTGGACAAAAATTACCGATATTCAGCGTGAGGCCGGATTAACTCCCCAAGATTTTGATAAAACAAAATACTCTAAGAAAGATTTATGTGACGAATTTATCAAATTAATTCGTGAAATAGGGAAATGGCCAAGTAGAGATGAGTTAGATTTTAAACGCCGTCAAAATTCTAGATTCCCCGCCTCAGCAACTTTTTATAATCGACTTGGTCAGACTAAGGATGGTTTGCCATTAACAATTCTCGAATATGTTGAAGGCCGACGAGGGTACAATGATATAGTAAATATTTGCAATTCAATTTTGGGAAAATATGAAAATGAAAATGAAACTTCTGAGGATGACAAGATAGAGAGCGGATTTGTGTATTTAGGTAAACGAGGCAAACATTATAGAATTGGTAGAGCCAAAAATTTAGACCAACGGCGTAATGATCATAATTTAAACCAGATAGAATATTTCGATTACATACACACAATAAAAACAGATGACATGGTACACATAGAAGATTATTGGCACAAAAGATTTTCTTCTAAATGTATTAAAGGTGAGTGGTTTAAATTAAACTCTTCTGATGTTAAAGCGTTTAAGCGTTGGAAACGAATAGTATAGCTACCGTTAAATGATTCGAGGTTTGGGTTTCCCGTTCTTATTCTTTAATGACTAAACGGGCCTTGACTGGCCCACTCAGATAAGATTGGCAGACATGTAACTAGACTTTCATGATCGAGGTCTAAAATATGTTAATTAAAATTACCCCACTTAGTAATAAACATTCACACTTGGAAGGAATCTTTAAAGTCAAAAACTGTTATTATCTGGCTCAATTTCATAGTGCTGGTATTATTACTGAAATCAAAAAGAGTGACGATTGGCTTGAACAAGAAATGTCGTGGGTAACTCGATCAGAAATACCATTTATTACTGCATTGAGACATGCTCAGTTAGAAAGCGAGCATTTAGTTGAGGGAGCACTAACACCAGTTGTACGAAGATTTGGACCATTCTATAAAACAAAAAAGGTGGATAAATTTCCTACACGTGATGACTGCATGCAATTAGTCTACAAATATTGCGAATATACAAACGATGGAGGATATCATTTCTATAAGCGTGATATAGATGAAGATGACGTTAAAAAATTGGTTACGAAATTTGACTACAAAAATAATTTATTTGTTCGTGCTGGCGCGTGCCTCTATAAGGCTTATATTTTATTAAATACAAGTTCCTTGTTTGCAGAGGAAACTTACAATAATACATTTATTGCTTATGAGGCTATAGTTGAGCATTTAAAATTCAAAAATGGTTTTTCAGGAAAAGATGCTAGAAATAAAGTCATAGATTTAATAGGAGAATATCTTAAAAAAGATAATCCTGGAATTGATTTTACGGACTATGAGGAGGAAATGCGTGATGGCATACGTAATAATATTATTCATCCCTTTAGGGCACACTCAGGTGAGCGAGTAGCTCAACCATTTTTAATGGCTGATTACATATTTGAAGACTTAGGATTTATAGACTGGTTATTTAAAAAAGTTATAGAAGGTAAGTTGAAATGAGCTCAAACTTGTTCGAGTAGCAATTATCGGATTAAATGGTTCGAGACCAATGAGATTCGCAAGATAATAACTAAGTATGGCTAATCACCTAAATATACATACCCTCCGTGTATTTGTGAACCAAGTTGGAAAATTTGGCAATTCCGTTGGAATCATACAAGATGAAGGGAAGAAAATCGTTTTAAATGATCGTCAACGGATCGCCACGGATCTTGGTTACAGTGAATCTGTATTTATTAATGACGTAAGCGTCGGTAGCGTGAGCATCTTTAATCCTAGGAGCGAAGTTCCCTTTGCGGGTCATGCGATGGTCGGCGCAGCGTGGTTCATGAACAAAACGGGCGATAAACCAATTGATTCCCTTGTTTGTGAAGGAGGTACAATTAAAACGTGGATGGATGATGGCAAAACATGGATCCGCGCGGCTCTAACAACGCTGCCGGCTTGGAAATATGTACAACGGAAAAATCCGATCGAAGTTGAGCGTCTTAGTGAATCAGAAACTAAAACCATTAAACACTCATTGATTTGGGCATGGATAGATGAACATAGGGGACTCATCCGAGCACGAACATTTGCACCGGATTGGGGTATACCGGAGGATGAGGCCAACGGATCAGGCTCTATGAGATTGGCAGCGATCCTGGGGCGGACTATTGAGATTTTTCATGGAAAAGGATCTATAATATATGCTAAGCCCCTGCAATCTGATTTTGCTGACCTCGGCGGTCGAGTGATAGAAGACTAGTCAGTTCCATTGACGGAGTCTCTAATAATTTGTCCGCAAAACGGTTATCCCTATTATTCCAATAAAAGCAAATATAATTCCCAAATATTTTATTTTCGTGATTTTCTCTTTCAGTAAGAGTCTTGATAGGATTACAGTTAATGCCCCGCTAGTCCCCGTTATGGGTGAGACTATTGAAGCCGGAGCGTAGGAAAAACTTAACCACAGAAATCCAGTTCCAACAATATTGAACAAACCACCTAGTAATGCGAATTTATATTCCTTTAGTCGTTTTGTGACACCTTCAATTGATTTGATTAGGGATTGTTTCTCAATTTTTAAGTAAGCCAACGCTATGGGAATCTGGACAAACCCTAGTGAAAATAAGAAACTAAAGTTTCCCGACCTATTAATATAACCCTTTGAAATAGTATCTGAAAGTCCAATGCAGACGGCTGCGATGAATGGCCACATGATTCCTTTGCTTAATTTTATTTCAGATGTTTTGATTTTGTCAGGTAAGCTGGCGATTATGCTTCCCAAGATCGCTAGAATCACAAAGAGTGTTATCTGAACAGAGAGGACTTCATTATTAAACAGTCTTGAAAAGATAACTGTATAAACTGGATATGTTGCGAGTACTGTAGCGGTAACAGTCAATGTTCCGTGTGATAAGGCGTAAAAAACAATGGCTTCAGAAAGGATGGCTGAAACAATCGCAAAAAATATCGCACGTCCCCAGTTTACGGTTCCAGAGATTCCCATAAAGAAGGCAAGTGGAACCCAAATCAATAAACCAAAAATTGAGTCAAACAAAAAAGCGATAGAAGGAGGAAATTTCTTATAACTTTTGCGAAGAGATATCTGGGAAAATCCTATAAATATAGCGCAAAGCAGTGCAAATATGATTCCTATCATGGTCTAGTGCAATTATATTCCCGACGCACCTGAAATTCTATCGGTAAGAAAGCCATAATGATTTTTTTAGGTTTTAGAACTGTGAAGAGAGTTGGATGATAGCTTTTGAGGGAACCTCGAACCAGTAGGAGCTTCCTTTTGTTTTGTCCGGAGCAAGCGTGTTGACGATGAGGAGAGTTTCAGAAGCCCATCCCGTGGTTACCTTATAGGTATCCTTTTTCCCGGCGGCATTAAATAAATCTCGTACATCAAAATAGCGCTGACCAGTGACTATTTCTTCTCCTGTCGCATTAAATACCCAGGCATCCCCGTCATTTGTTTGAATGAACAAATATTTATTATCCGGAGACCAGGTATTAAATGGTATATTCAGGCCTTCTGTAGCCGAGGCAGATGCCTGAACCGTCGTGGTAAACAAAGGCTCTATGTTTCCGCCTGACCCATCGCTTGTCGTAAATACGTACGTGGAAGTATCTTTTTTATGCGTTGCCTCCATCAGTAATTTTTTCTTGCCGTCCGGAGTAGGTTGTGATGCCGTATCTACCTTTACAATTGGATTCGTGACGACGGGAAGTGTTGTACGAAGAGTCTCTCCGGCTATTATAACTCTGGAAAGGTGTCCGGAATTTGAATATTTGACGCGCAACACGGAATAGCCGCTCACTGCGATGAGAGCGCAAATACAAATAAAGATTTCGATACGCATTTTTTTCGTTATCGTCATAGCATGTTATTTCACAGGATTTTCTTGCGTACAGATATTCGGTTCAGTAAACGAATCACAGGTCGACACTGGTGTCCCAAGTTGTCCTTTCGTTGGCCCGTCAGACCAGTTAAAGATGACTTCTGCATCAATCTGACGCATGTTCACACATCCGTGACTCATCGTATACCCAAAATTGTCATGCCAATATGCGCCGTGAAGACCGAAGTCCCCATAAAAATACATCACAAAAGGCACATTGGGTAGGTTGTAGTAGTCCGCTCCCGACCCGCCGGACATGCGGGTCGACCGTAATTTCGTCCAGATGTTAAAGTTCCCGGTAGGGGTTTTGCCCCATCTTCCTGTTGCAACAAATGTTTGAAAGATTTTAGACGTTCCTTCATACGCGTACAAAATTTGCGTGGAAAGGTCTACATAAATATGCTTGTCCCCGGAGGGAATAGCTGTGCCAAGCACGGTTGGATGCGCCTTATCCAAGGCAAGGTTAATGTTCGGCACGACCACGCTTCGACCTTCAAATACGCCTGCCGCGCCATTCTCAATTTTTTCCACGAGGTCACTGGTACAGCTTTTTGAGTTTGCACAAGGGGGCGGCGTCTTGAGCACCATCGGGGTTCCTATATATATGAGGGCACCGATAGCCATGGTCAGGCTGTAGAGAGTGAGGCGGTACCGCACTGTTTTATGACGCGTCGTATGAGCAGCTTTCTTTGCAGGTTTTCTATGCGATCTTTTTGTCATCTCTATTTAAGAGTAGTATAGATTGCGTTATAAACGCAAGAGTGTGAGTTTTTTATATGGCAAGAAATTATTTTATTGATCCGGATCGGGGGGGAGGCCTTCTTCACCATTGTTGACCATTTCTCCGGGCTTGAGCCATTGCACGTACGCGCAGCCGGTCGCTTGGCGTGCCGCTTTATCCCATCCTGCGGTTGAGCATTTGATCATTCGCTTTCCGGCGCTTGTGGTGAAGAGCACTAAAGGTTTGCCGCATTCCGGACACGCTTCCTTGAGTGGCTCCGTGGTACCGTTGATCCATTCTATGTAATCACATCCGGTGGGTTTTTTGGTTTCTTTATCCCAGCCGCCCATCGAACATTTTTTCATTTTTTTACCAAAACGGGTAACCTGCAGGACGAGCGGCGATCCGCACTTGGGGCATTTTTCATCCAATGGTTTTGGTTCGACCATGAGCCATTTTACATAGTCACACCCTTCATTCTTTTTGGTTTGAGCATTCCAGGATCCCTTCGTACACCGTTGGAGTTTTTTGCCGGAGGCTGTTTCGACGATGTCCCCTAGGGGAGCACCGCACTTCGGACACATTTCGGGAGCATCTGCCATACGCCCAGATTACCATTGTTATCTCTTAATATGCAAGGGCTATTTTTCCTTGCGTTAGGATCATAAAGCTGATACAACGATGGCATGGACATATCGACGAAGGTTGCTATTTTTAAAGGCAAGAGAGTTCGAAAGATTATTTATCAGAATGAATGGTATTTTTCTGTTGTAGATGTAGTAGAAGCTTTGACGGATAGTAATAAACCCCGTGTATATTGGAATGCAATGAAAACCAGAGTTCATGCAAGTGAGGGAATTGAGTTGTCTACAATTTGTAGACAACTGAAATTAGAAGCTTCTGACGGTAAAAAATATGAAACAGATTGTGCAAATACGGAAGGCGTCTTTCGTATTATCCAATCTATTCCTTCCCCTAAAGCCGAACCGTTTAAGCGTTGGCTTGCTCGCGTAGGGTATGAGCGGGTACAAGAAATTGAAGATCCGGAATTGGCGACAAAACGAACGAGAGCACTTTATAAAGCTAAAGGATATTCCGACAGCTGGATTGAGAAGCGGATTCGCGGGATCGCGATTCGTGAGGAGCTCACCGATGAATGGAAGCATCGTGACGTTGGTGGAGACCGCGAGTATGCTATTCTTACCGCGGAGATATCTCAAGCCACATTTGGCATGACTCCTTCCGAATATAAAAAATTCAAAGGGCTCGCTCGTGAAAATCTTCGCGATCACATGGACGACTTGGAACTTATTTTTACCATGCTCGGCGAAGCATCAACGACCAGAATTACCAGAGGAAAAAATTCGCAGGGTTTCCCCAAAAATAAGCAGGCAGCCCGCCAAGGAGGAACTATTGCCGGAAACGCCAAGCGGGAGCTCGAACAAAAGTCCGGTCAGCGCGTTTCGACACCCGGAAATTACCTCAAGTCGCCGCAGGATCGCTCCTTTTCGCCCCAATAACAGATCGATGGTATACTCTCCCTATGCCCATTGCGCGTAATATCAGACTTTTATCGTGGCATAATTTTTGCACCGACTTCATATTTTTTGCACCGGTTGCTATTCTTTATTTTGCCCGTGTCACCGGCTCGTTTGCGTTAGGGATGAGTATTTTCTCGTTGGCCTATGTGTCCTCGGCCATTTTTGAGATTCCTACCGGTATCGTTTCGGATATGGTCGGGAGAAAGAAGACAACGATTTTAGGTGCGGCATGTTCCGTTCTTTGTGTGGTACTTTATGCTATCGGCGGTTCGTATTGGTGGCTTGCGGCTGGCGCGCTTCTACAAGGGTTGTCACGGGCATTTTATAGTGGCAATAACGATGCATTGCTTCATGACACATTGAGGGAAATAGGAAAAGAAAATGAGTACCACACGTATTTAGGCAGAACAAGCTCTATGTTTCAAATTGCCCTCGCCCTTGCTGCAGCGACGGGAGGCTTCATGGCGGCCTGGTCCTATACTCTGGTGATGTGGGCATCCGTCATCCCTCAAGTCGGCGCGCTTGTCATCGCTTGTTTTATCGTTGAACCGTCCCGGACCTCCGGGCGTCACGTAAGCTTGGTGGTACTTCTTCGTGAAGCGCTCGGACAATTCAAAAAGAACTACAGACTTCGTCTGTTAACCGTGGCTTCGGCGCTGCGGTTCGGCCTTGGCGAATCGGGATATTTTTTGCGTTCGGCGTTTTTTAGCACCCTTTGGCCGCTGTGGGCGATTGGTGTCGTGTCCGCGCTTGCTAATGTGGGGGCCGCGATGGGATTTTATTACAGCGGTAGGCTCATCGATAAGATTAAACCATTGCGGGTGCTTAATATTGAAATTATTTCCAATAGAATCGTTAATTTGACGGCGTTACTGTTTCCCACCGTTGTCTCGCCAATTCTTATGAATAGTACGTCAGTTGTTTTCGGCGCGGGAACTGTCGCTATGAATTCGCTCCTTCAAAAGGAATTTGCCCAAAAGGAGCGGGCTACCATGAGCTCACTCAATGCATTTGCCGGAGGCATCGTATTTGGTATAACCTCTATCACTCTTGGCGTCTTGGCTGACCGGTTTGACGCGCGCACCGCACTCATTATTACAAATCTGGCATTACTCATTCCACTGTTATTTTACCGGAAAATCTTTTTGCACGAAAAAAATCATATCGGTTAAATGTTGTGGGCAGTCCACCGCGCGAAAATGCCGTTAGGGAGAAGTCGGCCATTATCCCCGGACTCTTTGAGCGCAAGTTCGCCGTATGACACGGATCCACCCCTTGATTGTAATGCGGATGTTACTAATTGCCCGAGAGCTACCGCGGAGATGTCCGCGGTATAGGCATTGACGAGTAAAAATTGAGCATGAGGAGAAAGGATGCTTTCACATTCGCACAAAAGCCGGGGTAGATCGTCCAGAAGTTTCCACACTTCGCCGCGGCTCCCGCGGCCAAACCGGGGAGGGTCCAGGATGATGCCATCATACATATTTTTGCGTTTGGCCTCCCGAAGGACAAATTTCATCGCGTCATCCTCTATCCATCGAATTTGATGTTGGGGTATCGTGTTGAGTTTTGCATTCTCATTGGCCCAGGTAAGAGCACTTTTTACGCTATCCAGGTGCGTGACCCGGGCTCCGGCGCGGGCTGCGGCTACAGATGCAGCTCCGGTATAGGCAAAAAGATTGAGAATGGAAAGCGGTTGTTTTGCTATAATTTTTTCAAGCCACACCCAGTTTATTGCTTGTTCCGGAAATATGCCGATGTGTTTAAAAACCGTCGGTTCCAGACGAAACGTCATATCATGATAGTGTATGAGCCATTGGGGTGGGGGAGGGGTTTTTATATTCCAATGCCCTTCGGTGTTCGTTGTACGAACATAGTGTGCATGGGCATTGTTCCAGATTTCGGGAGATTTATTTGGTTTCCAAAGCACCCGGGGATCAGGTCTTGCGACGACATAGTCCCCAAACCGTTCGAGTTTCGTGCCATCACCGCTATCGATGAGTTCGTAATCTGTCCAATCGTCAGGGTATTCTATTGGGATTGTTATCATGCTACGATTGTAACATGATAGACAACGCACAAAAAATAGATGACCTAAAGATTAAACTTGATCATTACGAAGCCAAGCTTGCCGGCAAAATGAAGCGGTATCGCGGCGTGGTCCACGAAAGTGGTCTGTCGGAAATGCGTCACAACGAAGTGATGGTCCTTCGGGCAATTGTGGCCGATCTTAAACGGGAAATTGCACAAGTGTCGACGACTAAATAATTGCTTGATGAGCACGAAATAAGGTACTATAAGTAACCTTTTCGAGACAATGGGGTTTTTATTTTATGAAAAAGATGCTTCTTGTTTTTGCTCATCCGGATGATGAATCATTTGCCGTCAGCGGCACGGTCGCTAAATATACGAAAGCCGGTTGGGAGATCATACGTTTTTGTGCTACGGATGCGGGTCATGCCAACGGCAAGCTCGCCACCCTTACGCCGGGGACGCTTGAGGATCCGATCTACCGTGCTATGGAGCTTACGCTTCCTAACGTCGTTATTACCTTTGATAAAACAGGGGTTAACAACGATCCGGATCATATTAAGACGTGCTTTGCCACGACCTATGCGTACCAAAAATATGTATCGTGGCTTGAAGGGCTTCAAAAAAAGTTTCGTATCCGGGCGTTCAAATATGATGAGTTTTGGTTTAAGCGGCTTGAGAAGATGGTTGGGGACAGAGTCGAACCTACATTATATTATGCCTGCGTGCCGGCCAGCACAGTAGTTCGCGCAGTTCGGGACGGGCAGTTGCCGAAAGAGTCGTTTGGAGTACCCTGGCGGGGAGTACCGGATGATGAGATTACGACGGTTATAGACCAGGAATATTTTATGCTCCACATGGAAGGCACGAAAGAGTACTTCATGGGAAAAAATGATGTTGTCCGCGATAGTCTATAAATCCCCGTTGACCCGGAATTGTAAATACGATAAACTGATACTCCGCAAGTATCAGTTAGTATGCATTTCCAAAAAAACGAACACTATGGACTACTTCTCATGGGCGAGCTCGCTTGTATTCGTGGCACGCAGCCGCGTTCTCTTATTGCCATAAGCAGGCGCCATGGCGTTTCGCTTTTGTTTCTCAAAAAGATTGTCCGGTCGCTCAAAGCGTCTGGTCTCGTGGAGAGCAAGGAAGGCATCGGAGGTGGTTATATATTAGCGCGTAAGCCGGAAACCATATCTATGTGGGAAATTATTTCCGCTTTTCAAACCAATTCGGACGAGTCAAATTCCTCACGTATCACTTGTCCCGTGAATACATCTTGTTTGCCACAGCATATTCGGGCCAGACTATCCGTAAGTATGAAAGAGCGGCTGGAAGAAATTTCTCTCAAGGAGGTTACCCAATGAAAAAATCTACCAAAACAAAAAATATAACTTCAACTCTTCACGTTGGCAACCTTTATGCTTCAGTGGAAGGGAAAGAGGTATTAAAAGGTATCTCTCTAGATGTTGCCGCAGGACAGGTGCATGTGATTATGGGGCCCAATGGAAGCGGAAAATCGACGTTTGCCTATGCGCTCATGGGACACCCCTCTTATCAAATCACAAATCACAAATCACAAATCACAATCGGAAACAAAAAAATTATTTCGTTGCCCACTGAAGAACGGGCGAAAGCAGGGCTCTATCTTGCCATCCAATCGCCAATAGCCATCCTCGGGATAAGCGTGATGCAGTTATTACGGACTGCATATCAACAGATTCATCCTTCCATAGAACAAGCGCAACACGTCGTTCAAAATCCGGTCCTTGCCCGGCGATGGCAAGCAAATGGCATGGGGTTATCCGAATTTTCTTCTTTGGTGAAACAGCATGCCCGTGCGCTTCGGTTGGATGAGTCATTTTTATCGCGGAGCATTCATGATGGGTTTTCCGGAGGGGAGAAGAAGAAAGTGGAAATGCTCCAAGCATTAGTGTTGGCTCCGAAGATTGCTATTTTTGACGAAATAGACACCGGACTGGATGTTGACGCACTGCGTGTGGTTGGCAAAGGAATTGATATCCTACGGAAACAAAAAACCGGGGTCATCATTATCACCCACTATAATCGGATTCTCCGTTACGTCACTCCGGACGTCGTACACATTCTCGTTGATGGGAAAATTGTGAAAACAGGCCCGGCCCAGCTCGCCAAGAAGATAGAGAAGGAAGGATATTCTGGTTATCAATCTCGAAAATAGAATTTCGATGTATCGAAACCGGAAATTCGTTATCGAAATTAGATAACAGAGAATCGATTTTCTATTATAATTCGAATTTCTATTACGAATTTCGAATATCGATGAACGAATTTCTAATGTCTTATGCTCCAATTTAAACCAGTAAACGGTAGTTACAAATATGGTTTCCGCAAGCCGGAAAATTACGTATTTAAATCAAAAAAAGGGCTCGACCGCACCGTTGTTGAAGAATTGAGCGTACGGAAAAATGACCCTCCCTGGATGCGGCAGTTCCGGCTGAAAGCGCTTGATCAATTTTTCCGCAAACCCTTACCCGCGTGGGGGGGAGATCTCACGACTATCAATTTTGATGATATCTACTACTATATTAATCCGACGGAAAAACGTGCATCGCGCTGGGAGGATCTTCCGGTAGAAATCCGTGATACGTATGACCGGATTGGCATTCCGGAGGCGGAAAAGAAATTTCTTTCGGGGGTCAGCGCACAGTATGAGTCGGAAGTTGTGTACAAAAGTATTCATGAAACGCTTAGCAAAAAAGGGGTCATTTTTTTGGATATGGATTCGGGACTTCGTGAGCATCCGGAGATTGTGAAACAGTACTTTGGCACCATTATTCCTCCCGGAGATAATAAATTTGCTGCGCTCAATAGCGCAGTTTGGTCCGGAGGTTCATTTGTGTATGTGCCCAAAGGCGTACGCGTGGACTTGCCGCTTCAGGCGTATTTCCGTATCAATGCGGCCAACATGGGACAGTTCGAGCGCACCCTCATCATTGCCGAGGAGGGGAGCTTCGTCCATTACGTCGAAGGATGCACCGCTCCCATTTACACGACAGATTCACTCCATAGCGCAGTGGTTGAGATCATTGTGAAAAAGGGAGCGCGGGTCCGTTACACCACCATCCAAAATTGGAGTACCAATGTCTATAACCTGGTCACCAAGCGCGCGCGGGTAGAAGAGGAAGGCGTCATGGAATGGGTCGACGGAAATTTAGGTTGTTTAGCAGAGGGTTCGACAGTGACTACTCCCGAAGGAGTGAAAACAATTGAGTCTCTTGCGTTAGGTGATAAAGTTCTCTCCTATGATGACCAAAAAGGAATACTCTGCTTCCAAAAAGTAAAAGCGAAGCGTTTTTCCGGTCGTCAACCTGTACATACGGTTTCCATCGGAAAACGAACACTAAGAGTTACTGCTAACCATCCATTTTATTCATATATATACGATGTCCAAAAACCCAAGAAGCTCGGACGGTACCGACTGGCATACGTCCGTGCTGATCAGCTAAAAAAAGCAATTGTTCCCCGTGTTTCTATTGATTATGGTGCTCAATATTCACTGAAGATGCCCGGGTTGATTACAACGTTTGAATCATATAATCAGTATGCTTCATCATTGAAAATGACACGTATAAGAGCAGCCAGGATGATAAAAATAGCACATACAGATGATGCAATGATGTGGTTATTCGGGTATTGGATTGGCGATGGCAACATAGATTTGCGCTTTGGAAAAACAAAAGGAGTTATTCGTTGGGCGAAAGTTGGTTTCTCGACGCCTCGCCAAGATAGAGCAAGGGAACGCTTAATGAGTTGTATGCGGACGTTGACGAATATTGCACCTACCGAACGATCCGATGGTCACCATCTCGCTTGGAGCAGTAAAGAGATTACAGAGCTTTTTCGCCTTAACGGATTTTTAGGTACCGCAGCGACTAAGCGTGTTCCTCAATGGGTGTGGTCGCTTCCCCAGTCGCAACGGTTATCATTTATCGCAGGCTACTTGGATGCCGACGGGAACATTGATGACCGATTTCATATTAAATCGGTCAATCGACCGCTTTTGGAAGATATTGCGTCACTTCTCGTAACGCTCGGAATTACATCTCGACTTCATGTCGAATTCAGCCAACCAAAACGAGTTCGTATTTTAGGTGTGTCATCTATCGCGCATGGCGCGTATAGGCTGGATTTTCCGATAGATTATAGATTTGCGAACTTCGTGAGTACGGGTATGCGTAAACAAATACTAGGGCGATCGACAAAAAAACTTCAAATGCATAGACTCGTCGGGCGCTCAAGCATTACATTACATAACACTGTTGAGATAGTGCCAGTTGTAGTTTCTAAGCAGTCCTCCGATCTGATTCCTACATGGGATATCGAAGTTGAGGGGACAGGCAATTTCATTTCACAAGGCTTCATCGTTCATAATTCCAAACTCACCATGAAGTACCCGAGCGTCTATTTAGTGGGGAGAAAAGCACGCGGAGAAATCCTTTCGATTGCTTATGCCGGAGCAGGGCAACATCAAGATGCAGGAGGGAAAGTAGTGCACTTGGCGCCGGAAACCACATCACAGATTATTTCCAAATCCATAAGCCGGGGCGGGGGGAGAACGTCGTACCGGGGGCTGGTACAAGTAATCCCGGGTGCCACCAACAGCAAAAGTAAAGTCGTTTGTGACGCATTACTGCTCGATGCTGCTTCGCGCTCCGATACCTATCCCACGATGAAGATAGATGAGCAGGATGTGTCGATCGAGCATGAGGCGAGAGTTTCTAAAATCGGGGATGAACAACTATTTTATCTTGAAAGCCGCGGGATTGGCAAAGCACAGGCAGAGTCCATGATTGTTAATGGATTTATCGAGCCCATCGTCAAAGAACTCCCGCTCGAGTACGCCGTCGAATTAAATAGACTTATTCAATTACAAATGGAGGGAAGTGTTGGATAAATGCGAGTCCTGAGTTTATCGAAGGACGAAGTCCCGAATCGCCGCTCTTGCGACGCGTGCACGTAGAGCACGGGAGCAAGTAAGGCAGGTTTGGGAGAAGGCTCAGTCGGTTAGAAATATGAACGCTCAAATTCACAATAGTCAAACGAAAACAATTATTCAGGAAATAAGTAGAAGCAAAGCCTCATACGAATATGCTGTGCTAGAAAACGAACACCTTGACCTTATCTTGATGGTCACGCAAAAAGCAGATATGGAAATCGCCGTGCGGGTTCGCCTGTCCGGTCGGGGAGCCTCGGCAAATATTGTCGGTCTTGTCGTGGGGCGGGGTGATCACCGGATTTTGATTCATACAGAACAAATTCACGAGGCCGCGGGTACGACGAGCAATCTATTAGTAAAAGCCGCACTTTTTGATCAGGTGCAGTTTTCCTATGACGGAGTCATTCGGGTAGAGGAGTCCGCGCAAAAGACTGATGCATACCAAAAAAACGAAAACCTTATGCTTTCTCCAGATGCGCACGCCAGAAGCGAACCTGCGCTTGAGATTTTAGCCAACGATGTACGCTGTACGCATGGTTCTACCACGGGAAAGCCGAGTGAAGATGAGTTATGGTATCTTGCCAGCCGCGGGCTTTCGAGGGCGGCGGCGACACAACTGTTGATTGAGGGATTTTTCGAAGCTGCAATTTCTACGGTTTCTGATACAATAAGCCAGGAAAAGATCAGAAAATCATTATGGCGGATTTTATAAAAGCGCTTTCCGTAAATGATATTCCGTCGGGAAGCATGAAAACGGTTATGGTCGGCGGAAAGCCAATTGCCGTTGCTCATGTTGACGGCGAGTTTTTTGCCATAGACGATACGTGCAGCCATGCGCAGTGTTCGTTGGGGAGTGAAGGATTTATAGATGGCAGCGTCGTTACCTGCGGCTGCCACGGCGCACAGTTTGACGTCACCAACGGCAAGGTTATGAGTTTGCCCGCGGTCGTGGATGTAAAAAGTTATTCCGTGAAAGTAGAAGAAAATGATATATTGATTGCGATATGACCAGGTAGTGAAAACTCGATTGTTGAGTTGGTCCAGGAGCAGACTATGAGGGTATATAATATTTTGTAAAGATTATAAGGATTCTATATTTTTTTATGTTGAAAAAAAATATATCGAGTTTCTACTACCTGGTATGAAAGATCTTCGCAGGGATTTTCCTCAATTGAAAAGGAAGATAAACGGAAAGCGGTTGGTCTATCTGGACTCGACTGCCACGTCGCTCAAGCCCGATCAGGTGATAGCCAAAGAAGAAGAGTATTACACCACCTATTGTGCTAATGTATTCCGTGGTATTTATACGACAAGCGAGGAAGCCACGGAAGAGTTTGAAAAAGCACGCGACAAGGTGGCGCGTTTTATCGGCGCTTTTTCTTCCGATGAGATAGTATTTACCCGCAATGCATCAGAATCCCTTAACGTGGTCATGAACGCCCTCTCGCGCATGAATCTTCACGGGGGTGAGTTGGTTACGAGCATCATGGAGCATCATTCCAACTTTGTTCCATGGCAACAATTGGCGTTGGGATTTGGTGTGCCGTTTCGGATTTGGAACATTGATGCCTCCGGAGTACTCAACATAAAGGATTTAGAAAAGCTTGTTACGAAAAAAACAAAGCTCCTTGCCATTACCGCCGTATCCAATGTCCTGGGTACCATCAACCCAATACGGCAAATTAGCCGGATTGCCAAGCGCATTAATCCCAATTGTCTTGTTCTTGTTGATGCAGCCCAGGCTGTGCCGCATATGAAGATAAATGTAAAAGATTGGGGGGCGGACGCGGTTGCATTTTCAAGCCATAAGATGCTCGGTCCCACCGGCGTCGGTGTCCTCTGGGCACACCGTGCATTGCTGGAGGAATTTGCTCCCTATCAATATGGCGGCGAGATGATCAAAGAGGTCCATGCGGATCGGACGGTTTTTGCCGCACCGCCGCATAAATTTGAAGCCGGGACTCCGCATATTGCGGGGGTCATTGGGTTGGGTGCGGCAGTTGATTACCTTACAAGTATAGGTATGGATGCGGTGCGCAGTCATGAAGTAGAGATTACCGACTACGCGCTTAAAGGCTTGGCTACGATCAAGGGCGTTTCTGTGATTGGTCCCCCCAAGGCAAAAGACCGCGGGGGTGTTATTGCTTTCACGATGAAAGGCAGCCATGCCCATGACATCGCCCAACTATTAAATGAGGATAATGTATGTATCCGGGCCGGGCACCACTGCGCCATGCCTCTCCATGAATATTTACACATACCGGCGACCGCCCGCGCTTCTTTTTACGTCTACACCACGAAGTCGGACGTAGACGCTCTGGTAGAAGGATTAGAGAAAGTTAAGAAATTGTTTGCTTAATATGGATCTCTATCGCGACGTAATCCTCGATCATTATAAGCATCCCCGTAACTTCGGCCACCTCGATAAGCCGGATATTGTGATGGAGGAGGGCAACGTGACCTGCGGCGACCGGATCGTTATTGAATTGTGCGTCAGGCGCTCGCCTCGCTCAATCTCAGGCGAAGCGGGTCAGGCGTCAGGCGTCACAATTGATGATATCCGCTTCTCCGGTGATGGTTGTGCGATCAGTCAGGCCAGTGCTTCCATGTTGACGGAAAAAGTGAAGGGCATGGGGTTTGCTTCACTCAAAAAAATGACGATGCAAGATATTGAACGTATGCTCGGAACAACACTGACGCCGTCCCGCGTCAAGTGTGCGACGCTTTCCCTTGAGGTCTTGCACAAAGCCATTCAGTCCATATAGAATCACATCATGCCAGGTAGTAGAATTTCGATACGCTTTATCTTTGCCATATCGAATGACCTATTTGGAATTCAATGATACTGATTTATAATTAGAGGATACTGAAATTTTGACGCGTAAGGCAAAGATCGAAATTTCACTACTTGGCATGGATGATAACGACCCAAAAGTGAAACGGAAGATTCGCAAGCTGACGATGCGGATCGATAGGAGCCTCTGCATTGGAGCGGCGACGTGTATTGCTATTGCGCCCAAAGCTTGGGCACTGGATGATGAAGCGAAAGCCATAATTTTAGATACGGTAGATGGGGAAACCGATGAGACGCTCCTCGAGGCTGCCAAAGGTTGTCCCGTTATGGCAATTTTCATTACGGATGAAACCGGCAAACAATTATATCCGTAGTTTTTCTGCCAGATATTTTCGAAACCCCGAAGGACGGGAGAACGCAATGACATCTTTTACTCCATGCTCTTTCGCGTAAAGAAGTGCGTGTTCGATGAGAAGAATTGCCGGAGAGGGTGCGTTACTCCGGATAATAGTTGTGGATACATCGATGGTAGGATACTTCATGAGGACGTTGTACCCTATGGCCTCTTTATCTTCCCGTCTGCCGTTTTCCAAAATTTTCCATACCGTAGCCCCAGGGATTCCTCCCTTGGATCGTTTATGAAAATTTAGCACGTGATCTTTGTCCAAACTTACGTATTCTTTAATATATTTTTTTGCGAGGCGTTGTAATGTATCTTCGTTAGTATTGTTGTATTGTTGTATTGTTGTATTGTTCGATGTTGTTTTGACAGAGATCGCCACGCATGCAAGCGTATCTCCGTGGGGATCGTGATTTGCGAGCGTTCCCTCTGCGGTTGCTTCATTCCACGTTTTGACCTTTTCTATCATCGTATGGTTCGTCCTGATACAGGAGAGAGAACCGATCAGACCTTCAGATTCATCAAAAACACCGAAAAAGAGCCCATTTTGTGTTCGAGCAATAAATTCCTCCAATAGTGATGGAATAAACGGAAACCGCGCGTTATTTATCTTGAGAGCCTGTTTCATGATTTCCGTCTCATGATTAGCAATGGTGCGGACATAGTAATGGTGGGGGTGCTCGCTTTTGATACGTGTGGCAACACTTTTTTTTATCTCAACTCTTTGGATTTTTCCGGTCGAGGTTTTCGGGAGGGTATCGACAATAAATACCTTTTTGGGCGACTCATAACGGGAAAGTCCGGAGATTTTTCCATTTTGAGCAGCATCTAAAACTAATTGGACAAATTTGTCCGCTAGGGTTGAGCCCTGTTGTTTGACAGGGTCCAACCCTGTCAAGACTATAACCGCTGCAATTTCTTCCCCCATACGCGCATCCGGGTATCCCACGACGCTCACCTCATCGATTTGGGGAAATGCTTTGAGAAGTGCATCTTCTATGGCAGACGGTGAGAGGTTGACTCCGCCTTTGATGATGATTTCTTTGATACGCCCGATGATGAAGAAATATTTTTTGCCGTCGATCATTTTCCAGTACCCGAGGTCGCCGGAATGAAACCAGCTATTTTTGAATGATTTTGTTGATTCCTCCGGGTTATTGAGGTATCCACCGGCGAGAATTGGGCCGGCTATGCATATTTCCCCCTCCTCGCTTTCGTTCTTTTCATTATTATTCCCGTCCATAATTGCGAGGTGATTATTGGCAAGCTCGGTACCGATCGTGTTGCTTTTGACAAATTCGCGGTACGTCTCTTCGTTTGTGTCTACCGGCACACCGGCCACGCGCAGCGCAGTTTCGGTCTGGCCATATCCTTGAGTGACTCGTACCTTAAATGAATCGTAGAATCGCATTGTTTCTTCTGGTAGTACAGGAGCTGAACCGATACAGATGCGTTTAAGTGAGGATACATCCAGGTGTAATGATATAAATTCATCGACACGGGTAAGAAGATCGTGGAGGATCGTGGGAACGACACTCGTGTTGGTTATCCGGAAGCGGTTGATTACCTGCCAGAAGTGGCTTGCGCTATAGCGGGAATTGAGAACGATCGTACCGCCGGCGAGTATCATAGCAAGACTAAATTCTGTCGAGTTGATGTGATGAAGCGGGAGCACAATAGAAAAGACATCATCGTGAGTAAATTGTTGCCACTGTAGGATGCCCATAGCGTTTAACAGGCACGCTCGTGTGGAAAGAAGGACTCCTTTGGGAAGCGCGGTTGTCCCTGACGTATAGAGGATCACGTAGTAGTCCTCAAGCGATCCCTTTGCGTGAGTGACAGGGCCTGGCCCTGTCAGTATGGTTTGAAATTCACCAAACGTGGTCCATGTGCGGATTGTGAGATGCGGTAATGCCTGTGCAAGAGTTTCTCTTTCTTCTGCAGATTTTTCCTCTTGTTTGATAAGGATTGCTTTTGCGCCGGTGTCTTTTAATTTGAATAGTTTGCGTTCTATGGTATCGCGTTTGGAATCCAGCGGGACCGTTGCGGCCCCGATTATCGCACCGGCCAGTTCCAGGATTATGACTTCCGGAGCGTTGGGCATGAGGATTGCAAACCGGTCACCGCGCTTGATGCCCAGAGAGGAAAGCCACGCTGCCGCCCGGCCGACCAGGATGTTCAGCTCGCGGTAAGAAATCGTATTGATCTCGTCGGTATCTACGTGAACCGCGATGAGCGCCGCTTTATCAGCATATGTACCCGCGTGACTTGCGAGTAATTCTTCGACAGAGTTTACAGGTAGTCGGACCCGCGGTAGATCATTCATACTATATATAGTAGTCGATCGTCGCATGAGAATTCATGCACTTTCAGAAATTGTCAATTTGTTGTATTGTCAGGTTGTTGTATTGTTAAAGATATGGCACAGTCCATTACATGGAAAATAGGGGGGGAAGCAGGATTTGGTATCATGGCTTCCGGCACGATGCTTGCCCGGGCTTTTTCCAGGCACGGGTATTATATATTTTCACTCAACGAATACCCCTCACTTATCCGCGGAGGGCATAACGCGGTGACGGTACGGATTGCTACAAAACCGTTTCATTCCCTAGATCGTTCGCTTCACATTTTGATTGCCCTCAATAAAGAGACGGTCGAGCTTCATAAAAAAGACATGACAGAAGGCACGGTTCTTGTCTTTGACCCGAATGATTATGATTGGAAGGGTGAAGAATTACCCAAAGGGGTTTCTCTTGTTCCGGTTCCATTTCGTGAATTAGTGCAAAAAAAAGGTGGAGACGTGATCATGCGCAACACAGTGGCACTCGGAACAAGTTTTGCATTTCTTGGCGCACCGTTTGAGTATTTAGCCGACGTCATCCGTGATCAGTTTGGGAAAAAGGGTGAGGCGGTCGTCAACCATAACATCGATATTGCCCGCGCGGGATTTGACGCGGTGACTGGCGTGGTCTCGTCTTTTTCATCTCTTACGCTTGAAGTACCTCTCAAGAAGGAGGATTATCTTCTCATAAACGGCAGCGAGGCCGTGGGAGTAGGCGCGGTACGGGCGGGACTTAAATTCGCGGCAATTTATCCCATGACGCCCATCAATTCTCTTATTTCGTTTCTGGCTGATCACGCTAAATCACTAGGAATTGTCTATAAACAGCCGGAAGATGAGATTGCCGGTATCAATATGGCTATCGGTGCGGCGTTGAGTGGTGTCCGCAGTATGGTGGCCACGAGTGGCGGAGGGTTCGCCCTCATGGTCGAAGGGGTATCCTTGGCAGGGATGATAGAAGTGCCGCTGGTGATTGATATGGGGATGCGGGTTGGTCCTGCCACTGGTATGCCTACCTGGACCGAGCAGGGAGATCTTGGATTTATTATTCATGCGGGGCATGGAGAGTTTCCCAGGATTGTGTTAGCTCCGTTTGATGCTACAGAGGCCTATGAACTCACGATCAAAGCGTTTGAACTCGCAGAACAATTTCATGTGCCGGTTTTTGTGCTTACGGATAAATATCTCAATGAAAGCCAGTGGTGCGTGCTGACAAGCAAAATGAAAGGCACGGTGAGCATTGATCGGGGAAAGGTGATGCCGCAGGGAGAACACCCAAGTGAAACGAGTTATAAACGCTTTGATTTGGGCGCTTCTGATGGGGTTTCCGCCCGTAGCTTCCCCGGTATGAAGGGCGGGCAATACATGGCAAATTCCTACGAACACGATGAAACGGGACTGGTATCGGAAGATGCTGGGATTCGCCAAGCCATGGTAGACAGGCGTCTGAAGAAACTTAGTGCAATTAAGAACGTCATCATGCCGCCCGTGGTTCACGGTGATGCATCTGCCCAAACGACAATAGTGACATGGGGTTCTACACTTGGGCCGGTTTTGGAAGCGATGAACATGACGGACTTTCATGTGGGTGGCGGATCAGCAAAAGTTATTTATTTTCCGTGGCTTTATCCGTTCCCTGTAGAATCTGCTACCTCGCTCTTGACGGGATCCACCCGTATCATTGATATAGAACAAAATGCTACCGGACAGTTGGCTTCTCTTGTCCGCCAACAGACGGGTATCGATATTACGGAAAAACTCTTAAAATACGATGGCAGACCGTTCTTGCCCGAGGAGATTATTGAGAGAGTGCGTTAGCAATGTATGTTACTTTGCACAAAGCAAATGTAACCAAGCAACTAACTAAGTAACTAAGTAACTAAGTAACTAAGTAACCATATGACATCCATCACTGCAGACAGTTTTAAAACCGGTTACCTTCCAACCTGGTGTCCGGGGTGTGGGGATTTCGGTATCTGGATGGCACTCAAAAACGCATTGGTTGAGCTTGGGATCGGCCCGGATGACGCTCTTTTTGTTTATGGGATTGGCTGTCATGGGAATATGAGCGCCTGGATGCGCACCTATGGAGTCGAAGGCCTTCATGGCCGGTCATTGCCGATAGCGCAAGGCGCGAAGCTTGCCAATCATACGATTCCAGTCATTGCCATTGCGGGAGATGGTGATTGTTTGGGCGAGGGAGGTAATCACTTTATCCATGCGGCGAAACGGAATCCGGATATCACGGTTCTCATCCATGACAATCAGGTGTATGGCTTAACGACGGGACAGGCCTCTCCCACGGCGAAGGATCATCTCAAGACGAAATCTACCCCGGAGGGGGTCGTGGATACGCCGGTTAATCCGTTGGCGTTAGCCCTGGTTTCCGGTGCGACGTTCGTCGCGCGTGGGTTTGCCGGTGACATGCCGGGACTCACCAAGCTTATAGCCGAGGCGATCAAGCATAAGGGGTTTTCCGTTCTTGATATTTTGCAGCCATGCGTCACGTTCAATCACGTCCATACGTATCAATGGTATCGGACTCGGTTGTACCAACTCGATTCAGTCAAGTATGTGCCCGATAATCGCCTCGCGGCTATTGAAAAAGCGTTTGAATGGGGAGATAAGATTCCCCTCGGTGTGTTTTACCGGGAAGCAGCCCCGACGAGTGAAGATCGTGAGCCGGCGTTGGCCGCAGGTCCGCTGGCAAACCAACCACTTGGGAGCTTTGATTTGGATACACTTCTTTCCGAATTCCGCTAGGTTTTGTCGCTTGACGAGGTTGTTGGCACTTGTTATACTTGAGTGCCAACCAGGTAGTAGAAATTCGACCGCATCGCGAAGCGATGCTATCTATCTGGAAGTTTAATACAAGTTGAATATATTTGGTTAACTAGATGATCATGGTTATCAATCATTAGTCGAATTTTCACTACCTGGCATGGATATCATATCGCAAAATCAACAAATGTTCCCCGTCGTTCCCATCCGGGATGGCATCGTGTACCCCGGTACGGAAATGATCCTCACATTCGGAAGATCCCGTTCGGTATCGGCAATTGAAGCCGCGCAAGCATCCGGCAAGCGTGTCGTTTTGGCCATGCAGAAGAATCCCAACGTCAATGACCCTACGCCAACAGATTTGTTTACCACAGCCACAGTGGGTGAAATCGTACAGATGATGAAAAACGAAGGGGAGATTAATGCGCTGGTGCGGGGTATCGCCAAAGTTGAGATAGTAAGCTTTGAAGCGGTAGAGCCATTTTTTGTCGCCCGAGTGATACCCAAAGAAGATATTGTTGAGGAGAACGATGACGTGAAAGCATTGACCCGCCATATCACGGGCGAACTGCGCCGAGCTGTGAATTTGGGTAAGTCCATGGATTTTTTGACCTTCATGAATATTATGTCCGGGGTTGGATCACTCCAGCTTTCCTACCAGATTGCAGGCATTATCGATATCAAACCAGGCGAGCGGCAGGAATTGTTGGAAATTAATTCAGTCAGAGAGCGCTTGGAAAAAGAAATTGTATATCTGGCCCACGAGATCAAAATTCTTGAGATAGAGAAAAAAATTGCCAGTAAGACCCAGGAAAAGTTTGATAAAAATGTTCGAGAACAGGTCTTGCGGGAGCGCATGAAGACGATTGAGAAAGAGTTGGGCGAGGACGGCGACAACAAAGAGACGAAAGAGCTTGCGGATAAAATCAAAAAGGCTGGGATGCCGGAAGAGGTCCGGGTGAAAGCCGAGAAAGAGCTTTCGCGGTTAGGACAGATGTCCCAGTATAATCCTGAATCCTCGTATGTGCGTACCTACTTGGATTGGCTCGTTGAGTTGCCGTGGGCGGTAGCGACTGCAAATGATGTCGTTATCAAGACCGCCGAATCTATTCTTGATGAAGATCACTACGGGTTGACGAAGATCAAAGAACGAATCCTCGAGTATTTGGCAGTCATGAAGCTTCGCGCAGCAGCGCAAAAACAGGAAGAAATGGAGAGTAAGGAAATACCAGTGATTCCGCAAGAATCGGTACCTGGCCAGACGGAAAGCATAAAGGTATCGGATACACTCGTGCGCAAAGCGAAATCCGCGCCAACGATCCTTTGTTTCGTCGGCCCTCCCGGCGTAGGAAAGACCTCGATTGGCAAATCAATTGCGCGGTCTATTGGTCGAAAGTTCGTGAAGATGTCTTTGGGCGGTATCCGCGATGAAGCAGAGATCCGTGGCCATCGCCGTACCTATGTGGGCGCCCTTCCTGGACGCATTATCCAGGGCATTAAGCAGGCGGGAACCAAAAATCCGGTATTTATGCTGGATGAAATAGACAAAGTGGGCAACGACTTCCGTGGCGATCCCTCGGCGGCACTTCTGGAAGCCCTGGATCCGGAGCAAAACTATGCATTTTCCGATCATTACCTGGATGTGCCGTTTGATCTCTCTGACGTATTTTTCATCACCACCTGTAACATCCTGGATACTATTCCGCCTGCGTTGCGGGACCGGCTTGAGATTATCCATTTCCCCGGGTATACGGAGGAAGAGAAATTTCATATCGTCCGTGATTTCATTATGGAAAAGCAACGGGAGATACATGGTATCCCCAAGGGGGTCGTGAGCCTGACCAGTCAAACGTTTTTCACTATCATTCGGCGGTATACGCGCGAAGCCGGAGTCAGGAGTTTGGAACGCGAAATTGCCAAACTCTACCGGAAGGTTGCCAAAAAGATCGCTGAAAAAAACGGTAAAGGCGTAGGCAAGCTTCCGTTGAGTCCCAAAGATCTTCACCAGTACTTAGGCCCGTACCGTTTCTCGTCGTATTTAGCGGAAAAAACAGATGCTGTTGGTATGTCTACCGGACTTGCGTGGACAGAAGCAGGCGGCGTGATTCTTTTTATCGAAACCGCGCTCATGCCGGGGAAGGGGAGTCTCTTGCTTACCGGCCAGCTTGGAGACGTTATGAAAGAATCTGGTCACGCGGCGCTTTCGTGGATGCGCAGCAAATGGCGGGAGCTTGGACTGGATGAAAAGTTTTTTGGAAAACTTGATGTCCATATCCATGTGCCGGAAGGAGCCGTGCCGAAAGACGGTCCGTCAGCGGGTATCGCCATCACCACGTCACTTGTATCAGCAGTGACCGGAATCCCGATTCATCGGACGATTGCCATGACGGGCGAAGTGACGCTTCGGGGTAGAGTGCTGGAAATCGGCGGGGTGAAGGAAAAAGTGATTGCTGCTCATCGGGCCGGTATCCGAACAATCATATTGCCGAAAGATAATAAAAAGGACCTGGAAGACATTCCTAAGAGCGTTACCAAGGATCTGTCATTTCACTTTGTGGAGCATATGGACGAGGTGCTTAAAATCGCGCTTACCAAGCCGTTACCGGTCAGAAAGGTCCGGTCACTCCCCACGATGCGTCCCTCTCTTCACCTCAATGCATAATGCTGTTTATTCGTTGCATTAGTATTCACCCGCCTAGACTCGCGTCTAAGCGAGGCTGGTTCGTATATTGGTATCGGGGTGCGTCAGCGAAGGTAGTCATATACTAATTTAGAAACTTGCGTGATTATCTTCTTCGTCTCTTCCTCATCCGTTATATCGTTGGTAAATATGCCGATGTAGTAGATGGTCTTGCCGTCCGTCACGATACCGGCGTCATGCATGATGGCGATTTCATTGCCAATTTTGTGATAGACCGCGACGGTTTTTGGCAGCAACGCGGGGATCCGGTCTTCAAAGTCCGTGTCTTTGAAGAAAGCGAGTATTTCCTGGGTGGATGCAGCGTTGGTCAACTCTCCTTTATAGATTTTTTCAAAGAGTATGCTCATATCATGATTGGAGGTTTTATTATTGAGCATATCCGTTTGGGTCAGCCCCCACTGATCCATGAGTGCCTGCACTTTATCAAGCCCCACGGTGTAGGTGCCCAGGACGTAGGCTGCGGTATTGTCGCTTTGCTCTATGGCGAGTTTGGCAAGTGTTTTGATGGCATAGACCATCCCCGGAGGGTCATAGCGGATGGAGCCGGTGCCGAAATCCTGTATGTCCCGCGTTTGGATGGTGATGCGTTCATCTAGATCAATCTCGCCTTTGCCTGCGTAGTAGTAGAGAGCGGCAATGATTGGGACTTTATTGATCGAGGCGGCGGTGTATATGATGGTTTCGTTGATGCCCATCGTGAAGGGGGAATTTAAGTCCTTTACGTACACAGAGTAGTTTTTCAGTCGGTTGTTGACTAGTTCCTGTATTTTCGTCCGGAGATCCTCCGGTGTTTTTTTCTTGGTAAATAATCCTCCAAACGCTTGAGCAGGTTGGCTGGTTTCCTCCGGAATGGGAGAGATAATGGAAGAATTTTGTTTTGATCCGGTCGCACGAACGAGGAGCATTACGATTACCAAGACAAGAGCAAGCCAAAAGAATTTTTTTATGGGAGAAGCCTTTGTACGCTCATATCGTCTGCGGTGATACATGGGAAGATTTTATCATGGAGGAGGAGTAAGTTTCGCAATCGGATTTTTTTTATCGCCTACCAAGACGTATTTCGGTACAGGTGTTGGGACGAAATTAGAACTCTTCTGGCCTCATCCAAAAATTACAATTGTTCCCCACCGTATGAGATAATAGCACCGACATGAGCTCCTACGAATTGTCACGCGAGTCGCCTATTGTCTTGAGTAATATCGAGCGCTTCTATGGTGGTGCACGCTTGCCAATAGAATCGGGTGAATTAGAATCAAGCGTGTTCGATGTTGTGCCAGGTAAGCGTAGATATATCGCGTTAACAGCATACGACGCTACGGATCAGGCGATCGCAATTTGCGACTTTATGAATAACGCCGATACGAAATTCGGTGTACTAGAATCTCCAATCATCAGAAAACGACCGGACTTGGCTGTTCCCGCCATGGATTTGCGCGTCTTGGCAGATGATGATGGTATTTATATCGTAGAGGCTTTCAGAAAAAAGCATGTTGGAGCCGTATTGCTAAAAACTGCACTGGAATTATCTAAACGATATGGCAGTACGCAATTCGTTGTAAAACACGGAGATAAACAAGCAGGGTGGTATAGAAAATTGGGTGGCCAAGAGGTTCTTGGCGGATTTTTATTCAACCTCTAATTGTTTTGTTTAGGCTACCCTTCGGGTGAATTAGGTTCGCACCTCTTCTTTTTGTAGTATCCAATTTGAATTTTAATCGAATGAGTTTGAGTGCCTGTGTTTAGCTTACTTCATTACTATTTACTATAGATATCTTCGTGAAGAAAACGGGCGAGGGCGAATGCCGTGCCGTTCGTAAATATCACAAACATTCCAATGCCCTCACCAATTTTGGTGGTCCCAAATAATTCATCCATAGCTTCTTCAAGCGTTTTACCCTGATGAATTTTTTTAAACTGGACATATTGAGCGATTGACTTTCGGGTTATTTTCGATGTAATGTTATGTTATGAAAAAAAACAACAAAAAAATCGTTCCAAATAATAGCTTTACGGAGTTTCTCCTTTACACTACCCCAAACGGTCAGGTAAAAGTTGAGATTTTCTTGCGCGATGAAACCGTGTGGTTGACGCAAGCAAAAATCTCCGATCTTTTTGGTGTGGAGAGAAGCGTAGTTACCAAACATCTTCAAAACATTTTTCAGGAAGGCGAGTTAGACAAAAATTCAACGAGTGCAAAAATTGCACAAGTTCAAAATGAAGGGAAACGTCTGGTTACCAGAGATGTGGAATTTTACAACCTTGACGCTATTCTTTCTGTTGGTTATCGAGTGAGTAGTCGGCAGGCGACTCTATTTAGAATATGGGCGACGGAAAGATTGAAAGAATATATCATCAAGGGATTTACAATGAATGACGAGAAACTAAAAGACCCATACAATATTTTTGGAAAGGATTATTTTGAGGAACAGCTTGCACGAATACGAGATATACGGTCAAGCGAAAGGCGCATGTATCAAAAAATTACCGATATTTACGCTCAGTGCAGCGCTGATTATGATTCCGATGAAGAAATTACCAAACAATTTTTTGCAACAGTGCAAAACAAACTCCACTTTGCCATCACCGGTAAAACTGCCTCAGAGATAGTACACGAAAGAGCTGATAGTACCAAGTCATATATGGGGCTCACTGTTTGGAAAAATTCTCCAAAGGGTACCATTCGAGAGTCAGATGTCGTGATCGCCAAAAACTATTTGAATGAAAGAGAACTTGACCACTTAAACAGAATTGTGACTATGTACCTCGACTATGCAGAAATGCAAGCAAAGCGTGGGATTATCATGTATATGAAGGACTGGGTATCACGATTGAACGCCTTTCTGAAATTTAACGAGCGACAAATTCTAGGTGACGCCGGAAGAATCAGCCATGAAGTAGCAGAAACTCTTGCCCTTGCTGAGTATGAAAAATATAAAAAAATACAGGACAAAAACTACGTATCAGATTTTGACCGCTTGGCGAAAAAATTGTTAAAGAGAAACAATAAATGACGCAATCTCAAGCACTTGCCATACTCAAAACCGGCGCTAATGTTTTTTTGACCGGGGAGCCGGGAAGCGGCAAGACCTATGCGATCAACGAGTATGTAGCGTATTTGCGTGGTCGGGGTATTGAACCGGCAATAACGGCCTCAACTGGTATCGCGGCCACCCATATCGGCGGGATGACGATCCATTCATGGAGCGGGATAGGGATAAAAACGACGCTCTCTCAACACGATCTTCAAAAAATAGCATCCAGTCAATATATTACCAAGCGCGTCCGTCGGGCTAATGTTCTTATCATCGAAGAAGTATCCATGCTCAATCCCGAGACGCTCTCCATGGTTGACGCGGTAGTTCGTAAGATTACACAGCATCCGGAACCGTTTGGCGGTATGCAGGTAGTTTTTTCCGGTGATTTTTTTCAACTGCCGCCAGTGGTAAAAAAAGAAACAGAACAAAGTGTACAAGCCACGCTCATTGAAAAATCATTAGCGCGATTCGCGTATGATTCTTCTGCGTGGATTGGGGCAAATCCAACCGTATGCTACCTTACCGAACAATACCGACAGGACGACCGTGATTTTTTGGGCGTACTTTCAGCAATCCGGCGCAATGCGTTCACTATCGATCACTTGCATCAGATTGAAGCGAGAAAAACCCATTCGCAAGCCGTACCGAAAAACGCGCCGAAACTATTCACGCATAACGTAGACGTAGATCGCATCAACGATGAGGTGCTCGCGAAGCTTCCGGACGAGCCGCGTGGTTTCCCCATGTCCGCGCAAGGTCCTGATGCGTTGGTAGCTGCCCTGAAAAAAGGGTGTCTTTCGCCTGAAACGCTTCTTCTGAAAGTTGGCGCCACAGTCATGTTCACGAAAAATAGTCCCAAAGAAGGATTTGTCAACGGCACGCTTGGGGTGATTAGAGAATTTGATGAAGAGGAAGGCTATCCTATCGTCACGGTACGCAACGGGCGACAGATTACCGTTGAACCCATGGATTGGTCGGTCGAAGAAAACGGTACCATTCGGGCGCAGATTACCCAGCTACCGCTTCGTCTGGCCTGGGCTATCACAGTACATAAGAGTCAAGGAATGACATTGGAAAAGGCGGTCGTGGATCTCTCGGGCGTTTTTGAATTTGGTCAGGGATATGTTGCGCTCTCGCGCATCCGGCGGCTTTCCGATCTCTACATTCTCGGATGGAACGAACGCGCATTTCAGGTGCATCCGGATATCGTCGCCAAAGATGGGGCGTTCAGAGCACAGTCGGTGGCTACAGTCGATACATTTACTAAAATGGGAAGGGAGGAAATAGCGGCAATGCATAAGCAGTTCATTGCCCGATGCGGTGGGAAAAGCGATGGTGGAACGGGTTTTGATAAAATTAGAGAAGTACATCCGAACGCTTACCGACCTTGGGACAAAGAACAAGATGAGAAATTGAAGAATCTATATACAAAAGGTTGGTCGACGGGCGATTTGTCTAAAACATTCGAGAGAAAAAATGGCGCTATCAGATCGCGTCTTGCCAAATTAGGTCTCCTGAATTAAGTAGCGCGTAGGGGAGTCGCCACAGTACTAGAATAAAATTCAGTACGTGGCTCTGCACCCTGCTTATCACTGGTGCAGGGGACCCCTTCAGTGCCGCCAGAGGGATTCGAACCCTCGGTTTGTTGATTGAGAATCAACCGTCCTAGGCCACTAGACGATGGCGGCGTGCACTTGATGATTCTATCAATTCATGCTTGACAAGGCAAGGTAATTTCCGTAAACTTCCTCTGTACGACAGCGCACTAATCGGCGCTGTCAAATTTGATATATGGACCCACATCACAAAATGATGCTTACCAAAGAAGGACTCGACGAACTCAAAGCCGAGTATGATGAGCTGGTAAAAACGAAGCGTCCTGTAGCTGTGGCGCGGCTTTCTGACGCCCGAAGCCTCGGGGATCTTTCGGAAAACAGTGAATACGCAGCAGCCAAGCAGGATTTAGCGTTCATAGATGGTAGGATTGCCGAGCTTGAGGATATTCTTCATAGCGCCAAAGTCGTTACGAGCCACGGTAAAACACAGGTGGATGTGGGCTGCAAAGTCACCCTTCACGTTAACGGGAAGAAAGATATGTTTACCGTAGTAGGAGAGTGGGAAGCAGATCCCAAGGAAAAGAAAATTTCCCACGAGTCTCCTCTGGGTAAAGCCCTCATGGGGAAAAAGCCCGGAGATAGCGTGGAAGTAGAGGCACCGGCGGGTAAAATCCTTTACAAGATAGTCCACATCGAATAAAAATTATTACATAATTTTAAAAAATCCGGCGGACGCCGGATTTTTTTGATAATATAGGTATATGTTTTGGGCAGACAAAATTGCAAAACAGATTATTGATTCCGGCGCCCACCGGCCATTTTGGGTGGACGATATGTTTACCCCGTCGGGGTTTGCGCATATTGGCTCGCTTCGCGGACCTCTCGTACATGATATGGTTTTTCGGGCACTTCAACGAGCCAACGAGAGCGTGACGTTTACCTACGTATTGAACGACTTCGATCCCATAGACGGGTTACCTCCCGAGCTTTCATCGCTCTCTGATGAGTTGGGTAAGCCCCTTCGTACCGCACGGTCTCCGGAAAAGGGGTATGAGAGTTTTGCCGATTATTTTACCAAAGATTTTCAACAGGTGCTCAAGAGCATGGGAGTGATGGCGACGTATCTTTCATCCTGGGATATGTACCGGGAAGGCAAGTTTAACGGAGTTATCCGGGAAGCATTAGATAATTCGGAAACGATACAGGATATCTATCAGCGTATAAGCGGGAGCAAAAAGCGTGAGAAAGGCTGGATGCCCATCCAGGTCATCTGTGAGAAGTGCGGGAAGCTGGGCACGACCCGGGTGCATGGTTGGGACGGTAAGATGGTTTCTTATACGTGTGAGCCGGCGATGGTTACTTGGACGAAAGGATGTGGCCATACCGGTACAGTGAGCCCTTTTGATGGAAACGGAAAGCTTCCGTGGAAAGTAGATTGGCCGGCACACTGGAAAGTTCTCGGAGTCACGATTGAAGGCGCTGGAAAAGATCATTCCTCGGCTGGTGGTTCACGCGATATTGCCAAAGCGCTTTGTGAAGAAGTATTCCATATTACAAACCCCTATAATTTGCCGTACGAGTTTATTCTTATCGGCGGTAAAAAAATGTCTTCATCAAAAGGGTTAGGACTCAAGGCGAGGGATCTTACCAAGCTATTGCCTCCATCAATCGGGCGGTTTCTCTTCACGAGAACCGATTACCACCGTGCAATTGAGTTTGATCCTGTGAGCACGATGGCAATTCCGGATCTCTTTGATGAATATGATCGCTGTTGGCAGGCGTATAACAAAGAGGAAGATGAAGAATTGTCCCATGCGTTTGAGTATGCACAAACGGGAGAGGTGCCCGCACGAATTCCCGGATTATTTATACCAAGATTTCGGGATATAGCTAATTATCGGCAGCTCCCTAACGTTGACCTTCAGAGTAAATTAGAAGCAGTGAAAGGTACGCAATTGAGTGAGTTTGAGAAGCGTATTCTCAATGATCGTTTAACGTACACAGCTGTCTGGTTAAGTAAATATGCACCGGATGAGTATCGATATCAAATATCTTTGAAACGATTTGATGAAATTGAATTATCCCAGGAACAGTGGAAGTTTCTCAATGATCTTTCCATAATTTGGCCAAAAATAAATGATCCTGAAATGTTGCAATCGGAAATTTTTCGCTTGGCAAAAACAAATGAAATCGATCATGGAAAGGCATTTCATGCGTTGTATATGGTCACGCTGGATAAACCGCACGGGCCGCGGGCAGGGTGGTTACTCAAAAAATTTCCAACTGAGGTGATGGTTGAACGGTTGACGCTGAACAAAAAAACACAATCACCTAAACAACAGTCATCAGTGAAATCTATAGATAGACCGGATTTATTTTCGATCGATCCCAAGGTAAAAGAGCGGTATCCCTCGGCAAGTATCGGTATCGCGCTTATCCGTGACGTAAAGATACAAAAGTTCAATGAACAGTTGGAAACAGAAAAAAAAGAATTCCTTGTATCTCTCGCGGGTTTGACGACGGAACAATTGGGTCAGCATCCGGAGATCGTAAGTTATCGTAAGCTCTATAAAGAAATGGGAATTGATTGGCATTCCCGGCGTCCCTCTCCGGAGGCTTTACTGCGTCGTGTGGCATTGGGTAAGGGACTGTATTCCATAAATACCTGTGTGGATGCATATAATCTCGTTGTCATGAAGCATCGGATATCGGTCGGTGCATTTGATTACGATACCGTCAAGTTTCCGACCATACTTCGATATGCGGGAGTTGGAGATGAAATATTACTGCTTGGAGATAGCGGGGCGACCAAATACACATCCAAGGAACTTGCGTATTATGATCAGGATGGCGGGTATAATATCGATTTTAACTTCCGTGATGCCCAGCGCACGATGGTGACGGAAGCGACAAAAAATATTTGGATCAATGTCGATGGTGTGTTTGATATCACATCAGAACAAGTTGCGCGCAGTCTCCATGAGTCTGTTGAGAAGATCGTGGAATATTGTGGCGGCACGGTTGAATTTATGGGGGTTGTGGCATGATAAAAGTAGCAGGCATCGCGCACACAACGCTTACTGTATTAAGTTTGGAGTATGCAATTCATTCTAACATTTTAGGCTTGAGTATCTTAGGCCAAAACGAGTAGTTCGCCTCGACGTTGATGCTCGAAGAATATTCTCTAAGGATTCTATTAGTAGTATTAGTATGATTAGTTGATTCGTATCGCATCTATGAAAAAGTTACTCATTGCTACAACCAATCCTGGGAAGCTCAGTGAAATTAAAAGATTTTTGGAAGACCTTCCTATTGAACTTATTGGTTTAAAAGATATCGGGATAACCGATGGAGTGGAAGAAACCGGCAGTACGTTTGAAGAAAACGCGATTCTTAAGGCAAAGTTCTACTGTCAGAAGTCCGGCCTTCCTACGCTTGCTGATGACGGAGGGTTTGAGATAGACGCTCTTGGTGGCGAGCCTGGTGTCAAATCGCACCGGTGGATTCACGGGGATCGCGAAGATACCGATGAAGAATTGATTTCATATACTCTTGAGAAATTGCAGGGTTTACCCCGCGCCCGACGCGGGGCACAACTTCGTCTTGTTCTCGCATTAGTTTTTCCTGATGGGAAAGTTACGACCGTCGAAGAACAAACGCGCGGGGTCGTTGCAGAAAAATCATCAGAATATCGTACGCATGGATTTCCTTTCCGTTCATTGTTATTCTTACCGGAGATTCACAAGTATTATGACCACGATCTGCTAACGCCGGAGGAAACTGAACGCTTTAACCACCGCAAGCGTGCGCTTGATCGTCTTAAACCGATACTAAAGAGATTATTGACGTGAATACGTAGTGTTTGATACAATACTTGTATTAACAAGTAAATAAAGGCGTTTATATATCGAACTTTCCCTCGATAGAGCTGCTTCTCGAAAACGAGTTACGGACTTGGTGAAGAGAAGACGGGATTTCCCGTTATAGAAAAAAACTGTGTCATCTGTTAAATGATAGATGGAGCAGTTAATAAGGCTACAATGGCAACAATGTAGCAAAGAAAAGTGGCACCACGAGACACCTCGTCTTTTCATAAAAAAGGAGGTGTTTTTTTGTGGCAAAAATATATCTTGTTCGACATGCAGAGTCATTAGCAAATGCCCAAGGCATATATCAAGGGCAAACATACGATACGGAATTATCCGTACGTGGTACAAAGCAGGCACAAGCGCTGGCGCAATGCTTTGAACGCGTTTCTTTTTCGCATGTCATCGCGAGTCCTCTGAAACGAACTTTGCAAACGGCAACAATTGTCGCTCTCAATAAACACCTGCCTGTCCAGGTCGAACCACAAATAATCGAAACGAATCACGGAGATTGGGAGGGGAAACATAAGGATGTTATTAAAAATACATGGCCATGGATATATAAAAAATGGACACGGTTTCCTTCATCTACTAAATTTCCACGAGGGGAACATTTTTTGGATACACAGAAGCGCGTTTTAGGATGGTGGCAGCTATTTTGTCAAAATGTAAGCGCTGATACGCTTGTTGTAAGTCATGATAATATCATCCGTATTATCGTTGCGCGGATTCTCAACCGGAAATTGAACAAAATTTGGAAATTCCATCTGCAACCTACCGCAATTACAGAGGTTAGCGTTACAAAAGACAAAATAACGCTCGTGAGCCTTGGGGACAGTAAGCACTTGGGAGGACTAAACGTTGATCTTTCTATGCATGCGTTATAGCTTTGGTGTACAATAAATTGAAGAAAATATGTTGGATATCAAATTTATCAGGGAAAATTTGGAGCTTTGTAAGCAAGCGGCGAAAAATAAGAACCGCGAGGTGGAGTGGGATCGACTGCTAGAGCTTGACGAAAAGCGACGCAAGCTGATCGGTAAGACCGAGGTAATTCGAGCAAAGCGCAACAAGGCGGAAAAGGCGACCACAGAAGAGGAACGGCAAACGGGTCGGGTGCTGAAACAGGAGATGAAGGCATTGGAGCAGGAATTGCGAACAGTCGAAGAATCTTTCAACGAGCTTATGCTTACCGTTCCCAATGTGCCGGATAAGAGCGTACCGGTGGGAAAGGATAGCAGCGGCAATAAAACAATAAAGACGTGGGGTAAAGTTCCGGAATTTGATTTTGTTGTCAAAGACCATATTGAGCTGGCAACCAAACTCGATCTAATTGATTTTGAACGGGGGGCTAAAGTCGGGGGCAGGCGTGCCTATTTTCTCAAAAACGAAGCCGCGCAGATGGAATTTGCCGTATTATTCTACACGTTTCAGAAGCTTATCAAAAAAGGATACACGCCGCTCATTGCACCCAGTCTTGTAAAAGGATTCACGCTGTTTGGCAACGGCCAGTTTCCCTGGGGTAGGGAAGAAGTCTATCATCTGGAAAAAGACGATGTGTATTTGGCAGGCACCGCAGAAGTACCTGTGACCGCATATTTTAGTGATGAAGTGCTCAATGAAAAGGAACTTCCGAAAAAGTTCGTCGCTTTTTCGCCCTGTTTCCGGCGCGAAGCCGGAAGTTACGGAAAAGATACAAAGGGAGTTTATCGGCTGCACCAATTTAGTAAAATTGAACAAGTAATTATCTCAAAAAATGATATGAACAACTCTTTTACTCTTCATGAGGAGTTATTGGCTAACGCAGAGGAAATTCTTCAGGATTTAGAGTTACCGTACCGCGTGCTTCTCATGTGTACCGGTGATATGGGTGAACCGCAGGTGAAAAAGTATGACATCGAGACCTGGATGCCGGGCCGTCAGGCATACGGAGAAACGATGAGTAATTCCATCATGGGCGATTTTCAGGCGAGAAGATTAAAGATCCGCTATAAAACCAAAGATGGGAAGACGCTCTATTGCCATACGCTGAACAACACAGCTATTGCCTCGCCGCGTATCCTTGTTGCGATACTCGAGAACTATCAACAGAAAGATGGATCGATCCGGGTGCCCAAAGTCCTTCAATCCTATATTGGGAAGGACATCATCCGGCGATAATGGTAAAATAAAGTAATGTTTGGCTTCTTAGGAAAACTTCTTGACAGCAATGAAAAAGAGATTCGCCGGTACCGTATGATCGTCGAGCGTATCAACGCGCTTGAAACTGATATCAAGAAGCTCAAAGACGGAGATTTTGTCAAACGAACCGCACAGTTTCGGGAGCAGCTTACGCACGGGACTTCGATTGATGACTTGCTCCCCGAGGTTTATGCGCTGGTGCGGGATGCTGCCGTCCGGACACTTAACCTCCGGCATTTCGACGTACAGATGATAGCGGCAATTGCCCTTCATGAGGGAAAGGTTTCCGAGCAAAAGACCGGGGAAGGCAAGACATTGTCTGCGACACTCGCACTGACTCTCAATGCGCTCTCCGGTCGGGGCGTTCATCTGGTGACCGTCAATGACTATCTTGCCCGCCGTGACGCCGGCTGGATGGGACCGATTTACCATTTATTGGGATTGTCTGTCTCTGCCATCATTAGCGAACAATCTTTCCTGTATGACTCGGTTTTTGAGGATCCTACTGCGACGGATTGGCGTTTGAAACATCTTCGTCCGGTGACCCGGAAAGAAGCATATGCCGCAGACATTACGTATGGCGTGAATAGTGAATTTGGTTTTGACTACCTGCGGGACAATATGGTATCGGATGTTGCTCAGCTTTCCCAACGGGATTTCCACTATGCGATTGTCGATGAAGTCGATTCAGTCCTTATCGATGAGGCGCGCACTCCTCACATCATCTCCGCACCGGCGGCGGAGGCAACGCATAAATACTATGACTACGCCAAGATCGTTGATAAACTTTCTTCGGAGACGGATTACGTTATCGATGAAAAGCTTCGGACTGCTCATCTCACGGATCACGGGATCCTTAAGGTTGAAAAGATGTTGGGTTTGGGAAATATATACGAAACGGATTTTGAGACCGTTCATCACATAGAAGCCGCGCTTAAAGCTCGGGCTCTGTTTACCCTCGATCGCGATTATGTGGTGAAAGAAGGGCAAGTCATCATCGTGGATGAGTTTACCGGGCGCCTTTTGACTGGGCGGCGGTTTAGTGAGGGTATCCATCAGGCGATTGAGGCCAAGGAGGGCGTCGCCATCCAGCAGGAAAGCCGGACGCTTGCCACGGTATCGCTTCAGAATTATTTCCGTATGTACGAGAAACTTTCCGGTATGACCGGAACGGCAGCTACGGAAGCCGAGGAGTTCAAAAAGATATATGACCTGGAGGTTTTGATGATTCCGACACACCAGTCTATGGTGCGTCAGGATTTTGCCGATAGTGTCTATAAGACACCGCGGGCCAAATATGCGGCAATTGCCGCAGATATCATTGAGCATCATAAATGCGGTCAGCCCGTGCTCGTGGGGACCACGTCGATAGATAAAAACGAAATCATCAGCGATCTTCTGAAACGGAAAGGTATTCCTCATAATGTTCTTAACGCCAAAAATCATCTGCGCGAAGCCATGATCATTGCTGATGCCGGCAAAAAGGGAGCGGTGACGGTTGCCACCAACATGGCCGGTCGCGGGGTGGATATTATTTTGGGCGGATCCCGTAAGGAAAAATCGGAAGTAAGCGGTGAGAAAGAATGGAAGAGTGAGGAAGAAAAATGGAAAGCAAATCATGATGAAGTAGTCGTCCTCGGTGGACTGCATGTCATTGGCAGCGAACGGCACGAGTCCCGGCGTATAGACAATCAGCTTCGGGGTCGCGCAGGACGGCAAGGCGATCCGGGGTCCAGCCGTTTTTACGTGTCGCTTGAGGATGACATTATGCGTTTATTTGGTGGCGATCAGGTGGCACGCCTCATGACGGTATTCAAATTGCCGGAGGATGTGCCGCTTGAGCACGGCATGGTCAGCCGCGCCATAGAACAAGCGCAGGTGAAGGTGGAAGGCTTCCATTTTGATTCCCGTAAACATTTGGTCGAGTACGATGATGTACTCAATAAACAGCGGGAGATCGTCTACCGCAGGCGCAGAAAGATTTTGGAAGGGGAAAGTCAAAAAGAGGGGATCCTTGAAAAAATCACGAGAGAAATTGGTACGGTGGTGACGATGTATGCCGGAGAAGCTGTAGTTGACCGCAATAAAATCGTTCCCGAATTTGTGTCCATCATTCCCTTTGATGAGACATCGCAGGGGCAGCTTCTCACACAGCTTGCGCAGTACCACACGGCTCCCGAGATGAGCGAGTTTTTAGGGGGACTTGCCAAGCAAATGTACGAGACGCGCGAGAGCCAAATGACGCCGGAGGTTATGCGGCAGATAGAGAAGTGGGTGAGCCTTCAGGTGGTGGACACTCTTTGGATGGATCATCTGGATGCCATTGATGACCTGCGGGAAGGGATTGGGCTGCGCGGGTATGGTCAGCGTGATCCGTTGGTCGAGTATAAAAATGAAGCATTCACCATGTTTGAAACGCTCATGGCGTCTATCGATAGCGAAATCGTCCATCGGATTTTTAAAGTACAAGTACAGCTCGCACCACAACAGCCGGCGCAGACAACAGACAACAGACAGCAGACAGCAGAGCGTGGATCAGTTATACAAAAACCAACAAAAACGATGCAAGCAAGTCCTCTTACGTCATCAGTCTTAAGTCCTAAGCCACCTGTTTCTCCTCAAAAACTCGGCCGCAACGATCCATGCTGGTGCGGCAGTGGGAAGAAGTGGAAGAAGTGTCATTACCCAAAAATTTCTTAACTCTACACAATTTTCTTCATTTATTTTTATAACTATCGTCCTTGCTTTTTATTTTCCTCCGTGCGTATACTAAAAATATATGGAAACCGGCATCTTTTGGATTGTCTGGGGACTTATATCTTTTTGGGCATTAAAGACATTTTATTATTCTTTTTCGAAAGACAAGCTTAACCAACTTCGTCTCTCTGCCCTTGGCGTCAATCTTTCCGTACTTGTCTTAGCCTTTCTTCCTTGGATACCCGCCTCATTGGTTAGTGGGCAACCCGCGCTTGGCTGGAAAAGCGGCATGATACTTGCCTGGGAGGGAAATATTCTTGCGGTAGTTTGTATGTTTCTCATCATTGTGTCGGTTTCCTTTTTCTTCACAAAAAATTCATTACTGTATAAGATTGCATCTTGCGCAACGATTGCCAATACGTTTGTGCATTTTTTTCTCATGCGGCAACTTCGTCCCGGTACATTTACATTAACTCGCTTTGATATCGCACCGATTATTGCAGTGTTGTTGTTGCTTGTGGGAGACGTCGTGGTGCTATTGTTATGGCAACAGTTGCAATTGAAACAACGCACATTTAAACGGACAAAGAAAAAATGATTACCATTCTTATTTATCACTGTATTATCCTGTCCCAGCTCTATATTGTTTGCCGTAATAAAACGGTGAGCCTCAAAGAACTTGTACAGGTTTTTTTAGTCGGGTCTACCGCAGCAATTTTTGCCAATTTTTTGGTTCAGGGTATTGCGGTCCGGTTTATCGGTTCGGATACCGTGCTCTATACCATAGGTCCCGTTTCGGAAGAAGTGATAAAGATCGCATTTGTTTTTTTCCTCTTATTTTTTACCCGGCTGGGGACATCCGTGAGCATAGAGGATGGAATATTGTTGGGAGCCGCCGCAGGCGCAGGGTATGGGTTTGCTGAAGATAGCGTGCGGGTTTTTGGATTGGGACTTGCTCAGATGAGTGAATATTTTCCGGCATACACCTGGTCGGGATTGCCCAGCGTATTGACGCACTGGTTGCCCACCGAACGGGGAATCAATTTACCCGGTGGGCAGGGGATTGTGGTTGGGCATCTCATGTGGACAGCCCTCGTCGGCGCGGGATTGGGACTTGCCAGAAAATTGAGTCCCAAAATCGGCAAGAATATGCTGATCCCCGTTGCACTCCTTGCCTGGGTGACGCTTGATCACGCCGTGAGCAATTTTGGTCCGTATGATTTGGGTCCGGTCATGAGAGGTGTTTATTCGTTTTATGGCCGGGGTTGGGGAATCTGGATTGCTTTGACTGTAAGTGTCATTGGCGCGGTGATTGCCGATGAAGTATTGCTCAAGAGGTATGTGCCAAACGATGAAAAGATTCTTTTACCCGGAGAAAAACAACGGTCGTTGTTGGGTGAGGCATGGCTCAGTTTGACCGGTTGGCGGTACGGCAGGGTCTATTGGCGTGAAATGCTTAGCTATCTCATGCTCCGGCGGCAGCTTGGGTATAAAATCCATGCCGGCGAAAATACCGATGCGGCCAGAGAGTTGCTCATCAAACGTCGATTGCGGGTTATTGCCACTGCCCGGTTATCCGGAAAGTACAAGAATACCGGACTGACGGCAGGCATCATCGCGGTATGGAGCGGTCCGGCGCCAAATGTATTAAAGTTGCCACTGCAGCAGAAATTTTGGTGGAGTTTTACGATGTCCCTTGTCCTTATAAGTGTTTTTAATATGTGGTTATTTTTGTTTTCGATGTATCTGCCGGTATCGTGGGTTAGATCCATATTACGGAGTCCATTTATGCCTGTATTAGGACTGATCGGATATGGCATGGCGCTTTTTGAAGTAGTCTTGTATTACAAGAAGAAGTTGTGGCAAAATGCTGTTCCGGAGCCGGAAAATCGTATAACAATGTATTCACATTCGGTGCTCATCAACACATCCGGCGTATCCGTAGTTTTTTCCCTGCCGTTTTTTTTGGGTACACATCCGTTGTTAGTCGATAAATTTCTTTGGGGGCAACTCGCTGAGTTTTTTAAATTTTTGAAGGAATCACGTAAATGGGTCGGAGGAACTGTGTCTGCCGGTATTGGGGCGATTCCGATTGTGGGCAACGTGCAAAGTGGAGCAAACGCATGGTTTGGCTATGATTATATTGCTGATGAACCGGTTGAAGGATTTGACCGGTTTATGGCGGCTCTCGGCGCCGTGCCATTGGCGGGAAATGCACTCCGTAGCGGATGGATGGTCGCCAAGGCTGCCAAGTACGCCAAAGTGGGCAAAGCCGTCAACCGGCTCAAGAAGCCTGTCGAAGCCCTTGAAGAATTCGGCGATCAGCTCGGCGAGGTGATGGATAAGATTGATAAAGTACAAACTGCTAAGGACTATCTGACAGAATCGTATGGAAAGGTACGGGATGAATTGCAGGATATGAGCCAAGGTCAAGCCAGGCAATTATTTGAAAAACGTAACACCATGTTTAAAGAGTGGTCAGGTCAAAGAGGATTGACTCGGGTCGATGATGGTTATTATCAGATGCCATATGACGGCAACAAGGTTGATGTTTTCAGTGGAAAAGCGGGGACGGCAAAACTTAAGCTCAGGCATGATTTGCCGGATACCGGACAGGTAAGCATTGATCACAAGAATCAGTCCGTGATGGTGGATACGATCGGTAGCAACCCCGCAGAGATGAAGGCGCAGATAGCCGATCTTCAAAAACAGTTTCCCGAGCATACCGTCTTGCATCGGAGTACCAAAGCAGATGGATTTACTGTTACTGATGTGGTTGCCCCGGACGGAACCAGAAGCACGTTTTATTCGGTGCCAACACACACGAGAGGAGCAGTTCCTGCTGTTGGTTCCCGATGAAGCATTAGAATTGTTGTCTGACGTCTCCCGTGGCTTTATCGACGTTATACCAGTTAAATGTTGCCGTGTGACCGTAGATCAATTCATATACTTGGATTAAGTAATCGGCATCTTCTTTACCGCTTACTGCGACTATTCCTCGGGGAATGTATCCTTGCATTTTATTTTTGAACGTGCGTATACTGAAAATGTATGGAAACCACCCTCTTTTGGATAGCGTGGGGAATCATATCGTATTGGACAGTAAAGACGTTTTACTTTTCTTTGTCAAAAGACAAGCTTGAAAAGCTTCGTAAATCCGCTCTTGGCATCAATCTTGCTGTTCTTATCTTATTTTTTCTTCCCTGGTTACCTATCGCGCAAGGAGCGACAACTGGCTGGGAACTGATTCAACGCGGTAACATCTTAGTTATTTCACTTGGTATTCTTGTTGCCGGTTCAGTATGTTGTTTATTAACAAAAGATAGATCGTTACTCAAAGTGGGTGCAGTCTCACATATGACTGCCAGTGTATTATTTATTTTGACGATGATGCGCCTAATGCCTGGCACACTTATTCTGACGCTTCATTCTATTGCTCCTATCATAGCAAGCCTAATATTGTTAGTCGGGAACGTGGTTGTTTTGCTCATTTGGCAACAGATACAACTTATGCAGAAAAAAAGGACTAAGTTTCAACTGGGATTTGCCCCAATCTGGATCATCTTGTTGGTGTTTTTGTTTGGGGGAATATTTGTTTTAGGTAAGAGTAATTTAACCGTGAACGTTAAGCCTAAAAGTTTGTACAGTCTTTGCCAGTCAGAGATCCAAACTTTGCCAAAGTTACCGTTTACGTATGAAAAAATTATTCCAACCGGTAGTAGCGCTGAGCAGTATAGAAAAGACAGAATAAAAGGGAAAAAGGACCTTTCTGAATATGCTACCTGTGGTTTAGATTACAGCATCATATACGTGATCGAAAAAGCTTATGCTAGCATAGGGCTACAATATTATGAGTATAGTAAGCAAGATTCAAGCGTTAAGTGGGGCTCTTCGGATATTAGGAAATTTCCTGTGAATATTGACAACGTGTATGGGGAAATTCTTAAAAAACAAGGCTGGGCAAAACAAACAAAAGATGGTGGTGAAATTTTAGGCTATGGCTTGCCTACGTTAATATATTATAAAGACATGGGTGACAAGAATTACTATATTGATGTGGTTGTTGGTCCCACTTCTGTATCTTTATATCTTTTGATTGTTCAAAAATAGAATTACTATATGACTAAACTTGTCATGGCATATATATTGGGTATTGTTTCTTTCTTGATGGCTTTTGGAGGCATATTTAGTTTCCTATTTTCCGTGCCCGGGTTACTTTTGGCAATTCATTCATTGAAGATAAAAGAAAAAAGGATACTGATTCCTTTGGGGTATCAGGGAACAGTTGGAAGAAAAAAACTCACTGCTCAGCCATACGTCACAACACGGTATCTCGCCTATATCGCTCTTGTATTGAATATTTTCAGTATGGCTGTATCGTTGTTTACCACATTTTCTCTTTTGGCTTTCTTTACCGTCGCAATGAGATAAATGCATCTGATCGGAATCTTGGGATCTATCGCGAGCAGGTAAACGTAGCGCCTTCTGGGCATCCGGTATTTTCACTGGAGCCAGTGGTTGATCCTGAATTAGAGCTGGCGCCACTTCCTGTTTGTTCATTGCCAGTAGAACTATCTCCTGATCCACTGTCTGTATTTGTAGCGGGGGCTTCGTCGGAATACGGATTATCGAATGAGTTCCCATCATCGCCAGTTATAGAAGATCCCGTACGATAATTGCTGCCAGATCCTGTTGGGAAGCCCAATGGTTCAAAGTAGCGCGGAGGAAGCCCAAGTTTTCTGATGATCTCGTTCCTGATGTCCATTGGGGATGATTTACCCTGTCGAACTGCATCAAATACTTTCATACCCAGATAATCCCGCCATTTTTTGAAATAATTGGGATCACCGTTCATAAACATTTTTCTCGCTTCGTTGCTGTCTTCAAAAAAATCACCCAAAAAGCCAGGTGGTGCTTCATTTGGAACAGGTGTTTCTATGTCAAACAAACTCACCTTCTGGCCATATGGATTGGTGATTTCTAGCCTTGGATTGCTTTGCATAAATTTTTCAAAATCCGTAACGTCGGGTTGTAAAGCAGAGGTTTCACCGCGCGATGGTTTGTACGTGTATGAATTTTCTTTGTTACGCAAATCCTTGACCGTGATCTGGTTGGCCTGGGTCGTATTTGAAGAAATTTCTAGGTTTGTCAGCGTACAGCAGTTATTAGAAAAATTAAATTCCATGCTCACACGACCGCCATTTTGCTTGATAAAATCAGTCGTAGGAAACTGCGACCAGCCGGTTACTGAGGTAATCCCACCGCCGGGAGTTTGTGCGCGCATCCGCTCTATAAAACCCATCACTTCGCTCGCATTATCCATCCCCAAAATTTCAACTTCATATTGATTTTGAGTGATCTTGTTAACCGAGGCAGCAGTATAAAGAGGAGCTCCGGTTTTGGGATCATATCCATACCGGATGGCAGATTCCATTTCAAATGACGTATCGGTAAATGTAGGTACGATACGGATGGCGGTGACTGGAGTTATATATCCTTGTTCTAATAATATTTGCCGAATTCTGTTGCCCTCTTCATAGGTGTAGTCCCCGCGCCCTTCGGACTGAAATTGCCGTTCAATTTCCAGTCGGCGGTTAATGAGGTCAGCCAAAGTTTTTCGACTAAAAGAAACTGCCACCATAGTCTGCGTTTTCAAAGAAACAAGCAACTTCTCATTTGCAATCTTGGACACATCGCTAAACTGGTAGATGAGCTCTTCCCTCAATTCGTAACCAGTTGATTCAGGCTGCAGGGGATATTCTGCTTTCGCATAGGCGGTCTTGAAAAAACCATTTTTACCAATTTTGTCTCCTTGTAGTGGCGTGAGCTGGATGACCGGACGGGTATAGCCGCCACTCTCTACTGCTGATTCGATCCATGCCATGCCGTAATCCGGATGGAGGACCACAAAAGCAGCCTGACCGGAAAGAATATCAGAAAATGTGACTGAGCCTTCTTTATTGGTAATCCGTTCATCCACGGGAGCTGAAGTGTTAGGGTCAAGTCGGATTACTAGTGCTTTTTCCACCACGTTATATTCTCCGTCAACCACCATGACACGAGCGTTTGCTGTGGGGAGTTTCGTAAGTGTGGCAACTATTTCTTTGCCTAAAATAGTAGTTGGACTATACCCAATAGCGGAGATTGTAAGCGTGTCAGTTTGTTTGGCTTGGATTTGAAACTTGCCGTCAGGTCGGGTCATTGCGAGTTTACCATTTGCAGATACTATGGCACCGTCAAACGGATCGCTGTTTTCATGGAGCACTGAGCCAAACAATACGGGAGGCCTGAGAACGTCTTTTCGGATATAGTCGACGAGCAGAAAAATACCTATAAGAAGGACGAGACCAAGACCGAACCATTTGAGTTTTGAATTTTTTAATAATTTTTGGGACAAAGGGGGTGATGGCGTCGGCTCTGGTTTCTTCTGTGGTTCTTCATGTAACTCTTTACTGGTAGATTTTATGCGCATTCATTACACTATAAATCAATAATTTCTCAATTGTCAAATTCTCCTGTGATTTTTCCGGTTTGTTTATTCACCGTATACCAATTAAATGTGGCTGTGTGACGGTTAATGATTTCATAGACTTGGATCATATATATGTCTCCCTCCCCGCCGTTAATGGCTACTAAGCCGTTCGGAACTCTTTTGAGATATGCGATTACTTCCGGTAATGCTTTAACGTTGGCGATTGCCTGAACTTCCGAAATCATGTTTTTATTCGTTGCATCAAATAAAAGTGATTTAAGCATATATAGTGTTGTATTTTCATAGACCATTTTGTCTTTATCCGGACCCTCTGTGAATATGGCAACGCCGTTCACCTGATTATTAACCAGTGTAAAATAGTAGGTCATACAACCGAGATTAGAACAACTTTCCACCGATTCCATTGGCGTTTTTGTAAGAGTCATTTTTGATACCGTTGCCTGGGGCGGGAAATAATCTTGTATCCATGCCGTGAGAGTGGTTTTGATGGAAAATGGTTTGGCGACGGCAACTTGTGCTCCGTGGGTAAGTTCTGTGTTTTTCTTTTGCGTAGATCCGGATATTCCAAAAGCTATGGCGTCTCCGTTTTCAAAAACGTGTGTGTCCTTGCGGATTTCCCATTGCGTTGGGTACTTAATGGTAAATCCGTATGTTGGATCTTGGTAAGCCTGGTACCCTGACTGGGCTTGTCGAGATTGAAAAGAATTATTTATTATGAAGCCCCCGAGCGTCACTACAGCCGCTGCTGCGACGAGAAGAAAGATCAATTTCGTACGCATTCCATTATGTTCTTTTTTTGCCATATGAAAATTATTCAATAGCTCATTCATGATATCATATTTTCTAAGGAGTCAACATGGATATAATCTCGATTTTTCAAAAAGTAGTGACTGATCCTACAATGAGTTGGGTTTTATTCAAAAATGGTACGTGTGTCATGCTTCTGACTCCCGAGGAGGATATCAAGAATCAGGCAATTGCGATACTCAAAGACCATGGATCAGTTGTAGCAGGCACACCATCTGGAGATTTTGAGGTGACCAAGATTCCGGACATCAACGGGTGGATCGTCACTGGTGATTATCCCGGAATCATGACGTATGTTTCATCAGAAGAAGCAGGGAAAAAAGATAGTGATTTTGAAGTAGGTATTTTTGGTAGAACTAAAAAAGAACAGGATGCAACTTCATTGGAAGTTGTACATATTGAAGATAAAGCGAACACATAGAGCCAAAAAATTTCATTGTTCGACCAATTGATTCAAGATAGAAGACGAGTTATCATCATGGATGATCATGCATCGCATCGGACTTATCGTTATTTTGGTTCTCGCGGCGTTTCTTCTTTTTTATAAACTGGATCAGTATCCTCGGGGTATTCATATCGATGAGGTGCGGGTGGGAAATACTGCGTGGTCAATTCTTAAAACCGGAAAAGATTTTTATGGGAATACGCTTCCCTTGTATTTCAATTCATTCGGTGATTATCGCCCGATGGGGCTTATGTACCTTACGGTGCCATTCTTGTGGCTCGGAGGACTTTCTATCTGGACCACTCGACTGCCAGGAGCAATAGCAGCGCTTATTTCGATTTTTGTCTTCTTTATTCTTTTGCGTAGCTTTTTTCCCAAGGGGATCACGGCGATTGGGGCAACCACTGTTTTTGTGTTGAGTCCCTGGCTCCTTATCCTGGGGCGTTCTACGTCGGAATCTCTGCCCGCGTTAGCGTTGGTCCTTTTTGGGCTCTGGTGTTGGGTGAAAGGGCGAGAGGGGAAGAACGGTAAGATGCTTATAGTGGGTACGGCGGCTTTTATCACGAGTTTTTTCTTTTATCATTCGCCTCGGGTTTTTGTCCCGCTCGTCATCCTGTATTTCCCTTTCACTGCATGGCATTTTTTTCGTGGTCAGTTCCGTCATTTTTTATTCCATTGGATCGTCATCACATTGGCCTCATTATCGCTTATTTTTTTAGTGCCGGGAGGGGCAGGAAGATTTCATCAAACCAGTCTGTTGTCTGATCCGGAGATCGTCAAACACGTCACGTCTCTCACTGAAGATGAAGGTCCGGGCCGGGTTCTCCAGGCGAGAACTCTCCATAATAAAGGGGTGGTAGTGTCACAGAAGTTTCTCTCCAATTATTTTCGGTATTTTTCCTACGAGTTTCTTTTTGGTGATGGCGGCAAGCCTCTTCGATATAGTGTCGGCGATGTGGGAATGTTATCTATTCCGGTGTTGCCATTTCTCCTGGTCGGACTCCGCATGTTTATGCGGAGCAAATCATGGCGCTGGTTCACATTGTGGTGGCTCATTACGGCGCCCATCGCTGCTGCGGCAACTTTTGATTTTCAACCGAATGTGCAGCGAAGCATATTTTTATTGCCGGTTTTTGCGATGTTAGCAGGCATTGGGATGGAAGAGGCCTGGAAATTGGTTGGGATCAAATATCGCGTGGTTTTTGTCGGCGTGATGATCGCATCTACCATTGGATGGTCCTATTTTGCCGTCCACCAATATGCGGTTCACATGACGGGTATCCAAAAAAACGAACGCGATGTCAATCTTACGATTTTAGCTTCATTTATCCATAAACAAACTGAATATGACCGCATCGTTATGGCTTCTTCGCCCATACCGTCGTATGAACATGTGTTGTTTGAAACAGGATTTAATCCGCTGTTAGTTCAAGAGAGCGGAGATATCCGGGAAACCATACAGTGGCAATATGGGCGATATACGTTCGTGCGCGATCATTGCCCGTCAGCGCGAACAGTCGTCAATCTACAGGAAAAAACGCTGTTTATTGATTCGGCGATATGTGACCCGACCGTGAGCACTCGTGATATAGGTGTATTGGGAGATACTCCCATTGATACCTACTATCGGTTGCGGGTGCCGAAAGCGCAATGAAAAAGTATTTGTTCATTTTATTAGCGGTGATGGGACTTGCTGTGCGGATTTATTTCCTCACACGCCCTGGTTTTTTTCCGGACATGGAGTCTTGGCGTAAATGGGCGGTTTCCATAAGTGAATCGGGTCTGTTTTGGGCGTACACGGGTAACTCCGGGATTAACTATCCGCCTGTGTATCTGGGGATACTATGGGGAATGCACGCCTTGGGGCGGATTTTTGGTATTTCGTTTGGTACGCTTGATGGCTGGTCCGGGGTGCTTTTCAAGTTACCGCCCTTAATTTTTGATATCGGTGTGGTGTTTGTTCTCGCGATAATTGTTTGGAAGCTTACGAAAAACTTTGACCAAGCAGCTTTGGCAGGTCTGATCTATTGGATGAATCCTGCAGTTGTGTTTATCGGTACTGCGTGGGGACAGGTAGATAGTGTCCCTACATTTTTTCTTCTCCTTGCGCTGTACACGCTTTTAACGGGGAAGCTTTCCCGTATGGGGTTTTGGTTAGGATTTGCTCTGGCTACGAAGGTGCAAACGGTCGTTGTTTGGCCTGTATTTTTCATGCTTTTGTTTCGGCGGTCAGTGCCGGAGACGATAAAATCGCTTGGGGTGTTAGTAGGCACTCTCATTGTTATCCATGCACCATTTATCATTGCCGGTCAAGGATCCAGACTCATGGATGTATACTTTGGGTCTGTAGGATTTGTTACGTCGCTTTCCCATAATGCTTGGAATCTCTGGTGGCCGATAGAGCGTATTACTCATCTGCCGGATACGGGAGCATTTTTTATTCATCCGTGGATGACGCTTTCATACCGCCAAGTGGGGTTTGGGCTTCTCGGGGTCAGCATAGCAGCTCTCTGTTTGCGTGTGAAAACGCGATGGGTGCCCCGGGAAGCGGTTGCACTGTTGAGTGGGGCGTTGTTGAGTTTTTTTATCCTTCCTACGCAGATTCACGAACGGTATGCGTTTCCGGCAGTTGTTTTTTTAGGATTATACGCAGTGCTTGAAAAAAGATGGATACTATTTATAAGCGCATCCCTATTGCTTCTTGCCAATCTCGTGTATGTATTTCCCCTTCACGCAGTGATCGGCAGGGGAGTATCGTGGAGCACAATTCTTTACAAAGAAGAATTTGGATTTTATGCAGCATTTGTTTTCGTTTTTATCTTTGTAGAGTTTTTTCGCGAGATTATTTTACGTCGGAAATCATACTGACAAAACGCGGATAAATCCGCTATACTTGATAACCCTATGACAAGACAAAAAATTGCCGCATTAGCATTAGCCGGCGTGTTGGCAGCCGGTGGTGGAAGTGTGGCGTATAGCAAGCAACAGCAAACGACTAAGGTTGCATCCACCATCCAAACGGCGGTGGTGAAGCGCACAACGTTTACCAAAAGCGTCACTTCATCGGGAAAAACAAAAGCTGCACAGTCCGTAGAACTTAAGTTTCAGACATCAGGAAAACTCACATGGGTTGGAGTGAAAGAAGGGGATCGGGTGAGTGCATATCAGGCTATTGCCCAACTGGACGCCCGGGAAGTGCAAAAGAATCTGGAGAAGGCGCTGCGTGATTATTCTGCCCAGCGCAATGATTTTGAAGAAATGTGGCGGGTGACGTATAAAGGAATAAAAAATCCACAGACGGCTCTCACTGATACCGTCAAACGTATTCTTGAAAAAAATCAGTGGGATCTTGAGCAGGCGGTTACCGATGTAGAACTCAAGCATCTGTCGGTAGAATTCGCCACCCTCGTGACCCCTATTGCCGGCATTGTCACGCGTGTAGATACGCCGGTGGCGGGGATAAATATTACACCAGCCACAGCCGTGTTTGAGGTGGTAGACCCCGCCTCGATCGTATTTGAGGCAAGTGTCGATGAAGTGGATGCCGGAAGTATTATTATCGGCTCGAAGGCGACGGTTAGTCTGGATGCTTTTCCTGATACCGCTCTTTCCGGCATGGTTTCCAAAATCGCCTTTGCCGCAAAGACGTCAAGCGGTGGAGCCACAGTGTTTCCTGTAGAAGTCGCTATAGCTACATCTTCCGGTGTCCGGATCGGAATGAATGGCGATGTCGCCATCTACACGGATTCTCAAAAGGATGTGTTTGTCATTCCCACGGAAGCAGTACGGGAAGACGAAAAAGTGACGTATGTGTACAAAAAAGAAGGCAAATCGTACCAAAAGACGCCTATCGAGCTCGGAGCGCGTAGCGATAGTGAGGTAGTAGTCAAGTCAGGACTAACTGAAGGAGAACAAGTAGTGATAAAAGGATTTAAAGATCTTCCATGACACCCGAAGTACTCCGCATATCCCACGTATCCAAAATTTATAAGATGGACGGCGTGACATTTACTGCCGTTGACGATGTATCGTTGTCGATTCGGGCGGGTGAGTATGTCGCCATCATGGGACCATCCGGAAGTGGAAAATCTACCCTCATGCATATCATCGGATGTCTGGACCGTCCGACGGAAGGAAAAGTAGAAATCGTGGGGAAAGATATTTCCCGTGCTTCTGATCATGAACTTGCCCGGATACGCAACACATCCATCGGATTCGTGTTTCAACAATTTAATCTTCTTAGGCGTACTTCTGCTATCGCCAACGTAGAACTTCCGCTTGTGTATCGCGGCATAAACGGGCGTGAGCGTCATAGCTTTGCCCGCAATATGCTTGTCGAAGTGGGGTTAGAAGAAAAACTTACCAATTTCCCATCGCAGCTTTCTGGGGGTCAGCAGCAGCGGGTTGCCATCGCCCGGGCCCTCGTCACGAATCCACAGATACTCTTAGCAGATGAACCTACAGGAAATTTGGATAGTAAATCCGGAACCGAGATACTTGATCTGTTTGCGGGACTTCATAAAAAGGGCCGGACCATCATTCTTGTCACGCACGATACAACTGTTGCCCGTCAGGCCAAGAGGATTATCCGTATTGCGGACGGTAAAGTGATCGAGGACAAGAAAGTGAGCAGAACATGAATATTACTGAATACATGATTCTTGCCCTGCGGGCCTTGAGAACCAATAAAATCCGATCGATACTCACGATGTTGGGGATCATCATTGGCGTTGCATCGGTTATACTCCTCGTTTCCATCGGTACGGGGTTGCAGGCGTATGTTACCCAGCAGTTTGCTTCACTCGGGTCCAATAAAATTTTTGTCCTTCCGGGAAAAGTAGATCTCAAACGCGTGGGAGGCAGACCCACAACGCCGGTGAGTAAATTTGAATTGGATGACGTGAATGACATTATACGATCAAGTACCGTTATTACAGACGTTACCCCCGTCGTCACACAGTCAAGCGCTATTACCTATCAGGGGGAGATTGTCAGACCTGACGTATTTGGCGTTTGGGGGAATTATTTTACGATGGGAAATTTCACTGTCGAAAAAGGGAGTGCTATCACCCAGAGTGATGTGGAACGTACGCGTAAGGTGGTGGTTTTAGGATCCAAACCCGCGACAGATCTATTTGGTGATGCTGATCCCATCGGAAAAACGGTTACTATTGGCGATATTCGCTACCTGGTAAAGGGAGTATTGGTTTCAAAAGGCGGCGGTGGTGCTTTGGGCGGGGATATCGACGAACGGGTGGTCATTCCATTTACGACGGCGCTGCGGCAATTTAATCAAAGTCGGCCATATATGTTGTTGGTTGAGGCGGGCGATCAGGACGCGGTGGCAGAGGCAGCAGACGACATTCGCCGGGTATTGTTGCGCCGTTTAAAGGAAGATGATTTCACGGTCCTCGAGCAGAAAGAACTGTTAAGTACCATAACGCAATTTTTAAGCGTCATCACGATTGCCCTCGGCGGCATTGCGGCGATTTCGCTTCTCGTCGGCGGGATCGGCATTATGAACATCATGCTGGTGTCGGTGACCGAGCGCACGCGGGAGATCGGGCTTCGGAAAGCAGTGGGTGCTACAGGAAGAGATATACTACTCCAATTTCTCATCGAATCCGTCATCGTGAGTTTAGTCGGCGGCATCATCGGGATACTTCTGGGGGGAGCGGGATCCCTTGCTCTTCGGTCATTTGTACAGACGGAAGTAACCCTTTGGTCTGTCATCCTGGCTTCAGGGTTTTCTGCCCTCATCGGTATTGTGTTTGGCGTGGCGCCGGCCATCCGTGCATCCCGCCTCGACCCTATTGAAGCGCTACGGTACGAGTGATTTTAGTGCGCCTAGTTGACAAATTTACTTAATTTTTGTTAAAATTTCATATATGTCAACATTCACTATTTCTTTACCGGATCAGATTGCGAGGCAAGTAGACGTGCACACGCGGAAGCTTGGGTTTAGTACACGCTCAGAGTTCATGCGCAGCCTCTTGCGCCGTTATTTTACCGGAGAGTTTTCTCTGGAGCCGTTCGTACCTCAGCCCATAGAAGAGGTAAGAGCCGATTTAGAAAATACAGGAAAGTATAGTAGAAAGTTTATTGAAAGCGTTGTTTCAGGACTTTCAAAATCTTCATTTTATGCAAGTTAAGCCGATCCGGGCCGATCTTCTCCGTTATATAAAGAGACGGAGTCTGACCAAAAAATTCTCCAAACAACTTACTTTATTTACCAATAATCCCCGTCATCCTTCGCTCAATACAGAGATTCTTGAACCTAAGAAGCTGCGGTTCTATTCATTTCGCATAGATAGGAAATATCGCGTTATATTTATTCTGATAACGCCTGATCAAGCAGAAATTATTGATGTAAACGATCATTACCAGAGGTAAATCCATTATGAAGATTATTCGATTACAAAATTTTCCAAAAGTACCGGCATCTCATGAAGATCCGGTTGATCCGGGCGTGCTTAAGCAGATTTTATTTCGGCGCGATGATCTTGCGCCGGGGAGGATTCAGATGATCAATTGGTCGACGCTCTTGCCCGGCAAGTCATTCAGAAGTCATTATCACGAGGCGATGGATGAAGTGTTTATTATCCTAGATGGGGAAGTGGAGATTTCGGTCGGAGAGGAGAAAGCGATACTCGGAAAAGGGGATGCTGTGGTCATTCCGGAAAAGACTGTTCATGTCATGAAAAATCTGACGAACGAGGAAGTGTGGTATATTGCGCTAGGTATTTCCAGGGGTCCGGGTGGAAAAACCGTGGTGGTATGAAAAACATTAAGGATAATCTGGCATCAATTTTCTGGTCAACGATCACCGTGGTATTCGTTCTCCTTGTGCATAACGGCCGCGAGCCATTGTATTTGATTGCCCTTACCGGTATTCCGATACTCGTCGCCATTTTTTACTACAAACGCAGCTTATTTCCATTGGCTGCATATCTTCTCGCCCTTGGCGTACTGGGCAGATTTACCCGGTATTACCGGCAAAACTATGCATCGGATACGCTCCTTGCTACCCGGGACTATATTGGGTATATGCTCGCCGGAAAAAATGTCTACCGTGAGCTCATTATGACGAATTTTGGTTTGACTCCATTTAGTTATCTTCCTGCGAGTTTGTTTTGGTATTTACCGGCTTATGTAATGACCGTTGATCTCCGGTTTTTTGAAATGCTTGTTGCGACCCTTGTGCCGGTTGCATTCTATATGTATGGAAGACTGACGAAGTCGTGGTTTTTTCTGCCGCTCCTTGCAGTAGTTGCGGTCACTCCTTTTCTTCTTGATTTATCCGCCGATGGCAGTAATGACAACAGCGGGATATTCCTTCTTCTCCTGTCTCTGATATTTTTCCGGAAGGCTCAAATAACCAAGAATATGAAGCTGTTGTATCTAAGCGCGGTAATGCTCGCTGTTGCTGCGGCATTTAAACATTACGTGTTTTTTCTTTTAGCATTTTTCCTGCCGTATGTTTTCGTTCTCCGCAAAACGCTGCCCCAGGGACCCGCCAAGTTCTTCTTGTTGTTTTTTACCACGATCGGACTCATCAGTTTACCGTTTATTCTCGGCGCTCCGGACGGATTTATACGGGCGCTCACCTATGTTGAACTGCGTCCGACGTATCCCATCTGGGGATGGAATATTTGGGCGGCACTTCGGGACGGATTTGGATTTACTCTTCCGGTTCAGACCATGTGGATGATCCGGCTCATATGTACGATCGGAACAGTATTAGTGACATTGAAGTGCATGACATATAAAAGGGTTTGGGAGACATATCTCGGAGCAATTATGACCATGCTTGTGTATTTGGTTTTAAGTTGGTGGACGACGTACGCGCATTTTACCTTTTTAGTTCCGCTTATGGGACTATTGGCGATTGAACATGCGCTTGATACAGTTTGACACTCTTGTATTTGATGTTTCTTCTCGATTACAATGACCAAACTGTGGAAAAAAGTACGAAACATCACGAAATTTCTACTACCCAACCGCCTGCCATTGTCATTCAACAGATTGGCGGCGTGATTCAGGCGGTCGTTATTATCCTCTTGATTGTCTGTTCATTCCTTTTAGGTTCCCTTTGGACTAAAGTGCAGATTCTCGAGCGTGGTGGCCTTGTCGCTGCTGCCAATCCGTCAGCCGCGGGTCAACCATTAGCTGCCGCTGTTCCACCTTCTCTTCCAGAAGCCAAAGATGTGCCCAAAGTATCCGCAGCAGATCACGTGCGAGGCGATCGTAATGCCCGTATTGCCCTCATAGAATATTCGGATTTAGAATGCCCGTTTTGTAAAACTTTTCATCCGACGGTTAAGCAGGTGCTGGATGCATATAAAGGTCAGGCGATGTGGGTCTATCGGCACTATCCGCTTTCTTTCCATGCCAACGCCCAAAAAGAAGCAGAAGCCAGTGAGTGTGCCAATGAGTTGGGCGGTAACGATGCATTCTGGAAATATATTGATGCCATCTATGAGCGCACGACATCCAATGGTACTGGATTTGCTCTGGAGAAACTCGGACCGTTGGCCGCGGAGATCGGATTAAACGAAGGCGCGTTTAAAGTCTGTCTGGATAGTGGCAAGTACGAGAAGTTCGTAAAAGATCAAATGCTCGGTGGTTCTTCAGCAGGGGTGACGGGAACGCCGGGAAACATCCTTTTGGATACGAAAACCGGAAAAACGCGTCTCATTTCAGGAGCGCTGCCATTTGCAAGCTTCAAATCTGCTATTGATGAGATGCTGAAATAGCCACATCCCATACTTCTCGTACATCCCGTACTTTTCGTACCGCTCGTACTTTTAGAACAATTCTTCCTGAAGACGTTTTGGGATCGCTTTTCCCAAGTGTTTAAATCCTTGTCCAGTGACGACTCTTCCGCGAGGAGTTCTTTTGAGGAATCCGATTTGCATGATGTAGGGCTCTAGCACCTCTTCTACCGTGCCGATGTCTTCTGAAAGAGCGGATGCAATCGTTTCTACCCCCACTGGTCCTCCGGCAAATTTATCGATGATGGTCGTCAGTAGCCTCCGGTCAGAGCTATCCAACCCCATATTGTCAACCTCCAGAAGCGAAAGGGAGCGCTTGAGAATTGCTTCTGTTATTTCCCCTACGCCTTCGACTTGAGCGACGTCGCGCACGCGCTTGAGGAGTCGAAGCGCGACCCGTGGCGTCCCGCGGCCCCTTCGGGAAAGTTCCGTCAAGGCAGTCGGGTGGATTTTAGTTCCTAGTTTTTTAGCGGCTTGGGAGAGGATAAATTCCAGTTCATCCGGTTCGTAGAAGACGAGGCGTGAAACCACACCAAACCGGTCACGAAGGGGATGAGAGAGGAGTCCGATACGCGTCGTTGCCCCGACGATCGTAAACGGAGGGAGATCCAGGCGTAATGTTCTGGCCGATGGCCCTTTGCCGATGATGATATCCAGGGCGAAGTCTTCCATCGCCGGATAGATAGTTTCTTCGACGACTTTATTTAATCGGTGGATTTCATCAATGAAAAGAATATCATGTGGCTCGAGATTGGTGAGGATGGAAGCTAAATCCCCCGCGCGTTCTATCGCCGGCCCGCTCGTAACCCTGACGTTTACTCCCAACTCTTTACCAATCAGGTGTGCCATGGTCGTTTTACCCAAGCCAGGTGGACCGTAGAGGAGGATATGTTCCAAAGGCTCTTTGCGTTTTTTGGCTGCGGTTATCGAGATTTTGAGCGTTTCCTTAAGTTTTTCCTGCCCGTGAAATTCTCCCCAAGATGCTGCACGTAGGGACGTTAAAAGTTTTTCTTCTTCCGGGGTAGGAGCCTGGGTCACCGGACTATCGGTTGGTATTTTTTTTGTGGTTTTCATGATGGTTTATCTTTTACTTAACAATTTGAGCGCTTGCCGCAACCGTTCTTCTACGGAGATGTTTTCCGTTTTTACCTGTTTGATGGCGGTATAGGCTTCTTTTTTGGCGAAGCCCATGGATTCAAGCGCTTCTAAAATTTCTTTCGTTTCTCCGTGTCCTTCTGCGTTCAAATCCAGTTCTTCAATACTTCCGAGTTTTGATTTTAATTCTATGATTATTTTTTGTGCATTTTTTGTTCCGAGTCTTGGGATAGAGGTAAAAAATGATACGTCTGCTGTGGCAATGGCCTGTCGTACGGCAATTTCTCCACGGTCAACGATGGCGAGTGATGTTTTTGGTCCGATACCGGATACGGAGATAAGGAGGGTAAAAAGAGACAGTTCTTCGGGGCTCAGAAATCCATAGAGATCCAGTGCATCTTCCCGTACATGGGTATGCGTGTAGAGAAATATAGGTTTATCGGCGTGGATGTCATGTAGTATATGTTCGGGGACTGCCACGCGGTATCCTATCCCTCCTACCATGACCAGGAGAGGATTCGTAATGGGTGTATGGGCAATGCCGCTCAATGCGCCTATCATATTTTTTGGATTTTGATATTATTTAGGATTTAGAAATTAGAACTTTTAATATTACGTAATTTGTATGAGTATGCGTGTGTTAACGCAATGGCAATGGCATCGGCAGTATCATCCGGTTTGGGAGGTGTGTCAAGATGGAGTATACGCATGACCATATCGATCACTTGAGATTTATCTGCCATGCCGTAGCCGGCTATGGCGCTTTTGACGGCTCTGGGTGCATAGGAAAATACCGGAATGTTTTGTTGAGCAGCGGCCAGGAGCACCACGCCCCGAGCTTGAGCCACCGGAATTACCGTTTTTGCGTTGGTCCCAAAAAATAAATCTTCTAGCGCCAGATGCGAGGGCTGACCGGTGACAAAATGTTTTGTAATTTCTTCATGGATGGTCAGAAGACGTGCTTCCGGAGATTTTCCGACGGGTGTCGTGATACATCCATAGGATAAAGGACGTATGGTGGACCCGCTTACTTCGATGAGTGCCCATCCAATGCGAGCCGTTCCCGGATCAATGCCCATGATGATCATGTGGAGATTGTTATATCACGGATGAAGAAACTTTCTCAACGGGCTATACTGTATCAATGCTCTATATTATTAAATATGCTTTGGTTGCAGTACTCGGAGCCGGGGCGGTAGCGGGGATGAGCATACTATGGCCGAGGTTCACCAATAAGCCGGAGCCTCAAGGACTTGAACAAGTGCGTACTACCGTGCTTGGCACCGAGGTTGGTCAAAATGCTGCTGCATTATTAGGTATCTCCAGCGACAACGTGAAACCATTGAATCTTTCCGATACAGTTTCCTCGGTCGCCGGAGTCGTAACATCATCAATTGAGCAAAAGGTTGCGCAAATCGTATCAGATCAAGTTGCGGCTCAAGTCGTGAAACAATATCAACAGCTTCCCGCGATTCAACAAGACCACGTGGTCGAGTTGATTTGTAAACCAAAGGAATAACTATGGCCTTTTCCCGTTTGCGACGTGCGTTTCACCGAATCATCCCTAGTATCATTGCCGGTGGAGCAGATAATGATCCTGCAGGGATTGCTACATATTCCATATCCGGCGCTCAATTTGGGTTTAACCAATTGTGGCTCCTTGTTTTTTCAACTCCGATGCTCATTGCCGTGCAGGCGATGTGCGCACGACTTGGAGATGTGAAGAAAAAAGGGCTCATGTTGATTATTAAAGAGCACTACAGCCCTGTAGTGGCGTATGTGGCCGCGGTGGTGCTGATTGTTGCCAACACGACGACACTCGGGGCTGACTTGGCAGGAGTTAGTGAAGTTATGGGAATGATTACAAAAACATCCTACGTCTGGTGGGTGGTTCCTATCGCTCTTCTATTGTGGTCGATCGTAGTATTTAAAAGTTTCCGGCTCATTGAACGATATCTTCTGTTTCTTTCTTTTGTGTATGTGGCGTACGTCCTGTCGGGATTTCTTGCCCGACCCGCGTGGGGAGAGGTATTGCGGTCGCTTATTTTCCCAAAGATAGAATTTTCCATGGGGTATCTCTTAGCCGGCGTGGGGTTGTTAGGCACCACCATCACACCATTTTTATTTTTTTGGCAATCCAAACAAGGGTCTGAAGAAAAAAATTCTAATCAGGAGCTCATCAGGGCCGCCAAGCAAGAGGACCGGCGTATTGCTCCGGGATTTATATATAGCAATATTATTTCATTTTTTATTATCGTCGCTTCTGCTCAAGCTTTATCGGGGAAAAGCGATATGGCTTTTATCACCGCCGCAGACGCTGCCCGGGCGCTGGAGCCTCTCGCAGGGTCCGGGGCGAGGGCCCTTTTTTCTATCGGCATTCTCGGATCCGGGATTTTGGCTGTTCCGGTGCTTGCGGCATCGACGGCGTATGCGGTCGCCGAAATATTTGGGTGGCGCGATTCTCTCTCGGACAGACCGAACAAAGCAAAAGGATTTTATACGGTTCTTACTGCCGCTATGGTGGTAGGGGTAGGTATTGCTATAAGCGGCGTGTCACCCATGAAAGCACTGCTCTACTCTCAAGTATTAGGGGGGATGCTCGGTCCCGTACTCGTGACGCTCATTCTTTTTATGTGTAACGATAAAAAGATTATGGGAGGCATGGTGAACCGTTGGTTTGATAACCTTTTTGGATGGACCACGGTCGTCGTGCTTACTCTTGGGACAATAGGCATCTTCTGGCAATTTTTCGCTTCATGATAGAATACACTTCAATATGGACGAAGCACTACACAAGCGAGCGAAAGATATCTTAGATAAGCTGGGGCTTGATGATAAACGCAAGCGTTTACGGGAGCTTGAAGCCGAAAGCATGAAGCAAGATTTTTGGGCTGATTCGCAAGCGGCTGCCAAAAAGATGAAGTTGTTGTCCGTCATTCAAAAGGAATTAGAAGAAGGGGAGATGCTCGAGCTCCTTATCGGAAGTGGAGAGGAGGCAGAGCTTGCCCGTGAAGTAGACCGGATGGAGTATGCTGTGTATCTTTCGGGGCCGTATGACCGGGCTGATGCAATTCTTACCCTCCACGCCGGACAAGGGGGAACCGAGGCGATGGATTGGAATGCCATGCTTTCACGGATGTATCAACGGTATTTTGAACGTAAAAACTGGGATTTTGAAGTATTAGATGAGACCGTCGGGGAAGAAGCGGGGATCAAAAGTATTACGTTTCAAGTAACCGGAGCCTATGCATACGGGCATCTGAAGGCTGAAGCCGGCGTTCACAGGCTTGTCCGTCAGTCGCCGTTTAATGCTGATAATCTCCGGCAGACATCATTTGCCATGGCGGAAGTGTTGCCCGTGGTTGAAGATGCCGTCGGGCCAGTTATCAAAGAAGATGACCTCGTGTGGGATTTTTTTCGCTCCGGTGGCAAGGGTGGTCAAAACGTCAATAAAGTTTCTACTGCAGTTCGTCTGACCCACAAACCCACAGGGATTATCGTGACATGCCAGACGCAGCGCTATCAGGGACAAAATCGTGAGTACGCGCTCAAAGTACTTCGAGCGAAATTGTGGGCAGCCCAAGAGGACCAGCGGCGGAGTGAGGAGGTCAAGATTAAGGGGGTCTACAAGACGCCAGGATGGGGCAATCAGATCCGCTCGTACGTTCTCCATCCCTATCACATGGTCAAGGATTTACGGACACAATATGAAACGAGCCAAACAGAAAGCGTATTAGACGGAGATCTCGATGCGTTTATTACTTCCTACTTGAAAAGATTTTCCTAAACAGTAATACTATATGTATATGGCATTTGCTCCTAACGCCACCGTTGAGTCGCCTCGTTCATCTTTGTCTTCTATGCCGTCCGTCAGCCGGGTCGGAGAAAAACAAACCATGCGCAGGGTAGCAGTGGGTGTCTATGTAGCCCTTGTTTTCCTTGGCTTAGGCACCGGGTATCTTTTGTCCCGTAATACGAAGCTGGCGAGTAAAGAGGCGACGGAAGCTCCGAAAATGGTCAAAACGGATAAAATTGAAGGAATTGCCGATACCAAAAATTTTAAAGACTCTGCGGAAGGTACACTTGAGAAAGGCGGGATGAATGGTGAAGGGACGCACAAACTTGTCCGCGAAGGGGGCCCGTCCCAGACAGCATACCTCGTTTCTTCCGTGATAGATATGGATTCCTATGCAGGAAAAAAGGTGAAAGTATGGGGTGAGACGTTTGCCGCAAAAAAGGCCGCTTGGCTTATGGATGTTGGAAAAATTGAAATTCTGGAATGACCAGGTAGTGAAAACTCGATCGCTCGCATTAGCGAGCCAAATTGTTTCGTCGCTACCGGCCAGAGTATTGTATTTATTGATCAATTAACAAAATTGTTAAGCGAGCGAAAAACAGAAACAATTATCGAGTTTCTACTACCTGGAATGATTTCCTTTGACCGTGTCACCAAACTCTATGGGGAAACCCACGCCCTTTCTCAAGTCTCCGTGACCATTAAAGACGGAGAATTTGTCTTTCTCATCGGCCCGTCCGGCGCTGGCAAGACCACATTTCTCAAGCTCCTTACGCGTGAAATGGTGCCGACCGAGGGAGATATCATGCTTGATGATTGGAAAATTAACACGCTTCCCGATTCGAGCATTCATCTTTTGAGGCGTCGTGTTGGGGTCGTATTTCAGGATTTTAAACTATTGTCTGACCGCACGGTGTTTGAAAACGTTGCGTTGGCTTTGGAAATAATCGGTAAAAGAGAGCCGGAAATTACCAGAGACGTAGATAAGGTGCTTGAGCTTGTCGGGCTAGAAAACAAAAAATACCTTTTTCCACAACAGCTTTCCGCGGGCGAGATGCAACGGACAAGTATTGCCCGCACCATCGTGGGTGGGCCGAAAGTCCTTCTTGCTGATGAACCGACGGGTAATCTGGATCCGGAAACTTCATGGGAAATTTTGGATATCCTGCAGGAAATAAATGATATTGGCACGACTATCATCATGGCAACGCATAATGCGAGTATTGTAAATGATTTAAAGAAACGCACCATTACGCTCGAACACGGTGAGATTGTGAGCGATGAAGCCCGCGGACGATATCATATACACAAAAAGGAGCACAGGACTCATAAACTATGATTTCACTGACCACTGCATGGAGGCATATGCGTCGCTCGCCGTATCAGGCAATGGCGGCTATCCTGACCATGTTTTTGACGCTCCTGTTAGCCGGTTTGTTTTTTTTGGCGAGCACCGCTTCCTTCTTTGTTCTCAAGTATTTTGAGGGGAAGCCCCAGATTACGGTGTATTTTCAGGATAAGACGAGCGAGGAAAGTATCCATAATCTTGAAAATGAGCTTACGGCCACAGGAAAAACCGTAAGCATCAAATATATTACCAAGGATGAGGCGTTGGCTCTTTATCGGCAGCAAAATAAAAATGATCCGCTTCTTCTTGAGATGGTGACGGCAGATATCCTTCCGGCATCGCTTGAAGTATCGGCAACCGATCCTAATTTTCTGTCAGATCTTGAAGCGGTGATCAAAGAGTCAGAGGGTGTTGAGGAAGTTGTGTATCAGCGCGATGTGGTGGAGACGCTCATTTCCTGGACTAACGCCATCCGTTGGGTGGGGGGGTCGCTTGCGGGACTGTTGGCAGTGGACTCCATCCTCATCGTCATGACGATCATCGGTATGAAGATTGCCATCAAAAAGCAGGAAGTGGAAGTGCTCAATTTAGTGGGTGCTTCTCCTTGGTATATCCGTGCGCCCTTCCTTTTAGAGGGGGGATTGTATGGGCTCTTTGGTGCAGGAATCGCGAGTATTATTATCGGTGCGCTTGCCCTTTGGATGTATCCGTTTCTGCTCACATTTTTGGGTGTCATCCCGGCGATTGGCAGTGTATTGGCAGCGCCGACGTCGGCGGCTTTTTTGATCGCAGCATTTATATTTTTTGGCGGGCTTGCAACAACCGGATTTTTATTGGGCAGTATCGGTAGCTTAGTGGCGGTCGGCCGGTATTTGAAGTTCTAAAATGTACAATGAAACGATTATGCATAGGGTTGCTTCTTATTGTATTATTTTTTCCTCATTTATCCGCGCAGGCTGTAGATGGCGACGTAAATAAAACGATTGAGGAGCTGACTAAAAAGATTTTCCAACTTCAACAGGAAGAAAATACCTTATCGAAGCAAATAGGACTTTTGGATTCTCAGATTTCTTTAACGACCCTTCGTGTCAGTACCATCCGATCTGCTGTCACCAAGCTTACAGCAGAGATAGATGAACTAGCGGGAGAAATAGAGCGTTTAGAGGATTTACTGACCAGGCGCACCGAGCTCGTCCTTCGGCGCATCCCGGAGTCATACAAGAGGAAAGGCACGTCGCAATTCGGCATGCTTTTTTTGAGCAGTTCGTTTTCTGATTTTGTTGCCAGAGTAAAGTATATTTCTACTATCCAGGAGCATGATGCGGCACTTCTTTTTCAACTGAAGGCTACCCAAAACAATTTTGCGGAAAGAAAAAATCTCCGTGAAGGGAAAAAGCTTGAGCAGGAAAAACTTAAAAAGCAGCTTGAGCAGGAAAGTGCCTCGCTTGCCCGTCAAAAGAAAGAAAAATTGGTGCTTTTGGAGCAGACAAAAAATAGTGAAACAGTGTACCAAAAGCTTCTTTCCCAGGCGCTAGCAGAAAAGCAGGCGGTTGATCGTGCGCTTATCGATTCGATCAAAATAGGACCGGTCAAAAAAGGCGATCCAATCGCGGTGGTAGGTAATACCGGCTACCCTGGGTGTTCCACGGGCGCGCATCTTCATTTTGAAGTTCGAAAAGGTGGTACGTGGGTTGATCCGGGAGGATACTTGGCCTCTAAGCAGGTGAAAGACGATCAGAACGGCGGAGATGCTACGTTCGGTAGCGGCAGTTGGGCTTGGCCGCTTGAAGATACCATCAGGCTTACCCAATATTTCGGGAAGACTCCATACTCATGGCGCTACCAATACTCCGGCGGCATCCATACGGGGTATGATATGGTATCAACCGGCAGCAACATCATTCGGGCGCCGCGTGATGGAGATCTTTATTCATCCAGCCAGGCATGCGGCAGTGGGAGTATCATAAAAATTAAATATGTTGATCATGGCGATGGGGTATTGAGTTTTTATCTTCATGTGCAGTAGTATAGGATCGGTTTGTGATACGAACAACTCGCTCGCGCATGGCAACATTAGACGTCTTTGGTTTTATTAAAACGCTTCATACAGATAAAACAGAAGTAATTCTCGTACTCCGATTGTCCGCAGTCTTTCTTATTGCGTTTGTTTTGTATCTGATCGCCAGCTACTCCATCATCCGGTCTCTCTCGCTTCATGATCTCAAGCAGTATTTGAAAAACACTGCCTCAGCCGTTTCACAGGATTTTGAGTACAGTAAGGGTACCTGGAATACCAATAAGTATTTGTCTGACACGACTACTCCTTCAGAGACCCCGCTATATATCTTCTCGCTTGATGGATTCCTAATTGACCGCAGAAACGTCATTGTCGGTCTTTTGGATACTTCCAATTTTACGTATGCCTCTTCTTTTACTTTACCCAAAACAATCACCTCTCCCATTGGTGAAAAGTGGCGCGTATTTTCCTATCGCATTGAACGGGACGGCCAGGAAAAAGGCGTGATCCTCCTGGGGTACTTTGAGCCGGCTGGCCGATTGGAGAAGGATATTGATGCAGTGCTTCTGGCAAACGCCCAAATGGTAGACAGCAAGATTACGGTTACGAACGAAGTACTTGATGCGACACATATACTTGATACAGACGTTGATCATAATATCTCATTTGAGGTCATTGACCCATTCAATCGAAGTCATAAAAGCATTGGGGGTCCGCCTGCATATATCGATAAGAGTTATCTCCAAGAAGTTCTTACTCATAAAGATTTTACGGTTATATCCGATACCGGCACGCAAAAGAAGTACATGCTTCTTGTTCAACCTATTCTTGCCAGTGGCGAAATGATCGGCCTCGTTGCTGTAGGAAAAGGACTTAATGAGCTCAACCAGATACTTGGTAATCAGTTGTTGCTGTCATTGATAGCAGGGTTGCTTTCTGTTTTTGTCTTTGCTGTGTTTGCGATTTTTATTTATCGTCATGATATCGGGGCAATTATTGAAGAACGATTGGCAATGCTTACCTATCCTCAGTGTGTTGTCGTTGATCGAATTGCATTTCATCCACCAGAAAATAAAATCATTATCAACGGCATTCATGGTATCGATATTCCTCCGGATTCGTATCAACACGATATATGCAAATTACTCTTTATAAATCCCAAGAAACAATTCGATACGCTCGATCTGTCTGATGCCATGGGAGAACTCGACGAGCAGAAAAACGTAAAGCGACTTGTGTATGATGCGGTCGAGGCTGTAAATATCAAAGTAAAAAAGCTGATTGGTATGAAGCTCATCTCTCACACAGATAAAAAGTATTGTATAAACCCCACACTCGCTTCAAAACTCTCCTAAATTTCCCGACTCTCGTGTGAGTCGCAGTTGAGTCACCTATCACCAATCTACACTTGGGCTATGCCACAACAAGAAAGCACGGTCATACACGACATAGTTGAATATATCCTCATGACCAATACGCCACAGGCAGAGTGGTACGTGGGCATAGCAATAGACGCGCAAGCGCGGGTCTTTGAGGGGCATGGAGTAAATAAGGATGTTGATTATTGGATATACAGGGAATGCTTTACCGCAGATGCGGCGCGTAGGGTAGTGCGGTACTTTATTACGAACTATCAAACAGATGGATGGTCAGGTGGCGGGAGTGATGCGTCACGGTTTGTGTATGCGTATAAAAAAGAGCGACATACAAGAGAGGGGGATGTGAAATGAGACTCTTTTTTATTGGAGCTTTTATCAGTAGCTGTTTCTTCATTGTATTTCCGTCTCACGTGTTGGCCGCCAGATCGATAATGATTACATCTGACAAAGCTTCCCTATTTGGTGATGAAGAAATGACCATCACCGCATCAGTGTCGGGTTTTACTCCAGGGGAAACGATTTATATAAAAGGAGCTTTTTATCAGGAAGGTTCAACAAATTATTTTGGATACACGAAGAGCGGTGATTCTTGGATAAAAAATGGAGATACTTCAACAAATCAACGATCAACAATAGTTGATATTTGGGATGGTAACCTGTCGGTGAAGAGTGATTTTGCAGACAGTGGGTATAAAGGGGAAGGCGAATATAAGGTAAAAGTAGGGTTTTACTATACGACGTCAGGGGGAAATCCCTCGTCTGTTAATTGGACGAACAATACGGTAACTGTTTCGTTGAATGAACCGGATCCAACTCCCACTTTCACTCCCACACCCACTCTTATTCCCACTGCTACTCCGCAGCCAACAGTAGCCTCAACTTCTACGCCTACCCCAACCAAGACACCGACTCCTACATCGACACCCAAACCCACTACTCCCTCGCCGACGCCGCCGTCAAACGCGGCTGGCACGTTTGACGTGCCGCCCACGAAACAACCTTCTCCGATGCCTACAGAAATACCCGTTGAAACGCCGGAGATGACACCGATAGTGTTGGGGATAAGTGACACCATTGAAGACTCATCGCCTAGCGCGTACACGCAGAATAACTCGTGGAAGCCGCTTGTCATCTCTCTGTTACTTGTGGCTACCGGTCTTGCCATTCTTGCTGGTTTTTATACCTGGAAGATCGCCCGTGAGAAGGTTATGAAGGACGAAGAAGAGAAGCGATCTGGTATACTAATCGAATGAAGTTTATCCGGTATTGGTTTCCTGCAATCGTCTGGATGGCGGTTATTTTTTTCTTATCCAGCAGGTCAAGTGTCCAAGTTGCCCAGGAACCACTCATCAACTTTCTTTTTTTCAAAACGCTTCACGTTATTGAATACAGTATCTTATTTTTCTTATATGTCCGTGCGCTTCGGTCCTCATTTCGTTTCGGTACGAGCGTCACCGTATTCGTGATGGCGTTTGTATTGACGATTCTTTATGCGGGGACTGATGAAATTCATCAACTTTATGTCCCAACCAGAGAGGGAAAGTTCCGTGATGTTATAATTGACGCCATTGGAGCAGGAGGAGTATGGATATTTTTAGGTCACGTAGTACCACGAGCCCCCAAGAAACTGCGAATCTTGGCCAAGAACTTGGGAATGTATTAAGGAAAAAGGATAAAGGTAATCCCTCGGAAAGACTCGGGACAAGACGGAAAAAGGGGAGTGGATGGTCTGGAGCCACAACTGTATGTCTCTATGGAGATTTAGGGAGCGGGAAGACGACGTTTGTTCAGGGATTGGCAAAAACCTGTGGAATAACCTCTCGCCTGCCCTCCCCGACCTTTTTTATTGTACGACGTTATTCAATGCCTCATAGCGTCGGTTTTTTTTATCACATGGATCTTTATCGTGTAATGGGCGAAAAAGAACTCGTGGAGTTAGGCTTACCGGAAATTTTAGCTGATCCTGATTCAATTGTCCTTATTGAATGGGCAGAAAAACTCGGTAGTTTGCTCCCGAAACGCCGAATAGAGATCCGGTTCTCCATTTTATCGGACGATACGCATCGAATAGCGATTGTAAAATTGACCTAAATTAGAATTTAGAAATTATTGAGAAGCACTATGGAAACACAAAATAAAGAACTGATTAATAAAGCGATACATATACTAAGTAATGGGGGCATCGTTATTTTTCCGACGGATACGGCATTCGGTATAGGGTGCCGGATGGATGATATGAAAGCTGTTGACAGATTGTTTGCATTACGCAGACGCCCATTGACACAGGCGACACCCGTGCTCGTGTCTTCAGAGAAGCAAGCACTCTCCTACTATCTTGATCCTCCGCAAATTGTACGACATCTCATAAAAAAATACTGGCCGGGTGCACTTACTATTATCGCGCCATGCAAAAAAGAGCTGGTATACTCCCCTATCCGTGGCGATGGAATAAATATTGGTTTACGGATGCCTCATCACGAGGCCGCGTTGGCGCTTATCCGGGGTGTGGGCGTGCCAATTCTCGGGCCTTCAGCCAACTTTCACGGCAATCCGACTCCCTACCGGTTTGATGATCTTGATCCGGAGCTCGTCAGACTCGTGGATTACGTTGTACCAGGTGAATGCTCCGTGAAGGGTGCTTCTACGGTGGTTGATTGTAGCGTTCGTCCCTATCAGATAATACGTCAGGGCTCCATCGTTCTTCACGGGGTTGTCCTCATTATTGATTCTTCCGGATCAGAGGTGATTCGAGTTGCTGTAAAAACGAGCGATCGTGGGCAACACGCATTAGAAAAACCGTTATCAAAAGCGAAAGCACAAGAAGTTCTACCGATGGTTGAGGAGCTTTTTAAAGAGCAAGAGTTAACGTTTGACGATGTTACGGCAATTACCGTTTCTGTTGGCCCCGGATCCTATACAGGGCTTCGGGTGGGGATCGCCATAGCCAATATGCTTGGCGTCCTTCTTGGTGTCCCCATCAATGGCTTACCCGTTGGACAGACGGTTGCTCCTGTGTACGAAGGTGATCGCTACCCATTGTAAATCCTGGCGTTGGTAATTTACTGTGAGGTTGCTATGATAGTACTGTATGCCAGGTAGTGAAACTTCGCTTGATGCAGTAAATGCATCAAAGTAGAGCACTCGTTGGCTATATACAATATGTTTATCAACGAAGGGAGGATAATTTTGTTGTTCCGATGAGGAACTGCGAAGTTCTACTACCTGGTATGGGTGATTTTCTTCGTCATTTATTTACTCCGCATCAGACCAATAATCATCATGCGCGCGTTCTTCATATCGATGCGATGTTTGTATATTTCTTGGCGTTTGTATTATTTCGGTCCCTGCTTTCGCTTGGGTACGCGCAGTTTCCTGATGTGCTTGGGTATGCCACGGATATACGGGTTGAGCAGTTGCTCGCAGGCACTAATGCGAGACGCGCAGAAGCAGGGCTTACCCCATTGGCGCTTGATCAGCGGCTATCGCGTGCCGCCGCACTGAAAGCTCAAGATATGTTCACTGACGATTATTGGGCTCACAATAATCCCAATGGGAAGACTCCGTGGTCCTTTATTTCCATTGCAGGATATCATTATCGCGTGGCAGGAGAAAATCTTGCGAAGAATTTTTCAATGAGTAATGGAGTTGTGGATGCATGGATGGCTTCTCCCACGCATAAGGAGAACATCATGCGTGCGGATTACAAAGATATAGGTTTTGCTGTGGTGAACGGTCATATAGGCGGAGAAGAAACAACACTTGTTGTTCAGATGTTTGGCGCCGGTGACAGTCAGATCGCCTACCAGATTAAGCCTACAATTCTTACTCCGTCCGCCGCTACAACAACAGGGTCCGTATCACCGAAAGAAGAACAGTCACTTGCTGCTGTTGCCGCCCGAAAAAGTATATTTGGATTGACCGATGTGTTTGTGCGGCCTGTTGTTGATATATCGGGATTGTCCAAATATGTTACGACAGGATTTATGGGATTCATCCTTCTCGTTGTGGCGTTGGATGGTTGGTATGTATATAGAAGAAGGATTGTCAGGGTTTCCGGTCATAGTGTGGGTCATATGGCGTTTTTTGCCGTGATGCTTTTCCTTTTACAGATAGCGACGAGAGGCGCAATTCTTTAGGAGTATATGAACGTGCACATTTTTCATTTTATTGTTCTTATTTTGATCCTTACGAGTGGCGTTGGAATGTTTATTGCGACTCGGGGGAATACCGTCTTGCAACTCCTGATTGGTGTCGTGACGAGCATAGCGTATGTGGCGTGGGGCATGATTCATCACGCCATGCAGGGGGATCTCCATCGGAAAGTTGTGATAGAATACGTGATGATTGGCGGTATAGCCATTACGTTACTTTTTATTGTTTTAGGATATTAGAGGAGGTCCAATATGAAAGGTGTCATTTTAGCCGGAGGGCTTGCTACCAGACTTCGTCCCCTTACACTCGTTACAAATAAACACTTGTTGCCTATTTACAACAAGCCCATGATTTATTATCCGCTTGAGGCTATGCAGAAAGCGGGCATTAAGGAAGTGTTATTGACGACATCTGGTGATCATGCAGGGCACTTTGCTAATCTTTTGAAAGCGGGAGAAGATTTTGATCTCAAACTCTACTATGCTATCCAGCAGAATCCAAAAGGCGGCATTGCAGACGCCGTGGCACTGGCAGAGGAGTTTGCGGGCAATGAGCCCATTTTGGTTCTTTTGGGTGATAATATATTTAATTTTAATCTGCTTGCAGCTCGGAAGAAGTTTGAAGCAGCTGGCAAGGGTGCAATGGTATTTGGGGTGCACAAAGACACCCAGTCTAAGCAATATGGGGTTATTCAAGTAGATAAAGGCGGAAAAGTCTTATCTATCGAAGAGAAGCCGGAGCATCCCAAGTCTGACATAGCTCAAACAGGAATTTATATGTATGACGCCCACGTATTTGAGTATATTAAGCATTTGATGCCTTCCGGACGGGGAGAACTTGAGGTCACAGACCTTAACAATTATTATCTCAAAGCTCAAGAACTCCTCTGTGAGATTATTGACTGGTGGATAGACGCCGGAACATCCTACGACGAGCTTCTGTTTGCTAATCAACAAGTTGCGCGTCTGGTAAAAGAGGGGAAGTTATGATTGATGGAGTACAAATCAAGGAGCTTACACGGCATCCAGACGAACGTGGTTTTTTTGAAGAGCTCATCCGTGTCACCGACCCCATATTTGCAGAAGGATTTGGGCAGCTTTCACGTTCTTCCATGATTGCCGGGGTGGTGAAAGCCTGGCATGTCCATAAAACACAGATTGATTGGTGGTATGTCGTAAAAGGGACCATAAAGGCGGCTCTGTATGACGTGAGGAAAGAAAGTCGTACATACAAAGAACTGAATGAGTTTCTGCTGGGCGCGGAAAATCAGGATATCATTCTTAAAATCCCCGCAGGTGTCGCGCATGGGTTAAAAGTGATGAAAGGACCGGCAGAATTAGTTTACGTAACCAGTGGTACTTACCACAAAGATGAGGAAGGTCGTATTCCCTATGATGATCGCGAAATTGGTTACGACTGGGTGCAGGGGATGGAGATTACAAATAAGAATATAACATGAAACTATTGGTTACCGGGGGAGCCGGATTCATCGGGTCTAACTTTATCCTCTATTGGATGCATGAGCATTCGGCAGATAGTGTTGTAAATTTGGATAAGCTTACATACGCCGGAAATTTAGAAAATCTTGAAGACGTAGAGGGTAATCCAAAATATACATTCATTCATGGCGATATTTGTGATCCTGATGTGGTCAAAAAAGCGCTTGAGGGAGTTGATGTAGTAGTGCATTTTGCGGCCGAGAGCCATGTTGATAGATCAATACTTGAACCCGCGCCGTTTATCACGACGAATATTCTCGGAACCTATATTCTGCTTGAGGCGGCGACGAAAGCCAAGATCTCCCGGTTTCATCATATATCAACAGATGAAGTATTCGGATCGCTTAAACTTGGGACTTTGAGTAAGTTTGATGAACGAACACCATATAACCCCAGAAGTCCATATTCCGCCAGTAAGGCAAGTTCTGATCATCTTGTACGTGTATATTATGAAACGTATGGTCTTCCGGTTACAATTACCAACTGTTCAAATAATTTTGGTCCGTACCACTTTCCGGAAAAGCTTATTCCGCTTGCGATTACCAATATCCTGGAAGGAAAAAAAGTGCCGGTATATGGTGATGGACATCATATACGGGATTGGCTGTATGTAGAAGATCATTGCCGTGCAATCGACGCTGTCTTGACGCGAGGAAAAGTAGGTGAAACATATTGTGTTGGCGGACAGACTAGTGATATTGACAACCTGTCCGTCGTCAAAAAGATTCTTGGCCTTATGGGCGAAAGCGCCAGTTCGATTGAGTTTGTCAAAGACCGGCCGGGACATGACCGGCGGTATGCGATTAATTGGAGCAAGATTCAAAAGGAGTTAGGATGGCAGCCGAGTTGCGATTTTGATACATCGTTGAGTAAGACCATTGCATGGTACAAAGCGCACGAATCATGGTGGAAACGCGTCAAATCAAGGGAGTATCAAGAATATTATAAAAAGCAATATGCCAGGTAGTGAATGTTCGATTGTGTGTGTCGGGCGCACAGGCTTAGCAATGAGCACTTTTGTACACGAGGTAATATATATGACCAGAAGCACATTTTTCGAAGAGAAATATCGAACATCTACTACCTGGTATGGGGGACAGCCGTGAATATCATAGGTACAGGATTATCCGGACTTGTCGGTTCTCGAGTAGTCCAACTCCTGCAACCGGAGTTTCAGTTTGAAAATTTAAGTCTCGAAACCGGTGTCGATATTACCCAAAAGGATGTCGTAATGAGTAAATTTGCTGCGTCGAAAGCTACGTGGGTATTTCATTTCGCCGCTACGACAGATTTGGATGTTGCGGAAAAAGAGAGGCATCTTGGGGAGAAAAGCAACGCGTGGCGCGTGAATGTAGAGGGGACTCGTAACATTGTCGAAGCTGCTCGAGTCAACAATATGCATGTGCTTTTTCTCTCGACGGATTTCGTTTTTGATGGACGCATAGGCTTATATACTGAAGAAACGCAACCCAACCCACAGAGTTGGTATGCGGTGACAAAATGTGAGGGAGAGAAGCTTGTGACAGGGCTTCAGAATGCAGGGCTCATTCTGCGGATTGCTTTTCCTTATCGAGCCGTGCAGATAGGCCGACCGGATTTTGTACATCGTATTATTGAAAAGCTTCGGTTAGGCGAGTCGATTGTTGCTCCGGCAGATCAGCGTATTACGCCAACCCTTATCGATGATATCGCTCAGGTAATACGGTGTTTAGTGGGCAATAACGCTTCAGGCATTTATCACGCTGTGGGGGCTCAAGCTCTTTCGCCTTATGATGCGGCAGTTCTGATTGCACACACACATCATTTAGATGAATCAAAGATTGCATCCACGACGTGGGCCATGTATTATAAGAATCGTGCTCCTCGACCGCTTCAAGCGGTATTGAAAAATACTAAAATAGAATCCATGGGGGTATCCCTGATGCCCTTCTCGGAAGGAGTACGGTTGGTTTTATAAGCGACGCGGAAAAGTGCGTCATCTTTTTTTCTATGACCAGGTAGTAGAATTTCGCTTATGCGGAGACGCATGGTAGGCAGATGCTATCTGGAGGGAGATAGTTATGTTGGGATAAATAGTATAAGTTTGTGGCTTGACCACAAACAGCGAAATTTCACTACTTGGTATGACAATTACATTTATTGGCCATGGCTATGTGGGACTCGTAACCGCTGCGGTATTTGCGGATCTGGGCAATTCCGTCTGGGTCGTAGGTCGAACAAAGGAAAAAATTGAGAGTTTGAAAAAAGGGAAAGCACCGTTTTATGAACCGGGACTCGAGGAGTTAGTGAAAAGGAACGTTGTCGCTGGCCGGCTTCGATTTACATTGGATTACAACGATGCGGTTACCCCTTCAGAGATTATCTTCATCTGTGTCGGTACGCCGCCCAAGCCGTCTGGTGAGGCAGACTTGACGAGCGTTTTCGCTGCTGCAGAAAGCGTTGGAAAGTCGCTTGTGGGTTATAAGGTGGTCGTGACAAAAAGCACGGTGCCGCCCGGGACCAATAAAAAAGTCTCCGAAATTCTCGAACGCACAAAAACAGGGAGTGCATCATTTGCGATTGCTTCCGTTCCTGAATTTTTACGGGAAGGCACGGCGATAAACGATACACTTCATCCGGACCGCGTGGTCATAGGGACGACATCCAAGCGCGCGGAGGAACTTCTTCTTGAGCTTCATAAATCGATTGACGGTAAGACGGTGCTTTGTAATCCGGAGACCGCCGAGCTTATTAAATATGCCTCCAATTCTCTTCTGGCAACCAAAATTTCTTTTGCCAATGCCATCGCATTTCTCTCCGAGAAAGTCGGCGCTGATGCCGAGAAAGTGCTTGATGGAGTAGGACTTGATAAACGTCTCGGGAGAAGTTTTCTCTATACAGGAGTAGGATACGGCGGTAGTTGTTTTCCTAAGGATGTAAAAGCGCTTATTGCCATAGCCGCTCATTACGGGTACAATTTTTTAATCCTTAAAGCTGTCGAAGACGTGAATAAAGAAGCAGGAAGTCGATTTGTCAAAAAGATTACACAACATTTTCACGGGGATCTGAAAGGGAAAACGCTTGCAGTTTTAGGGCTTTCATTTAAACCGGATACCGATGATATGCGGGAGGCCCCATCGGTGAGTATCATTAGCAGTCTTATTGCGCAAGGAGCGGGTATTCGGGCATACGATCCTGTTTCGGTGGCAAATGCGAGGAAAGTGCTTCCAGTTGGAATTTATTATGCGAAGGACGCTTATGAGGCAGTCTTGGGAGCAGACGCGGTGATTGTCGTTACCGAATGGAACGAATTTCGACAGTTGGATTTGGTCAAATTAGCCAAAGGGCTCAAAGAGCGCGTGCTCTTTGATGGGCGCAACATTTATGATCCCTATCGTGTCAAACAATTAGGATTCGTGTATTATGGTGTAGGGCGAATGTAACCCTCCTGACTTTGCTTTGCATCTTTTCAGTACTATTCGTACACGATGCAAAGAGCGGTCTTAGGCGGGCAAAGGGAGGATATATGACAAAAAAAGCACTTATTACGGGAATAGCCGGATTTGCCGGCAGTCATTTAGCAGAGTTGTTGTTGCAACAACAAGGATACGAAGTCTACGGATTGTGCCGGCCAAGAAGTAAAACAGACCATATCGAGTTAATTAAATCCAAAATTCATCTTGAAGACGCCGATCTTTTAGATTCACATAGTCTTTATTCGACAATCGCCCGCATTAAGCCTGATTATATTTTCCATCTGGCAGCACAATCATTTGTGCCCACCTCATGGGTGTCGCCCTCTGTGACGCTTGAAGTCAATATCGTCGGTTCAGCCAATATATTTGAGGCTGTCCGTCAGGTGGGGATTAACCCTGTGATACAAATCGCTTGTTCGTCGGAGGAATATGGACTTGTGCTCCCCGATGAGATTCCGATTAAGGAAACCAATCCGCTTCGGCCTCTCTCGCCGTATGCGGTATCGAAAGTTGCCATGGATTATTTAGGGTATCAGTATCACCGGTCCTACGGATTAAAGATTATCAGGACGCGCGGATTCAATCATACCGGTCCCAGGCGGGGAGAGACATTTGTGACGAGTAATTTTGCTAAGCAAGTCGCGATGATTGAAAAAGGCAAACAAGAGCCGATCATTCAGGTGGGCAATTTGGATTCGCAGCGTGACTGGACGGATGTGCGTGATATGGTGCGTGGGTATTTAATGGCGGTAGAGAAATGTGATGCCGGTGAGGTGTATAACATCTGCACGGGTAAAGCCGTGAAGGTGGCGGATATGCTCAAGCTTTTACTTTCTTATTCTCAAGTGAAGGTGGAAATGAAAGAAGACCCTTCCCGCATGCGGCCATCCGATGTGCCGGTTCTTATCGGTGATAATACTAAATTTGTCCAGAAGACCGGTTGGAAGCCGGAAATATCCTTTGAGAAAACTATGGAGGATCTTCTCAACTACTGGCGTGAACGGGTATAATAACCCCATGAACACCGTCGTCATACTCCCGACGTATAACGAGCGGGAAAATATCAAAACCCTCTTGGATGGCATTTTTGACGCATGGCGCAACGTTTCCGGGCATAAGCTCACGATTCTTGTTGTTGATGATAAATCTCCGGATGGCACGTCAGAAGTGGTTCATCAGTATAGAAGAAGACATCCTAACGTGATCCTTCTGACAAAAGAAAAGGAAGGATTAGGCAGCGCACTTCTTTATGGGATCGCTTACGCACTTGATGTTTTGTATGCAGAGATTATCGTTCAGATGGATGCAGATTTATCCCATGATCCTACATCACTTCCGCTCTTTATGACTGCGTTGGATAAAGGTGGGGATTTTGCCGTTGGTAGCCGTTACATAGATGGTGGATCAATTCCTGAAAATTGGGGCATACACCGGAAATTGTTTAGTATTGTCGGTAATGGAATTGTACGGTTTGGTTTGGGATTTACCAACGTCCATGATTGGACGGGCGGGTATCGGGCATATACAGAAAAATTTGCTCGATATAGCCGTACGGAATTATCCAAATACCAGGGATATGTATTTCAAATCGCATATCTTCACAAATCGATACTGCGTGGCGCAAAAATTATAGAGGTTCCGATTCGCTTCACGGATAGAAAGTTTGGACATTCTAAGATAGCACCATCTCAATATATTCGTGACGTGCTGCAGTATGTCATTGAGCAACGCGTGAAGCAAATAGTCACGGGATCGTTTGGTAAATTTCTCGTAGTCGGTAGTCTCGGTTTTATCATTAATACATTTATATTAGAGGTTTTCGTTCACAATGGATTCCATCCTGCTATTGGGAGCGGTTTAGGAGCAGAACTTGCCATCATTTCTAATTTTATTCTGAATAATTCCTGGACATTCGGGACACGTAAAGTCCGTGGATTTGATGCGATCGCAAAATTTCTGCAATTTAACACAACCTCTCTGGGCGCCGTACTCATACAGTCAGGAACCGTCTGGATAGGATCCATGGTTTTTGGGGTTTCTGTTTATCGCTGGTTTTATATCTTAGGTGTAGGAATCGGTCTCCTTTGGAATTACACCATGTATTCAAAAGTGATATGGAAAAAATAAGTCAAAAGTTTCAGAATGTTCCTTGGTCTGAATGGCTGATAGTAGTTATTCTTTTCGTAGCTGCTTATCTACGTCTCCACAACATTTCCGGCTATATGACGTTTTTAGGAGATGAAGGGCGCGATGTATTAGTGGTGAAGCAGATGATTGTTGACCATAAATGGACCTTATTGGGGCCGACGGCCTCCGTGGGCGGATTTTTTTTGGGACCTATCTACTATTATTTCATGATGCCTTTTCTTTGGGCATGGAGACTTGATCCCACAGGTCCGGCAGTGATGGTTGCCTTATTCGGCGTGGCAACCGTATACCTCGTCTATCGATCGGGTCGGGATATGTTTCATCCGTGGGTAGGAATTACAGCGAGCGCGCTGTATGCGTTGTCGCCCGTCGTGATTGCATACTCAAGGTCATCGTGGAATCCCAACATCGTCCCGTTTTTTTCTCTTTTGACCATATATCTTTTATGGAAGAACACCAACGACGGGAGGCTGCGAAATGTCTTTTGGGTTGGAGTATCTATGGGTATTGGTCTTCAGCTGCATTATCTTTTTTTGTTCCTTTTTCCGGTTGCTGCCCTTTGGCTTATTGTTCAGGGTAAAGTGGGGATGAAGATTCGAAGTTTGGCGGTTTCTGTTATAGGGTTTGTGATAGGATATGCACCGTTTCTCCTGTTTGAGTTGCGCCATGGGTTTCCCAATACGCAGTCGATCATGCGATTTGTCCTTGCGGGAAAAGATACAGGACTGGACGGCGAGAAATACTCAAACATAGCCAAAGAAGTATTATATCGACTCGTCGGACGACTCGTATTGCGTTTTCCGCAGCCGGAAATCTGGTCGGATATTCCGGGTTGGCAGCAGGGAGTTTGGCATTGGGGAATAGTCGGAATCATCGCGACGGGCCTGATTCTGTTAGTCTGGGGAGCTCTCTGGAGGGGTCATAATTCAAGGTGGAGACAGTCGTCATTACTCCTGTTACTTTGGGGCATTGCAGTTACCGTATTATTTGGGTTTTATAAACGAGCGATTTATGATTACTATTTCGGAATTTGGTTCGCGTTGCCATTTTTGGTGACAGGGCTCATTTTGTATCGCCTGAAGCAAATTCGTTTTATCGGGACGGCAGTTTCGATGGGCATAACCGTTTTTTTACTATGGTGGAATTGGCAGGGTCAGCCGTTTCAGTATGCGCCGAACAATCAACTCGCACAAGCCAGGGCCATTGCCAAAGAAGCAATCGATAAAACGGAGGGAAGGCCGTTTAATTTCGCCCTGGTTACGCAGGGTAACTCCGATCATGTGTACCGTTATTTTTTTGAAATTTGGGGAAGTCCACCGGTTACCATAGAAGCTGAATTTAAAGATCCGCAGAGAAAAACCGTGACTGACCAGCTCATTGTTATTTGCGAGATTCCTGATTGTAAGCCGCTCGGTCACCCTCTTTGGGAAATTGCAGGCTTCGGGACTGCCACGATCTCCGGTAGCTGGCAGACGTCGTTCGTGACGATTCACAAACTGGTACACTTATAAACATGGCAAGTCCCTTTTTGTCTATAGTAATTCCTGCGTATAACGAGGAAACCAATATTCGTTTAGGAGCTCTTGATAAGGTGTCCCGCTTCATGGAAAGCCGCAAGTATAGCTGGGAAGTTATCCTTGTCGATGATGGCTCTACTGATGAAACATCTAAACTTTTGGATGAATATGCGCATGCAACTTCCGGGTTTCGTGTCATGCATAATCCGCACCAGGGTAAGGCGGCGACGGTTGTTACCGGTAGTTTAGAAGCCCGGGGAGATATTGTGCTTTTTACTGATTTGGATCAGGCTACTCCTATTGGCGAAGTGGAAAAATTATTTCCCTGGTTTGATAAAGGTTTTGATGTGGTAATTGGCTCGAGGAGTAAAAGGCGCGAGGGAGCCCCGCTTACGCGGATTGCCATGGCAAGGGGATTTATGTGGCTTCGGTCAATTGTTTTGGGACTTCATGGCATTACGGACACGCAATGTGGATTTAAAGCGTTTCGTCATGCTGTGGTACGGAAAATTTTTGGCCGGCTCAAACTCTATGGAAACAATCACGTCGTCCAGGGTTCTATGGTCACCGCCGGATTTGATATAGAAATGTTGTTTGTTGCAAAACAGCTCGGTTTTCATATAAAAGAGGTTTCAGTCGAGTGGCATTATGTGGAAACCCGGCGCGTCAGTCCGATCAAAGATTCATGGCAGGGGCTTATGGACATCCTAAAAATTCGTATGAATGCATGGAGAGGAATATATCAATGAAATTTTCAATTTTACTGTTCGGTTATGTCATAGCCTCAATTGTTCTGTTTTTTTATTCCTATACCCAGGTAGACTTAAGCCTCACGTTGTCTTCTGCAGGATTACTTCAGACAATTCAGGAGACCTTTCAACATATAGGGTATTATCAACGCCCTTTCTCGACCTCGTTATTTGTGGGAATTATCGGTTTTTGGTTCATCCTTTACGCATTAGCGCTTCGGGTGACAGACAAAGGTTTATTGCCGGCCAAAAATCTTTGGAAAATTATATGTATTGTAACTGTTTTATTGGTATTTTCCTACCCAGCATTCTCCTATGACCTGTTTAACTATGTATTTACGGCAAAAACTGTGCTTGTATATCACAAAAACCCATACGAGGTTATTCCATTGCAATTTGCCGGTATTGATCCGTTGATTTCCGTCATGCGTTGGACCCATCTGCCAAGCGCATATACGCCTATTTGGATTGTTTTCACTCTCCCGGCCTACCTATTGGGTTTTGGGAAATTTCTTTTGATCGTATGGAATCTCAAGATATTGGTTGCTTTCTTTTATATTTGCGCAGTAAAGGGAGTAGAAAGGATACTGGAGCGGGTAGAGCCTAAGCTTGCGGTTTTTGGAACCGCTGTCTTTGCGCTCAACCCTTTGGTCATTATTGAAAGCCTGGTAAGTGCACATAACGATATTGCCATGATGGCTTTTTCGGTGTGGGCTATTGTTTTATTTCTTGAAAAAAAGCGCGTTGCATCGTGGCTGATGTTGTGCTTGTCTGTGGCCGTGAAGCTCATGACGGTGACCCTTCTTCCCATTTTTTTTGTTGGACATCGCAAAACCATAAATTGGAGAGTGTGGTCTTTGGTCGTAATGGGTGTTGGATTTCTTTTCGTTCTAACGAAGCGCGAGCCGCTGCCGTGGTACTGGATATGGCTCATGCCTTTTGTTGCAGTGCTTCCTTCCAAGAAATGGCTCACCGTGTTTGCCGGTTGGTATTCGTTTGCGCTTCTGCTTCGTTATGCCCCCTACCTCTATTATGGCAACTGGAATGCGCCGGTTCCGATTCTCAAATGGTTAGTGACTCTCGTGCCCGTGGGCATTCCTTTGCTTTTGTTAGGCTTGGGTAAGGTGTATGTATGGAAGAAGTAGGATATAATGTTCACATATGGCTTCAAAACGGTCATTTTGGTGGTGGATCGGGGGAGGAGCGTTGGTCTTTGGAATTTTTTTCCTGACACGGGTTTATAACCTCACCAGCCTCCCTATATTTACTGATGAGGCCATCTACATCCGCTGGTCGCAGATTGGCAGCCGGGACGCTGCATGGCGCTTCATCTCTCTGGTTGACGGCAAACAACCACTCTATACATGGATCGCGATGGTGTTGATGCGCTTGATTGCGGACCCTATTTTTGCGGGGAGGCTTGTTTCTGTTTTTGCAGGATTTGGCGGCCTTATAGGAATGTTTTTTTTGGGCCGGGAAGTATTTAGAAATACCAGGATCGGCCTCTTTGCAAGTATCCTCTATCTTATCAGCCCGTTTGCGCTGGTGTATGACCGGATGGCTCTTTATGATTCACTCACGGCGATGCTATCAATTTGGAGTCTCTACTTTACCGTTCATCTTGTACGGCGGATTCGGCTGGACACCGCGCTTATCTTGGGGATGACGCTCGGACTTGGGATGCTCAATAAATCGTCAGGATTTTTGAGTCTTTATATGATACCGGCGTCTCTCATCCTTTTTGATATGCGCCAAGCGGATCGCTTCAAGCGTTTAGGCAGATGGATGATCTACGTGGGCGTGGCGGCTGTTATTTCGCAGGCGATGTATAGCGTTTTACGGCTTTCGCCGCTATTTCATATAGTGGCACAAAAAGATGCGGTATTTATTTATCCAATTGGAGAATGGATCAAGCACCCGATGGAGTTTTTTGTAGGCAACATCCGCGGCATGTTTGATTGGCTTATTCATTACCTCACATGGCCGGTTTGGATTGCTGTATTATTGCCGGCATTCACGTTTTGGAAACATACGAGGGAAAAGCTATTGCTCTATGTTTGGTGGTTAGCACCCTTTGTGGCGCTCGCGCTCTTTGGGAGGATACTTTACCCACGATTTATTCTTTTCATGACGATGCCACTTTTGGTTCTCGCTTGTCTTACCATAGATTCCCTTGTCTTGCGATGGAAGAAAACTATGTTTGGATTGATACTTTTGGGTGTACTTATATTGCCAAGCATCTGGACGGATTACCTTCTGTTGACTTCTCCGACCCATGCATTGATTCCTCAAGCAGATCGAGGTCAGTACATCAATGATTGGCCGGCGGGATGGGGGGTGAGCGAAGTCCGTGACTTTATTCTTCAAGAGTCCGCGAAGGGAAAGGTGGTTGTGTATACAGAAGGAACATTCGGTCTGCTCCCATATGGACTTGAAATTTGGCTTGTGGATAAACCAAATATTGAGATTCATGGGGTATGGCCGCTCACTGAAACTCCACCCCCGGAGGTTGTTGAGTCGGCTAAACGTTACCCCACCTATTTAGTCGCCAATGACCCTAAAGATGTTCCGCTGGGTTGGCCACTCACGCTCGTGGCTTCCTATCCGAAGGGTTTGAGAAAAGACCGTACGCTCCGGCTGTATAAAATAGAAACATTTACCGCAACGAATTCTTCTACATCTAAGCCATTAAAATATCCATGAAACGAACGAGCAGGATTTCATTGTTATTTATTTTCATCATTGTGGCGGCACTAGCCGGTATTCTTTGGCCCTTGATGAGACGGGGATTTTATATATCTGACGATGGTGAATGGATGGTTATTCGTTTGTCTGCATTTTATCAAAGCCTCGCGGACGGACAATTCCCGGTTCGATTTTTAGGAAGACTCAACAATAGTTATGGGTATCCGGTGGCAAATTTTCTATATCCGGGATTTCTTTATATCGGATCAATCCTTCATTTCTTCGGTCTATCTTTTGTGACGAGCGTTAAGGTTATTCTCGTAGCTTCTGTAATCGGAGGCTCTGCCTGGATATATGCTTCTCTGCGACGAATATATTCAGTATTTGCTTCAACCCTTGGGACGCTTGCGTTCATTGGTTCCCCATATCTTCTCTATGACCTTTATACGCGAGGATCTGTCGGGGAAGTTTTAGCGTTTTTACCCGCATCGATGGGTATATACAGCATTGTCGCTCACAAGCCATTGCTATTTGCTATCGCAGTAGGAGGATTGATAGTGAGCCACAACACGTTGGCACTTTTGTTTTTGGGAGTATTTGTGGTTTTTATCATTACTCTGGGACGATGGGGTTTTTTGCGGCAGCTATTATTGGGCATGGGTTTGGCTGCGTTTTTTTGGGTACCCGCCATCGCGGAGAAGCAATACGTACGTTTTGATACCGTTATGGTTTCCAATCCCATGGAATATATGCTTGGGTTCAGGACCATGTGGTTGGCGGGGCTGGCGGGGGTATTGGCCGGTATTTTTTTTCTGTTCGGTAAAGTCAAAAAACATGAGAAGATTACGTCGGTTGCCTTTGTGCTTAATACTATCAGTTTATTTTTTGCCCTTCCGATGTCAGCGCTTTTTTGGTCGATTCATCCCGTGGCTTCTCTTGTACAGTTTCCTTATCGAATGCTTGCCGTAGCGGCTCTCATGACCCCGTGGATAGTGGCGTCAGTCGGAGAAAAATTTATCAGACAAAAAGTTATTATCATCGGCGTATTGCTAGTTATTTTAGTACTTCCCGCCTGGTACCAACTCCAAAAAATTTCTTTCGTTATGCGGGAGGAGGGATATTATACGACCAATGAAGGGACGAGCACGGTTGCGGATGAATATATGCCCAAATGGGTGAGTGTGATACCTGGCAATAGAGCTCCCGAACGGATCATTTTTCACAGTGGCAGAGGGACTGTGGTCTATAAATATCTTAATACGCAGAAGGTCGTAGCTCATGTTGATGTATTGGAAGATAGTCTTTTGCGTCTCCAAAACATCTATTATCCCGGGTGGGGAATCACGATAGATGGTAAACTTGTGCCCGTTACGTATGAAAATCCCAACGGATTTATGGAAGTATCAATTTCCGCCGGTAAACACACGGTGGAAGCCGAGTTCCGGGAGACCGTAATGAGATTTTTGGCAGATATGGTATCGGTGATAAGTAGTATCGTGTTGTTCATCATGTTATTGAAAGGCATGAAATATCAAATCAAATGAAAAAACATTTTTTGCCATTATTTCTGATCATTATAGTCACATACTGGACAGTCAAACCGCTGTTGCGTCCCGGCTATTTTTCGATGCACGATGATACGCAGGTAGCGCGCGTCATCGTTATGGGGAGAGCCCTTCGTAACGGCCAATTTCCGGTTCGATGGGTGTCTGGTCTGGGTTACGGTTATGGATATCCTCTCTATAATTTTTACGGTCCACTGCCGTACTATGTTGGCGGCGGATTGTATGCTGCCGGGGTCAGCGCTGTCGTGGCGACGAAAATTATGATGGGGGTCGGCATGGTTTTATCAGCCATTTTTATGTATGCGCTCATGCAATTTCTGTTTGGCAGGCTCACAGGGATTCTTGCGGCGGTTCTTTTTGCCTATGCCCCTTACCACGCTGTCCAATTGTACGTCCGGGGAGCAGTTGGAGAGCTTTGGGCATATGCATTTCTCCCCGTATTGTTTTTAGGTTTATTCTTTCTTTCTGACTCCAAAAAGCGCCAAGCTGGAATATGGGTCGGAGGTTTGGGACTTGCCGGTGTCATCCTGTCTCACACGATTTCCGGCTACGTGGCCGTGGCATTTTATGTGATAGGTCTTGCAATATATACTCTTATTCTCCTATTGAGAAAGAAATTTCATCCATCATTCGTCCCTTCGTCCTCGTTCAAGGCGGGCATTCATCATGTATCGTTGCTCGCTGTTGCTCTTGGCGTTTCCGCATTTTTTTGGCTTCCTGCGATCGTTGAAATGGGGTATACCAACGTCGCGGGTCAGATCGGAGCGACTGCTAATTTTCGTGACCACTTTGTTTGTGTCCCCCAACTTTGGAATTCGTTGTGGGGTTACGGTGGATCGGTTTCGGGCTGCATAGACGGAATGTCATTTAAAGCGGGGAAGCTCCATATTATGTTGGGAGTATTAGGATTGGGTTTGGGCATTTTACGTTTGAAGCGAGGATTTTGGAGCAGTCCTCTTGGTTTGGTGAGTATCGTGGGATTAGGAGGTGCGGTCATGGTAACATCGTACTCACGGGGAGTATGGGAACTCATGCCACGATTGGCTTTCGTCCAATACCCATGGCGGTTTCTATCTGGCATTGCTTTGATGACTGCGATTGTTGGTGGGTCAGTGCTTTTTTGGATTTCCCGTCGTTGGGTACGTGCAGGAGCTTTCGTCCTCATTTCGCTTGCAGTTATCCTTCTGAATGCGAAATTATTTGTGCCGCAAGAGGTGTACGAAAAGCCGGCGAGTTTTTTTGAAAACGAAGAAGAGTTGTCATGGCGCGTATCCGGCGTGTCCGACGAATACCTTCCGCCATCATTTTCTAAACCCACAAGCGTAGCCGGGATTGTGCATGAGACTCTTGTTTCCGATAATAACAGAGGTCTTATTGTGGAAGTGGAAATAGATACTGAAACCTATGTGAAGCTGCATGTTCAAGTACCGACATCCATTGAAGTTATACTGAATCGGGCGTATTTTCCGGGTTGGCAGTACTGGGTAAATGGTAAGCGGCAAATAGCACGAATCGATAAGGGTCTGCCAAGCGTCATTATTCCTGTGGGGAGAAGTGTGGTTGAGCTTCGATTTGAAAGCACTCTCGTACGGGTGATAGGTACTATATCAAGCATTGGTGTCATTCTTTGGTTTCTCATAACCTATGGTAAAAAATCCATCGCTTAACATCTGCCTTCCGGTTTATAACGAAGAGAAAGAGCTAGAAGAGAGCGTCATGACGCTTAATGGGTTTCTTTCTCGTGAGCTAGATGATTTTAATTGGAAGATAACGATTATTGACAATGCGTCCAAAGATGAGACGTACGCTATCGCAAAATCTTTAGGATCCAGGTTTGACCGTGTTCGCGCAATACACGTAGATCAAAAAGGCAGAGGAAGGGCAGTCAAATATGCATGGACGAAGTATCCCGCGGATGTGAATGCCTATATGGATATAGATCTTTCGACGGATCTCAAGCACTTTTCTTCCCTCGTCCGGTCACTTGTACGGGGATACGATATTTCCATCGGCTCTCGAAACGCCCACGGAGCTCGGGTCTATGGGAGGAGCATGCTTCGCACGATCACGTCCAAAGGATACATTTTTCTTATTAAACTCTTTTTTATGATACATTTTTCTGATGCGCAGTGTGGATTTAAGGCTGTAACACGCAGAGTCGTAGAGGAGCTTATTCCAAAGATTAGAGATAATGAATGGTTCTTTGATTCGGAACTTCTCATCGTTGGAGAAAAATCAGGATACAGGATTTATGAGGAGCCGGTAACGTGGATAGACAATCCTGGCTCAACGGTACGGGTTATGAAAACTGCTCAAGGGGACTTGAATGGGCTATGGAGACTCTTTGTTACCCGTCCATGGGATAGGAGGAGTCATGGTGGATGAAACTATGCCGGTCGATTCAATACGGGGTCGTGCGCTCGCTGGTGTCGTGGCGCTGACCTCACGGACCTTTGTGTTGCAGCTTATCGCTTTTAGTGCGACATTTCTTCTCACCATTTTTTTAAGTCCGGCAGTATTTGGCATTTTTTACGTCGTATCAGCGATGGTTGCATTTTTAGGGTATTTTTCCGATATCGGGCTCGCGGCTGCCCTTATTCAAAAAAAACATGCTCTCACAAGAGAAGATCTCGTGACGACATTCACCATACAACAAATTCTTGTAGGGACAGCGGTTATCGTGGCCCTCGTATTGTCTCCTTTTATCGGTCGTTGGTATGGTCTGGACGAACCGGGGATGTGGCTTTATCGTATATTGGCGCTCGCATTTTTTCTTTCATCACTTAAGACAATTCCCTCGATACTTCTTGAACGCGAGCTTGCGTTTGGTAAATTGGTTATCCCTCAAATATTGGAAACCGTGGGATTTTATCTTACTGCGGTACTTCTTGCCTGGTGGGGTTTTGGCGTGACCAGTTTTACATGGGCTGTCGGAGTGCGCGCAGTGGTTGGCCTTATTGCTATGTACATAGTGGCCCCTTGGATCCCAGGAATCGGGATATCAAAGGATGTGGCTTTGCGGCTTCTCCGGTTCGGTATTCCGTTTCAGATGAATTCATTTCTTGCGCTTATTAAAGACGATCTGCTCACGGTCTATT
>ERZ1292633.113-Hain-H41-02um-R1-113-length-110599-cov-56_pt1 | contig 110599 bp, 109 predicted proteins | sample MGYA00564406_ERZ1292633 | MGnify/ENA primary metagenome ERZ1292633 (study PRJEB36523, sample SAMEA6512639) | groundwater metagenome | collected 2019-01-08 | study: AquaDiva: Metagenomics assemblies of 32 groundwater samples
CCTGCTCCGATATGTCGGCCGACCGACCGGCTACGTCTTCCTTCAGGGCGAGTTTGCCGGGGAAGGGAAAGTTTTGGGACAGCCCGACGATGGTGTTTTCCGACCGGCCCAGATTGAAGGATTCAGGAGTATTCCACCATTGGACCGACAGGGTTGGATCGTCCAGCGTCCGTGCCTGTGCAATCCGTTGCGAGGCCGCTTCCCATTGTTTGCGCACCGCGACAATTTCAGGATTCCGGGCCAGGGCCTCCTGGATCAAGTCCGGTAACACCAATGACGGTTGCGGAGTCAGATCGGCCGCGTGGGCGATGCGGCGTTCGTCCGTCCAGAAGACCAGGCTCATGATCGCGAGAGTCAGTAGCCAAAACCGAATTGACCACGTCATGTGATAACCCTCCCCAAAAGGTTTCCTGCCCGTCGCTCTCGCGGCTCTCAGGCCCTCATCCCCGCACCAGAATGAGGGATCGAAAGGGCCAAGACCCGCGCCGGGCAGACGATGCGATGGTGGAACGGTGAAGAAAGAACCGGAGAGATCAGATACGAAGCACGGTGGTCGCGAGAGACTGATGTGGGGGAGAACTTGATTCGAGCGGATGATCTTGGGGGAGGATACGCCGGAAATGATGGCTTACGGCTGGGCGCGCTGCCAGCGCGTGGTCAGCCAGGAGGTGATGGTCCACAAGCGACGACGACTGGGAGCCGGACTCGATTCCCAGAGTTTTAAACGCGTCGCACAATTGCCGGGCTGGTTGCTCAAGAGGGGTCGAACAGCCGTTTGCCATCGAGGCATCGGTGGTTCCCGACAGCGGCACGATACAGGCATACGCATTGAAGCTGAACGCCAGCAAGAACACCACGATGGTGCCGGCGAGAAATGATCGAGAACGATGGGAACGTGTTCTCATGGCGTCAGTCTATCCCTCGTCCAATCCAACCGTCAACGGTATTTCTAATACACGATCACTCGGTCGGCTGACGCGAACATGTCCACCATCTTTGCGAGTGGGATCGGCGTGACTGAAGAGGCGACCCGCGCCGGATCGATCTTGTACAGTAGCATCATGGTCTGATTTCCGTAGATTTCAACGCCCAGCTTGCTCTTGAGCAAATCGAAGTACTCGCCATAGTTGTGCGGGGTCTGCTCCAACGGCACGCCCATCTGTTCGGAGAGGCTCTGCCGCTCTCGCTCCGGTAACCCTGCACGATCCAGCGCTGTGGAATCAGTCCCGATTAATGCCCTAAACCAGCCGAAGCCCTTCGTGACCGACGTCACGGCGCTCGCATCCACCAGGATCGTCACCTTATGCCCAGCCTTCACGGCTGCCCAGGCAACGTTTGGTACCGCGCAGATTTGTGCATCGTCCACGGCAAGCGATGTTTTCATATGGATCAGGATGTTGGCTGCGGATGCTGCAGGAATCCAAAGTCCCGTGCTCAAGACGAGCGCTGTGAAGGTCATGAGCAGGGGAGCGAATCGTCGTTTCATGGTGCCTCCTCTTCATCGGTATCGGTTGGCGTTTGGTGATCGCAGCAACCTGCGGCATCCGAAGTCGTCTCAGGACCGATAGATTCCTTATAGGCGGCGTAGGCCTTTAGCGCCCATTCCTCGCCGGGACAGCCCTGCATGGTGATCGCGACTTCGAGGAATTCGATCAGTTCTTCTTGTGTGACGCCTTTCTCGCGTGCCATTCGGACATAGGCGCGAATGCATGGTTCGCATCGGATCGCGATGGAGATCGCCATCGCGGTGAGCAGCTTGTGCTTAGCGGGAACCGCTCCATCGCAATAGGCCTCCTGACGCATGCGAAGGAGCCCGCCGGTCACTTTCGGGCTGAGACGACGAAACTCCCTAAACAGCGTTTCGCTCAGACTTGTCACGAGTTCCTCCGTTTTTTGGTTGAGGTGAGGCGGTCTGTTCTCTCTCCATATGATGCAAAATTTGGCAGCACTCAACGGGCCGGCCCGCCCGGCAGGTGCGAATCAAGCCGCTCAACGCTCTGGCCAATGCGTGTAGGTCTTGTATCTTTGCTTCGACGCTCTGCAACTTGGCTTTTGCCTTCCGTTGTACGTCGCTACAACGCGCCCGGCCATTGACTTGAAGGCTCAGTAACTCGTCGATCTCTCGAAGGGTGAATCCCAGGGCCTGTGCGTTCTTAATAAACCGGAGCCGCTGTGCTTCATTCGTCCCGTACAGCCGATATCTCGAGGCCGATCGGGCTAGTGGCTTGAGCAGGTGGCACCGTTCGTAGTACCGCACGGTTTGAACGTGGACACCTGCAACTTTTGCAAGCTGACTGATTGTGAGCAAAGACGCCATGGCAACTCCTTGAGAAGACTCTACACCTTGTACTATGGTAGCAAGTCAACGACGTGTTCGATTTTCCCGTTGCCTTGTTGGATGCACTTTCCTTGAATCCCGACGTTTCGCTGGCCTCCCGACAGCAGAAAGTAGCGGTCCACCATTGCTGTAATCCAGCTTACAGAAGTGAGCCAGACCACTGAGTACTATATAGTTCATGTCGTGCCCAGCTGACATGGCCGGATTGACGTAGTTCAGACGGATTGATACATAGACCAGCCTCCACAAGCTCATTGACCCAGAGGACCCCTATGCCGATAGACGATATCACCCGGAAGGTCAGCGACCGATATGCGCGGGCGGCTGCAACCGGCGAACAGATGTGCTGCCCGACCGGGTACGACTTTGCCGACCTCAAATCGTTTGTTCCGGAAGAAGTGCTAACCATTTCCTATGGCTGCGGCACCCCGGCGGGACTGAATACGGTTCAGCCCGGAGAAACCGTGCTGGATATCGGTTCCGGCGGAGGGATCGATTGTTTTGAGGCGGCGCGACGGGTAGGCCCCACGGGTCGGGTCATCGGCATCGACATGACGGACACCATGCTGGAAATTGCCCGCCGCAATGCGCCCATCGTGGCCGGGAACCTGGGTTACGCGACATCGAATATCGAGTTCCGCAAAGGGATGGCCGATGCCATGCCGGTGGAGGACGCCAGCGTCGATCTGATTATTTCCAATTGTGTGATCAATCTGGCGCCGGACAAGCGCAAGGTGTTCCGAGAGATGTACCGCGTGATCAAGCCGGGCGGCCGGTTTACGATTTCCGACATCGTCTCGGACCAGGTTGTGCCGCAATACCTGGTGCACGATGCGGCCAAGTGGGGCGACTGCCTATCCGGCGCGTTGCAGGTGCAGGATTACATCGGCGGGATGGTCGATGCAGGATTTCGCGCGGTCCACCAGATCAAGTCCACGCCCTGGCAATCGATCGACGGCATCCATTTCCTCTCGGTGACGCTCACCGGATACAAGTTTCCAGCCATCACCGAGGAAAAGGCCTCGTCCTATGCCACGCTCCGTGGTCCCTTCTCCAGCGTGACGGATGAATTGGGCCAACGGTACGAACGCGGCGTGCCCCAATGCATCGACGCTCAACGCGCGCAACTGCTGCAGAGCGAGCCGCTACGTTCGCTGTTTCTTCTCGGTCCCACGCCCGTCGCACTCGCCGCCACCGACCCGCGCTGGTATGCGATCCACCCGGAGCAAAAGCCCTGCGTCTGGCAAGGCGCCTATGCGATTCTGACCGGGCCGATCATCAGCGCCGAGGACGACGATCATCACCAGTACTACCGCGGTGTGCCGTTGGAAATCTGTTCGAAGACCCTCCAGGTCGTGACACAAGAGGCCTATCGCCCTCACTTCACGATCTACCAGCGGACTTCGGCCGCGGTGAATGGTGAGGCAGTCAGCTGCTCGCCGGACGGGAACTGTTGCTGATGCCGCAGCCTGCGATCAGTCACCTCACGACCCCGCGCCAGTGTGCCGCAATCTTGAAGGCCATGGGCGACGAAACGCGCTTGCGAATCCTGGAATTCCTTCTCACGGGGGAACAATGCGTGAGTGAGCTCACGCGGGAGTTGCGCTGCCCGCAGCCGCACGCGTCTCACCATCTCCGTATCCTTCGCGATGCCGGACTGGTGGAGGGACACCGGCACGGCAAACAGGTCTGTTATCGCATCTCGCCGACCGTTCAACGAGCGCTCAAAAGCCAGGAAGGACGGATGCTCGACTTCGGCTGTTGTGAGCTGCGCTTCCCCGCCGCAACCTTGCTCGCCCCGCGCCGGAAGCGCTGAGAAAGAGAATGCCCCGTGACATTCGTCCGGCATCGTAACGAAGGTGGAAGATGGCGCTGACGCTGCTCGGCCAACACAAACCGCTGGCCTCCGCCGCAGAGCAATTAAAGCTGCTTGCAAACACACAGGCGTGTGTACCATTCGAGGAACGGCTCCAACACGGCGGCCTCTCTCCGCTGCATGCGACCGGCATCACGGTCTTTCAGATCAACGTCGGTAAGCTCTGCAACCAAACCTGCCGCCATTGCCACGTGGACGCGGGGCCGGACCGGACGGAAAGCATGTCGCGGGAAACGGCGGAGTTGTGCGTGGCGGCATTGGCCGGCACCGACATCCCGACGGTGGACATCACGGGCGGCGCACCGGAGCTGAATCCCCATTTCCGGTGGCTGGTCGAGCAGGCGCATGCCCTCGGACGCCATGTCATGGATCGCTGCAATCTGTCGGTGTTGCTGATTCCCTCTCAGGCCGATCTGGCGGAGTTTCTTGCCGCCCACCGAGTGGAGGTCGTCGCGTCCCTTCCCTATTACCGCGCCACTCAGACCGACGCCCAGCGCGGAGAAGGCATCTTCGACAAATCCATCGAAGCACTGCGCCTCTTGAACCGGCTTGGGTATGGACGAGAAGGATCCGGCTTGATCCTCAATCTCGTCCACAATCCCGTGGGGGCGTTTCTCCCGCCTAAGCAAGAAGCGATCGAGGCTCAATTCCGGAAAGAACTCCGCACCCGGCATGGAGTGGAATTCAACCACCTCTACACCATCACCAACATGCCGGTAAGCCGATTCCTCGAGTTTCTCGTGGAAAGCGGCAACTACGAAGGCTACATGGAACGGCTGGCCAATGCGTACAATCCCGCCGCCGCCGCGGGCGTCATGTGCCGGTACACTCTCTCGGTAAGTTGGGACGGCACGCTCTACGATTGCGACTTCAACCAGATGCTGGAACTACCCGTGGATACTGACGCGCCTTCGCACATTCGCGACTTTGAGGCGTCGCGGCTCCATCACCGTCGGATCACCACACGCAATCATTGTTATGGTTGCACGGCCGGCTCCGGCTCATCCTGCGGCGGATCCGTCACGTCCTAGTCGACATGGATCTATCCTACCTGACATTTCTTCTCGTCCTGGCACTGGCGTTCGCCAACGGTACGAACGACGTCTCCAAGGCCATTGCCACCCTTGTCGGCAGTGGCGTCACCAATTACCGCACGGCCATTCTGTGGGGAACGATGTGGACGATGGCCGGAGCGGGGGCCGCCACGCTGGTAGCCGGAGCGATGGTGAAGACGTTCAGCAATGGCCTCCTGCACACCGGCACGATCATTTCGCCGACCATTGCACTGGCGATTCTTTTCGGGGCCATGACTTGGGTATTGTTCGCGTCGCGGACCGGACTCCCAGTCTCGACGACCCATGCGCTCACCGGCGCCATCGTCGGAACCGGTCTGATGGCATTTTCCGGGGAGGGGTTACTCTGGCCGGCCATCGGAAAAAAGATCGCGCTCCCGCTGTTGCTGAGTCCGTTCCTTGCCCTCGGCATCTCACTCATAATCCACCCCGCTGCGCGACTGTTGGCCGCTAAATGGGACGGGGCCTGCCTCTGCGTGATGCCGGCTTCCCGTGCGCTCGTGACGATCAGCGCTCAGGGCAGCACCCGCACGCTGTTCCAGAGTGCGAGCTTCGGCGAACCGGTGGTCGCCGTCCCCGCTCAATGCAATCGTGCCGGCCTGCAGGGGTTGGTCCTGGGCCTGGATACGATCCACTGGATTTCCAGCGGCCTCGCGTCGTTTGCGCGGGGCACGAACGATGCGCCCAAAATCGTCGCCATGCTGCTTCTCGGCAGTGCGACCGCCACCTGGCCAAGTACCTTGTTCCAGATGACTGCGTTCGGAGGCGTGGCTCTTGCGATGGGATTGGGTAGCTATTTCGGCGGACTCCGAGTGACCGAGGTGCTGGCCGAAAAGGTCACCCGTATGGACCATGCTGAAGGACTCACGGCAAACCTGACGACCTCAACGCTGGTTCTCGCCTCAGGCTGGCTGGGATGGCCCGTTTCGACGACGCATGTCAGCAGCTCAGCCATCATCGGCATCGGCCTGCTCAAGGGTCTCAATGCCGTCCGCTGGAGCACCGTTCGCGACATGGTGCTGGCCTGGGTGATCACCTTGCCTGCCGCCGCCGCATTCGCGGCTCTCGCCTACCTGCTGCTCTCCGGTCTGTCTTAGGTCCGTATTCCTCTCCATACCATGAGACTCTTCGTCCGCGAAATAATGACACCACATACATAGACACATCTCTATGCATTGATGTATCAGTAACCTCTCTATTTTTTTCGACACCTCTCAGATAGGAGCTCGCTACGCTCATGCATCGTCATCATCGATTGATCCTCATGCTACTCTCATGTGCCATGCTATTCGGCACGCCCGCCCTTATTCCGGTATCCCCTGCGCAGGCCGACAACCTGCCATTCCCCGAACCGGCCAATGAAAATGCCTATGCCGTCCCGATGGAAAACCTTCGGTTGCGCGTTTGGGCGCAATATCGTGTTCTGTACAATGCCAGCAATATTCCGAGTGGCATCAACAACGGCAGCTTGCCCACGGCGGGAGCCGGTTCCGGAAAGCTCAATTTCGGCGACACAACGAGTTATGATTTCTTTCGCCAACGCATGCGGTTGGCATTTGATATTCAGCGAAAAGATTCGGACAACGTCGGCGCGTACATGCAGATGGAATATCGCGGCGGATTCGGTGGATCAAGTCCCGCCGCCAGCGATCCACGCGGTGAAAGCGGAGCCAACGCGGACGGCACCCCGAATGCGTTCAACCGGCTCCAGGCGCGGGGCATCCGATATGGTTATATCTACGTCACGCCCATCGAAAATCACACGTTGGTGGTGGGTATCCTTCCGACCATCGACCAGGTGGGCCGGGTGCTCTGGGACGGCGAATGGGACTTCTTCGTGGGCGGCGCATCATTGGGCGGAAAAATCGGCAACGGTGACTATCGACTCGGCTTTTACCGGATTGCAGCGGACCTCAAGGCCGGAACTATCGGACAGGGGTTCGGCAAGGACGGCGATATGTGGGTGGCCGATTATAATAAGCCGCTCAAGCTGGGCACCTACGATCTCAAGGTCGGCGGGCACTTCTATACCTTGAACCTCGGCAAGACTGAAAATATTTCGATCGGAGATACGCACGAAAACTGGGCTGCCCTGACGGCATCCGGCGGCCTTCTGGGTGGCGCATGGAACGCGTACCTTATGCTTAATAGCGGGAGGCTCGGTACCGGCCTCACCGGCAACAACCACACGGGTTACTCCGGAAAATTCGAAGGATCCATACCGATCGGTTCCACCACGCTCAATCTATTCGCGCTCTACGCCTCAGGCGACAAGGCGGGGCACACATCGAATCAGTTCACCACGCCGGAAGCGATTTTGGGCACCAATGGCTACTGGGGGTACTCCCATATTTTCAATGCGAATGCGCCGGGCGATGTGAACGATTTCGGCGTCAATCTCAACAATGGGGGAGCCGGCCTTGTGACGGTTCAAACCCAGCTCAAATTTCCCATCGTGCCCAGACTGACCGGGACCCTGGAAAGCGCCTATTTTTCCGCCGCGAGATCCCGTGACTTCGGCACGCGCGGGGGAACCAGCTACATGGGCACGGAAACAGGAGCCATGGTGACGTACAACATCGCCAAGAATCTCGATCTCGATGTCGGTGCGGCCTACGCGTCGATGGGCGACTTCTTGGCAAACCGCACACAGGCAACCGGTGTCGAACGGTCGATCTATGAAGTCTTTACTCGATTCCAATATGCGCTGTAGTGACGCCGCTACGGCAGCGACCAGGAGGACCAGATGAGTGACGTCTCCCGAAGAAATTTTCTGAAGCTGGGCACCTGCGTGGTCGGCGGGACCTGCGCCGCCCATGCGCTGCCCGCCCTCGCCCGAACGGCGGAATCCCCAGACATCACCACGCTCAAAACCACGCTGCCCTATCCACGCATCCTGTTGGCTGCTATCGGGCAACTCAAGGCTGGAGTGGAACACGTCATTGCCTATCCGGATGAGTCCTCGCCCATCGTGATGCTGAAGCTGGGGCGGCCGGCGATCGATGGGATTGGCCCTGATCAGGACATCGTGGCATTCAGCCGGCGTTGTTCACACATGGGCGGCACTCTGGCGTTTCGTGCGGAGACCGGCACATTGCATTGCCCACTCCACTACGCATTGTTCGACGCGCACAAAGGCGGCCTCATGGTGATCGGGCAGGCGACAGACAATCTGCCCCAGATCGAGTTGGAACTCGATGCAGCGGGCAATATCTACGCCGTAGGCATTAGAGGATTATTGTACGGGCGGCAGGCGAATGTCCTGGCGTAACCGGATATATCTATGAAGAGGAGACCTTGAGCATGAGCGCCATCTATCACGGCAAGGACCGGGTTCCCATTCCTCCCGCGGACGCGCAACAGTTCACTACCGTCTGTTCTTATTGCATCGTCGGCTGCGGGTACAAGGTCTACAAATGGCCGCTCGGCAAGGAAGGGGGTGCCTTGCCGCACCAGAATGGTTTGGGAGCCGACTACCGCGTCCAGCAGCCGGAACGATCCGGCACCTGGATTTCACCGGCTATGCACAGCGTGGTGACGGAACGAAGCGGCCGGCGGTTCAACATCGTCGTCCTCCCGGATAAGGACTGCGTCGTAAACAACGGTAACCATTCCGTCCGCGGTGGCACGCATGGCAGTGTGCTGTATGCCCCAGATCGTCCCACGGCGGATCGATTGACCCACCCGCTACTCTATCGCGGGCGGGGTCAGTTTCCCACCACCTGGGATGAGGCCATGGAATTGGGCGCGCGCGTGATCAAGGCTAGTCAAGATAAGTGGGGCCCCGATGCGATCGCTATGAAGTGCTTCGATCACGGAGGCGGCGGAGGCGGGTTTGAAAATAACTGGGCCGTCGGAAAATTTTTCTTCACGGGAATCGGAACGAAGATGGCGTCGATTCACAACCGGCCGGCCTACAACAGCGAAGTCTTTGCTTCCGGCGATGCAGGCATCGCCCCTCTCCCGTCCGCCTATCTCGATGCGGAGTTGGCCGACACAATCATGCTGATCGGCGCCAACTCTTACGAAACTCAGTCGATCTATTTTCTCGAACATATGTTGCCTAACGTAGCCGGCGGAACGATGGCACAGAAGCAACGCCTGATTCCCGGTGAACCCCATGCACCCGGCAAACTCATCATTGTGGATCCCCGTAGAACCGCAACCGTTGCCGTGGCGGAGGCCCATGCAGGAAAAGAGAATGTCCTGCATCTTCAGCTCAATAATGGCACCGATATCGCGCTTATGAATGCGCTCTCCCGCCTGATTCATGAACAAGGTTGGGGGGATCAAGATTTCATCACGCATCGGACGGAGAACCTCACAGCGTTCCAACAGGCGAACCTGTCGCAAGGCATCGACGAGGCAATTCAGCTGACTGGCATCTCGAAAGCCCAGATGATGCAGGCCGCCGAGTGGATCGCCAAACACAAAGCGACTAGCGCAAGACGGCGCACCCTGTTTCTGTACGAGAAGGGATTGATCTGGGGTCTCAAGAATTATGAGAACGTCGCCTCCGTCGTCGATCTTGCGCTGCTGACAGGCAACCTAGGCAAGCCGGGAACCGGCTGCGGCCGCCTGGGAGGACATCAGGAAGGGTATAGCCGGCCGGCCTATCCTGGCCAACGCCCGCCGGTGAATGTGGATGAAGTCGCCATTAAAGGCGGCGCATCAAAGGTGTTCTGGGTCGCCGGCTGCAATCCTGTCGGCGGAACGTTGAATGCGCAGAATTTCCGTATCGCCCTCGCTCAACGAACGGCACGGGTGAACCAAGCGCTCGATTCAACGAGCGGAGGGACCCTTGACGAGCGAGTGACCGCGATCATGGAGGCCCTCGATAAGGGCGGGCTGTTCCTGATCGTGCAAGATATTTATCCCATCGAAACCGCCAAGTATGCGCACTTGGTGTTACCCGCGGCGCAATGGGGGGAGATGAACCTCACATCCATCAATGGGGAACGACGGCTGAGGCTCTATCAGAAATTCATGGATGCGCCGGGCATCGCCGAGCCGGATTGGAAGATCATCGCGCGGATGGCGCAACGTCTTGAGTCCGCCTATCGCGCTGAAGGCAGGATGGAAATGGCGGCCCGCTTTGCCGGCTTCGACTGGAAATCCGATGAGGAGGTGTTTCGCGCCGCTTCAGCAGGCGTGGAAGGGGCCCAGGAAGACTATGGTCAAACCACTTATGCCATGCTCCAGACACTGGGCGCAAATGGGGTGCAAACGCCGGTGCAGAGTATCAGCAACGGAATGCCGATTGGCACAACACGCCTTTATGCGGACAATAAAAAGTTCACCTTCATTCCCGCATCCTGGCCCGGCTTTCCCCCGCAGATCCAGCGCCTGATCGACGACAAGCGGTATCCGTTCTGGGTAAACAACGGCCGGGCCAACCACGGCTGGCAAACCCTCTATGACGATCTTCGCAAACCGTACGTCATGGGCCGTGAGCCGCTCCCCCATGTGGAAATTCATCCGCAGGACGCGGCGCACCTCGGCATTGCCAACGGGGATCTCGTCGAACTCTTCAACCCCTATGGATCGGTCACGGCAATGGCTGTCCTCACCGACGCAAACATGCTCGGCCACGTTTTCATGCTCTTCGAACATCCGAAGGGCTGGCTCAACAGTCTGACGACCGACTATGTGGATCCGGCCACCACGATCCCCTATTACAAAGGAACAAAGGCAGGGATAAGGAAAATCGGCGGGCTGCCGGACATGAACGAACGTTTAAGTTTTGTGCCGACGAATCGTGCTTGAAGCGCCAACGTCGAAGTGGTTTCATGACGTTGCTTGAGAGGTAGTCTTGTGCAGATTGTGTTCATCATCCTGCTGTGGCTTTTGACTGCAAGCTGCGTCACGACAGTCCCGTCGCCGAGAGTCATCCGGGAGTCCGGTGAAATCCTCGTTCGGCTGGATCAGGCCAAGACCTGTGAACTCGTCAACCAGGGAACCCCACTGTCACATCCCGTGCGGTTTACAGGGGAGGAGGTGCGGGCCTTGATTGCTGCCTTGTCCGCTCGCGAAAAAGTGGGGCTCTTGAGCTCCTTCGCTGCCACGCCGGAAACCCCACGACTCTTTAATAACCATGACCTCGAGCTGCTGGGTCCTAGCGTTCAAGACGCATTGGCAAAAGCCACGCCGGAAGAGGTTGTGGTATTTCTCCTGGTCAAACCGGCAAGGGAATCACTGAGTCTCATCACATCAGGCGCGCTCTCAATCCAAAACGATACGCTCTCGGTGGCACTCTCAAATTTTAAGCATCCGGTGCGCACCAACCTCTCGGAAGTCGGTGCGATTGACCGCCTCAGCGACGTGCGAGAAACGTTACGGTATGTGCGCACCTCTCCCTGTGCCTCCGTCGGCGAACAGGATTTTGCCCTATTCTTTGACACCCCTCATCTTCTCACAGAAGCCCGCTCGGGCAGTCTTATCCGCTACCCGGAGCGGACCCTGTCGATTGCCTACCCGGCGTTTCTCGCGGCACATACCGAGGCGAAACTGGAAAGGAGGGAGGTCGAGAGCGTTCATTCGGCATCCACACACGACACCGGAGAAAACCAGGTCATTGCCGAGCTCAAACGCCGAGTTGCCGAACTGGAGCGCACCAACCAGGCCCTGACTAGTCGCACTCGCAACAGTTCATCTGAGAGCATGAGCGATTCTCCCAAGCCGACATCCGGAGACTCATTACACTCCGATACCGACGCACAGGTCCGGCTCATTGAGGTCATTCGATTGTTGGAAGCCCGGGTAGCGGAATTAGAACGTCAGATCGGGCAGGAACGCGGCCGCTGACTGAAGCTTTCACACCCCGGCCGCAAGGAGAGACTGATGGATCGCGGCGGCGATTTCATCACGCACACGCCGAAAAACCTGCCGGCGTTCCCCCTCATCCAACACCCCTGCCGGATCGTCAAAGCTCCAATGCAGCAGATGGGTGGGCCCCGGCCAGATTGGGCAGGACTCTTTGGCCCGGTCGCAGACCGTAATGACGTAATCGAACGACTGCGTCAGGAATTCAGAGACATGTTTTGACCGATGTCCCGCCATGTCGATGCCGACCTCGGCCATCGCTTCGACCGAGCCAGGATTCAAGCCAACCGGGTGAGTGCCCGCGCTGAACACCTCAAACCGATCGCCAGCCAGATGCCGCAACCACCCCTCCGCCATCTGACTGCGTGCGGAGTTGCCGGTACAGAGGAATAACACTCGCGCCTTCATGCGCCGCCCTCCTGATCGAACCAATGCCGGGTCTTGTTGCAGACACTGCAGACGGACAACATGACCGGCACTTCCACCAACACCCCGACCACCGTCGCCAACGCGGCACCGGACTCCGGTCCAAACAGGGCGATGGCCGTCGCCACAGCCAATTCGAAAAAGTTGCTGGCACCGATGAGCGCTCCCGGCGCGGCGATCGCGTAGGGAACCCGCCACCGATGCATCAGCCCGTAGGCCAGCGACGAATTCATATAGACCTGCAGGAGAATCGGCACTGCGATCAACACGACATGCACAGTCTTCCCCAGGATGTTTTGCGACTGAAACGCGAAGATGCACACCAACGTGAGAAGCAGTGCCGCGATCGTCACCGGCGTGAATCGGGGCAGAAACAGTTCTTCCATCCACCGCAGTCCATACCGACGAACCAGCCACAGTCGGAGCCCGGCGCCGACGACCAACGGAATGACGATAAAAATCGCCACCGAGTACAACAACACATCGAACGGCACGGCCAACGATGACGCGCCGCTTACCAGCAACCCGACAATCGGGACAAACAGCACAAGCATGATCAGATCGTTCACGGCCACCTGGACAAGCGTGTACGCGGGGTCTCCGTCCGTCAGGTAACTCCACACAAACACCATTGCCGTACAGGGCGCCGCAGCCAGGATAATGGTACCTGCGATGTATTGGTCGGCCTCGGCGGGTGAGATCCAGGCTGAAAATACGTACCGGAAAAACACCCAAGCGAAGAACGCCATGGAGAAGGGCTTCACCACCCAATTCACAAACAGGGTAATCAGCAGGCCGACCGGCCGCTTGCCCACGTCACGAACCGAGGCAAACTCAACTTTCATCATCATCGGCACAATCATCAGCCAGATCAGCACGGCAATCGGCAGATTGATGTGGCTGCCCTGTCCGATCTCAGCCCCTCGCAGGCTCGACACCAAACCGGGCATCGCCTGCCCGATCAGCACACCGGCCACCATGCAGAGCGCCACCCAGAGGGTGAGATATCGTTCAAAGAACGACAGCCGCTTCGTGGCCACTTGAGGCTGATCGACCGATAATGCGAGTTCCATCACCTTCGCTCCTTCGTGCTCTGGCTGCCCGGCGGAGTTAGACCGTCACGGCCGGTTTCTTGGCCCGAATGAATGCGCTCATGAACTTGCCCTCGACTTGGGCCACGAGCAGATCACTGGAGAGGTCTGTGCCGACCAGCAATTCCTTCACATCATCGGCGTGATAGATGCGCGTCGGCTCAATGCCGACCTCGACGAACCCCGCTTGGGTCAGCATGTCCCGATACTCCGTCTCTTCCAACGCGCCCGCCACACAACCAGCCCACAATTCGAGATTCCGTCGGATCTCCGAGGGAACCGGCCCTCGCACCACAATGTCGGACAACGCCAGCCGGCCTCCCGGACGCAGGACGCGAAAGGCTTCCGCCAGCACGCGCTCCTTTTCGCCGGACAAATTCACGACGCAATTGCTGATGATCACATCCACGGAACGATCAGGCAGCGGAATGTGCTCGATTTCGCCCTTCAGAAACTCGACGTTCTCCACGCCGGCTGCGCGCTGATTTTCTCTGGCCAACGCCAGCATCTCCTCGGTCATATCCAACCCATAGGCTTTCCCCGTCGGACCGACTCGCTTGGCAGAGAGCAACACATCGATGCCGCCGCCGGACCCCAGATCCAACACCGTCTCACCGGCATGAAGTTCAGCCAGCGCCGTTGGATTCCCACAGCCCAGCGAGGCCGCCACGGCATCCGCCGGCAACCCCTGACGCTCCTGATCTGAATACAGGTTGGACGTAATCGGATCGACATTCATCAGCGCGGGGGAGGCCCCGCAGCAGGAACTGCCTCCGCTCTTGGCTCGTGCGGCCGCTTCACCGTATTTCTCCTTGACCAGCTCTCGAATCGCTTGTGCGTCCATTTCGTCGCCTCCTCTTTTATGCATCAAGATTCATTGATCTATTAGGCAGAAAAAAATCAACAGCAGCCGGTGGCGCGGCGCGCCCGCTTCGCCTGCTTGAGCGAATCGACGAGGTCGTCGAGCTCGGCAAGGGCGTCGGCGTTCACGGAGTAGTACATCCATCGGCCCTCTCGTCGATCCACAATCATTCCCGCGTCCTTAAGCACCTTCAGATGAAATGAGAGCCGCGACTGCCCGGCCTGCAGGCGATCCGTCAGTTCGCACACACAGCACTCGCCCTCTTTCAGCTCGTCCAGAATCTCCAATCGCGTCGGGTCCGCAAGCGCGTGAAACAACTCCGCCGCCCGCGATGGATTTCGCACCGTGCTTCCCTTCATGACAAAAATATATATCAACGAATCTTGATAAGTCAACCGGCCGCCTTTATGTGTTGCTCGACGGTCCTCACTTTGCTAAGGTGATCCGCTGGCGACATTGCCACCCTCACTGAATTGAGCCACTACATGGTCTGGGACCCCAAAGACCCTTGGAGCAAGAAGGGCGACGATTTGGATCAGGCCTTCAAGCAGGCCCAAGGCCAACTTCGCAATCTGTTACCTACCGGCGGTTTCCGCAATCTTCTCCTTGTCGCCTTCACGGTCTTCCTCATTTGGCAAAGCGCCTTTATTGTGGCGCCGGACGAAGAAGGCGTGGTGAAACGCTTCGGCATCCCCGTGCGCGTCGTGGATCCCGGCCCACACATGAAGATCCCCGTCGTCGAAAGCGTGCTGCAACCGAAGGTGGCCAAGCTGCATCGGGTGGAAATCGGCTTTCGAACCGATCGGCAGGCGCGCCAGCAAATGGTGCCGCAGGAAGCCCTCATGCTGACCGGCGATATGAACATTCTGGCGATTGAATTTATCGTTCAATATAAGATCAAGAGCTCACGCGAGTATCTGTTCAATGTCGCGGACATCGACGACACGATCGGAAAAGCGGCGGAAGCCTCGATGCGGGAGGTGATCGGCAAGAGCAAGATCGACGAAGCGCTGACGACCGGAAAGGCACAGATCCAGCACGACACTCAGGAACTTCTCCAACACATCCTCGACGACTATAGGACCGGCGTGCAGGTTGCCGCGGTCCAGTTGCAGGATGTCGACCCGCCCGAAGCCGTGGCGGCCGCGTTCAAGGACGTCACCAACGCCAAGGAAGACCGCGAAAAACTGATCAACCAGGCCCAGGGCTACCGCAACGACATCACCCCCAAAGCCAAGGGTGAGGCGGCTCAGTTGGTGAACCAGGCCAAAGGGTATGCGCAGGCGCGGCTCAACCGCTCCCAGGGTGAAGCCAATCGATTCCTCGCAACGCTGAAAGAATACAACCAGGCGAAAGACATTATCAGCAAGCGGATCTATATCGAGACCCTTGAAGACGTGCTCCCCCACATCGATAAATTCGTCTTGGACGGCAAAGGAGCGGACCGTGCGCTGCCGTATCTACCGCTCGATCGGTTCTCCAAACCGGCCCCGTCCAGTTCGACACAGGAGCGCACGCCATGAGCAAGCAAGGATTTATCCTGGCATTTGTCGGCATTGTTCTCGGGCTGCTCGTCCTCGGTGCATCGCCTTTTTACATCGTCGATGTCACCCAGAATGCCATCGTGGTCCAGCTCGGAAAACCGGTCCGGAACGTCACCGAAGGGGGTCTCTACCTCAAACTGCCGTTCATCGAAGAAGTCACCTACTTCGACAAGCGCCTTCTGGACTACGACTCCAATGCGCAGGACGTCATTACCCAGGACAAAAAGACCCTGCTGCTCGATAATTTTGCGAAGTGGCGGATCACCGATCCGCTGAAGGTGTATCAGGCGTTCCAAAGTCAGCGGGGCGCGCTCCAGCGCCTGCACGATATTATTTATTCGGAACTGCGGGTGGAATTAGGCCGGCACGATCTGGCGGAAATCGTCTCATCGGCCCGTGCGCAACTCATGGCCGTAGTCACCCAACGCGCCAACGAAAAAGCGTCGGCCTATGGCATCGAAATCCAGGATGTGCGGATTAAACGAGCCGACCTGCCTGAGCAGAATGAAAAGGCCGTGTTCTCGCGCATGCAAGCCGAGCGGGAGCGACAAGCGAAGCAGTATCGCGCAGAAGGCGCGGAGGAGGCTCAGAAAATCAAGTCGGAGGCGGAGAAAGATCGGGAAATCATTCTGGCGGAGGCCTATCGAGAATCAGAGGAATTGCGCGGAGGCGGAGACGCCAAAGCGTTCCGCATCTATGCCGATGCCTATCGTCAGGATCCGCATTTCTTCGAGTTTACCCGCACCATGGAAGCTTATCGCAAGACCCTCAAGGACAAGACCACCATCCTCGTCAGTCCCGAATCAGAATTCTTCCGGTACCTAAAACAGCGTTAACACTGCACTACTGCAGACCAACAATTTGACCCGATTGTGGATCGACATCGATCCGTTCCCCGGCAGGCTTCTTCGGCAGACCCGGCATCAACTGCATGCCTGAGCAGACCGCGGTGAGAAACCCGGCCCCGGCCAGAATCCGCAACTCCTGAATCGGCACCGTGAACCCGGAGGGTCGCCCCTTCACCGCCGGGTCGTGCGATAGTGAAAGCGGGGTCTTCGCCATACAAATGGGCAGTCGATCGAATCCCAATCCTGTCGCCAGCTCTACGTCCCGCTCCGCCTGAGGCGAGAATGACACGCCGGCGGCCCCATAGATCCTGGTGGCGATGGTCTCAATCTTCTTCTTGATGGGTGAGGTCACCTCATAGAGAGGGCTGAATTGCGTACCTTGCGCAGCAACCTTGACGACCGCCCTGGCCATTTCCTCGGCTCCCCGTCCGCCATCGGACCAATGGGTCGACACCGCGGCCGCCGACGCGCCGGCGGCCAGCGCACGTTCGCACACCCAGTTTAATTCATCAGACGAATCATCCTTAAAGGCGTTCACCGCGACCACAACCGGCACTCCATGGGCTCGGACATTGGCGATATGCTGTTCGAGGTTGGCAAAGCCCTGCTCCAGCGCCGCCTGATTCGGCCCCGTCACACCGGGAGGCAGCGGAGCACCGGATTTCACGATTCCCCCACCGCCATGAAGCTTAAGCGCACGCAAGGTCGCCACCACCACCCCGACATCCGGACGAAGACCGGACGTGCGGCACTTAATATTGAAGAACTTTTCCGCGCCTAGATCACTCCCGAATCCAGCTTCGGTCACCACATAGTCTGCACAACGTAACGCCAACCGATCGGAGACAATCGAGCAATTTCCATGCGCGATGTTGCCGAACGGCCCGGCATGAACGAACGCGGGAGTCCCCTCCAAGGTCTGCACGAGATTCGGCAGTAACGCATCCTTCAGCAAGACGGCCATGGAGCCGGCGCAACCAAATTCCTCAGCACGGACCATCTGTCCGCCCTCAGTCAGGCCGATCAGAATTCTCCCGAGGCGTTGGCGAAGATCTGCATGGTCGGTTGCCAGGGCCAGCACCGCCATGACCTCCGACGCCTCCGTGATCACAAACTTCCCCGGCCGCCGCCCGGTTTCCTCTCCCAGAAGAATGTCGCGAAGCGCGCGATCACTCACCCCAAGCGTGCGAGGCCATCTGATCCCTTTCGGATCGACCTTGAGCGCATTACCGTGAAACAGATGGTTATCGACAAATGCGGAAAGGAGATTGTGGCTCGCAGAGACGGCATGCGCATCGCCGGTGAAATGTAGATTGATATCTTCCATCGGGTGGACCTGGGCTCTCCCGCCTCCAGTACCGCCCCCCTTGATTCCGAAGACCGGTCCCAAGGAAGGCTGCCTGAGCGTGACGGCGGCCCGATGGCCTAAGCGGCACAACCCCATGCTCAGCCCAATTGAGGTCGTAGTCTTGCCCTCGCCAAGGGGTGTTGGATTGATGGCCGTAACCAGGATGTATCGTCCCAGCGGTCTGTTCTGGATTCGCTCACCCAGCGTGGGAGCGATCTTGGCCTTGTAGCGCCCAAAGGGGATGAGATCATCAGAATGAATGCCTAAGGACTGTGCGACTTCGAATATATGCTTGTGAGGGACGGAACGGGCTATCTCCAGATCAGTCATGCAATGTTCCTCGTGATAGCAGGAATTTCAAGAAAGTGCGGAGTATACCACGGCACTCGGCGAAGTGAGGGAGCACAAGGACAGCATCACAGGTGGCGGTGATAGCAGAGGCCGTTACGAGAATGGAGATGAAAAAGCAGGAGGAAGAACGGAAAGGACTAGCTTCAATCGAAGGCCGAGACGATGCGGGACGACTAGTCGAGAATAAACTTGGTCGGATCCAACGATTGGCCATTCTTCTTGACCATGTAATGGAGATGCGGCCCCGTGGAAAGCCCAGTGCTGCCAACAAGCGCGACCACATCACCGCGCTTCACTCGCTGCCCTTCTTTCACCAACGGCTTAGCAAGGTGTCCATAGACCGTCTCAATCCCATATCCATGGTCCAGCTTAACCATATTGCCCATTTTCGAGTCAAAGGCCACGGTGACGACACGCCCGAGCGCCGGAGCCTGGACGGGGGAATTTGCCTGAGCACCGATATCCAGCCCGTCATGCCAGGCCGGCTTTTCGGTAAATGGCGAGACCCGGGGGCCAAACGCCGAGGTCACCCATCCGCGCACAGGCCAGATGGAGGGAGTTGACGCCCACTGAGTCGAACGCTGCGCTGCAACTTGGGTCAGGCTTTCGAGGGCTTCCTCCTGTTGCTGAGCCTCCCGGACAAGGGCATCAAGGCTTTCGCGAACCTGCTGAGTGACCTCTTCAATACCTTCCGTAGCAAAATCAACCTCGGACTGATTGGCATCACGCGCTTCGGAGACCTGCTGCCGAGGCTCCAGCCCAGAAGTGGTTGATCCAGTCCCCTGCACACCGGTTTTTCCATCGGGTAATGGACCGTCCTCACCACCCCGTCCATTGGCCAAATCCCCAGCCGGCTTGCTGGCGTCAATTCCCAGCATGACCCGAAGCCGTTGATTCACCTCTCCCATGGTCGAAAGACGCTTTTTGAGGTCATCAATCGCGGCGGAAAAGGCAGCCGTCTGCTCACGCGCGCCCATGGCCTCAGCCCGGAACGCCGACAATTGCCAGACTTCTCCAGTCCGAATCACATAATGAGAGATAACGAGCAGATCTGCCACGACCAGGATCGCAGCCAGGATCAGGAGCTTGCGCACGAATTTCCGTGGAAAACTAAACCGCAACGGCTTGGAGGAGGACCCCCGAAAGACCACCACAGTATAAGCATCACTTGTTTCGGCCGCTTGTTGGCTCATAAGGACGCTCTCCCCTTCACGGATTCAACCAAGAATTCAGCCACTGGCTCTTTGCAGTGTACTGATCTCTGGCGCGATGGTCAACCCTTTGTTTTCAAAAGTTACATTATTAGAATCAACTACTTACGAGTCTCTTCCCGGACCCATTCCAGGTAGGGCGCCGATCCCGCAATGACCGGAAGTGCGATGATCTCAGGGATAGTGTAGCTATGATGCCGTCGAATGACTGCTTCGAGCTCCGGGTATCGCTCCAGGGTTGTTTTGATGAGCATCAGGCATTCATTTTCGACGTTGATCTTATGCTCCCAACGGAAAATCGATCGAATGCCATTTAAGACATTCGCGCAGGCAGCAAGTCTGGACTCTACAATGATTCGCCCGAGTCTTTCTGCCTCCTCGGCCGTTGCCGCAGTCACAAACACTACTACCTCAGAACCGTTCGCTCCCACGTCTCCCCCACAGCTCTAAGCAAATTGCGTGCCGATGCAGATCAGCAAACACTGTTTGCACTTCATTTATCAATCACTTACGACAGAATTCTACCCCATCCTCCGTGCCGATTACGCTCAAAAAACTAGGCAGGATTTGCACAATTCGACAAAAAACGTCCATCTCCCGAAGCGTTATCTGCCGACCGATTGTCAGACCACGGCCATCGTCCTCTCATCCATACACTTCGGTCTGAATCCGCTAAGTCTTGAGATCAGACCCCACGCGACGAGTGGCTGACCACGCCGGAGTTGACACCACTTTTTCGGCTCCTTATGATCCGATCGTATGCATGGAGGTGCACTGATGAGTTTCACGATTACCCCTAAGGATCTCAAGTCGAGGCTGGATAAAGGCGACAAGCTGGTACTGGTAGACGTCCGGGAGCCATGGGAATATGCCATCGCCAAGCTGGAGGGATCCATCCTGGTCCCGCTGGCGACCCTGCAGCAATCTCTTGGCAAACTTGACCGTGACGCCGAGATTGTCGCCGTGTGCCACCACGGAATGAGAAGTGCGGATGCGACAGGGTTTCTGCTGCAGCAAGGCTTCGGAAAGGTGAAAAACCTGATCGGAGGCATCGATGCCTGGTCTACTCAAGTAGACCCATCCGTGCCTCGCTACTAGCTCAGGCAGTTAGCCGAGCCCGTCGCGAAAATACTCGACCGTCCGCCGCAGCCCCTCCCGCAGATCGACCTTCGGTTCCCACCCAAGGTCACGGTGGAGCTTTGTGGAGTCGATGACGCTTCTGGCTTGCTCGCCTCGCTTGGCCGGGCCATGCACTTCCCTAAACTCTACCTTGGTTAAATCGACGACAATTTTGAAGAGGTCGTTCACGGACGTCTCGATCCCCGTGCCGACGTTGTACACCCCCTCCACCTCAGGACCCATCGCCATCAAATTCGACTCCACGACGTCCTCGACAAACACAAAATCGCGAGTCTGACGCCCGTTTCCGTTCACCACCGCCTGTTCGCCACGCAGCATCTTTTGAATGAAAATGGCAACGACTCCTGCCTCACCCTCCGGATCCTGCCGCGGCCCGTACACATTGGCATATCGAAGACTCACCACTTGAATGCCGCTCAACCGGTGGTAGTAGGATAGGTAATGCTCCCCGCATAACTTGCTGATGCCGTAGGGCGACAGTGGCTGAGTGATGTGGGTTTCCGGTGCGGGAAATGCCAGCTGCTCGCCATAGATCGCCCCGCCGGATGAGGAGAAGATGACCTTGCGCGCGCCATGTTTCGACGCTTGCTCCAGCACATTGAGCGTCCCGAGCACATTGACCTGCGCATCGAACATCGGATCTTCGACCGAACGCCGCACGTTCATCTGAGCGGCGAGGTGGAACACGATCGACGGCCGTTCATTGCGAAAAATCCGTTCCAGCTTAGGGTTTTCTATATCCAACTTGTAGAATTGGGCCGCCTTGGGGACGTTTTTTCGCTTTCCTGTGACAAGATTATCGACCACCACAACATCATGCCCCTCCTGGAGCAAACGATCCACGACATGTGACCCGATAAACCCTGCGCCCCCCGTGACCAAGACTTTCATACGTCTCCTCGCCTCTCCTTCGTCTGCGGATGTGCCGATCCCCTGACCAACAATTGATGGTCAGCCTACACCTTCTGCAGGCTTCCGCAAAGTGTTTTCGTGTTGCCCTTGCGCGTGAACGTCCCGGACGAAACCCGCCGCAGACCCACTGATATCCATACTCATATCCCTCACGCCCTGCGCCGGAACCAGGCCAGGATTTCCCGATTGCCCTTTCGGCCCTCGATGGGCGACTCCATACGATCCGCCAACTCCAGCCCCAACTGCTGCGCGCACGCCACCACTTTGTCGGCCGCCCCTTCCCGCAAGCCATCATCACGAACAATCCCGCCCCGTCCGACAAGGCCTTTCCCCACTTCAAACTGCGGTTTGATCAACGTGATCACGAACCCAGACTGAGTGAGATAGGGCACAACACAGGGCAGCACGAGGGTCAGCGAGATAAACGACACATCGATGACAATCAGATCGATCGGATCCCGGATCGCACTTGGCTCAAGATATCGGATGTTGGTCCGCTCCATGAGCACCACGCGCGGATCCTGGCGTAGCCGCCACTCAAACTGGCCATACCCCACATCGACGGCATAGACACGCGCGGCGCCGCGCTGCAGCAGACAATCGGTAAATCCCCCGGTCGAACACCCGACGTCGAAGCACATCATTCCTTTCGGATCGACACGAAATTGATCCAGCGCGCCGGCTAACTTCTCGCCCCCGCGACCGACGTAGGGCGACCCAGGCCCGGTCAGCTCCACCTTCGCATCCAACAAGGTCGGTTTCGCCGCCTTATCAACCACCACCCCATCCACACGGACGAGGCCGGCCAGGATGAGTCGAGCCGCGTCTTCCCGACTGGCAACCAACCCTCGGCTGACCAGCACGCGATCCAGCCGTTCCCGCTCTGGGCGTAATTTCTGGCTCATAGGCTGTGATAGAAGTGTACCTGCGACAGACACGGGCAACGTGAACGCCCGCGCATCGATCAGACCGTTACTGAGGGCGCTCCGACTCATCCTCGCCGGGAGAAAACGCTTGAATCCGCTTCTTGCCGTCCTTCTCTTGCACCAGGATTTCAACCTTCCGCTCGGCATCCTCCAGCATCTTCAGGCAGGTCTTGGACAACCGAATCCCCTCCTCGAAAATCTTCAGCGAGTCATCGAGAGGAAGATCGCCCTTTTCAAGTTCGGCAACAATCGTTTCCAATCGTGCCATTGCATATTCAAACTTCACGGCAGCCACAACAACTCCCTTGCTCATTCATCAAACAGAACATTATTGCCTGCCCCACCGGTGAGGTCAAGGCATCGACGGCGGCAGCACCTCATTGATGTGGCACAACAGACGCCCCTCGGCCAGCCGCGCCTGCACCACATCCCCGACCGCCACTTCTGACGCCAGCCGAACGATCCGCCCGGACGGAATTGCCTGGATGACGCTATACCCGCGGCTTAAGATCGCCAATGGACTGAGAGCGTCCAATGCCATCATGTACGACGCAACCGCTTGCCGCCTGGACATGAGTCCGCGTCTGGCTTCTTGCTCCAACCGTTTGTACAGTTGCGGGATCACCACCAACGCGGTCTGAATCCGGTTGTGCGGCCCTTGAGCCAGCAAGGCATGTTGCCGCTCCACCATCCCGCGGTGGAACAGGGTTAATCGTTCGGTCAGCGTGCGCGTCAATCCGTCTCGCAATTCATCGAGATGCTGGGCATGCGCCTGCACTCGAAAGCGCATGTCGCGCATCACTCCAACCGATCGCTCGAACCGATGGCGCTGCATCTCCAACAACGTGCGCACGACTCGATACAGACGATCCGACGTCTCACGTAATCGCTCCACGATTTCGGCCAACACCGGCACCACCGCCTCGGCCGCAGCAGAAGGTGTCGGAGCCCGATAGTCCGCGGCAAAGTCGGCAAGGGTCACATCGATTTCATGCCCCACGGCAGACACGACCGGAACCCTCGACTGCACAATGGCGCGAACGACCACTTCTTCGTTGAACGCCCACAAATCCTCTGAGGCACCGCCTCCACGCCCGACGATCATCACCTCAACCTGGGGCATTCCGCTTAACGTCGTGATCGCTTCCGCAATTTGCTCGGCAGCTCCCTCGCCCTGGACCGGCACGGGCGCGATGAGAATATTCGCGACCGGACAGCGGCGACGGAGGCCCGCCACAATATCGCGGACCGCGGCCCCGGTGCGAGACGTCACCACCCCGACCGTGCGCGGAAAGGGAGGCAAGGGACGTTTTCGCGCGTCATCGAACAATCCTTCTCGCGCCAACCGCTCCTTGAGCTGCTCGAACGCCAGTTGAAATGCCCCGACGCCCTTCGGTTCCAGCGAGTCGACGATCAGTTGGTACTCGCCACGCGGCTCGTACACCGAGATGCGCCCGCGCGCGACAATCGCCAGGCCCTCCTGCAGCGTGAACCGAAGCCGCGAGGCACCGGATCGAAAAAGCACCCCGCGAAGCTGGCTCTGCTCATCTTTCAGTGTGAAATACAGGTGCCCGGAAGACGGGGCGCGAAGGTTGGTAATTTCGCCCTCGATCCAGATATCCCGGAATTGCGCTTCCAGGGAATCGCGGATAAGTCGCGTCACGTCGGATACGGAAAGAAGCAGAGGGAGCGGAAGGGTTTGGCCGGTCATAGCTTACCGAGCCTGAGAAAATGGCTAGGCGAACAGATCAATCCACCACTCGGATTCGTTCAATCGACAAAGCCTTGCCGAGCGTGGCATCCAGTTCCATCAATACCGCGCAGAAGACGACGGGACCCGAGGCCACTTCAAAGCGCCGCGGCATTCCGGTGAGAAACTTTTCGATCGCCAGTTCTTTTTTAATTCCGATCACCGAATGAAGCGGACCGGTCATGCCGATATCCGTGATGTACGCCGTGCCTTTTGGAAGGATTTGCTCATCAGCCGTCTGCACATGGGTGTGCGTCCCCGCCACAACCGTCACCAGCCCGTCCAAGTAATGCCCCATCGCCATCTTTTCAGACGTCGCTTCGGCATGCATATCGACCACGATCGCAGACACCTGCGTCTTGAGACGTTCGATTTCCCGCTTCGCGACCTGAAACGGACAGTCGATCGTCGGCATGAACGCCCGCCCCATCAAATGCAGAACACCCAACGATTCGCCACCGGGAGTGGTAAACACATAACTGCCTCGGCCCGGCACTCCGGCGGGATAATTCGCAGGACGCAAGAGACGCGGTTCACGAGGAAACACATCGAGGATTTCCTTCTTGTCCCACGCGTGATTCCCCGTGGTGATGACCGACACCCCGAGATCGAACAGATCGTCCACCAGGTCCGGAGTAATACCGAATCCGCCGGCCACGTTCTCGCCGTTGCCGACCACCACATCGATGGAATGGTTGGCAATCAGTTTCGGCAGGAGGCGAGCCACGGACCGACGCCCTGGCTCGCCCATGATATCGCCGATCATCAGAACCTTCATACCCGTTCGCTCATTTCGCAAAATCGACGAACCGGCTCTCCCGGATCACCGTCACCTTGATTTGCCCCGGGTAGGTCAGCTCCTGCTCAATCTTCTTTGCCAGATCCCGGGACAACTGGAAACATTCCGGGTCCGTCAGATCTTCCTGTTTCACAATGACACGAATTTCACGACCCGCTTGAATCGCATAGGCCTTCTGTACACCCTTGTGGGCGGTCGCCAGCGACTCCAACTTCTCCAGCCGCTTCACATACGACTCCAACGCTTCACGGCGTGCCCCCGGCCGTGCCGCCGACAGCGCTTCCGCCGCCGCCACCAGTACGGTCTCCGGACAAATGGGCTCAACCTGTTCATGATGCGCCGCAATGGCATTCACCACTTTGGCGTTTTCGCCGTACTTCTTGGCGATCTCCGCACCCAGCATGGCATGCGGCCCTTCTTCCTCGTGACTGACGGCCTTTCCGATATCGTGCAACAAGGCGCCGCGCTTGGCGAGCTTCACGTCGAGTTTCAACTCGGAGGCCATGATGCCGCAGATGTAGGCCGCTTCCCGCGCATGGTACAGATTATTTTGCCCATAGCTGGTTCGGTACTTGAGCCGCCCCAACACCTTGACCAACTCGGGATGAAAATCAGACAGGCCAACCTCGAAGATCACCTTTTCAGCCTCTTCGATCATCAGCTTCTCGATATCGATTTTCACCTTTTCGACGATCTCTTCAATGCGCGTCGGGTGGATTCGGCCGTCGTGCATGAGCCGCTCAAGCGAGACCTTGGCAATCTCACGACGCAGTGGATCGAACCCTGAAATAATGACCGCCTCCGGCGTTTCATCGATAATGAGGTCGATCCCCGTCGCCGCTTCGATCGCCCGGATATTCCGCCCCTCTCGACCGATAATCCGGCCCTTCATGGCATCGTTGGCAATGGGCACCACGGAAATGGTGGCTTCATTCACATAATCCCGGGTCACCCGTTGAATCGAGCTGGCGATGATTTCCCGCGCCTCCCGGTCGGCATTTTCCTTAGCCTCTTCGAGCAGGCGTTTGGCCAGGCCGGCCGCTTCCAATCGCGCCTGGCTATCCAAATCCTGAATGAGTTGCCGCTTGGCTTCCTCGGCCGTCAGTCCGGCCGCCCGCTCAAGCGCCTCACGATGCTGTTTCAGCGCCTGCGCGCAGGCCGCGTCCTTCTGAACCAGTGCCTCGTCACGCTTCAGCAAATCCTGCTCCCGCTTGAGCGCGTCCTGATCCCGCTTCTCCAGCAAGCTGAGCTTACGATCCAGGCCCTCTTCTCGTTGGGACACACGGCGTTCTGAATTGGAAACTTCGGCAAGCTTGGCCTTTTGTTCCTTTTCGAGTTCGATTCTGGCCTGAAAGACCAGATCCTTGGACTCCAGCTTGGCCTCTTTGACGAGGTTCTCCGCTTCACGCTGAGCCGATTGAACGATCTGCGCCGACTGGTCCTCGGCCTCTGCACGCCGTGCCAACGCCGACCGACGGCGAAAGACCTCATACAGGCCGGCACCTAGGATCGCTCCCACTAATCCGACAAAGATGTACGCAACAACGCTGAGAGAAATGGGAACCACCTCCCTTACGGCAGCGGGACAGTAGACGCTGTCACCCTGCGAATAATCACAGCCAGTGTTAAAGGGGGAGCATGGAGCGTGAGAAAGGAATGTCTACGCGTGAAGGGGAAACACCTGACTTCTTGAGCCAGTAGAAACGAAGCGTGGAATCGCCGCCGCTAATTCACGTGGAGGAGTGGTCGACTTCGACCCGAATCAATCCGTCTATCACTTCGAAGGTGCACAGACCAAGGCCCCCGGTCGGGGATCGTCACAGGTTGCGAGCACAGGGCAGGCCATGGCACATCCGCAAGCACCTGCTCTCCGCACATTGTTACACCTTGGGAACACACCTGCCGCCCAGACATGTCAGCCTGGGAGCCTTCACTCATCCACACTATCACGACCACTGTGAATAACAGCACAAAAACAAGCGATTCCATATGTTTAGCGCTCAAAAACCGTCGTCAGATTTTCCGTCCTTGTTCGAAGCTTCCTTTCCTCTCCTGCTCTTGTTGACCCTCAGGTCAATACAACACAGAAACGATAACAAAGCAGTGCAGTGAAAGCAAGGCGAAACTCACCGTGCCAGGATAGGCGGCATTTGCTGATCGATCGATTCCATCAGGGAGGCTACGCGACGATCCGCGTCGGCCTCTCCCTGCCGGGACTTTCTCTCGGATTCCATCAATTCGTGGGCAAGATTGAATGCGGCAAGGACGGCCAGCTTGGCCGGGGTGGCGGATCGCATGCCGGCCGCCACCTGCTTCATCTGCTTATCGACCATCTCGGCCAATTGCTTCACGTACGATTCGTCTGCTTCCCCGTTGATGCTGTACCGTTGGCCATAGATCTCCACATCAATGGTCTTAGTCAACAGCCACCTCCTTGGGTTCATCCAGGCATTCCAACAGATCGATCTCACCGAGAACCTTCTCGATCCGTGAACGGATATCGATCCGCTCCTGTTCCCAGCGTCGGTTTTCGTCATCACGAACCGCAACCCGCTCCCGCGCCAGACGAAGCTCATCTTCTAATGACGCATTTTTCCGCTTGAGATCCTGCACCAGCTTCACCATATCGCGAATCCGAATTTCAAGGGCGTCGAGACGATCTAAAGTCATGGTATTTCCTCATATCAAAGTGGTGGTCGAACACATTGGGTGACGGGGGCGAAATATAGAAAGTTCGCTCCGGCTTGTCAAGAAAACGGCCCCGCTATGACGTGCCATTATGGAGACGGCGATATTCTCCATAGCTGCGCAAGACCCGTTTCACGTACAACCGCGTTTCCTGGTACGGGATGAGCTCCACGAACTCGTCCTGCTCCCGCCCTCGATGCACCGCAATCCAATTGTTTACGGCAATCGGGCCGGCGTTGTAGGCTGCGACCGCATGGGCCAGATTCCCGCTGTATTGCTCGAGCAATTGCCCCAAATACCGGACCCCCAGTCGAATGTTGGTTTCCTGGTCGAACAGCTCTTCTCGTCCGACCATTGGAAACCCATACCGTTGCGCCACCGCATTCGCCGTGACCGGCATCAACTGCATCAATCCCACCGCTCCAACCATAGAGACGGCCTTTTCATCATACTGGCTCTCTTCACGAATGATCGCGGCAGCCAGGTAGGGGTCAACAGCGGTGACGCCCTGAGCGGTGATCGTCGGAAGGAGGCCGGTCGGATAGGCCACAGTCCACAAGGCAGGCGCAGTCGGCAGCCCGCTTCGTTCCAGTTTCTCTTTAAAATGAACTTTCGCCACGCGTAAGGCCGGATGGTACGCCCCGACCTCACTGAGCAAGGTCGAGAAGGCCAGCAACACCTCCGGGTCGCGACTGTATTGCTCTGTGAGCGAGCCCAGTTCGCGAGCCGCATCCTGGGCGAACCCCAATATCTTCAGCTCGATGCCGCGTTGATAGACCACATGCCGTTCAATCTCAGGACGCCGATTCTCCGGCAACCGTGACGCCTCGTCGCCCACCGGACGTTCCGCGTCTGTCGCAACCGACGTGACCGGCGGCAACGAAACTCGTCGCGCAGCCAACTGGCAGTAATAACTGTAGGCGTGTCGCTGACAGAGGCGTGCATATTGATCGGCCACCGTGGCAATTTTTTCGCGCTCGTCCGCCCTTGCCGCCCAATACATGGCCTGAGGCTCGAAGCCATTGACATGCAACTCCACCACGGATCGAAACGTCTCGGCTGCGTCCCTATAGCGGGCCGTCCGATATTGCGCCCACCCGGCACGCCAGAGACCTTCCGCACGCTGACTCGCCGAGTCTCCCAACTTCGCCACCTGCCGGAACATCCCGATCGCCTCATCGAACTGCCCCTGATCCTCCAACCATACTCCGGCGAAGAGATGCACCATCGCCCGCTGGTCGCCACCAAGGGCCCCCTGTGCGGCCGAGCGTGCTAATGCAATCAGCTTGTCGCCCTGATTCTGCCGCAGATAGACCCGGGCCAGCCAGACCGTGGCCTCGGATGATTCCTGCACCCGATCCGCCACTAACCCGCGAAACGTCTCACGGGCCTGGTCATATTGCTTGAGCCGGACATAGGCCACTCCCAACTTCAAGCGGGCATCAAACCGGCGGGGGTGCCCGGGAGCCATGGCCAGAAAGCGGCGCAGCTCCTCGACCGCCTCCGCTTGCATGGCCAGCCCCAGGAAGGCCTGTGCGCGAATCGAATGGTCTTCGGCCATCGGCGCCCAGGATTCTCCGCCCAGCGCCGTATCCAACCGGGCTTTCGCCTCCCGCGCTTCAGGCGAGTGGGGATAACGAAGCCAGAGTTGCTTCAACGCAGTGCGCGCCTCCGGCAGTCGATTCTCCCGGATGTGGCACTCGGCCTGGTGCCACAAGGCCAACGGAGCCGCCGGGTCCTTATCCGCAAGCGCCACAGCCCGCTCCAGCCAGTCCACTGCGCGGAAGCACACATTCGCGCTATACCAGGCTTCCCCTGTTCTATACGCAGCCTTGGGAATCAGGTTCGAATCCGGCACGATCTTGGGAATCGTCTCCAACAGTTCGGCCGCCTGAATGGCTTCGTTCTGCTTCAGCAGCGATTCCCCGATCCAGAGACGGAGATAGTCGTCGAGCACCGGCATATCCGGCTGGACAACGCGCAGGAGTTTCGCCGCCTCGACCGGTTCCCGCTCGATCAACAAGACTCCCAGCACCACCCCGGCCCTCTTGGCCCAGATGGTGGAAGGATAGAGGTCGATCACCGACCGCAGCTGCTCCATCTTCAGCAGCATCGTTTGGTCGCGTTGAACGGGCAAGCCCGAACGCTCATTGAGCCCCACCGCGGAACGGAAACAGTCTTCCGCAGAGACGCAGGGGGCGATGGAAACAGGCAGGGGGCGCGGTGACTCGGCTGTGGCCGTCAAGAACAAGCTCGACAGCACAGACCACACGGCTAGAGCCGACAAGCTGATCCGCCAAGGAAGTGCGGTCACATTCTCATCCTGAGAAGAGGGTGAACCGACCCTATTATAGCCGAACGCTAAATAAACGCGACCTCGTTCGCCTTGCTTGTCACAAGATTTTTCCCTGTGCTAGGCTCCGGCATGCTTCGACAGACCGCTAGCCGCACGAATCTTCTGGCCCTGAACGAAACCGAGATGACCGCCTTCGTTGCGTCACTCGGATGGCCAGCCTACCGTGCATCGCAAATCCTGCGCTGGCTCTATCAGGAACGTGCCCGCACGTTCGCCGAGATGAGCAATCTCTCGCAGAAGGACCGGGAGTACCTGACAGGAAGCTGCAGTATCGAACGGACTTCGGCGGTCCAGATCTTTTCGTCGCAGGATGGCACGAAGAAATTCGTCCTCACGCTGGCCGACGGCAACCAAGTCGAATGCGTGCTCATCCCCGACGAGGACCGGCTCACCCTCTGCCTGTCCACGCAGGTCGGCTGCACGCTCGATTGCGGATTCTGCCTGACCGGTACGCTGGGGCTCCAACGCAATCTGCGCGCGCACGAGATCATCGACCAGGTCCTCCTCGCCCAGGACCACCTGGGAGCAGGCGAACGGTTGACGAACCTGGTCTTCATGGGCATGGGCGAACCCCTCGCCAACCTGGATGCCGTGGCCGATGCCGTCGCCCGCCTCACGAACAACACCTGGGGCTTGGGTTTCTCGGGTCGCCGCATCACAATCTCCACGGCAGGACTTGCCTCACGGATCAAGGACGTGGCCCCCCTCAAGGTGAACCTGGCCATCTCGTTGAATGCGACCACCGATGCGCTCCGCCTCCAGCTCATGCCGGCGGCCAACCGGCTCCATTCGCTCGACGCCCTGCTCGCCGCTTGTCGGGCCTATCCGCTGGCAGACCGTGATCGCCTGACCTTTGAATATGTGCTCCTCGCAGACGTGAATGATCGTGCCGAGGATGCCGCCCGACTGGTGAAGCTGCTTCGTGGCCTTCGCTGCAAGGTCAACCTGATCGCCTTCAACCCGTTTCCCGGCAATCCCTACCGGCGCCCCTCAGACGCTGCGATTGACACGTTTCAGGCCACCCTCCGCCGAGGCCATGTGGATGCCTACCTTCGCCGCAGCCGCGGCCGCGATGTCTTGGGTGCGTGCGGCCAACTGGGACGCCTCGATGCGTCCGAGGGCCACGTTGCCTTGACACAGATTCAGACCCGTTGTTAGCATGTTCTTCGTACATGCCTAAACAGAGCCCTACTTCCAACTCAGCAGCGGTTCAGTGCTCTATTCTCGCCTGTTCATTTCTCAGCTTCATCCTGTTCGCCAGCCAGACTTCCCCGGCCCGCGCCGTCGAGCCGAAAGAATACACCTTGTCCAACGACATGAAAGTGATCCTCGTGGAAGTCCCGAAGGCTCCCGTGGCGACCGTGCAGGTCTGGTACAAGGTGGGCTCACGAAACGAGGTCATGGGCCGGGCCGGGTTGTCGCACATGCTTGAGCATATGATGTTCAAAGGCACGGCCAAGTACCCCAAAGGCACCTTCTCCCGCCTCGTTCGCAAGAACGGCGGAATGGACAATGCCTTCACCAGTCAAGACTTCACCGCCTACTTTGAGAACCTGGCTGCCGATCGCGTGACGCTCGCACTCGAACTCGAGGCCGACCGCATGCAAGGGCTGATTCTCGATGCGAACGAATTCAAGACCGAACGGGAAGTGGTGAAAGAAGAACGCCGGTTGCGCAACGAAGACGATCCGCAAGGCGCCCTGGTTGAAGCCCTCTTCGCACAGGCCTTCATGAGTCACCCGTACCACTGGCCGGTCATCGGATGGTTCTCCGACCTCGATGCGATGAACCTCGACGATCTCCAGCGTCACTACGACACCTACTATTCGCCGAACAACGCCACCCTGATCGTGGTCGGCGACATCAAGGCAGACACGCTCCTGCCGACTATTGCCAAACTCTTCGAGCCGATCCCTAAAGGTCCGTCCCCCAAAGCCCTGGCCGTGACGGAAGCCCCGCAACACGGCGAACGCCGATTCCTTCTCAAGCGAGAAGCGCAGGTGCCGTTCGTCATGATGGGCTACCGTGTCCCCAACTATTCCAGCGACGACTCCTATGCCTTGAACGTGCTTGAGTCGATTTTGTCTCACGGCAAAAGCGCCCGGCTCTATCAAAACCTCGTGTACGAGCAAAAAACCGCCCTGGCGGTCGGCGCCGACTACGGATTGATGCAGGCTGATCCAGGGCTATTCTATTTCTATGCCGTAGTCAAACCAGGGGAGAAGGTTGAAGCAGTCGAAGATGGGGTGCTCAAAGAGATTCAGCGGATCCAAACCGAACCGCCGAGCGAACTCGAACTCCAGCGCGCAAAAAATCAGATCGAAGCGGCCTATATCTTCGAACAGGATTCGAATTTCCGGCAGGCCATGCTGCTGGGAGAAGCCGAAACCATCGGGGCGGGATGGCGCAAAGTCAGCCAGTTTGTGGAGCGCACCCGTGCCGTCACCGCACAGGACGTGCAGCGTGCGGCGTCGCACTACCTGGCCGCAGATATGCGCACCACTGGCATCCTGATCCCGCAACCTCCTCAAACCCAAGCCGCGTCACCGACACAACCCCACTAGCGAGCGATTCCGATGACGCAACAAGTTACCCTTCTACCGCGCCAACACCGAAGCCGCCGGCCTGTGGGTCTGACGTTAACGGGCCTGCTTTGTATGGCGCTCAGCCTTCCGCTCGCATTGGCACAAGCTGCGGACATCGTTCCCACCCGTTCCGTGACCGCGAACGGGATGACCGTGCTGTTTCTGGAACAGCATTTTCTTCCCACCGTGGAAATCCACGCGCTGGTCAAGGTGGGATCGGCCCAAGATTCGCCCGACAAGGCGGGGCTGGCCAATCTGACCGCCAGTCTCCTGGATGAAGGCACCGTGACCCGAACGTCTCGGCAGATTGCCGAACAGATCGATTTTGTGGGAGGCTCGCTGGAAGCCCATGCGGCGGAGGATTTCACCACCGCCTCCACCCGCGTGCTCAAGAAGGATGCAGACCTCGGCTTTGCGCTCCTGGCCGACATGCTCCAACATCCTGCGTTCCACAAGCAGGAATTCGAACGGGTCCGCACGCAGATCCTCGGCGAAATCGTCAGCGATGACGATGATCCCGGGAATGTGGCCATGAAAGCCTTCCACCAATTGATTTTTCACGGCCATCCCTATAGCTGGCCGGCCCATGGCACGGAAGAGACGCTCAACAAAATTACGGTCGCGGACATCCAGCAATTTCACGCCAGGGAATACCTGCCGAATCAAACGATCCTGGTCATCGTGGGGGACCTGACACAGGATCAGGCCGCCGCTCTGGTCCAGACCCATTTCGGCTCCTGGAAAAAGGGAACCCCCTCGCCCTACCAGATGAAGAAGCCGGCGACGATCGATCGTAAAATGGTCCAGCTCATCGAGAAGGATCTGACGCAGTCGACGATTGTCCTGGGACACACCGGCATCAGCCGGACAAACCCTGACTACTATGCCGTCACAGTCATGAATTACATCCTGGGGGCCGGTGGATTCTCGTCCCGCCTCATGGATTCCATTCGCGACAAACAGGGACTGGCCTATGGAATCATGAGCCAGTTCGACACCCGCTTGATGCCGGGCGCCTTTTTTATCAGCCTGCAGACCAGAACCGACGTCACAAACCAAGCCATCGCAGGCGTCCTCGCGGAGATCAAAGGGATGCGCGATGCCCCGGTCACGGACCAGGAACTCAACGAGGCCAAGTCCTTCATCGTCGGCAGCTTCCCGCTGCGAGTCGATTCCAGTGCAAAATTAGCAAACGTCCTCGCCCAGGTCGAGCTGTACAACCTTGGGCTGGACTACTTCACGCAGTATCCTAAAGCCATCGAAAAGGTCACGAAGGACGATGTCCTACGCGTCGCCAGGCAGTATCTCGACCCCCAACATTACGCCTTGGTCGTCGTCGGATCGATCGCGAAGGCCAAAGTCAAACAATAGCCGGCCACTGTCCCGCAACCTGGCCGCGCAGACCTAGAATCCCATGCTTTCCACAACTCCGTTGATTGACAAAGTCGCCCGGGCACGACAGATCCTTCGCGAGATGGGCTCGGTCATCGTGGCCTTCTCCGGCGGGATCGACAGTTCCCTCGTCCTCAAATTGGCGCATGATGAACTGGGCGCGCAGACCGTCGGCGTGACAGCCGTCTCCCCGACCCTTCCGGCAGCTGAGCTGGACGCGACACAGAAAATCGCCGCTGAGATCGGCGCGCGCCATCGCATCGTTGAAACCGATCAACTCGACATTCCCGAATTCGTCCGGAATGATGCCACCCGCTGTTACCACTGCAAGACCGACTTGTACTCCCTCCTCGACACGCTCCGGAGTGAATACGGGGCTGGATACATTGTCGATGGCACGAACGTGGATGACCTGGGAGACGACCGGCCGGGACTCAAAGCCGCTCGCGAGCGAGGCGTCCGCAGCCCGTTGCTCGAAGCCGGATTCTCGAAGGCCGACATCCGCGACGTAGCGAGAGAGCTACGCCTCTCCAATTGGGATAAGCCGGCAGCCGCCTGCCTCTCTTCCCGCATACCACGCGGCATCACGATCACGAGAAGCACACTTTCACGCGTGGAGCGTGCGGAAGATGCTCTCGCACAGGAAGGCTTTCGCCAATATCGTGTGCGAGACCATGGGGAGATCGCCAGAATAGAACTGGCCGTAGAAGAACTGCCGGGACTGCTGCAGCCGGGACGCAGGGAACGGCTGGCCGAAACCCTGAAGAAACTCGGTTATCGCTTCGTGACGGTGGATTTGGAAGGATACCGCCAGGGGGGTGTGAGTCTGACCCCCCCGGCGTAAGAGAGGCTAATTCCGGCTCTGATAGCTCTTTGCGAGGGCATCGAGGGCTTCGTCCGCCAGACGACGATGATCGCCTTCCGTCAGTGCCCGCCCGACAACTTTCTCAGCCACCATCATCGCCAAGTCGGTCGTTTGCGAACGGATGTCCTGGATGGCCTTCCGGCGCTCGGTCTCGATTTCGCGAGTCGCGTCACCCTTGATGCGTTCCGCATCCGCCGTCATGCGCTGTTCGTTCTCTTCCATCAGGCGTTGGGCACGTTCTTTGGCCTGTGCCAGGAGCGCCTCTGCGTCTTTGGCCGCCGTCGCCAGCTTGGCTTCGTATTCCTTCAGCTTGCGCTCGGCTTCGGAACGATGGCGTTCCGCCTGATCGAGACTGTCCTTAATCTTTTTCTCGCGCTCTTCCAGCATGCCCAACAGGCTGGGAAATGCATACTTGTAGAGCAGGAAGAACAGGATCCCAAAGGAGAGAATCTCCCAGAAGATCAAGGACGAAAAGAAATGTGATTCAAATTGAGGCATAGTCTATTACCCACATGAGTTGAGGTTCTGAGCCGGGAATAGGCCCCAGCATCAGGGCTCAGCCGTCGAAACGACTACTTACGCAAGCCCATGATGATGAACGCAATGACCAGCCCGTACAGTGCAATGGCTTCGACCAACGCGAATCCGATCCACATGTACTTGCCGACGCGGCCTTCCGCTTCCGGCTGCCGGGCCACGGCCTCGATCATTTTCCCGAAGATATACCCGATGCCCACACCGGCGCCGGCAAATCCTGCCGCCGCCAATCCCATACCCACCAACGCTGCTGCTGCTGCATCCATTGTTTGTCCTCTCCTCCCTTATGTAGACAACTCGACCTAGTGTGCGTGCTCGCTATGACCGTGCAGGGTAACCGCATCACCCAGATACACACAGCTCAGCACGGTAAAAATATAGGCTTGAATAAACGCGATACCGACTTCGAGTCCGTTCATGGCGATCGTGAACGCAAACGGCAGCCACCCGATCAGCAACCCACCGCTGATCGCCAGACCGAACAAGACGCCCAGAATGACGTGACCGGCGGTCATATTCGCAAACAGACGGACGGCCAGGGAAATGGGCCGCGCCAACTGACTGATCAATTCAATCGGAATCATCAACGGCAAGAGCCAACCCGGTGTCCCGGGCGGCACGAGAATGCCGAGAAACTTCATCCCGTGAAGGGAAAAGCCGAGCACAATACTCAGCCCGTAAACCCCTACAGCAAAGACCGCCGTCACAATGATCTGACTGGTCACGGTATAGGAACCGGGAATCAACCCGATCAAATTGGCAAAGAGAATAAAGAGGAACAACGTAGCGATCAGGGGGAAATATTTCATCCCCGGCTCGCCCATGGTGTCCAAAATAATCCCGCGAATGAACTCGACGATCAATTCGGCCAGGTTCTGCAACTTGCCAGGAACCAATTTACGGGCGGCCGCAGCCGAGATCATCAGGAACGCCACCAGGCCGACGATCACCCACATCAGAATCACGGCCTTGTTGATGGAAATATCCACCCCGGCCGGAACCAAGGGAATCAGATCGTGCAGTTCGAACGCATGTAACGGACTTTCTTCCACGATGATCCTTTATCAGTCAGACGATTCTGGTTAACTCTGCCATCGTTGCGCCGACCGATAGGCGCTCCGTACACCGGCTGCGGCACCCAACCCTAACCCCACCACCAATCCCCATGGATTAGAATCGAGCAGATAGGTGTCGACGACCCACCCCAGTCCTCCCCCGACGATCAACGCAGCAAGCAGTTCCGTCCCGATCCGGACAGCCTGCCCGAGCCCCGCATATAACGGATCCTGAGAGGGGGGCATCAGATGCTCACGTGCGGCACTCCTCAGCGCAATCGGAGAGAGTGCACCCATCGGCGGGCGCGCCATTCAAGCAAATTCGCTGGGGGCTTGTCAAGAAGTTGGCCACCTATGACCCGGCCGCTCGATGCGGTATAGTCATTTCTTCGAGTATGGCACCCCTCTAAAACGCAGGTTCATGAGTTTTTCCTCTCACCAGGCATTCCTGAGCGGACCGCCGCAACCGCTGGTGGTCGTGCGTCCACAACCGGATGTCGACGCGTTCGAGTTGTACTGTCGGCTGGCCCCGGCCGAACGTCCCTCGTTTCTCCTGGAAAGCGCCAACGGCACCGCCACCACCGCGCGTTATTCATTTTTCGGACGCGACCCCTATCTCACCCTGACAAGCCGCGCGCAGGGATACCGGATCGAGACCGAGGGACAGATCCGGCACTATCAAGGTTCCGGCCTTCAGGCCCTCCAACAGGCGCTCGCCGGATCGACCATTACCAAACCGGAAGGCCTCCCGCCGTTTTATGGCGGCGCGGTCGGATACCTCAGTTACGACCTCGTTCGTTCGTTCGAATTACTGCCGACCCTAGCCGCCGACGATCTCCACCTCCCTGAACTGCACATGGCCTTTTTCGACGTCGTGGCCGCGGTCGATCACCATACGCGACAGCTCTACCTGATGTATTGCCCCCCTCTGTCCCGATTTCAGGCGGAGCCGCGGGAGAAACTCTATCGCGAAGGCTGTGACCGGCTGGCTGAGCTGGACGCCCGCCTCACAAGCCCGGTCGCGCCCCTTACCTCCTCGCCCTGGCCCACTCAAACCATCTTTGTGCCCAGCCAATCGCGCGAGGCCTACAAAACTCGTGTGCGGCGTTGCCAGGACTATATCGCCGCCGGTGATATCTATCAGGCCAATCTGTCGCACCGCTTTACGCTCGATCTGAACGCCGCCGCGTCACCTACCGGATTCGAGGGATACTCAACCGAGCTCTATCGCCGCCTTCGCCGGGTCAACCCTGCGCCGTTCGCGGGGCTCGTCCGATTCGCTGACCTCAGCCTCGTCAGCAGCTCCCCTGAGCGGCTCGTGCGGCTGACCGGCTCACAGGCCAGCACCAGACCCATCGCCGGCACCAGGCCGCGAGGCACCGGTGTGCGACAGGACCAGCTGCTGCGCGCGGAATTGCTTGCCAATCCTAAGGAACGCGCCGAACATGTGATGCTGGTGGATCTCGAACGCAACGACCTCGGAAAGGTCTGCCGCTACGGCTCGGTGCGGGTCGATGAGTTCATGACCATCGAACAGTATTCGCATGTCAGCCACCTGGTGTCAGACGTGGTCGGCACCCTGCAACCGGGCGTCTCACCCCTCGACCTTGTGAAAGCCGTGTTCCCCGGCGGAACGATCACCGGTGTCCCTAAACTCCGTTGCATGGAAATCATCGAAGAACTGGAGCCGGTACGGCGTGGACTCTATACCGGCGCACTGGGGTATTTCAGTTGGAACGGCGACCTGGATCTGAACATTCTCATTCGTACGCTCGTGCTGACCAAGAACAGAGGGTATCTGCAGGTCGGGGCCGGCATTGTGGCCGACTCGGATCCCGACCGCGAATATGATGAAACGCTCGCCAAAGCGGGCGCATTTTTCAAAATACTGGAGGCTGGCCGCTGATGTGGGTGTTTCTCAATGATCGGTTTGTACGTAAGGAAGAGGCTGTGGTCTCCGTGTTCGACCATGGATTTCTCTACGGTGACGGCGTGTACGAAACCCTTCGTTCCTATGGATCCCGCATCTTCATGCGCGACCAGCACCTGGCCAGACTCCGGCGCTCCGCCGAAGCCATCGGCCTGGACATTCCTATCCCGGAGTCGCAATGGCCGGAGTTGCTCCATGAAGCGATGCGCCGGAACGGAGTCGGCAACGACCAGACGGATGCGTACCTCCGGATCACCGTCTCCCGCGGCGCGGGGGAAATCGGCCTGGATCCCAGTCTGTGCCCGCGGGCCACGGTGGTCATCATGGCAAAGCCGCTCCACCCCTCTCCTCCCATCCTCTCACGCGATGGTGTGTCGCTGACCGTCGCCACAACCAGACGGAATCTGCCCGAGGCGCTGTCTCCTCAGATTAAATCCACTAATTTCCTCAACAACATTCTCGCCAAACGTGAGTCGATTGCGGCCGGCACTTTCGACAGCCTGTTCTTGAATTGGAAAGACGAGCTGACCGAATGCACCGTCAGCAATCTCTTTTTCATCTCCGGCAACACCCTCCATACCCCGGCACTGGACTGCGGCATCCTGGACGGCATCACGAGAACCATCGTCATGACCCTCGCGCAAGAAGAGGGGGTACCCGTCCGGGAAGGTCACTATCACGTCGCCGACCTTCAACGCACAGATGAATGCTTTTTGACCAATACCAGTATGGAAATCATGCCGGTCAGCAGGGTCGATTCGTTTGCCATCGGCGATGGACGGCCGGGGCCGCTGACCCGTCGGCTGCAGACGCGATTCGCCGACAGCCGAACGAGGTTTCTTGAGCCAGCCTCGTAACGAATATGGCAATGCATATCCATAGTATCAATGAGTTACGCGGGAATAATCGGGCTAGTCAGGGACAACGTTTTTTGACAGGTCGGGGGTCCGATGCTACGGTTGAGACATCACAATGGGATTCAGTTCTTGCACGGGATCCGCAATCCAGATGGCCCATTTCAGCCGCACAGCAGCCCTCTTCTCAGTTGCCGCGGCACTGCTCCTGAGCGCCCTCCCCAGCCGGGCCGACGTCTATCAGTACATCGATGCCAACGGCACCATTTCTCTCACCAACGTGCCGAACGATCCTCGATACAGACGGGTGATTGCTGAACTGGCTCGCTCGCGCACGGTCATCTCGGACAGGGAATTGGAGCCGGTGATTGCGCGACATTCCAGAGCCCATCGCCTCCATCCGGCCCTGATTCGCGCGGTGATCAAGACGGAATCCGACTTCGACCCGCAGGCGGTCTCACGCGCCGGGGCGATCGGCCTGATGCAGCTGATGCCGCAAACAGCTGTGCGCTTGGATGTGCGGGATTCGTACAATCCGGATCAGAATATCGGCGGCGGGACGAAATATCTCAGACAGCTGCTGGATCGGTTTAACGGAAATCTTCCGCTGGCCTTGGCGGCCTACAATGCGGGCGAGCATGCCGTGGAGCGCTACCGAGGGCTTCCTCCTATCCCGGAAACCAGGCAGTATGTCCAAAAAGTGCTTCGATACTACCGCACCTTCCTTACGAACGACCGGCTTTCTTCTTCCCGGGCTTACCGCGCACAGGCGCTGGGGGCGAAAGCACGAGCGCTCGCTCCTTCAATGCCGACCCGCTAGTCAGCCCGTCCGCAAACAACAACTGGCTATGTTGTCGCCAGCCAGGCCGGTTGGCCTCCGGAAAATCCGAACGGTAGTGGGCCCCGACACTGTTTTCTCGCCACAGCGCCGCGTCGGTAATGCCACGCGCGACCTGTACCATGTTTTTGACTTCCAGGGCCGCGCGTGAGGCAAACGGTTTGGTCAGCAGGCGCATCCACCTCCCCAATTGTGCGGAGGCACTGATCAACGACTCTCCTGAGCGCACGAGCCCCACCTTCCCCCACATCAAGCGACGCAGTGAGCTTCGCAACTTCTCGGGATCGTCGAAGTCCGTCGGCCGGCCCTGCTCGAGTTCTTCCAGGTGAGGCATGTTCACCGGCCCTGTGAATTGTCCTGCATGGGCCACCGCGGATTGCGCGGCCCGCATACCGAAGACCAGCCCTTCCAGTAACGAGTTGCTGGCCAAACGATTCGCACCATGCACGCCGCTGCAGGCGACCTCGCCCGCCGCAAACAAGCCGGGCAACGTCGTCGCGCCCTGCACATCCGTCCAGACACCGCCCATCATGTAATGCGCGCTGGGGGAGACAGGGATCCATTCTTCGGTCATGTCGATGTCGTACCGCAGGCAGGTCGCATAGATGGTGGGGAATCGCCGCTTCACAAAGGCGGCGCCTAGATGCGTCACATCCAGATACACATGGCGCGCGCGTGTTGCCGCCATTTCGGACCAGATCGCCCGCGACACCACATCGCGCGGGGCGAGCGCGCCGTCCGGATGATAGCGATGCATGAACAACTCGCCTTTGATATTGCGAAGCTGGCCACCTTCTCCCCGAATGGCCTCCGACAGGAGAAACGGCGGACTCGACGGCAGATACAGCGAGGTGGGATGAAACTGCACGAACTCCATATCCATCAACAACGCCCCGGCCCGGAGCGCCATCGCCATGCCATCTCCCGTCGCGTTGCCCGGATTCGTCGTCCGCGCATAGACCTGCCCGGCGCCACCGGTCGACAACACCACGGCACTGGCCGGTAACACCGTGCGTTCGCCTGTCATCTCATTCAGCACAATGGCGCCGCAACAGCGCCCGTCGACGACCGCCAGGTCGACCGTGAATCGCCGATCCAACCGTTGAATGCGCGGCTGCCTCGCGGCATAGCTCATGAGCGCGCGCACCATCTCGTTGCCCGTGGCATCGCCTCGCGCGCGCAGAATGCGGCTCCGGCTGTGGGCCGCCTCACGCGTAAATGCGAAACGCTTTCCGATCTTGTCGAATTTCGCGCCCCAGGCGATCAGTTCCTGGATCCGTTCCGGCCCTTCTTCGACCAACACACGCACGGCTTCCCGTCGACACAACCCATGGCCGGCCTTCAGCGTATCGGTCAAATGGCTGCCGACATCATCTTCCTCGCTCAACGCCACCGCGACGCCGCCCTGGGCATACATGGAATTACTTTCCAGAGGATGCCCCTTGGTCAACATCAAGACACGCCCGGCCCGGCTCAGCTCGATTGCCGCGCGCAGTCCTGCGACGCCGCTACCGACCACGAGAAAGTCTGTTTCAATTTTTGGGGAAGACAGTCTGGCAGACATGACTATGGCTTGGCTTGGCCGCGTGCAGGGTCTTCACCCACGCTGGCGCGCGCACCCATGCCGAAGGGCAGATCGCCCTGAGCTTCCCGAAGTAGAATGGACTGTGTGCCGACCCAGGCCAACCGCCCATGGCCACGCTGGCGCGTACCCACCTCGGCAGGATCCCGTTTCCACTGGCCCTGCCAATGGACAAACACATCGATATTGTCCCCTTCGATCAAGATACGCTCGATGGAAAACTCCAACTGAATGTCGCGAAAGGTATCGAAGTCGGCGTGAATTTCACGTTGCACCTGATCCAGATTTCCCGACGGGAGGAGCAACGCCTCCAGCGCACTACGATCCCGTTCTACGTAGGATTTACGGAGCGACTCCACGGCCTGGTCGATACGGAGAATACGGTCGTGATCGTCCTTATACTGAAGGGTTTTTCCTGCACAACCCACAGTCATGATCAGCAGCAGCGCAAGGAAAACGCGACCGAGACGAAGGGAAATCGGCGGGCAAGATTCAATCATGGCGCAGTATAGGAACCTTGGCGGAAAGAGGTCAAGCTGAGTGGCTCGCCTCACGTTCAATCGCCGCCTGCAGACGGTTATGCGGCCTATCGACATGCAACACGTCATAATCTTGGCTTGCATTTTGGACTGAAACCCACTAGACTCCCGCGCCTAGCAGTTGGAGATTGAATGTATGGCGAGTGTCCTCAAGAAACGCCGGAAGAAGATGCGCAAGCACAAGTATAAAAAGTTGCGCCGGCGTCAGAAATTCTTGCGTCGCAAGAGCTGAGCCCATCACGACATAATGGACGGAGGGATCCGTGCCCGAAGGAAAAAAAGTTCGCATCCGCGTTCGAACGGTGAACTGTGTGTACGTCGGGGATTTCCTCATCCCGCCCATGCGCAATCGTGTGTCCGACGCGATCAACGAAGAACAGCGGCTGTTCATCAGCCTGACTGACGTGTTGATCAACGATAAGGATCGGTCGGACTTCGTGGCGATCAATAAGAACTTGATCGAGTCCATCGCTCAGCTCTAGGGCGATCTCACCTCATCACGAAGGTCATGTCGTATGCGTATCGCCGCCACCAACGGTGATACGCTACAGGCCTGCCCTCTCTGAAACGATTGTCCTAACACCCATGTTCTCGTTTAACCGATTCTACCCCTTCCTCAAGCCCTACGTCCCCCGAATGATGGCGGCTGCCGTCATGGTCATGGCTGTCGCCGCCATCAACCTTGCCCTCCTTCGCTTAGGCGGCACCCTTTGGGACGTCATCACCGTCCAGCACGATGCCGCGCGCATGACAGAAATGATCCTGCTCTTGTTGGGCTTGGTCTTGATCCAGGGGTTATGTTCGATGGGACACAGTTACCTCACCGCCTGGGTCTCCCAACGGGTGATGGCCGATTTCCGGATCCATCTCTTCGCACATCTCGAGACGCTGTCGGTCAACTTCTTCTCGAAGCGCCGAACCGGCGAATTGATGTCCCGCCTCATGAACGATGTCACCGTCATTCAGAACGTCGTGACCGATACGCCCATCGACGCCGCCAAACAAATCGTCACCTTCATCGGCGGCGCGGGCTTCCTGTTCGCCATGAACTGGCAACTCTGCCTGCTCATTCTGGTGCTGCTCCCGATGCTGGTCGTCGTGGCCAAACTGTTCGGGCGGCGACTCCGGGCGCTGTCCACCAAAATCCAGGACCAAACCGCCTCCGTCAGCACGTTGGTCGAAGAAGTCATTGCAGGGATCCGCGTCGTGAAATCCTTCGTCCAAACGAAACGGGAAGAAGAACGGTTCGTGGCTCAGGTCCAGTCCGCGATGGAGCTGTCACTGCGCCGTGCAACCATCATGGCCTGGTTCGTGCCGACGATCATCTTCGTCACCTTTGCCGCCGCCGCCCTCGTCTTGTGGTACGGAGGACGGCAGGTCATCGACGGAACGGTGTCCCCCGGCGACCTGTTTGCCTTCGTGCTGTTTGCAGGCATTCTGATCGGACCGTTCGGATCGGCAGCCCGTGTGTTCGCGCAAATCAAGGAAGCCCAAGGGGCGATGCAGCGCGTCTTTGAGATTCTCGACACCCATGCCGAAATCGCCGACGCCCCTGGTGCCGTCGACCTGCCGCCCATCCGTGGTCATGTGCGCGCGGAACACATCAGCTTCGCCTACGATCCCCGGCAGCCGATCCTGTCCGACCTCTCCTTCGAGGCCAAGCCGGGCGAGTTGATTGCGATCGTCGGACCGACCGGATCAGGCAAGACGACGATCATGAACCTCTTGCACCGATTCTACGACCCGACCGCCGGACGGCTCACGGTGGATGGCCACGATGTCAAAGACGTTCGGCTCGACAGCCTCTACCGGCAGATCGCCCTGGTGCCGCAGGATACGATCCTGTTCGGCGGGCCCATCCGGGACAATATTCGCTATGGACGTGAAGACGCCAGCGAAGAAGAGATGATCGCCGCCAGCAAGGCCGCGCATGCCCATGAGTTCATCGTGGGATTTCCGGACGGCTATCGAACGATCGTCGGGGAGAAGGGCATTAACCTCTCAGGCGGTCAACGCCAACGGGTCGCGATTGCGCGAGCCATTCTGAAGAATCCCAGAATTCTCCTGCTCGACGAGGCCACCTCCGCCCTGGATACGGAGTCCGAACGGCTGGTCCAGGAAGCGCTGGAGCGTCTGATGGTCAACCGTACCACCTTCGTCGTGGCGCATCGGCTCAGCACCATTCAGCGCGCCGATCGAATTCTGGTCCTGAATAAGGGCAAGATCGTGGAAGAAGGGACCCATGCCGCCCTGCTGGAGCAGCGGGGCCTCTATCATTATCTCTATACCCTGCGACTCAGCGAACTGCCCGTGTAACGCGGAGGGGCTTCACATGCGCACACGCATCATAGCCACGTTCCTTTTGTGCATGGCCCTCCTCTTCCGGACCGAATCCGTTTCCGCTCAGACCCCGTTACCCAAACCCGACCATATTGTGATCGTGATCGAGGAGAACCATTCGTTCGGCCAGATCATCGACTCACCGTCGGCCCCCTATCTCAACGCACTGGCCCGCAAAGGCGCGCTGCTGACCAACTCCTACGGCATCACCCATCCCAGCCAACCGAACTATATCGCCTTGTTCGCTGGGTCCATCGAAGGAGTCAACGGGAACACCTGCCCACTTGCGTTAACGGATCCGAATCTTCATAGCACCCTGGCGCAAGCCGGCCAGACCTTCGCCGGCTACGCCGAAGATCTTCCGGCCGTCGGCGCGACCGATTGCGTGGCAGGGGCCTATGCACGCAAACATAATCCGTGGGTCAACTGGCAGTCGTCTCCGATCAACACCGTGCCGTCCATCGACAATCGTCCGTTCACCGACTTCCCGACAGATTTCCACACCCTGCCCACCGTCAGCATGGTCGTCCCCAATCAACTGAACGACATGCACAACGGCAAGGATCCGGAACGCATCGAGCACGCGGACCACTGGCTCCGGACTCATCTGGACGACTATGTGCAATGGGCGGAGACCCACAACAGCCTGCTGATCGTCACCTGGGATGAAGACAACGGAAAGTCAGACAACCATATCCCGACGATTCTGGTGGGACCGATGGTGCGGCAGGGACGGTTCGGCGAACAAGTCGATCACTATGGGCTCTTGCGCACGATCGAAGACATGTACGGCGCGAAACCGGTCGGGCTCAGCCGGCACGCCAGCCCCCTTACCACCATTTGGGCCATACCTTAACGCGCCTCAGCGACAGGTTCCCGCATTCGCCTCCACGACTTCCAAAGTTCCATCACCACGAACGGCAGCACGCCGAGTCCCACCATCAGCCACCATTCGTCGGCTCGAAGCGGGACGACTTTGAAAATCTCCTGTCCCCAGGCGCTCAACAGAATCCCCGCCTGTAACAGCGCAGAGAGCAGCACCGCCCCCACAAGCGCCCGATTGGTCATCACTCCGATTTGAAACAGAGAATACCGTTCATGGCGACAACTGAAGGCGTGCAGCAGCTGTACCAACACCAGCGTGGTAAAGGTCATGGTTCGCGCGAAGGGCACCTCATCGTGCCAGATCGTCAGAGAGATCCCGAATACGGCCAGCGTCACCAGGGCCATCACCGTACCCTGGAGACAGACAGCCAGAAATCGCTCACGATCCAGCAGGCGGGCTTGCGGGTCGCGAGGCGGCCGTTTCATCACATCGGGATCTTTCGGATCCACGGCGAGGGCCAGAGCCGGAAATCCGTCGGTCACCAGATTGATCCACAGAATATGAATCGGAAGCAGCGGCAGGGGCCAGCCCAGCAACGTACTCCCCAACATCACCAGCACTTCGCTCAAGTTGCACGACAAGAGATAATGCACGGCCTTGCGGATATTGTCGTAGATACTACGCCCCTCCTCGACCGCCGCCGCGATTGAGGCAAAGTTGTCGTCGGTGACGACCATGTCCGACGCATCTTTCGTGACATCCGTGCCGGTCAGGCCCATCGCAATCCCGATATCCGCTTCCCGCACCGCCGGGGCATCGTTCACCCCGTCGCCGGTCATCGCGACCACCGCCCCTTGGGCGCGCCAGGCCCTCACGATGCGCAGTTTGTGCTCGGCCGAGACTCGCGCGTAGACAGAAATGTCCCGGACCCGCGCGGACAACTCGCCATCGGTCAGCCCATTCAACTCCAGGCCGGACAGCGCCTGCGTCGCGCCGCCCGGGAAGCCCGCCTCACGCGCAATGGCCAGGGCGGTCTCCTTGTGATCACCGGTGATCATCACCGTCACAATACCGGCCGACCGGCAGAGCTCGACGGCCATCTTGGCTTCGGGACGCAAGGGATCCTTCATGGCGGCCAAACCGAGAAAGACCAACTGCCGCTCGATGCGCTCGGACTCGCAAGTGGACGGCTCTTGATCGAGGCGCCGCCGGGCCAGGGCAACGACACGAAGGGCTTGCTCGGCGAACTGCCGGTTGATGGACAGAATGGACTCTCTCATCGAATCGGTGAGCGGCCGCACCTGCCCCTCGACCGACAGATAGTCGCAACAACGGCCGAGCAGAATATCCGGGGCTCCCTTCACATAGGCCACGATGTCTTCGCCCGATCGTCGAACCACCGTCATCATCTTGCGGTCGGAATCGAAGGGGATTTCCCCCACCACCGGATGCGCCCGCTCCAGGTCTTCTTTCCGCCATCCGGCCTTGCCGCCCGCAACGAGTAACGCCCCTTCCGTGGGATCGCCCACCACGTTCCAACTGCCATCGACTTCCTTGAGCGTTGCGGCGTTGCACAACAGCGCGCTCAGCAGAAGATCCCGCAATCCCCCCTCCCGCGGATCGCTACCGATGATGTCACCCTCCGGGGCATACCCTTCCCCCGTCACCTCATACACCTGTCCATCGAGGGCCAGGCGGGTCACCGTCATTTCGTTCTTCGTCAGGGTCCCGGTCTTGTCCGTGCAGATCACCGTCGCCGCCCCCAGCGTCTCCACGGCCGGCAATCGTCGGATCAGCGCATGGCGCGTCACCATGCGCATGACGCCGAGCGCCAGGGTCGTCGTCACAATCGCGGGCAGACCTTCCGGGATGGCCGCGACGGCCAGACTCACGGCCGTGAGAAACATATCGAAGACCGGCTCGCCTCGCCACAAGCCCAGCACGAACACGACGACGACGATCCCGAGCGACAGCAGCAGCAGCACATGGCCGAACTGCTCCAGCCGCCGCTGGAGCGGGGTCGGTTCGACCGGCACCGTCGTCATCAACGTGGCGATCCGCCCCAGCTCGGTTCCACGGCCGGTTGCGACGATAAGCGCGCGGCCCTTCCCTCCCGTGACGGTGGTCCCCAGAAACACCATGTTCCGCCGATCGGCCAGGGGCAGGTCGTTGTCGGGAAGCACCCCGCCTGATTTGTCGACCGGCGTCGATTCCCCGGTCAGCGCGGCCTCCTGCGTGCGCAACGCCGCGGCTTGAATGAGGCGCGCATCCGCCGGGATGCGATCCCCCGCCTCTACATCGATGATGTCGCCGGGAACCAATTCTGTGGAAGACAGCGACCGCCGCGAGCCGCCGCGCATCACCCGCGCATAGGTCACCGCCAGGGTTTTGAGTGCCGCCAGCGACTGTTCGGCTCGATATTCTTGAGCGAAACCCAGAAATCCGTTCAGCAGGACGATGGCGAGTATGGCGCCGGTATCGACCCATTCTCCGAGCAGGCCGGAGACGATCGCAGCGCCGATCAGCACCCAGACAATCAGGCTGGTGAACTGCGCCCCCAGGATGGTCCAAGGGGAAGGGGGCGGGGCTTCCGGCAGTTCGTTACGGCCGTGCATCGACAGGCGACGCGCAGCGTCATCCTCGCGCAATCCCTCGGCGAGGCTCACGTCAAGAGCCCGCGCGAGTTCATCCGGGGACTGTGCGTACCACCGAGTGTGGATGTTGTGCCCCTGCTCGACCATAGCCTCCAATCTCGCTGCCTTCCCGATTCTGAGGTGGGATCCGGATCCCCTACGTACACATCCCGAGCGCGACCAATATTCAGGTAAGTGCTTCAGCTTCCAGGAGAAAACCCCGGTTTTCCTCACGCCTACGACGCGGCCTTACAAAAAAATGTCGCCTCCCCCTGCCGACGACTCAATCCTTGCGCAAACACGCCGATAGAGTATCCACGAAGGACGGAGCATCGGCCCTGGATCGGGCGTCATTCCTGTGGTAGGAACAACCGTCGCTTGAAGCTGTGGATCTGTTAGGATTGGTGGTATATGACACGTTCTTCCTGGTCGGCTCAGAATCCGATTCCGGACAGTTTGCGCCGCAGCCTCAAGGACCTCCGGCACGGCCTCCTCGGCCTGCATAAGTCCCTCATCGTCTCCGAACAAGTCACCTATGAACGCATCTACGGGCGCGTCTCCTCGGCGGGGCAACTGCTGCAGCTGGTCATGAACGACCCCTGGTTCGCCTGGCTTCACCCCTTGTCACACCTCGTCGTCCGCATCGATGTCGTCCTGGAAGATCAAGACGACACGACCCTTGAAGCGGCGCAGGACCTCTTGGCAGAAGCGCGCATGATGCTCCGTCCCTCCGAAGAGGGTGATGGCTTTGAACGTAGCTACTATGAAGCCTTGCAGCGGACACCGGACGTGGTGTTGGCCCATGCCAGCGTCAAAAAGCTGCTCGGCACAGCTGCGACAGCCGCATCCGCCGCTGCAGCCTAATCACCCCCGCTCAGAACAGAGGATGGTGCGGGGACGAGGAGAAGGGCGCCGAACGCGGCGCATCTCCCCGATTCCCGAGAAACCGCCATCCGTTCTTGTCCCGCACCAGATAGTGCACCTCCTGGAACCAACTATCCAGCGTGATGCGGGTGCCTGACTGCGCCTCTGTGCCATACAGACCGCCGGTGCACGTCAACTCCACCCGGGTCTCTTCTCCCGTCTGCACCACCTTCATCTCGGAAAACAGGTGCGTCGAGGATAACGCGCGATAGTGCTCGAAGACCTCGCCCCAGATGCGCTCCACGTCCGCCACATGTAAGCCGTGATAGTTGTAGCCGGACGCATAAAACTGCAGCAGCGCGCTGAGATCCTGCCGTTCCAGCGCGTGCTCCGCGCGATCGAAGGCCGTCAGAATTTCCTGCATCGTCTGATCGGCGCGAATCGCCTTGGCTCCGGTGATGGTCCGCCCCTCGCGCTTCAGCGTCATCTCAGGCAGCACCTGCACGGTGGCATGCGCCGACGGCCCCGCCAGCATGAGACTTGCCGCCACTAAGCAGGCGACTCGCCACCGTCGCCGAAACCCCAGTAGCCCCGTGGTTCGCTGCTGCATCCTTGCTCCTTCCGTTCTACGTCCGGCATGCCCGGCCCACGGTACAGATACATCCTTGCCTCACACAATGCAAAGCCGGTACCCGATGGCCACCCGCGAATGCTACCCGATCCCCAGACCGAGCGGCTGCAACAGACAACGATTAGGAACACCGTCTCCATCCCATCGGCGCCTTGCGCATGACCACTGACGGCAAATATCCCAGACTGACCTCCGAACTGCCGCACGATGCCACAGGCGAGTGCCGGTCAGGCCGGTTTCGCACTTTTTCTTTGGCAGGCGGGGCGTGAACGTTAGACTACAGTCACCGCAGGACGCTCACGCGAAGGAAGAGGGCAAAGAGATCCCATGCCACCATTCACGAAATCAGTTCTCGCCAGCCTACTCGGCGCTACCCTTGTGACTGTCGGGACCGCCATGGCAACGAAGCCACCGCAGCTCGCAACCATCGCCCTGGTGGAACAGCCGTGGGCCGTGACACTCGACATCACCGGTTATCGTATACAGGTCGATGGGCTCAAACCGGATGGACGGCGATATTTTCTAGCCACCAACAACGCCGCATCGATACATCTCTCGGTCACGTTAGAAGCGGTATCCGGTCAGGCTACGGAACAAGGCTGTCTTGCCCATCTGGAACGCATCGCGCGGACATCACCGGAACAACCCCCGCAGGACATCACACGATACGAAATCAGGCAGGTGCCTGTCCTCGAGTATCTGCTTCCCGAGACCAAAGGAACACCGGTAGATCAACTCCACCTGTTTGCCTGCGTCCGTAAAGACAACGTCTACACAGACATTCATGTTGCCAAAACCGGTTTCACGACCGGAGATGATTCACGATTACGCGAAGTGCTGCAGAGCCTCGCCATCATCCCCGCCCCCTTGGCCGGAAGCCTCGATCACTTTCGAGCAGGCAGCGTGCCCTACCTTCAAAGGCAATTCAGACAGGCCATCTCGCACTATGAACAGGCGATCGCACTCGAACGAACGAACCCGACTCTCGACCGAGCCCTCTGGCGTCTGCTCGTTCATAACTTGGCGGTGGCCTACGGCATGACCGGTGACCTGGCACGCGCCAAAACCACATTGGACTATGGCCTCTCACAAGATCCTGCCAATCCCCTCTTTCATTACGACCTCGCTCGCACCTATGCGGGGATGAACGACCGGGAGAGGGCCATGCAATCCCTCCATGCCGCTTTCCACAACGATCGTCAGCGAGATGCGGGTGACCGCATACCGGATCCACGACAGGACGTTTCATTCAAGCGATTCATGCTGGATCCGGCATTCAAGGAGTTGGCGGAGTCACTCATGCGGCCGGCTATTTGAGCAAGTCCACACCAGGGGGCAACCCGACAACGGATGGGATCGACGAATCCCTTCCATGAAGGTCCGCTTGTCGGATGGTTTCAGAACAGCAGGGGCTTGATCCTGTCACATAGAGGCGAGGCGCAGCGCGGAAAGGGCGATCGATGTCGAAACGGAAGAACACACGAGTGGAGATGAACCGGCCCATTGAGCTTCAGGGACCTCGCGGGACCAGCCAGGGCGTTGTGCGGGACTTCTCCCCGGGCGGCTGCCGGATCGAACAACCTGACGCCAAGGTGCATTGCGGAATGCGATTGACGCTGCGCATCTCACTGCCCGATCGCCGGGAACCTATCGAAATCAAACCCGCCGTCGTCACCTGGACCGGCAAGGATTCGTTCGGGGTCGAATTCCTGTCGCTCTCTCAGGACATACGGGCCCGTGTGAAAATTGTGCACGATCTGCTCCTGGAGGCACAGACGACCGCGGAGACCGACCGAGTCATCTCCCTCCCCTCCGTCTCCTGGAAATAACCGCCCGTGAGGTGACGTGACTGAACACATCCTAGCCCGCATTATTCGTGAGCACTTCTGCTGCAATCGCCGATTCACTGCTGCGACGAGCCTTCGGCCGGCGGGCTCGCCCCTCGGACCCTCGACGTACTGCACGAGTACGCCTTGGGTCCTCCCGGCTCCGCGCGCCGGTCTCGCAACGTGACTCGGCGATTTCGCGACGAACCGTCATGAATAATGCGGGCTAGCAGGTTGCGGAAAAACTCTGATTTTGCACCCTACATCGCAATCAGCTCACGGCGTGTGTTGGTATCAGAATAGCTGCAGGATGCGCAAAAGGGCCGCCCTCGTAGTGCGTCGTTCGTGAAACGTCGTTCGTCTCTCGTCCGCAGAACGGAGCTTATGGCATAGCGCTCATAGCATATGGCCAGAAATCGAGAGTGGGCATCTCTCCTCTCAGCTATACGCCACCAGCCATACGCTCTGCCCCCGACGAGATACGCTTCACGATTCACGCTTCACGGATGTCGAGAACGCCGCTGGTGGACTTTTTCCGCATCCTGCTAGTGGGCACGTCAGGCATCATCGGAACAACAGCCAGAGGCCGAGCAGATACCCGAGGATCATCACCAGGCTGTCCGGTTCAATGAGCCAGTACCGCTTCTCCACTCGATACACAATCCCCATCAGCCCTATATTCATCATCAGAATGCCCCAGAGGGCGGTCAGCGCATGAGTGGAGTCGATCGCGCCGAGTAATGGCCCACCGGCGTATGCCAGATCGGCAAACAAGAAGGCCGCCATGTTGAAGGCATTGCTGCCGAAGAGATTGCCCACGGCAAGATCGAAGGCCCCGAGCCGGACGGCGGCCAGAGACGTGACCAACTCAGGCAATGTCGTCACCACCGCCACGAGCGACGTCCCGACGAAGGTCGTGCTGACTCCCGATTGATCCGCGATATCCTTGGCCGACTTCGCAAGCAGTGGAGCCGCGATGATCAAGATCATCGTGGCGGCGACGAATCCGATGGCGGCGCGGCGCAGTCCGTCACGCCGGGCCGACTCTCGCGTGTGGTCGTCGTCAGCCTCCGCCTCGGCAAGGAGTTGTTGTGCCCGCTGACGCCGCTTGACGTCTTCCTGCCGAAACACCATCCGCATGCCGAAAACATAGGCCAGAAAAAGAAGAGCACTTCCCCCTTCGATGGCCGAAGGACCCGTCGAGCTCCGGAACAACACCAGAAACGCGGCTAATCCAGTGAGGAGCATCGCCAGCGCAGCCACGAGCGTATGCTCGAAGGCCGCCTGCTCCCAGACGCGCTTGTCGCGATGGACAAGGTCGATGAGGCCGAGGGTGAACATGTTGGCAAGCACCGCGCCGAAGAGATCCCCGGCGGCCAGGTCCGGCGCATCGAGCAAACCGGCGCTGACGGTTGTGAACACCTCGGGCAGCGACGTCGCAGCCGCCATCAACACGACGCCGACCCACAGTCGCCCGAGCCCTGTCAGCGCCGCTATCTGATCGCCGCAGCGCGAGAGCTTCGTCCCCGCCATGACGATCATGGCTCCGCTCAGCACGAGGATGGTCCATGACGCGAGCAATCGCCTCTCCTTACCACGCTCTCAGGTCGAAGGACCGAGATCCGCCATGGCCGGGAGTGTGCCGACTCCCCGCTCCGGCGTCAAGCAGTCATCCGCGTCGATTCGACCAGTTGGATACGCGACCCTTACGCCTGCGGGCAGCATCGTAACGGAATCACCGGCGGCCATCGGGAAGCGGGCTGCATACAGGCAAGATTGAACCAATCAGGCCAGTCGTGCTCGTGCGCGCACTATTGCCGGCGTGGGGGAAGGAGAAGTTCGGCCACCTTTTCGATAATGGCCTGGGGGAGAAACGGTTTCTGCAAATACGCGGCTTGCGCATCCACCCCGTGCGAGACCAGCATGTCGCCGGCATAACCGGAAATAAAGAGCACTTTGATGTTCGGAAACATGGTCCTCGCCCCCTGTGCCAGCACGGCCGCTTTCATTCTCGGCAGGATCACATCCGTGATCAGGAGGTCGCATCCCCCTTTTCGCAATTGCAGCATTTGCAGGGCCTCGACACCGTCGGTGGCCGCCAGCACCTCATAGCCCTGGTCCCGGAGCACAGCTGAGACGAGACGCCGAATGCCCTCATCGTCTTCCACAAGCAGGATGGTCGCGCAGGCGGCGGGAACCGCGCGAGATGCCGCCACCGGCTCGGCTTCTCCTGTTTGCGTCAGCACCCGGGGCCACATCACCGTAAACCGCGAGCCGCGTCCCGGCTGGCTGGTCACATCGATATAACCGCGGCTTTCCTTCACAATGCCATACACAGTGGCTAACCCCAAGCCGGTGCCTTTGCCGAACTCCTTCGTACTGAAGAACGGCTCAAAAATATGGGCGAGAGTCTCGGCGTCGATCCCGCATCCGGTATCCTCCACCACGAGTTTGACGTAGGGACCAGGAACCGCGCCGGGATGGGCACGCACGTACGCCTCGTCCAGATCGGCATTACCCGTCTCGATCGTGAGAATCCCGCCTTCTGACATGGAATCGCGCGCATTGAGGGCCAGATTGAGCAACACCTGTTCGATCTGCACGGGATCGCCCAACACATGCCCGGCTCTGGGGTCGAGTACAATCACCGTCTGAATCTGCTCTCCGATTAAACGACGCAGAATATCTTCCATGTCGCGAATCAACGTATTGAGCGGCACATCCCGTTGCTCCAGCACCTGGCGCCGGCTGAACGTCAGCAGCTTCTTCGTTAAGGCGGCCGCCCTGCTCCCCGCCTGCCCGATCATCTCCACTTCATGATGGCAGGGATGCGAGCCGAGCTGCTGTGCCACCCGTTGCGCATGGCCGATCACAACCATAAGCAGATTGTTAAAATCGTGCGCGATGCCGGCCGCCAGTCGCCCGAGGGCCTCCATCTTCTGCGACTGCCGCAGGCTCTGCTCGTCCTGCTTGCGTTTCGTCACATCCACGATCGTTTCAATGACGTGTACCCGTCCGTCCGTCGTCGGGGCCTTGGCCCAATGGATCAGGAGACGGCGGCCATCGGGCATGTCCACCTCCTCAGACACCACGCCTCCCCGCGCCAACGCCTCAGGCATGCGGCAAAACTCACAGGGAGCCGCCTTCCCTGCGACTTTCGCGTGGCACCTGGAGCCGGCCATGTCGCCGAATATTTCCAGCGAGGTTCGATTTTGGAATGGCACGGAATGGTCGGCAGGGTCGATCACATTCACGGTCACCGGCTGTGAATCGAGCAACACCTGCGGATCATACGACGGAGTATTGGAGAGCGGCGTGGAAACGGCCATGACGTCCTCACGAGAATCGGCAGCGGGGGGTGCACAGGGTACGAACTTCTTTCTTTGGTTGTACTACATCACCATTCACAGTCAAGGAGATGATCGATTACAGGGAGCCGCAACGTGACGGTCCTTCTCACCTCCCTCCCTTCCGACGGCCTCGCGACGCTAGGAGCCTGTCCGACATTGCCTTCGTAGCGAGGCGAAGGAGGCGCGACCAGATGCGAGGCCGCAGGCCCGGGAAAACCGGACGCGTATTCGCTGGAATACGTTGAGGATTTTTTCGGGCCGAGAACGACGCAGATGATCGTGGATCGTTTGCCGCAGTAGAACGGTCAATGTCGGACAGGCTCCTAGTTCCCATTGTGAACCTGCCGGTAAAACAACTGCTTCGCGAACTCCGCCACCACCACATAGGCCAACAGAATTCCAATCATCGCCGCCCAGAAGATCGGTGGCAGCGGTTCGAATCCCAGAAACGCTCCCACCGGTGTCACCGGCAGCAACATGGTCCCCAGTCCCGTCAGGAGCGTCGTGATCAACAACGCGGAAGAGGGTCGGCTGGTATAACAGGGCCGACGGGTGCGAATGACCAGCACGATCAACGAGGCCGACAGCACGGACTCGACAAACCAGCCGGTGCGAAACTGGCCGGTCGTGGAGTGCAACAGCAGCAGGAGGACTCCGAACGTGAGGTAGTCGAACAGGGAACTCACCAGACCGAAGGTGAGCATGAATCGTCGGATGAACGGAATATCCCATCGGCGAGGCCGCTCGATCAGTTCGTGATCGACCCGGTCGGTGGCAATGGTCATTTCCGGAAGATCGGTCAGGACATTCGTCAGCAGGATCTGCTTCGGCAGCAACGGGAGAAACGGCAGGAACAGGGAGGCGCCGGCCATGCTGAACATGTTGCCGAAATTCGCACTGGTGGCCATAAACACATATTTCAGCGTATTGGCGAAGGTCATGCGGCCCTCGCGAACGCCTTGCACCAGCACGCCCAAATCATGCTCCAACAGGACGAGATCGGCCGCTTCTTTGGCGACATCGACGGCGCTATCGACGGAAATGCCGACATCCGCCGCGTGGAGGGCCGGGGCATCGTTGATACCGTCGCCGAGGTACCCGACGACATTCCCCGATGCGCGCAGCGCACGGATGATGCGTTCCTTTTGATTGGGTTCGATTTCCGCGAAGACATCGATGCTGTTCGCGCGCGTGCGTAGCGCGTCGTCGCTCATGCCACGCAAATCAGTCCCCGTAAGCAGGCGCGGATTCTCCAGCCCAACCGCCCGCCCGACATACGCCGCCACCAGCGCCTGATCCCCTGTCACCATTTTCAACGAGACCCCGAGGCCTTTGAGCGTCGCAATGGTCTCGGCTATGCCGGGCTTCGGAGGATCGGCAAAGGCCACCAGGCCCAGAAAGGTCATCGCCGTTTCATGTTCCTTGGAAACACGATCAGCAGCGCCCATGTCACGGCAGGCCAGCCCCAGTGTGCGAAATCCTTGCGCGCTCAGTTCGCGAACCTGCTGTCGAATGGAATCCCGAACCCCATCGATCGGTACCACGGTACCGTCCGACTGTTCAGCATCGAGACAGGCCGTCAGCATGCTGTCCACGGCCCCCTTCGTGATCAACAGGTGCGTCTGCGGGGTCGCCACCAGGATCGAGAGCCGTTTGCGGACGAAGTCGTACGGTTCTTCCTCCAGCTTGCGATAACCGGTGAGATCGACCGACCGGTGTCGGCGCAACGCGTCGTCCAGCGGATTCGGGAATCCCGTTTCGAACATCGCGTTCAGCTGGGCGAGGAATAACACCTTCTCGCTCGGCCTGCCCTGAAGATCCAGTGCCGCGTGCAGCCGCATGGACCCCATGGTCAGGGTGCCGGTTTTGTCGGAGCACAACACGTTCATACTGCCGAAGTTTTCAATCGAGGTCAGGCGTTTGACGACCACCTTCTGCTGCGCCATTCGCTTGGCGCCGTGGGAGAGGTTGACGCTGATGATGGCCGGCAACAGTTGCGGCGTCAGGCCGACGGCCAACGCCATGGAAAACAGAAAGGACTCCAGGACCGGGCGCTCCAAATACACGTTCACCGCGAATATCGACAACACCAGCAGCAGCGTGACTTCCAGCAACAGATACCCGAATCGGCGCACGCCCCGCTCAAATTCCGTTTCCGGCGACCGCACCTGCATCCGATGGGCGATGCGGCCGAATTCCGTGTCCTTGCCCACCGCCACGATCACAGCCCGCGCCTGCCCGCTGACCACATGGGTTCCCAGAAACAGGCTGTTCGTCCGCTTCTGCAAGGGGACCGCGGCCGTGAGTGTTCCTGTCGATTTCTCTGCCGGATAGGTCTCCCCCGTCAAGGTCGCTTCATCGACGAACAGATCCTTGGCATCGAGCAGCCGCGCGTCTCCGGGCAGACTCGATCCAGCCGAAAGCTCCACGATATCGCCCGGCACGATATCGTCGGCAGGCACCTCGCGCAACCGGCCGTCCCGCCATGTTTGAGCCGTGATCTGCACGAGCGCCAACAGGCCGGCCACGGCGCGAGCCGCGCTATATTCCTGCCAGAAACTCAACAGGGCGCTGACCAGAATGATGGCCAGGATGATGAGCGCATCGCTATGTTCTGCGAGAAAAAACGACACCCCGGAAGCGAAGAGCAGGATGAGGATGATGGGACTTCGGAATTGGGCCAGCAGGAGGCGGAACGGCTGACTCTCCCGCTGGGGTTTGAGCCGGGCGGACGCGGAGACGACCTGCCGTTGTTCGGCCTCGCCGGTGCTCAACCCCTCCGGTACGGCACGCAAGTCGCGCAGCACCTCATCCGGAGAACAGGCCCAAAAGGGTCGTCCATTCTCCATGGTCTCGTGAACTCCTCTCACACCCACTCCGGAGCATGTTCCTTCGCGGCCTCCTGTTCGGCAAAGGTCCGGTACAGGGCCGGGAGAACCAGCAAGGTCAATGCGGTCGAGGTGAACAGGCCGCCGACAACCACGGTGGCCAACGGCCGCTGCACTTCGGCGCCGATGCCCTGGGCCAGGACCAGCGGCAGGAGGCCGAGCAACGTCGTCATCATCGTCATCACGACCGGGCGAAGTCGTAAGACACAGCCCGTCATGATCGCCGCCTCCGTCTGCTGCCCCTCATTCCGCAACTGATTGATGTAGGAGACCAGCACGATGCCGTTTCCCACCGCCAACCCGAACAGTTCGATAAACCCGATTGAGGCGGGCACACTCAGATACTGATCGCTGAGCCACAGCGACACGACACCGCCGATCAAGGCGAACGGCAGATTCAGAATGATCAAGGCGGCATAACGCAGCGAGTGAAACGCCCAGAAGAGCAGAAAGAAGACCAACCCGAGCGTGATCGGCACCACCAGCAGCAACCGCGCATTGGCGCGTTCCATATTCTCGAACGCCCCGCCCCACGCCACCGTATACCCTTGCGGCAACCGGATCCGTTCAGCCAACAGCTTCCGGCCTTCATCCACGACACTGCCGATGTCGCGCCCCACCACATTGAAACCGATGTAGATCCGCCGCTTCGCCTGCTCACGGCTGATGCGGGCGGGGCCTTCACGCATCTCGATGGTCGCGAGCTCGCTCAAGGGAATCGGCGCGCCGGATGCGGATCGTACCCGGATCTCGCCGATGGCCCCGATACTGTTGCGATAGGGCTCCGGGAAACGCAGGATCAGCTGAAATCGACGCTCCCCTTCATACACCTGCGTGGCCGGCTTGCCGCCCACCGCCGTCGTAATGATGTCGTGCACATCCGACACGTTGATCCCGTAACGGGCGATTTTCTGACGATCGATGTCGATCGTCAGATAGGGCTGCCCGGCAACCTGTTCGACCTTGACGTCTTTCACGCCTTCGACGGTGCGCACCAGATCCGCAATCGCTTCAGCATGCTGAGACAACAGAGCGAGATCGTCCCCGAACAACTTGATGGCGCATTCAGTCCGGATGCCGGAGATCAACTCATCGACCCGCTCCTGGATCGGCTGACTCATCAGGACGGAGATACCGGGAATCTCCGCAAGCCGCCGCCGGATCGCATCGACAAGGCCCGATTGTGTCTGCGCAGTGGTCCACGTGTTTCGCGGACGCAACGTCACGATCGGATCGCTCTCATTCGGCTCCTCCGGACCGACGGCGATATCGGGGCGTCCGATCTTGCTCACCGACATCTGCACTTCCGGCAATTCCAGCATGACTTTCTGGGTCTGTTTCTCAATCGCGATCGACTCCTGCAACGACACGCTGGGCAGACGCACGATTTGCGGCGTCAACCCGCCTTCCTCCAGAATCGGAATGAATTCCCGCCCCACAAACGGCAGCAGGGTCAGACTCGCAAGCACGGCCGCCGTCGATCCCAGCAACACCGGCACCCGATGGTCGAGCGTCCAACGGAGCACCGGCTGGTAGCGGGCCTTCATCCACCGGGTGAGCCGGGTCTCCTCCGGATGGTCGCCGCGCAGGATCAGGGACGCCAGAACCGGCGAGAGGGTCAAGGTGACGACCACCGACATCAGCAGCGAAATCACCAGCGTATAGGCCAACGGGGCGAACATTTTTCCCTCCATGCCGTGCAGAGTCATGAGGGGAAGAAAGACGACGCTGATGATCAGGATCCCGAACACGATCGGCCGCCCCACCTCGCTGGTGGCCCTGAAAATCACCTCAAGCCGGGACCGCTGATGCAGATGATTGTCGGAGAGATGGCGATAGACATTCTCCACCACGACCAACGATCCGTCGGCAATTTCACCGATACCGATCGCCAAGCCACCCAGGGTCATGAGGTTGGCGGAGAGCCCCACGCGCTGCATCACCAGGAACGTCATCAGTGGCGTGACCAACAGAGACACCGTGACGACGATCGCGCTCCGCACATGGCCCAGAAACAGGAAAAACACGACGGTCACCAGGACGATGCCCTCGATCAAGGCATCGCGCACGGTATTGATGGCCGCTGTCACGAGCTCGATCCGGTCATAAAATGGGATGATCTTGAGGCCTTCCGACAACAACCCGTCCTGCTGAATCGTGTCGACCCGGCGTTTCACGGCCTGGACGACTTCACGTGCATTGCCTCCGCGCAGCATCAGCACCGTGCCCGCCACCACCTCCCGCTCGCCGTTCAACACGGCCGCGCCATGGCGCACCGCATGACCGATACGCACCTCTGCCACATCACGGACGAACACCGGTGTGCCACCCGCTTCCTTCACGACGATACGCTCGATGTCCGGCAGGGTTTTGATAAGTCCCAACCCCCGCACAATGGCGCGTTCCGCATATCGTTCCAGCACATTGCCCCCGGAATTGGCATTGTTCTTCTGCACAGCTTCGTAGATGTTATGCAGCGTCAGGCTGTATTTGCGTAGCTTGTCGGGATCCACCAGCACTTGGAACTGCTTCACGAATCCGCCCAGGCCGTTCACATCGATCACACCCGGCACACTCTTCAGCAAGGGACGGAGCACCCAGTCCTGTACCGTCCGCTGATTCGTCAGCTCGGCCTCTACGAGCGCCGTATCGGTCGCATGGGCTTGCGGGCCTTCGAGATAGTATTGGTAGATCTCTCCCAGTCCAGTCGTGACCGGCGCCAGGACCGGATCGATACCCGCCGGCAACCGCTCCTTGACCGCCATGATTCGCTCCAATACCAACTGGCGGGCAAAGTACACATCCACATCGTCTTCAAACACCACCGTCAGCTGGGAGAGCGCGAACTTGGACAACGAGCGAATTTCTGTCAGGCCCGGCAGCCCGTTCATTTGCAGTTCGATCGGGTAGGTAATGAAGCGTTCCACTTCAACGGGAGAGAGGCCCGGCGCTTCCGTCAACACCTGCACCTGCACATTGGTCACGTCGGGGTAGGCATCGATGGGAATGGATTGAAAGGCGAACAGACCGGCCACGCAGAACATGCAGGCCAGTCCGATGACGAGGATCGATTGGCGGAGCGAGAACTCCAACAGTGAGGCAATCATGGCGTGGGCTCGATTTTGTGGATATCGAACTCCGACTTGATTGCGAAGGCCCCTTTGACCACCACGTCTTCACCCTCGTGCAGCCCCTCCAGGACGATGGTCTTGCCGTCCAGCTCGTCTCCCAGGAGAACCCGGCGCGATTCGAATCGATTGTCCGGTCTCCTTACGAACAGCAATTTGCCTGTGCCGTCCTGCTGCACGGCCGTGAGCGGCACCGCCAGCGCCTCGGGTTGAGGCGACGCGAAGACACGGACCATAGCGAACATCTCCGGCTTCAAGGTCCGATCGGGATTGAGCACGGTGACACGGACGCGCATCGTCCTGGTCGATGGGTCGAGGACATCGCTGATGTAGGTCACGGTGCCGGAGAACAGCCCGTGCGGATAGGCCGGAACCATCACGTGAACCCGGTCCTTCGGACGAATAAAGCGCACGTCCTTTTCCGGGACGTTAGCCACCACCCAGACATCGGACAGGTCGGCGATGGTGAAACAGTTCCGCGAGGTCTCCACCACCTCCCCGCGCGTGATATTACGCATGATCACGCGACCTGCAAGGGGCGCTCGAATCGCCACGTCGGACCGGATCGTCTGCTCGCGTTCGAGCCGTTGGATTTCCTGGGCCGGCAGGCCAAGGAGCGCCAGCCGATGCGATGCCTCCCGCCCATCGGCGCGCGCGGTTTTCATTTCCGCTTCCCGACGTTGCAACTCGGCCAGGCTGATCGCACGATGCTCATGGAGATTTTTCGCCCGTTCAAAGGCCAGCTGCGCTTCGTGTTGCCTCGCCGCCGACTTGAGGTACGCTCCTTCGGCCATCCCGAGATCGGTACTGTCGAGCAACGCCAGCCGCTCACCCTTCTTCACATCCTTCCCCACATCGACCAGCACCTCAACGACCCTCCCTCGAATAAGGGTCGTGACCTCTGCCAGTTCATTCTCGTTGGCTTGAACGGTCGCGGGAAATTCGCGATGGAAGGTAAACGGCTCTTTCTTGACCGTCATCACCTCGATGCCGGCCCGGGTAATTTCAGGATCGGTCAGCTGCACCATCCCGTTGGCGGCTCTGCTCACCGGCTTGCCGGCCGGCGGCGCCACGGGCGCATCCCGATCGCAGGCTGCTGCCAGGATCAGTACCAGCCCGATCACCAGGCATCGTCCCGCAGGAGAACGCCAGTCACCGGATCGCCGATGCTGTCCCTCTGAATTCCACCTGAAAACCCTCGCTGCTTCTGTCATGCGTCGATCGTCTGCCTTAGGCGCCTCTGCTGGTCCTGAGAACAGCAGGGACCATGCCGTGAGAGAGTCCGGATTTTGAGAGGAATGGGATGCCGGTAGCAGCGTTTTGCTACGCTACCGGCCCTTAGAGCGGGGTGAAATGCCACAGCAGTCTTGGTTTCCCAGGGAGGAACCAGCAGAGCCCACCCGTGGCCGTACGTCGAGCCTCTGAACGACGCGAGAACGCCGCTGGCGGCCTTTGCCATCAGCCTGCTAACGGACCACGAGCACCGAGCAGGTACTGTGCTGCACGATCTTGGTGGAGACGCTGCCCAGCAGGAATCTGGCGACAGCCCCCATACCTTTGGCCCCGGTCACGATCAGATCGATTTTCTTCTTCGTCGCCACTTTCAAAATCTCATCGGCCGGTTTCCCCAGCTGGACCACTTCATCGACCACATACCCGGCCTTCAGCAGCTTGTTCGCGCATTGCTCGACCAGGCGGGCGCCGGCTTCTTTGAGTTCCGGATACTTCAGGAACGGCATGGCGTGCATCACCACCACATCGATCGGCTCCAGGCCCTCCCGTTCTTCCGGCTGCAGTTTGGTCAGCAGGAACCGCAAGGCCTTGTCAGAGGCCTTGGACCCGTCGGCTGCGAACAGAATCCGACTCAGCGGACGCGGCTCTTCCTTCACAATGAGGACCGAGCAGGGCGCATGCAACGTCACCTGGGTCGAAACACTCCCGAGCATGAACCGGTCGAGCGCATCCAACCCCCGACTCCCGATCGCCACCAGTCCGTCACGCTGCGGCGCACGATCGAGAATGGTCGAGCCGGCTGCCCCGCGCTCAGACACCAGCTTGCCTTTCAATTTGAGCGACGCCATCTGGGCCTTGGCCTCGGCCATGGCCGTCTTTCCACGGGCTTCAATCCGCTTGATTTCTTCCTGAATAAACGGCTCATTGCCGATCACCACCGGCTGAAACATGAACGGCGCGCGCAGGGCCTCGACATCCGTCACATGCAAGACGCTCACATCCGGCTTCTCCGCGAACGGCATCCGCGCCACCCATTCCGTCGCCCACTTTCCGTATTTCGATCCATCGGTCGCAATCAAGACTTTCATAGGTCGCCCCTCATCGTTCAATCCGTGACAGACTTGAGTAGCAGGCGTTGTGCCAACGCTGCCGCATCTTCGCCTCAACGGATCGGCGGGTCAATAGCTTCTTTCCGCAGGAATAAGCCAAGCTCTTCTTCACCTGTGGAAGGTCAGAGGAAGGTTGCCGTTGGGGCCAGAGGCCTATGCTTTGAGCGAAAAACCGAAGAAAGGACGGATACACAGAAAGCAGAACAACGAGCGGGCGGAATGGCAATCGACCGAACGGGATACCGCCGGTCAGTTCAAGCGACCATAGATGGCCGTGGATCGCGGCGCGGAACAACCGGTGGATGTGTGCCCCCAGGGGGAGCGCCCCTCCTGCTCACGACCGATCCGGCCCCAGGTCACTTTGCGAAGCAGCGACCACACCGAGCGTAGAAAGGACCAACCGAATACACGCGGGGTTTCAGACCTTCCACCGGCCTGACACCAGGAATGCCACAATCCGGACCGGATCCTCCGCCCTGCCACGACATCATAGGTTCGACGTTGAGTTTTCACGGATGACCTCCCATCGGTGAACCGGAGCCACTCGGCGCGCGCCTGCGTCGTGTCACAGGCAGACCATCATGATGAACGGTACCATGTGGTTGCCGATCCTCCAAAAGAGAATTACATTTGAGACGCGCCGTCTCTCCGGAATCGGATGCAGCAAACCGCGCAGATTGAGGAGGTCAGACAATCATGCCGCAACATCCCGACACTGGACGGGTAGAACTTACCGACTGGGCCACCACGGGGTCGGCCATCAGGGCGATTCGCGAAACGGTGTTTATCCACGAACAGGGAGTGCCGGTGGAGCTGGAGTGGGATGGGCTCGATTCATCTTGCGCCCATGTGCTGGCGTGGAACGACCGCGGAGAGGCCATCGGCACGGCACGCATGCAACAGAATGGCACCATCGGCAGGATGGCAGTGCTCAAGGACTGGCGCGGGCGCGGCATCGGACAGGCCCTTCTCCAAACACTGCTGGATCTGGCGGTTAGGCAAGGGCTCCCGCGCGTGATCCTGTCCGCACAGACCCATGCGCTGGGATTTTATGAACGAGCCGGGTTCCACGTGGTCGGCGAGCCCTTCATGGACGCCGGTATCCCGCATCGGAAGATGGTGAAGGAGCTCACCGTGGCGCCGTAGGCTTGCCAGAGTAGCAAACCTCTCGTTCCTCTCCTAAAGCTGGCCTCTCAACTTCCCTGCCGCAGACTCACTACCCACACGTTTCAACAATCTTACATCCCATAACAACTCTGGGAGTGACCCGTCGAGGATTACTGACAAGATATGAGGCATGATCGATAACTTGCCAGACATAACCAAGCTCGTGATTGAGGACAGATTGGGATGGTTCAAAATGAGCTACTGCAAGATGTCCTCTCAATTCCCATGATCCCTTAATCATCCAACGGAAAAAAGGAAAGGAGCCGAGTTGCTTCACTGGGTCGCAATACATGGAACGGCAAGTTTGCAAGAGCAGTTACTCGCCGAGCGACCGGATCGAACGCATGCCCATTTTTGAGAGAGTAGAAGAAGCCAAGATCGCCACACAACATGACTTCATAGGTGATGGAGTTATAGAGCGATACTTTCCCTCGAAGCGTTCTATTCTCACATTGATATGCAACGAGATGCCCTTCGAAAGCCCGCCATTGATAGCTTTCATTGGTAAGAATAGGTGCATTTAGCAGACGGACCATGGCCCGATCAGTGCGACCACCTGCAATAAACTCCCGGATAGGGTCAAACCGATCAGCAAGAACGAAAGGATGGCCCTCAATATAAGCCAGATAATTAAATGCTATCTTAGCAATCGCACGCCAGGTTCGTGTATCAATTCGACCTTCAATCACTGTAGGGATATCCGGCTGGACCAATGCGGGTGGAGCCTGCACAGTTTCACGACGTTCCAACCGGACACCGCAATCCCTAACCATCTGCATTAGTGCTTCCAACTCATCTGGATCGGTACCTACGACTCGAATTGCTCCACGAGGCAGATTCTTAAGCATGATTTGGTCGGCCTCATGGAATTCATTGACAAGGAATGTGTGTAGCGTGCCAGCGCTGGATCGAACAATCACTTGATTTAGTAACTTGGGCCGCCTAGTGTTCCAGTCAATGGCAAGGCGTGCGCCGCGCAGAATTCCGAACTGCTCCTCATCTGGAACGTATATTCTGCATCGCCGGGGAGCGAACCGCTCTCCAGCACCATGACTCTGCGGTAGGGAATTGGCACGGATCAGAGCCTCATAGGAATCTCGACTGAGAATCTGGTCAATCTCTCGACCCAACCTTGAGTTGCATTCCTGGCAAACCTCATCATTAGCCAAGACCATCGTATCAGCTCCGTATGAGCCAAATGCCTCAGGAATGACATGCTCTCGATTGAATCGAACGGCACTTCTTTTACAGTAAATGCATTCAAGGGGAGGTGGTGGAGGCACGCCCATCTACTCCTTCGCCACGATTCACTCAATTCTTAGCAGGATCTGAAGATTGAGGACCAGCCCAGCAACCGCATTCCGGCACATCGCAAGCAGCCCTTCGACTTTCACATCACGCCAATCCGCTCTACTGCCGGAGCCTAATGTCTGCAAAAAATACTGTCAACTTTCTCACTGAGATGATTACACGTAGACTCGTGGGTTCGATGCAACACATCAGCTCAAACAAGCAACCAGTCGTGCAGTATAAATATTTCTTTGCACAAGGCAGTACGGCGGAGTTTCAAGCGCCAGATGAGAGGTTCGACGGAAAATCCCTGTTCATATCTCTCCTATGAAGCACGAGGGAGAGACTTGACGCCAGGACGAACGAGGTCACGGGCGGGGCACGCGGGCGACCACGCCAGAGCTTCTCTAAATCTTATTTCCCCATGCAAGGAGGCCTGGTGATTCCTCAACTGCGCGCGTCGAACGAGGCCCTTCTGAGGGCGCACGGTCCGCGAGCAAGAGAATCACCAGGTCTCCGACTCCCTTTTTTGAGTTATAGTGACCCCATGCCTTCCCGTTCGTATCCGCAGGCTGTGCTCCGTCGCAGGAGGCGCGGACGCAGGAGCACGATTGTGGCCGTTCGCCGGCGCGCCTGGCGACACAGATATCGAGCCCTGCTCGCCGCATTGCGACGCTTGCCGTTCACCGCCAGGCTTGTGGTCGGCCTGGCTGCCCTTCTGCTCTTCGGCGCGAGCGTGAATTGGGTCTACCACACGATCCACAAGCCGACGGAAATGTTTTTTGCGCTCGACGATGCGCTCGATAAGCACCCGTATGAAACGTGGAAGGAATACGGTCCGCTCTTCCGCACACATTCCACTGCCATCATGACGCCGGACCTTCTGGCCGCACTCGCGCAGGTCGAAAGCGCGGGCAATCCGGTCGCACGTACCTACTGGCGCTGGCGACTAACCTGGAATCCACTGGAACGGTATCGTCCGGCATCGAGCGCCGTCGGCATGTTTCAGATCACCGACGCGACGTTTCAAGAAGGAAAGCGATACTGCATTCATGACCATCGTGTCGTCCAGGAGGGCCCCTGGAACGATCCTCACTCCTGCTGGTTCAATTCCTTTTACAGCCGCGTCCTGCCGAGCCATGCCATCGAGTTGACCTCCGCCCTGCTCGACCGCGCCGTGGCGAACGCAATCGGTTCGCATCGAAGGCCTCGCCCCACCTTCCAGCAGAAACAAGATCTAGCCGCCCTGATTCATCTCTGCGGGGCCGGCGCGGGCCACGCGTACGTCGCGCGTGGGTTTCGGCTGGCCCCGCAGCAACGGTGCGGCGATCACAGTGCAAAAACCTACCTCGATCGAGTGAATGAGTTGAAGCGGAAATTTTCCCGGTTGGCCGCAGGCGAGAGCCTGCTCCGGTTCGTGCGTCCTCAGTGAGTAATCCCGGCGACCTTTTAACTTTTCATTGGCAGCGCCGGGAGGGTGAGCGAGACTGATTCCTATGGACACGACCACTCCGGCGAGATCCCGATCCGCCTGCGAACTGGAGGATTCGCCACCCGGCCTGCAGCCATCACCGCCCCGCTACTCACTCGGACAACGGTGCCGGTCGCTCTATCATGCGTTGTGGTTCCGCCTCTCGGAACGGATGCGCTGGGCGAGAAAGCCTTACCACGAAGTGCCGGTCGGCCGTCTCACGGATCTGGCAACCTGGCAGCAGACTTGTATCGAATCCCTGCAGTCCCGCTATGGTGTCTGTTTCGAATCCCGCTATGGACAACATACGTCCCTGGCGAACTACGCCTATCTCGATTTGCTGGACCAGGCCTGGACGGCAGCGGACCGGCCCGTTCCCACGGGCGGTCGCGTCACGGATGTGGGCTGTGCCAACTTCTGGTATGCGCAGACACTGCACCGGTTTTTCAGGCCGGCGAAACTGACTGGTGTGGATGTCGAGGGATTCCGCCTTTATTCAACCGGCTACAGCCGTTACGATGCGGCCGCCGGATACGTCGCAGATCTTCTGCAAACCTCGTTTGGGACCGCCGACTATTGCGAGATAGACGAACAGGTGGATGTCCTCACGACCTGGTTTCCGTTTGTCACGCCGGCGCCGGTCCTCGCCTGGCGGCTCCCGTTGACCGTGTTTTCTCCGGAACGGCTCTTTGCCCGTATCGCGCGCAACCTTGCGGCGGGAGGAACCCTGTTCATGGTGAATCAAGGCACAGATGAAGCGGAGGTCGCTGCCGCATACTGCCGACAGGCGGGGCTTCGTTCACAAGGCCGGTGGGTTCATCCGCGGCCATTGCGTCCGCGGCCCCATCCTATGGTCGCCTCCTGGTGGACGACCTAGCAGAATGCGGAAAAAGTCCGCCAGCAGCGTTCTCGCGGCGCTCAGCGGCTCACCGTACGGCGCGAGTACGATTCGCCCCTTCGCTTGCTGCGGCCTTGCTGAGCGGCCCTTTTGCGCATCCTGCGCGGCGAGCCTGACCACTCACACAAATCTGCCACTTCTCATTTGCGACGTGACACCTGTCGATCGGGTTCGGATCTCCGATCCACTTTCACGATGTTTACGATCTGGTCGTCGAGATCGACTTCGATGCTGACGAGATCCCCTTTACTCAGCCACTCACGCCGCATCGCCACCGAATCGGCCACCCGGAACATCCGCACCTGACCATCCTCGGTCTTGAACGTCAGCAGGTGATTGCGATGATCCACGTGCTCGACCCAGCTCACGGGAAACTCTGCGGCGGTCTGAAATCCGAGAACCGGAGCGACCATCCCCATCCAGATCAGCATGACCGCCATCAGGCTGCGCATGTTCATCGTGACCTCCTCTCGATTGCAGGTGTGCGGCCAAACATGAACGGCGTATAGCGCACATCGTGACTCTACGCCCCATCGCACCGACAGTCTGTCGCTCCTGCTGCCATTCTGTAGCGGAGATAAGACCTCAGCCTGCGGTCGTCCGCTCTACGAAGAACTCTTATGGCGCGCAAAGGCGACGGGTTCGTTAAGAACAGGCCCGTAAGCTCGGGAAAGAGAACACATGGAGGTGCGGGGAAGGGAAATCGGAGGAAACTAACGCGCAAATATCAGCATACTATTGGCGGGGAGCACCACCGCTGCCGAATAGGCGAAGCCGTGCAGGGGCTGCAGTCCGGCGGTCACGCGCCCGCTGTTGCCGGCCACACCGGCATTGATCCAGTTTTCATAGGCATCGCTGTTGAAGATTTCCAGCCAGTCACCACCATCGGGAAACCCGAGACGATACCCGACGCGGGTAAAATCGGCCAGGTGCACCACCACGAGCAGGTCGTGCCCTTCGCCTTCCACCCAGCGATGAAATGTCAGGACCCGGTTCTGATCGTGCACATGCGCTGCTCGAAACCCTTGGCCACGAAGCGCCGGCATTCTTCGGCGCAAGTGCAACAGTTCCCGCGTGAACCGCAGATGGTCGATCATCTGCCGGTCGCCCTGTTCGAGACCGGCCCAATGGAGAAGCAGCTCGCGGTGCGTCACGAAGTCGTCCGCCCACTGCTTGTCCTCCAGAAATTCCTGTCCCATGAACAGCATGGGAATCCCGGGGGCCGTGAGGCTGAGGCCGGTCGCGACCCGCGCCCGGCTGCGCGCAAACCAGGATCGGGGATGGTCCGGATCGCCAAGCCGGGCGATGCGCTGCTCCCGCCCCCGGTAGACGATGTCGTGGTTCTCGGGCCCCTGCACAAAGCGCCAGAACTCGTTGAACCCTTCCGGCCACAAGCTTCTCGCCAACCCCATCATATTGAGCGGGCGCCCGTCTGGCGCGCTCGCATTGCCGATGACATCGCGGATCACAATCCGAAGACCATCGGTCAACGTGGTGTCGAACCCGGCCCCCACAGGCAAGGGGGCGACGATGAAGGGATTCACATCCCAATATTCCGCATGGTGCAACGTCTCCAGCCGCTGCGCATGCACCGTCGAGGTCAGGTCCTGACAAAAACGCCAGCCCTCCGGCGCCCCGTCGTGATCGATCACGCTCACCTGGTCGTACCGGAATCCATCGACCCGGTATTCCGTGAGGAAGAATTTGGCGTTCTGAATCAGGAAGTCGCGCACCTCCGGCTTGGCAAAGTCGAACACAAGGCCGCCGGCGTGGCCGACATCGGCGAAGTACAGCGAGTGGCGCTGACCGCCGGCCGGATTCTGGCGATCGAAGAAATACAGGCTCTGGTCCCCGAAGTCTCCGCCCGCATGGTTGTAGACCACATCGAGCAGCACCGCCAGGCCATAGACATGGGCGAGATCGATCAGCGCCTTGAGCTGATTCATTTCCCCCCTGAGCTGCTTCACCTGGTACGGGCGCAATCCTTTTTCTTCGAGCAGCCGGTTCACCACCGCCACATAAGGAGCCAGATCGGCATCCGGCACGGCGAAATCCATTTCTGGAGAAAAATAGTCGGTGCCGTTGTAGCCCAGGCTGAAGCTGGTCTGAAACTCCTGAATGGGCATCAGTTGCAGCGCCGTCACACCAAGGTCGGCGAGGTAGGGCAGCTTGCGAGCCACATCGAGGAAGGTGCCGCCCTTCTGCGGAAGATTCGGGGTGAAGAAGGTCCCCACATGGAGCTGATAGATCACGAATTCATGGAAACACGGCGTGACATAGCCGCACTCGTGCCAGGGAAAATCAGGATGGCGAATGATACATTGGCTGGGGAAGGGCGACTCCAATTCACGGGCATAGGGATCCCGCTTGAGCCCCTCACTTCCCTCGCCGACCACATAGAACATATAGCGCTGGCGATCTTTCACCCCCGGGAAGAACCCACGCCAATGCCCCTGCGCGTCCCGCGTCAGCACACTCGCTTCGTTACGTACCTGATGGTTGAAATCGCCGACCACATGGACGGACTTGGCATGCGGAGCCCAGCAACGGAACGTCGCGCCGTCGGCAATGAGATTAGCCCCCATCGGGGTATCGGGATGTATGTGGCTGAGTGACGCGGGCATGGGTGCCCTCACGGTAAGCACTCGCTGGAACAGCCTCATCCTATCGGAGGCCGCTCAACTCAGCAAGAGGCAGGTCACGAGCTGACGGCAGACGGTTGATAGCCGATTGCGATGAGAAATTATAGAAGACTGCATGCCTGAAGCGCGGGGAGACAGGCTACACACCTCACGACCGAAGAGGGGATCGGATCAATTCGAAAATCCGTTCGGCTGCCGCGTCCGGAGAGACGACCGTCGTATCGATAGCCAGAGCCCGCGAGATCGGTGCTTCGTAGGGTGTCTGCAACCCGGGCACGGTGGACGACCCGCCTTCCAGCCCTCGCTTGTACGTGCCCTTCTTGTCGCGTTGCATGCAGACCTCCAGCGGACACTCGATGGAGACTTCCAACAGGCTTGGAATCAGGCTGCGCGCAAATTCACGATAGTCCCGCCGGCTTGCCGTCGCGTCGAAGATCACACTCACCCCATGCGCATACAGTCGTGATCCCATGAACGCCAGGGCGCGATAGAACAGGTCGCGTTCTTCGTTGGAATAGCTGGCCTCCGGAGTCAACATACGCCTGACGGCATCGGACTCCAGGACCTCCACGGGCGATCCCCACGATTCGAGCCTGGGTAACAACCGCGCGACAATCGAGCTTTTCCCTGAGGCGGGAAGACCGGTGAGCCAGATGGCGAAGGGGGCGTGAGTCATCGCATCACTTATTCGCAATAGCGATTCACATCCGCCGGGTCGAAGCGCGGCGTCGCCAGAACATTCTCGATGAACCGGAAGATTTTCCGCCGCACGGTCACGGTGAGTTTCGGATACCAGAGCGGACTCGCCAGCACCAACCCGCGAAACGCGAAAAACGGCGCCGTCGCCTCCAACACCTCGTGATCGCGGCTCCTGGTCAGGTAGGTCTCCCAGAATGAATGGAACGCCACTTCCAACGCGCCCTTCAACGTTCCACGGCGGCACAGCGAGAAAAACAGATAGTTGATCGACATCGACGTCACGTCGTCCGCCGGCTCACCCCACTCCCCGCGTGACCGGTCCAGTACGGAAAAATCCGTCCCGTGGCGAAACAGCACATTCCAGGGATGGAAATCCCCATGCACCTGCGACAGGCGCGCATGCCGGCTGCGCAGTCGCCATCGCCACACATTGCAGGCCACCTCGATTCGCGGCAGAAGGTCTTCCGTGATGAAGGCAAACCGATCGGGGTAACTATCGGTGAGGCCCATGATACATTCGCCATGGCCGAGCAATTCCCGCAACCGCCGCCGATAGAGTTGCGGATCGGTCTGTTTCACCCGGTGAATGTCGGCCAGATATCCGGCCAACGCTCCGGTCCGCTTCCGGTCGAGCGCAGTCGGCTTGGTCGCCCCTGCCATGCGTTCGAGATCTTTGTGATAGGTCGCTCCCTCCGACCATTCGGTGAGTAAAAAGAATTCCTTGGCCGCCGCCACGGACATCAACTCTCCACGCGCGGTGAAGGCCCCCACATCCAGCGCATCGATATGTCCCGGCAGGCGGCCGTAGCAGTCGTAGTCCCACAACATCGCCTGAGCCCGGTCGGCCGGATGTTCATGGCCGAATGGACCGGGACTCATCGTGCCCAACACCACCCGGCGGGTCTTGCCCCCCTGGCGGAAGGTCAACCGGACAGGCGCGCCATAGCCGTATTGCTTATACCGCGCGCCGCTCGTCTCCTTGCCGATCGGTCCATAGGCGAGCAATTCCGCGCTCGGCCCGAACCGAACCTTGAGGTAGGTCTCCAGGGCAGATTTCTTCAACACCGGCATACCGCTGTCCGACGCAAGACATGTTCCCGAAAATATGCCCGCTTCAGCCAGCAATGGAACCAACAACTGGCGCATTGAGCTTCAGCCCCTCCGGAGACAGTGAGGAATTATGCGCCAGTGCCCCGAAAGGCCACCATCATCCCGCTTGCTGAAGTCGCGCAAATGCCCCACTTTCAGCCGGTTCAGCTCCATCCCTGCCCCTCGTTCCCACCTGCGGCAAGGCATGTGCTTTGCTGAGGACAGGGGTTGAACCCAGTTTCCATCTGAGCCGAGAGGAGGACGCATGAACATGGAAGTTGAGAGCCGCAACATCGCTATGACCCCGCGCTGGAAAACCGAGATCGAAGAGCGGATGGCCACCTTGCAGCGTGGCCACGACGACATCATTCATGGACGCGTCACCTTGACGAAGAATCGCCATCATAAAAAACTGGACAACGTGGCAGAAGCGCTTGTGCTGGTCACGGTGCCGACCCGTCACACCATCACCTCCCGCAAGGAGGACAAAACATTCGAGGAAGCGATCCGGGCCGCCTTCGATGCCGTGGCGATCGAACTGCGGAAATATCGCGAGAAACGGGCCGACAAAATCGTGCGTATCGAACCGCTCCCTCAACTCCGCGGCGTGGTGAGCAAAGTATTTCCTCACCTCGGCTATGGCTTCATCCTCAAGGACGGCGGCGGCGAAGTGTATTTCCATAAGAATGCCGTGAAGGGCATCCCGTTCAACGACATGGAGGACGGACAGGAGGTCATCTTCGAGAGCGAACCGGGCGAGAAGGGCCTACACGCCACCATCGTTCAACCACCCCACGCGTTGGAACTGTAGGAGCCCGGGTGATGTCGGATAAATACAAACTTCCCGCCAGCCTGCTGGCTCCGCAGGTGGACCCCGGTCGCCTGGGATTCGATGATACGAGCGAAGTCGAACCGCTCGATGACACGATCGGGCAAGAGCGGGCGGTCGAGGCCTTGGACTTCGGCCTCCAAATGAAGAGCCCCGGCTTCAACATTTTCGTCTCCGGGCCAGTCGGGACGGGCAAGGGCACACTCGTCAGACAAATGGTGAAGCGGCTGGCCCACATGGCACCGGCTCCATCCGACTGGTGTTACGTCCACAACTTTCAGGACGCGTCGCGCCCGACCTGCCTTTCGTTTCCGGCGGGGCAAGGCGCGTCGTTTAAACGCGAGATGAGCACCTTCATCGATGGCCTGCGCCGGGACATTCCCGCGGCCTTCGAAGGCAAGAAGTACCTCGATGCCAAGGCGAAGATCATCGAGGAGACGGAAGGAAAAAAGAAGGCCCTGTTTCACGACCTCACCGCGCTCTGTCACCAACGCGGATTCGGGTTCGAAGAAACGCCGGTCGGCTTCGGGCTGGTGCCGCTGAAAGACGACCGCCCGATGACGGAAAAGGAAATGGAAGCACTATCTGAACAGGTTCAGCAGGAACTCACCGACCGACGACAATCACTTGAGAGCGACCTGCGTGAGTTTCATGTCCGGATGCACACCCTCGAACGGGAAGCCGAGCAGGCCCTGCATCATCTCGACCACCAGATCGTCGCCAACGTCATGAAGGGGGCCTACGACGTACTTCAGCAAGCCTATCAAGACCTACGACCCGTGACGACGTACCTGCAGCGGGTCCATCACGACATCATTCACAAATACAAAGACTTCCTACCTCACAGCGGTCCGGTGCTGCCGATCCCCGGACTGGAGCAAACCCGTCGCTCGGACATGACCCGGTTCGCCGTCAACCTCATCGTGGCCCGGGAAGCCACCGCCGGAGCACCGGTTGTGGATGAGCCCCACCCGACCTACAGCAACCTCATCGGAAAAATCGAGCGCCGGGCGCACCTCGGAGTGATGTATACCGATTTCACCGAAATCCGGGCGGGGTCCATGTTGCAGGCCAACGGCGGCTACCTGATTCTGCAGGCGCTGGATCTCCTCCGCCAGCCGTTTTCCTGGGAAGCCTTGAAGCGCGTCATCAAGACCGGCGCCGTCACCATCGAGGATCCGGCCGAGTTCTACGGCTTCGCCACTGCGGGCCTGCGTCCCGAACCGATTCCCGTCTCGGTCAAAGTCATCCTGGTCGGCACAGCGGGCATCTACCATCTGCTGCAGGCCTACGAAGAGGACTTCTCCAAACTCTTCAAGGTGAAGGCCGATTTCGATGTGGAGGTCCCGCACGATGAACGGCAGGAGCGCCAATATGCGCGCTTCGTCGCCAAATTATGCAAGGAGGAAGGACTGCCGCATTTCGGCGCCGACGCCGTGGCGGAAGTCATCCGCCAGGGGTTTCGCTATGCCGACCGGCACGACCGGCTGTCCTTGCGATTCAGCCTGGTCAGCGACCTCATTCGCGAAGCCGGGTATTGGGCCAGGAAAGACGGGCACTCCTTCGTGACGCGCGCGGATGTCGAATCGGCCCTGGCGCACCAGCGACACCGTGCCGACCTGCCTGAGCAATGGATCCAGGATGAAATCCGCGAAGGGACCTTGATGGTGGATCTGCAGGGCGCGGTCGTCGGTCAGGTCAACGGGCTGTCCGTCTATGAGCTGGGCGACTATGCCTTCGGTCGTCCCACCAGGATCACCGCCCGCACCTATGTCGGCACCAAAGGCGTGATCGATATTCAACGCGAGGTCGAGCTCGCTGGAAACATCCACAGCAAGGGGGTCATGACGCTGGCCGGATTCCTGGCGGGCAAATTCGCGGGGATGCAGCCGTTCGCGCTCAGCGCCACCCTCACCTTCGAACAGACCTACTCCGAAATCGAGGGAGACAGTGCCGCCGTGGCCGAACTCACGGCCGTCCTCTCAAGCCTCGCCGACCTTCCCATCCGGCAATCGCTGGCCGTCACCGGCTCGGTGAACCAACTCGGTGAAATCCAGCCCATCGGCGGCGTCAACGAGAAAATCGAAGGGTTCTTTGAGTCGTGCAAGCGGCGTGGCCTGACAGGCACGCAAGGGGTGATCATCCCCGCTCGAAACACGAAACACCTGGCGCTGAACCGGGAAGTCGTCGTGGCCGTGGAAGAGGGAACGTTTGCCGTCTATGGCGTGGACCACGTCGAACAGGCGCTTGAGCTGCTCATCGGCGTCCCCGCCGGGGAACGCGGACCGGAAGGAACCTTCCCGCCCGAGAGCATTTACGGTCGAACCGCCGCGCGCCTGGAGGAGATGGCGCAGATCGTCGCAAATTGGGGAGAAGGCGAAGAAGAGCCGGAAAAGGTCACAGGGTAAACAACACGAGGTCCCTATGCCCATGTATGACTACACCTGTCTGGACTGCGGAAAAGAATCGCTGATCATCGTGACACTGAAGCAACATGAGAAAGGTGAGGTACAATGTCCCGCCTGCGGCAGCACCAAACTGCAGCAACACTTTTCGTCGTTCATCGCGCACACGACCAAGAAAAGCTGAAGGAGACACAGAGACGCATGCAGATCGTCATGACCACCGGCACCAGGTATTCCTTCGTCGTCTCGCTTGCCGTGACCCTCTCGGCCGTCTGTGGCTCGGCGACGGCACAGGACTTTCCGCCGGACGTCACCAGAGGGAAGGCGGTCTACGAGCGTCATTGCCTCGCCTGTCACGGCCGTGGCGGATGGGGCGACGGCCCCGATGCCGCCGCATTGACGGTCCCGCCGGCCAATTTCCACCGATTCAAGTCCTTCCTCAAGTCCGACGAGGAGTTGCTCAGAGCGATCGAGCACGGCATCGTCTTCAGCCCGATGCATTCCTGGCAGGGGCAACTGACCGAAACGGAAATGCAGGACGTGCTGGCCTACATCCGCCTGCTCGTGCAACAGAGCCGATAGGATGCCGGGCGGACGAGCTCCGCGAAGGAACTCCGTATGAAACCTCTTCAACCAGGCGATGCGCTCCTCATTGTGGACGTTCAGAACGATTTTGTCGCGGATGGCGCGCTGGCGGTGCCCGGCGGCCAAGAAGTGATTCCTCCGTTGCAGCGGTATCTGGCCCTGTTTGCCGAACAGGGCCTGCCGGTATTTGCCACGCGGGACTGGCACCCGCCCGACCACTGCTCCTTCCACGCACAGGGGGGCCCTTGGCCGCCACACTGCGTCGCACACAGGCCAGGGGCACAATTTCCTGACGACCTCCGGCTTCCCCCATCGGCCATTGTGATCTCGAAAGGCACCGATCCCACACACGAGGCCTACTCCGGCTTCCAGGGCACTCCGTTGCACGATCGTCTCCGGGCAGCCCGCATCGGCCGGTTGTTCATCGGAGGACTGGCCACGGACTATTGTGTGCTCGAAACCGTGCGGGACGCCCGGACACTCGGGTATGAGGTCTGCCTGTTGGTCGACGCCATCCGGCCGGTCAATGTGCTTCCCGACGACGGCCGGCACGCCGAAGAAGCGATGGTGCTGGCCGGCGCCATTCCCCTTTGCTTGGAGCGATTGGCCGCATGAACATCACCTCGGACGCGCTGCTCACGGACCTCTACGAACTCACGATGGCGCAAGCCTACCTCGCCCAGAGAATGACGGACATCGCCGTCTTTGAATTCTTTGTCCGGAAACTGCCGCCGCAACGCAACTTCTTCATGGCCGCGGGACTGGAGCAGGTCTTGAGCTATCTGGAGGAGTTTCATTTCTCAGATCCCGACATCGCCTGGCTCGACCAGACCGGTGGATTCAGCCCGGCGTCGCTCGACGCGCTCCGCGCGATGCGCTTTACCGGCGAGGTTCACGCGATGCCGGAGGGGAGCCTCTTTTTTCCACACGAGCCGATCCTCCGCATTACCGCCCCCCTACCGCAGGCGCAACTCGTGGAAACCAGGGTCATGAATCTCCTGAACTTCCAAACGATGGTGGCCTCCAAAGCCTGCCGGTCGGTCTTGGTTGCCGGCGACAAACCCCTGATCGATTTCGGCCTCCGCCGTGCGCATGGGGCAGAGGCGGGCCTCCTCGCCGCCCGCGCCGCATACCTCGCCGGACTCGCGGGCACGTCGAACGTATCAGCCGGCGCCCGCTTCGGCATCCCGATCTACGGGACGATGGCCCATTCGTTTGTCCAGGCCCATCTCGATGAGACAGAGGCGTTCACCCACATCGCAGAGGCGCAACCGCGCAACGTCGTGTTCCTCATCGACACCTATGACACGGAAGCGGCGGCGGAGAAGGTGGTCTCCCTGGCGGGTCGCTTGAAAGCACGGGGCATCTCGATCCACGGTGTCCGGCTCGATAGCGGTGACCTCGCCGAACACGCGCGCAAGGTTCGGCACATCCTCGATCGCGGAGGCCTCACGGCCACCCAAATCCTCGCCAGCGGAAATCTTGACGAGGAACGCATCCAGGCGCTGGTGACAGGACAGGCACCGATCGACAGTTTTGCGATCGGCACGGCCATGACCACGTCGGCCGATGCCCCCTACCTGGACTGTGCGTACAAACTCCAGGAATATGCCGGCAGACCCTGCCGTAAACGTTCCGAAGGCAAGGCCACCTGGCCCGGTCGAAAACAGGTCTACCGCCGGATCGGAACCGACGGACGCCTGAACGGTGATATCATCACGGTCGAGGGCGACTGCCCGGAAGGCGCGCCGCTACTGGGTCAGGTGATGCAGGGAGGCCGGCGCCTCACCGCCTCTCCATCCCTCGAAGAGCTCCGCCAGCATGCGAGGAGATCGTTGGAGCAACTCCCGGATGCGTTACGAGGGCTAGGCGACTGTTTGCCGTTTGACGTGAGGATCAGCCAATCGCTTCAAGACTTGGCGAAATCAGTGGATCAATGCACATGATTCGAGTATCTGATTTGGTGAGGAACGCCCGTTTGGGACTGGCGTCACCGTCACACTCCTCCCTCCTAGGAGTGAGCATGCGTGGAATTCCCATGAGAAGAGATGACCCGTTGCCAGCCCCTCACCGAAGAAGAGCCATCAGAATGTCGGTTCATTTCAACATAAGCACGTCCATACCGTGCCTCACTCCTACCATGTTCGTCAATTACATCACGAGATCTTTGGCTTGAGTTCACCATCCCTCAGAAGACGTAACGCCTCAAGACGACACTCGAAGTCGCGTTCGCTGAGGTATCCCGTTCGATATAAACCGCGAAGAAAATCGTCCACCAACGAGTTACCTTTTTTATTGTTGCAACCGAGGCACGCGGCCACAACATTGCGATAGCTATTATTGCCGGCAGGGCGAGACGTGACATGCTCTATCACGTGATTCGATGGATCGAGTGCTCGGAAGCAATAGAAACACTTCCTGCGTTCCCTTTCGAGGATTAGCACACGATTCTCCGAGATATCAAAGAAATCCATTTCCTCCAAGCTCAACACAGCGGCGACTTCTTCGGACGGAATCAATCCTTCGATCTCAGAGGGAAGGCAAAGTTGGATTTTTGTACCTTCTCTCTCGGTGCCGATGATTCGAAGACAACCTTTTGACTCGAGGGATCTGAGCTTCTCATAACACGTGCCTTCCGACATGGGCTTTCCCTTTTCCCCTATTCCGAGAGCCATCTTTTTACGTGCAGATTTGAATCCGATGGTGATCTCAGCTTTTCCCTGCAAGCGACCGTGTCTGAGTATATACAGGTAGATCGATTGCTCGTATGTGTCTAATCTCGGCGCGAGATAGTCCTGGAATTCTTCAACGATTATTTTCGCATCCATAGCAACCCAGATATAATTTCTGACTTTGCTCTTTTCAAGAGCGTAAACGGCCCGCATGTATGTCCGAAAAGACCACCGAACGTCAAGCCTTTTTTCTTGCATAAGCCGGCCTAACACACTATTGAGCAAGAGAACCGTGCAAGTCCGCGCTCAAGGGCCAGCGGCGCGGGCTTCGGCCAACGTGAGTTCAGACGCCAATACCAGCAACCCAATTTGAGATGCCACAAGCTCCCACCCATGTCCTTCGACTCGTCGCCTCAATTCGTCGTTCCATTGATTCACCTCGTTTTCCTGGTGATCGCGCTTGGTGATGTCCGCACCCCGAGGTATCAGATGAGTGATCCGATCTTTCGAGTCGCACATTGAGGCCATCGTGAAGTCGATTGCTGCAGGTTCGTGGCAGCGATCCGATTGTCGTCATATCGCGACACCTCGCCTTGCGCGGCTCCAATCTCACCGGAGCGACCGTACTTGCGCAGACACAACTGGACCGCGCCTGCTTGGATGAGACCACCGCCCTCCCGTCCGACCTCCAGAGGCCGCGTCCCTGCCCGGAACATCATCCACGGCAGCGGCAGTAGCCGAACCGACGGAACAGCAGTCGCTCACCCGGCGACAAGAGAGAAGGCATCGCCGATTCGGCATGTTCAGGTCAATGCTTGCCGAACCGTGCGGCGACAGTTGGACAACTGAACCATAATCCGCCATAGTCGCTGCCGAAATCACGATACCTGAAACGCCTATTCTTTATCGTGAGGAAGCAGCGATGTCGGTCCCCCTGTCGATCAGTCTCTTCGTCATCGCTGGATTGTGTGAAATCGGCGGCAGCTATCTCGTCTGGCTGTGGCTCCGTGAGGGAAAGCCGTTCGGATATGCGGCGGCGGGAGCGATGTTGTTGATCCTCTACGGAGTTATTCCAACGCTGCAAACGGCCCATTTCGGGCGGGTGTACGCAGCCTACGGCGGCATGTTCATCGTGCTCTCGTTGTTATGGGGATGGGGCACGGACGGCACCAGGCCAGATCGATTCGACATGGTCGGTGCTGTCATCTGCATGATCGGGATGGCCGTCATCATGTACGTCCCCCGTCACACAACGTAAGTAATGGTCAGCATCCTCGCACGCTTTGATGCAACGCACCTCTCCAAACACCTCACTCCGACAGATGCCGTCAGGCATTTGGGTGCTGGGTTTTGTCAGCCTCTTGATGGACATTTCGTCGGAAATGATTCACAGCCTGCTGCCGCTGTTCATGGTCACGACACTCGGCGCCGGCACGATCGCGGTCGGCATCGTGGAAGGACTGGCCGAGTCCCTGGCCCTCGTGGTCAAAGTCTTTTCGGGGACCTTGAGCGACTATCTCGGCAGGAGGAAGGGACTGGCCTTGAACGATCACTGGAGCGTGATTCTGGCAGGCGTGGCGCTGTGGGGCATTCACATGGGGATGACACAAGGCCTGCTGGCCACCATGGTCGCAGACGTGGCACCGACCGATCTGCGCGGGACAGCCTACGGCTGCTTCAACCTGGCCTGCGGGCTCGCGATGCTCATCGCCAGCCTCCTCGCAGGATTCTTATGGGATCGACTCGGCGCGGCCTTCACATTCTACGCGGGCGCGTGCTTCTCGGTGCTCGCAATCATCGGGACCCTGTCCTCTCCCGTGACACAACACCGGCGCACCGGTTAAGGCATGGGCGCACCCGCATACCCTCCTTTCGCGAGACTACCGAGTATGACCACGCGCGGGCCGTTCGACAGGGGAAGGAGAGTGCCTGAATCCGCTCGATCTCCGATCACCCACTCATACAATCGCTTGGCATCCTCCAGTACCGGGGTAGGCAGCACACCGTAATACCGGCGCTGCATCTGCTCATCAGCCAGGCCGATACATCCGTGAGAGGCCGGATATCCCGGCAAGTCACGACCGTGAATCCAATAACTCACTCCCTGTGCGTTCACGTAAAACCGCAACGCGTATCGCATCGGATAGGGCACGGGCGTCGATTCGATGGTATAGAGGCAGGATCGATGAGTACGGTGAGCAGCGGTAATCCGATAGTCTCCGACAGGCGTTTCGTTCTCCGGCTCCCCGAAAGCGATCGGAAAGGACAATCTCAACAACCCGTATTCATAGGCACCGATGAACTGTTCCGTCAGATCCACTACAATGAGCTGTTGATCCTGTTCTCCGGCAGAATAGCGGTGCGGCAACGGGGTAAACTCCGCCACGTCGTCGAGCCGGATCGGTATTTTGATCTCCCGTCCCGGCTGCGCATGCCGGCGATCGATCCGGTTGAATCGCGCGACATCGACCCACCGCCGACCGAACAACGTCTCCAGTGTTTCCCCTCGTTGTAGTCGCCGGCAATGCCAGGCGACCCGCTCATCGCTCGGGTGATGAACGGCACAGGGGGAACGGGTTTCGGCCGCCCGCCTTGGCATAGCCGCCTCCCCGGGCAACGTGCCGGGAGCGAACAACACAACCATGAGGACGACCCGCGGTACTACTCGCGCAGTAGCGGTCACAGCCTGTTCCGGCATCATGCTATGACCAATATGCCGAGGCCTTCATATACCCGTGCAACAAGTCCCGCCTGGCAACGATGCCGACAAGCTGCTTGCCCCGCACCACCGGCAGGCGCGTCACGTACCGGTCTTGGAACAGGTTCGCGACTTCCTCCAACGTCATGTTCTCCCGAGCCGTCAGGGGCTGCGTCGTCATGATTTCTGAAGCGAACACTTTGCGCAAATCCCGGCCTTCGATCATGGCTTGCAGGAGATCGTATTCCGTCACGAGCCCGACCAGAGAGCCGTCCTCTGCCACTACGGGCAAGCCGCCGAAATTCTGTTTGGTCATCAGCCGACCGATGGTCAGCGCGTCCGTCTGTGCCGTACAGGTAAACAACGCATCCTGCATCAGCTGGCCGACCGTCAGCGTTTTCGGGTCACAGGCCTGAGTGATCAAGTCGATACGGCGCATACGTCGCCCCCTCTCCACACACGCAATAGGTCAATTCCTACCTGCCTTTCGCCCGTCGCTTCACTCCGGGACGGAGCGCGGCACGCACCACATCGCGACGCGTCACCACTCCCACGAGCCGATTGCCCGCATTCACGACCGGCACTGACATGAGATCGCTCTCCGTCAGAACATGTATCAGGGTAGACAGCGTGGTTTCCGGCGGCACCGAGTAGGGATTTTCGGTCATGAGATCTTTCGCCGTCTGATCACTCCAGGCCTGCCCCTCATCGAGCGCCGACAACAGATCATGTTCGCTCACAACCCCCGTGAGCTGTTTCGCCTGATCCACGACGGACACATTGCTTCCCTCTTTCAGAAGCAACTTCGCCACGCGGTCGCCCTTCATGTCGAGACGCACCGCCTGCACGCGCTTGTTCACAATGTCGCCGACCGTGAGGTCTTCGAATGCCACGCGTCTGCGACTCGCACTGGCCGATCGTCTCGCCGGGGCTTTCCGCTTCTTCACCATACCGCTTCCTCCTTGTCTACCCATGCTATCCGCAGCTATCCCCTCACTCTGCCTGCGCAGGCAGGACAGGACTCCGGTCCTCGACCCAGCGAACATGCTGCGTGGTGACATGTCCTCGCCGGACGTGAATCCCCTTCACCTGTTGTATCTGGCCGCCCAGCGTGGCCGCCACTTCGTAGGTACCATCCGGTACATCGATAAAGAGCCAGGGGCCCGTCACCTGCTCCCGGGGAACCGTCAACACCGTCGCACCCTTGCTCTGGCGAAGCACGACCTCCACCCCCGTCACGAACGGCTTCCCGCCTGCTGTAAACACCAGCTTCAAGGGAAACGGAGGGTACGCCGCTTCACGCTCAACCTGGCCGATGCCGGCGCTGAAATAGTGGATCTTCCCGCTGTGGTAAAGCGGGAGGGTTTCTTTCTGCGTTCCGATGTCGGTAGGGATCTCCAGTTCAATCGCGTCACCGCCCGGAGCCACACGTGTCGTCACTCCTCCAGCGACCGGCTCCACTCCGGCCAGCCACAGACTCAGTCCCACCATTCCACTCATCACCGCAATGACTCGGCGCTCAAACATTGCGCGTCCCTCCCTCGGGCCTTCTCACGCAATCGTGATGCCTGAATGCCGACCGATCAGCCAACGTGCACAGGCGCATGTCCTCCGAACATCGCCATCCGGATCTCCCCTCTCACTGAGGCCAATTACCCCAATATCGTCCCGCCCACTGCTGCAAAACGCCGCAACTGCCTACGACGACTACCCGGCAAACCTGCCAACCGCCTGGCATCGCACACAGTTACCGCTTCGTGATCAGACCGCGTTCAGGCATACCCGATGCAGACTCTATCTCGGGGCGGTACTGCAACCTGGGAGAAACACACATGAAGATGATGATCGCGGTGGATGGATCGGAGTTCGCCGAGTGGAGTGTGCAGATGCTGGAAGCGGTCGCCAGCCGCCCACCCGACTTCGTCACGTTGGTCCATGTCGTGGACAGCGCATCGTTGAAATCCGCCGCACGTAAACACGCTGCTGTCTCGAAACAGGCCATCGCCGCCATGACGAAGGCCGGCGACCAGATTCTGCGGCGCTTCGAAGGTCTGGCGAAAATCGCGTTGAAGCAGGCCACCACGAAGCCTCGCACGGCCATCGACACGATCCTCGCCCATGGCCGCGTGGCCGATACCATCACGAAGCTGGCCAAGCAGAAAAAAGCCGATCTGCTCGTCCTCGGCTCGCGCGGCCTGAGCGATGCAGAACATTACCTCCTGGGCAGTGTGTCCCGTAAAGTCAGCGCCTTGGCCGCCTGCCCGGTGTTGGTGGTAAAACGGCCGCTTACAGCCCTCTCTCACGTGCTCTTTGCGGCGGATGCCTCGAAACACTCCCAAGGCGCCTGTCGCTTTCTGTGCCAGCGCCTGCTTCCGGAGTCCGCGCACGTCACGGTGTTGTCGGTCGTCGAACCGGCCATGACGGAACTGGCGGCCAAGTACCTGTCGAAGGACCAGGTGGAGCAGATCTCGGTCCCGAAACGTCAGGCCGCCGAACAGGTCGTAGAGAACTTACGCGATCGGTTCCTGGCCGAAGGTTGCGCCGTCACGACGCAGGTGAAGGTCGATCATGTGACCGACACGATCATCCAGCAGGCCGCCTCCGGCAAGGTGGATCTGCTCGTGGCCGGCTCACGGGGCTTGACGGGGTCCGAACGGCTTCAGTTGGGCAGCGTCTCGGAAACGCTGCTGAAGTATGTCCCCTGTTCGGTGCTCATCGTACGAGGATGGCGTGCCTGAACTGACTGCGCTAGAAGTCTGCCGCCTGGCTCCCAGCCAGGTGTACCGCGCGCTCGCCACCACTCCGCAGGGCCTCTCGTCGGACGACGTCCGGCGACGAACCCTCCGGTACGGGCCGAATAGTCTGCAGGCGTTGCGCGGGATGCCGCTCATCAGCCGCTTTGCGCGTCAGTTCACGCATTTCCTGGCACTGCTCCTGTGGGTGGCGGCAGGACTGGCGTTCCTCGCCGACGCCCTCCACTCCGGTGAAGGCATGGCGACATTGGGGTGGGCCATCCTCGGCGTGATTCTCATCAATGCCATTTTCGCCTTCCTGCAAGAGTACAAGGCAGAACGCGCGGTCCAAGCCTTGCGCAGCATGCTGCCGGCCCAAGCCTGGGTCCTTCGCGACGGGCAGCAGCAACAGATCGCCCGCAGCGAACTGGTACCGGGCGATGTGCTCGTGCTGGAAGAAGGTGAGCAGATTCCCGCCGATGCGAGACTCACCGCAGCCGTCGGCATGCGCGTCGATAACTCCTCTCTCACCGGCGAATCGAAACCGCAACGACGGTCGGCCGATCCCATCACCGACGGCCATCCGCTCGACATTGCGAATCTGGCCTTCGCCGGAACCACGGTCCTCTCCGGCCATGGCCAGGGCGTGGTCTTTGCCACCGGCCTCAACACCGAATTCGGCAAAATCGCGCACCTGACGACAACCGTACAAATCGGGTTGAGCCCGCTCCAACAAGAAATTGTGAAGGTGACGCATGTCGTCGCCGGGCTCTCACTGCTGATGGGCCTGGTCTTCTTCACCATCGGCGTCGGGATGGGATTAGGCTTCTGGGCGAGCACGATCTTCGGCATCGGCATCATCGTCGCCAATGTACCCGAAGGGCTCCTGCCGACCGTCACCCTGGCCCTCGCCATGGGCAGTCAGCGCATGGCTGCGCGCAAGGCACTCATCAAACACCTGGCATCCGTCGAAACGCTGGGGTGCACCACCGTGATCTGCACCGACAAGACCGGGACACTGACGGAAAACCGGATGCGGCTCGACAGGCTGTACGTGGACGACCTCGTCGTCGAATCGCGAGAAGGCTGTTTGTTCACCAGGAATCGCCTCATCACCGCGCCCGAATCGGAACGATGGCGTCCCCTGTTCGACGCCATCGTTCATTGCAACAACGCCAAGCGCACGCGCCACCCGGACGGGCGTAGCCGCACCACCGGTGATCCCACTGAGACGGCGCTGCTGGAGTTTGCCGCGGACCACGGACTCCTCCACCGCCCGCCGCTCCGGCGCATGGGCGAAATCCCCTTCGATGCGGATCGCAAACGGATGACGACGCTGCACTGGAGCGAGGGTCGGCTGCTCGCCTTCACCAAAGGCGCGCCGGAATCGGTCTTGCCGTTGTGCACCAGGCAGCAGGGATCGGCGACACCCGCCGAGCTCACCGTCGACGGCCGCAAAAAAGTGCTCGCCCAGAGTCAGGCCTTCGCTCAGCAGGCGTACCGGGTGCTGGCCGTGGCCATGCGAGAAGTCGAACGCGGCGTGGAGCAGTTAGAGGCCGACACGGTAGAGCAGGGACTGACGTTTCTCGGACTCGTGGCCATGATGGACCCGCCACACCGTGAAGTGCCGGACGCGATCAAAAAATGCCGCCGGGCCGGGGTCCGCGTCATGATGATTACGGGAGACCATCCCCTGACGGCATTGGCCGTCGCACGCAAGGTCGGGCTGGCTCCGGAAACGATACCCACGGCACCGGGCCATTTCGTGCCGGTGATCGAAGGCGCACACATCGACACATTCAGCGACGATCAACTGCGCCGGCTGCTCACCCCGACCGCTCCCGGCGAACCGGATCCGATCTTCGCCCGCATGGCGCCCCGGCACAAAATGCGCATCGTCTCGGCGCTCAAGGAAATGCGCGAAGTGGTCGCCGTGACGGGCGACGGGGTCAATGACGCGCCGGCGTTGAAAACTGCCGACATCGGCATCGCCATGGGTATCGCCGGAACGGACGTGGCCAAAGAGACGGCCTCCATGATTCTGCTCGACGACAATTTCGCCACCATTGTCCACGCCATCGAAGAAGGACGGGCCGTCTATACCAATATTCGCAAGTTCGTCACGTATGTGTTGGCCAGCAACGTCCCGGAGATCGTGCCGTATCTGGGATTCGGACTCTCATCGATGCCGCTCGCCCTCACGATCCCGCAAATTCTGGCCGTCGATTTGGGAACAGACATGGTCCCGGCACTGGCCCTGGCCGCAGAACCGCCGGAGGGCGGGGTGATGGACGACCCTCCGCGACCCCGAACCGAACGACTCCTCAGCTGGGATGTGCTCCTGAGGGCCTACGCTTTTTTGGGATTGATCGAAGCCGGCATTGCCATGGGAGGTTTTTTTCTCTATTTGTATAGCCAGGGCTGGAGCTGGGGGGCCGCGCTCGACTGGACCTCGCCTTTGTATCAGGAAGCGACGACCGTCACCTTTGCCGGGATCGTGGCGGCCCAGGTCGCGAATGTCTTTGCCTGCCGCACAGACCGCATCTCGGCGTTCCGGCTCGGCTGGTTCAGCAATCCCTTGATCCTGGTGGGTGTCGCCGTCGAACTGACCATCCTGCTCGTCATGACCTACAGCCCGGTCGGACATCTGGTCTTGGGCACCGCCTCGCTCCCGGCCTGGATCTTCGGACCGCTGGCGCTCGGGGCCATCGGCTTGCTCCTGGCAGACGAACTTCAGAAATTCGTCCGCGGGCGAATGGGCGCGCGACTCTCGCTGCAACCCGACCGGGGGACGTGACGTATGCCTGGATCGATTGAAACCGATGAGAGACAATCGTGCACGTTCGCAATGCCAGCCAGCGAAATTCATGTTGAAGAAAAGGAGCTTTTATGACGACCGTATCGGGACAGCACGTCAGCGACTATATGCATCGCCAATTGGAGGTCGTCCCGCAGGATACCTCCGTCGTGACCGTCGCCACCAAAATGCGGACGCGCAACGTCGGCTCGGTGCTGATCGAATGCTTCGATCGTCCGCACAACGATTGCCGGATTGCGGGAATCGTCACCGAAACCGATCTCGTCGCCAAGGTGCTGGCACCGGGCCGCGTTCCCTCTCAAACCAGCATGGCGGACATCATGAGCAGTCCGCTCATCACGATCGCGCCGACTCGCCCGATGGTCGATGCCAGTCATTTGATGCAAAGTAAAAACGTGCGGCACCTCGTGGTGACCGAAGGCACGGATGTGCTCGGAATCATCTCGATACGCGATCTGGTGAGGCACTTCGTCGACGCAGACGGCGGGCCGGTGCAGGCGCTCACGAATGTCTACCGGCCGTTGAGCGTCCTCATGAAAACAGCCATCGAAACCATCGGCAGCGACGAAACGGCCCTCGGCGCGGCGCAACGGATGGCGAACAAACACATCGGGGCGCTGTTTGTGATGGAAGCCGACGAACTCGTGGGCATCGTCACCGAAGGCGACCTGGTGCGCAAACTGCTGGCCTATCAGCTCGATCCGCAGACCCTGCGTGTGGGTGCGCTCATGAATTCGCCGTTGCTCGACATCGACATCAATCGCACCATCCGCGATGCCAGTGAACGGATGTCCGTGAAACGAATCCGCCACCTGGCTGTCACGGAACATGAGAAGGTCGTCGGAGTCCTGTCGATCCGCGATCTGGTGAAGATGGTCGCCATCCGCGATCTCCCGGATTACCTCCGGCGCACATGAACACGAGGCTGCGGGGCCGGTGGCGGTCCCGCGGCCCCCTGCGGCGCATCGCCACGTTTTGATTGCGCAGACCCGCCTGGAACGGTAGACTTCCTCGATACGTATCGTATGCTACACATCCTCGCATGACAGATCGACCCGCTCGCCCTCTCTTTCACGAATGGAGCCGCTGATGTTGGACTGGCTTGCCAATCCTGAAATATGGATCGCCCTGGGAACCTTGACCGCGCTGGAGATCGTGCTGGGGATCGACAACATTATCTTTCTCTCCGTCCTCGTCGGTCGACTCCCCGAGCATCAGCGCGCCGTCGCACGCCAAGTGGGCTTGGGCCTGGCCATGATGGCTCGCCTAGGACTCTTGTTCTCCATTTCCTGGGTGATGGGGCTCACCCATCCCTGGGTGACCATCTTCGGCCACGGCGTGTCCGGGCGGGATCTGATTCTGGTCGGCGGCGGCCTGTTCCTCATGGCCAAGGCTACGCACGAAATCCACAACAGCCTCGAGGGGATCGAGGGCGGCGAGACCCCGGCCGCCGCAGCCAGCCTGGGGATGGTGCTCGTTCAGATTGCGCTCCTGGATATCGTCTTTTCGTTGGATTCGGTGATTACGGCGGTCGGCCTGGTCGAACATGTCTCGATCATGGCGGTGGCGATCATCCTTGCCGTCGTCGTGATGTTGATGGCGGCCAAAGCCATCGGAGATTTTGTGGATGAACACCCCACGATCAAAATTCTGGCCCTCTCGTTTCTGATTCTCGTGGGCGTGACCTTGATGGTCGAAGGGTTCGACGTGCATGTGCCCAAGGGCTATATCTATTTCTCCATGGCCTTCTCCGTCACGGTCGAAATGCTTAACATTCGCATGCGAAAAAAGCGGGCTGCGCCGGTCAAACTCCACAGTCGTTATGCGGAAGACCGGCGGCAGCCGGGTGCCCAACCCTGACGAGGCAGGACGAATCCTTGCTCACGAGGCGCGGGCGCCCTCTCGTTTCCACCCGGTCATCACACAACGTTGGGCCACTAACGGCCTCATGGACTCCACGTCGTCCGACACGCGGATCATCACTTCCTCGGCAAGACGCGGATCGTCGAAACATTCATAGGCATCGTCGAGAAAGCCGCCTCGCAACAGCGGATGAGTGAGAAACCGCGGGCCGGGCCCACTCGCAACCTCCAGCGGGCGCTCGACAACGTCGACCCGTTCCATCTCCAGCCGTTCCAACCATCCACGCGCGTCTTCCGCAGACGGCCGCTCCGCCACATGGGCCGCCAATCGTTCCCGCTCGATGACAAGTCCGTATCGCCCCATTTCCTGATCGATCCGGCGCCAGATGGAGTCGAACGTGCCGAGAGAGGGAAAAGTCAGCACCAACTGGCCCCCTGGCTCCAGATGCTCGATCAGTCCGCGAACCGCATCGAAGCGGTGAGGTCGAAAGAACATCACCGAGAGATTACCGGTGATGCGCTCGAAGGAGGGGAAGGATGCGGGCAAGGCACGCATATCCAGGCATTCGAATCGGAGCCAGGGAAGCTCAGTTCCTTGAATGGCACGCGCACTCGCTACTTGGCTGCGGCTAGCATCGATGCCGGTGACCTTGCCGGCCGGCCCAACCTGTTCCGCCAGATAGAACGTCGGAATACCATGACCGGAGGCGATATCGAGAATCGTCAGACCGGGACGCAGATCAAGCTGCTCCAGCAAGACCTCGGCAAACGGAGTCGACCAGTCATCGTGCTTGGGAAGGGCCCAGCGCGAAGCGACAGGAGAGGCAGGCTTGGTCATGCGGTTCCTTTCACACAGACATCTGTTGGTCCCGCATCTTAACCGAGTCTTACCGGAGAAAGCAGTCTTACGACCGTCCGCTTCACAACGTCTTGCTCCCCTCACGGAGGTACTGCCCGTCATTCACAGTCGATCGAGGAGTTGTTGTTTCTTCGTTCGGTAGTCTTCCTCCGTAATCAATCCCTGTTCATAGAGACGTTTGAGCTGCCCCAAGCCGTCTTCCAGCGATGGGAACGACGTGGCAGGAACGGCCACCGCCGAAGGTACGGCAGGAGGCGGCGACGCATGGCCGGTCAACGCGCCGTATTCGATTGCAAGTTCGGCCGGCTCCGGGCGAAACGGATTGCCTCCTGCCTGCGCAACCTTCACTGTTTCCTGGTGAGCACCGGGCACCGGTTCGTAAAACGCTCCGCTCTGCGCAAACAATGGATCGTTCCATATCTGCTGCCGTATCGACGGCATGGTCACCGTGACCCGATAATTGGCAAGCTGCAGATGGATTCGACCTTGTTCGACAAACCAAGCCCCTGAGGTGAGCTGTGACAATCCCGCGTCGCTGCTCCTCGTCAACGCAAACACGACGCGCTGCTGAGCCGTCGCTTCCTGAAACGCGTGCTGCAATGCCGCCCCCAAGTAGAAGACTTCCTCGTCGGTAAAGGCCGGCTCTGTGGTGCCGTGATATGAGGGGCCGAGCAAGGGCCAGTGGATGCTTCGCACAGTCACGCTCCGCAGGACCGTTTCCCATTGTTTCTTCTCCAATGAGAGCGGATGGTCGAATCGACGACCCTGACCGGATGCCGCCTGTTCGTCCACGGGAATGATCCGTACCACACGATGGTCGTCGCAGGACAGGCAGGTTTCCTCGCTCTTGGGTGGTGCCGCCGAACAAGCGGTTGTCAGCAGACACACCAGCAACATGCCTACGACTTCGCGACTTCGAATGGACCGGCTCTTCACGTTGGGTCGGCCCTCCCTCCCGGCTCGGGTCTTCAATAGGCGAAATCGAAACCGACCAACATGGTTTGGCCCATGAGATCGCCGCCGTTGGTTCCCACGCCGGTCGTGCGGTAGGTATTGTACTCGGCATGCAGCGCCAGGTCGGTCCTGGTGGAATGATGGATGAAGTACCGCACCAGAAACGTATGTGAATCGACGTTGTTATAGTTCTTGGCGAATGTCGGATCGCCCTGCCGGTTGTTGCGAATGAGATCATACCGGTAGGCAAAAAACCAGTCCGGCATATCCAGCAGGGGGAGCAGGGCGGGCGCATAATCGAGTTCGACAAAGGCACCGTTCCATGATGCATTCTGCGCATCCGCAAGGCCTTGCGAGACGAACATATTCTTGCTGTCGTTTCCCATCATCCACGCGCCGAAGAGGTTCCACTCTCCGTTCAACGTCAGACTGACATCCACGCCGAAACGGCTGAACGGCTGCCCGCTGCCCGCCACGGCCTGGCAAGTCGGACAGGTGGGATTGACCAGCGTCGGTGCCGTCCCGTAGGCACCGAAGAGACCGATTCGTTGGCCGGTCACGATGCCATACCCGCCGAACGATTGGGTGACGTGGCCGTAAAAATTGACGTTCCTTCCACCCGTTCCACAGGTGGTGCCGGATGGACAACCACTCAGCGGGCCGGAAAATGTGTTTGTGGCCAATGCGGAGAAAGAGTAGCGGAAGTAGCCGTCGGTCATCGAGGTCTTCTTGATACCGGAGAGTTCTGCACCAGGCTGATTCTCCCCAATGGCAAAGGTATTGGGATTGAGATACGAGCTGGTGGCGGTGCCGCCGATGGTCGCCGTGTAGGGCGTCCCCGGCATGTAATGGTACATCGCAAACGTCGTGTTCAACGTCGGGCTGCGCTTTTCACTGAACGGCAGATCGAGTTCGAACTTACCGACCTTGAGGTTCAGCAGGTAATCGCCGCTCGCGCTCTTCACGCCAAGGAACCGCTCAAGTCTCATGAGCCGCACGAAAGCACTCTCCAGATCGCTGTCCGACGCGCCGGTGCCGAAGCCCGCGCTGCCCAATCCCGGTGTGAACACAACCCCGAACGCCAGATTACGATCCAACGTGCCGAAACTCAGCAGGTCCAGTCCGGTGAATCCAAATCCGCCGGTCGTCACGCCGCTTCCATCAGTTCGCACATTCGCGGCTTGGTACCCTACGGTGGTCCGCAGCGAAACCGGCCAGTAGCCCATGCCGATGCCCTCATACACCGGAGAGTCCGCATCCGATCCCAATTGATAGCCGCGATCCCTGAACAGGTTGCCGAAGTCGTTCAGTTTCGGGAAGCCCGGCACGTGACACACATTGCATTTGAAATCGTACTTGCGGGCGAAGGCCGGAATCGCGTCGGCCCGTGGCACCAACCCGCTCAGTCCGTAACTCATCAGCGCAATGAGGGCGAGGACCATCACGATCGCGGTCCTTGCACGTAACGTCGATGTCTTCATCAAATCAGCCTCCCCTATGCGAACCGTGCGACCCACGGTCCGGTTGGCATCACCAGCAAGCTGCTCCAACGGTCGATTATTCCGGCGGAAGTTCCCCATCCCCGCCGGCGATTTTCCACTCGACCTCTACCGGTCGGACGGGAAACTCAAACCGGTGCTCCACCTGTGCCTTCGACGACAGCGTCATCGCTTGCCTGATGACATGAGGATCGTCATACAGCGGGCGGGATGAGGCGAACTTCACGATGTTGTACCCGGGATGCCAGGCGACCAGCGTGTAGGATCCAGGCGGAACGCCGCTGATTTCAAACCGGCCCTGTTCATCAGTGACGGCGAAATAGGGATGGTCCAGCGCGGCTACCCAGGCGTTCATGTGCACGTGGACATCACATTGCAACCGCAACCCGACGCCGCGGGCACGGACCAGCTTTGTCGTGATTTCGCGGTTGGCCGTCGGCATGGCGATGTTGAAGAGGCTGCCGTGTTTGTCGTTGAAGAAATGCGGATTGTGAAGCACGGGCTCGAAATTGATCAGCGCCACCTCGGCGCTACGGACGAACGGAAAGACAGGCTGCTGAAACTGGCAGGGTTCTGTCGCGGCATCCGCTGCGCGTTTTCCCATCGACAGACGGTATGCCGGCTCGGCCGCCTTGCCCCGCTCCACCCGCTCGAGATACACGAGGACGTCCTGGAGTCCGTTCGTGGCCGGATCGATCCGCAAGGCCGGCGACGGCACCTCTGCCCCGCACCGGTCCAAGTCTGCGAAGACCTTGAGCGGCGGGACTTTCGGGATCGCACCCTTCCAGACGGCCTGGCCTTTAATCGTCCCCCCATCGGAAACTTCGATGACTTCATACTCTGCAAATCCATCGCTCACGTTGAGAGAAAGCGCGAACCAGCAGGTGAGCAGCAGGAAATAACCGTAAAGGCGCTGTCGAGACATGGAAGACCTCATCGACGTGCATGGGACTGCATCACCCATGGCGGTGAACAATAAAAAAGCCCGAACAACCCAACTGAGGGTCGTCCGGGCTCTGGAGCGGAACGCTCTTTGGCCTTTTGATATGTTGAAACGGAGAGAAAACTACTCTTGTCGGCTCTTGCTTGTCAAGGCGTCCGGACAGAAGAGCCCGTGGCGCGCAAAAGGCTTCGCGTCAAGCCTCAGCCTTATTTGATGCCGATCACCATCGAATCCGGCCCCGCTAACTTTTCCACCTTTGTCCGTTTAAAACCGGCCTTCTTCATCCACTGAATGCAATCCGCGCCGGTGAAGTCAAATCCGCCGGGCGTCTCGATCAGCATGTTCAGGCTCATCAACAATCCAAACACGTTCTGTTTTCGCGCATCGTCGATCAACGCCTCATGGACGATTAACGCCCCGCCGGACGGCAGCGCCTCATAAGCCTTGCGCAACAGCATCATTTTCTCGTTGAGGTCCCAGTCATGGAGAATGTGCCCCATGATGAGGACATCGGCCTTCGGAAGCGCATCTTTGAAGAAATCTCCCGCATGAAATGTGAACCGCTTCTCCAGCTTCCTGGACTTCGCATAGGCCTCGAAAATCGGACGCACGACCGGCAGATCCATGCCCTGCCCGGACAGATGCTTGTGGGCCAGCGCGATCTCCGCCGCCACACCGCCCTGCGCGCAGCCGATGTCGACGAAGGAACGATGACGCTTCCACGGGAACTTCGCAGCGATGGCCCGCGCCGTACCCTGACTGAGTCCGGTCATGGCTTTGAGAAACCCTTCCAGCCGCTGCGGATCGGCGTACAACGTGCCGAAGAAATCCTCTCCCGTCTTCACCTCATTTTGCGGCTTCCCGCTCCGGAGCCCTTCCGTGAGCGATCCCCAGAACGGATAGAGCCTGACGTTGGCCATTTCGAGTATGCCGCCGACATAGGACGGTTTGGCACGATCCAGAAAGAGCGCGGTCTCAGAGGTGTTCGCATAGCGCGTGCCCACCCGCTTCAGCATCCCGAGCGCGACCAATGCATCGAAGAAATCCCGCGCGCTTCGGGGATGGAGCTCCAACCGTTTGGCCAACCCGCCGGCATCAAGCGGCTTTTTTGCCAACTCCGTGAACAGACCGAGTTCGACGGCGGACAGCAAGGTCTTCGATCCCCAAAACCCGAACCCGAGTTGCATGATCCGATCAGGAACGACATGCCGAGTGGCCATGATGTTGTCCTTTCGATGAGTGAAAAAATGAAACGAGGCTACGCGGCTGAAGAAGCCGTGTCAACCGGACCCTGCCCGGCGATGAGGACATTCTGCTGAGACCCGGTTCGACATCCAGAGACGTCACAGCGACGGTCTTGCAGGCCGATACCAAGCGAGTATATCTGGGCGGCGCCGCCAGCAGAACCGACCTGGTGCCGGACGGGGTGTACGACCTTGCCGTTGGACGCGGGATCGCCGTCGGCGTCAACAATCTCACCGAACGGCTTCCCACCGATTACAAGCTCGTAGTGGGCGGAAAGATCCTGGCTGAAGAAGTGCGGATCAAGCAGATGAAAGACTGGGCGGATTACGTGTTTCAGCCCGACTATCAGCTGAAGACTCTGCCGGAGGTCGAGGGCTTCATCAAGACCTATCGTCATCTACCGGACATGCCCAGCGCCGTGGAAGCGGAACAGCAGGGTATCGGCCTCGGCGATATGCAGGCCAAGCTCTTACGCAAGGTCGAAGAGCTGACCCTGCATCTGATCGAGCAGCACAAGACCATTGAGTCGCTGCAGCAGCAGCTCGCACGATTGGCGCAAGCGCGCGCCATTCCGCAGTCTCACAAGGATCAACGCTGAACGTCCACGGGCACCACGGAGAAGACCATCATGTATCGATCATCGCTCGGCTTCATCAGCATCGTCCTGGCTTCGCTCGGATTTGCGCCGGTAGGCGGGGCGACTGAACTGACCCTCAACCAGGTCATAACGGAAGGCACTGTCGGATATTACGATCACCACCAGGGACTCGTCCTTTCGGAAGGATTCTGGGCCCAAACGGGATCCGACGTGACCGCAACCATCAATCAGACTCCGGGGTTTTACCTCGACAAGAGCCCGCTTGATGCGAAGGACAACCAATACACCTCCAATGCAGGTCGCACCTTCATCGTCGCCGGATGTGTGCCGAAAAACTACCCCGTCAAACTGGCGCCGAGTGGATCAGTCTGGTTGGCCTGTAACGATCTCGACTATGTGAAGGACAAAGTCGTGGAGAGCACATTCATTTCCTGCTTTGACCTGTTCAGAAACGGCGTGCTCCAAGAGCTCTTCATCAAAGAAATCAACAATCGCACCTGGGAATCGTTTCGGTTTTCATGCGGCGACCTGACGCCGGATGGCACCGTGGCCGGCCCACTCACCAAAGCCGACTTTTTGATCAATTTCCCACGGGAGGGGACGCTGTATCAAACCAGCATCCCAACCGGTCAGGTCTCCCTCGGTATTACCGAAATCGAAAACCAACTTCAGTTGCGACAAAGCCTGCTGTCCATTGCCCTCGATCACCAACGCGCACAGGCGATTTATGATGGTGGGCTCAAGAATCGCCCCGCTGATGACATTCTCGTTACGCCAAGGATCCCGCCATCAAGCCCGCAACTCGGCAAGGTGCTATTTTGGCACTGCCCACCAGGCATGGTGATGACCGGCGCGGCCATCGGCCACAATCCGGATAAAAAAGGAAAGGACACGCGGCCGATCTATATTCTGGCCGAATGCAGGAAACTGCTGCACAATCCTTGAGACGGGCCTGACTTCGGCACAGGGATTTGACGGCAATGTAATCGGCGAGACTGTCCGCGACGAACACGTCCACCAATGTTCGACTCCGATCACTGGATTGTTGCCCGCGCGCTTGTGGCCGGAAGACGAGCTTCAGCTGGACGGCAGGGGGAGCGCGCCGATACTGTGCGGGTCCCTCACATAGTCTCCGAAACGCCGTCTTGATCTGGTCCAACCCCTCCCGCAAATCCCGGGGCAGGCTCACTTCCCTACATCGCCCAAGCCCCTCATCTCGTCCAACCAGCTCGCCCGCTGCCGCTCATTCATGCCTTCCACCTGACCGATCAAGGTTGCCCTCGTCGGCTTGATCCCGCAGAAGGCGAGGATGTTCCGTTCGAGACTCTTCAGGTTGTGGGCCAGAAAGAACCATCGGTACACCAGCGCGGGCATGTCCATGGTCACCACGATGCGAGCCGACTTCCCCGTGAAGAGCTGCTTCGCCATCTTCCCCTGCGCTCGATACTCAAAGGCCACGCCGGGACGAAAGACCTGTTCGAGAAACGCTTTGAGGAGCGCCGGCATCGACCCCAGCCAGAGGGGATAGAAGATGACGAGATGGTCCGCCCACCGGATGGCATCCTGAGCCTGCTTGATCGAATCAGGCGGCATGCCCTGTTCAAACTCGTCTTTCGTCCGCAACCAAGGGAACTCCAGCCGGGCCACCTCGATGCGTCGCACTTCATGCCCGCCGTCTTCGCAGCCCTTGGCATACTCGTCCGCCAAGGCATGGCAAAAATGTCGAGTCTGCGCATCGGGATGGCCCTGAATGATGGTGATAAATTTACCCATGGCACCTCCACCATGCCCTACGCCTCCTTACACCATCGGCTGGAATGATCGGTCCTGCTGGCGAACCGGCGCAACCCGTTCCCGCTCGATCATTGCTGGCGCAACCGATGGGGCGACTTTCGGAGTCGGCGGGGCACAGGCGGCCACCGACCAACCTCCCATAAACACGACTAGCAGGCTGCGGAAAAAGTCCGCCAGCGGCGTTCTCGCGGCGCTCAGAAGCTCACCGTACGGCGCGAGTACGATTCGCCTCTTCGCTTGCTGCGGCCTTGCTGGACAGCCTTTTTGCGCAGCCTGCGGGCGATGCTGATACCGACACCACGTCTGAGTTGATCGTCGCGTATTGCGCAACAATCGAGTTTTTCCGCAGCCTGCTAGAACGACGATGCTCCGTGCGACACTCATCATGTCCTCCAACATGCGTCGGTTTGCTGTTGGAACCCCGCCTCCCCATCAGGCGCAACAGGCGTGCCAACATTCCTCCAGTCGTGATCGGCACAACACAGGGGCTTCAGAGGTCGACGGAGGCTTCAGGGCCGAATAAGACTGCGGAGAATTTCCGCAACACCGGTGCTGAGCGCTGGCGCAAATATCCACAACGCCTGCCTGCAAACCAAGACGGGAGCGACTCCCCTCCCGCCCTGGTATCGCGCGCCATCCGCGCATGTCCGGCAGGACCGCCATGCTTTCAAACGGTTCGCTTACACCCCTCAAGATCAAACCGGTTGATTCCTCTCCCGCCTTAGTGGTTGTGAGTCGACTGGTAGTGGCACCAAGCTTGCTCCTCTTCGAAGCGGAGAAATGTCACCTGAATCATAGAGTCCTGTCACCTCACTCCACGGTGGAACGGAAGGAGGGTCCTATGAGAGCCACAGAATATTTCGTCCACGCCTGCGACCCCAAAACACTGATCGTCCGTCAGATCATGGAGGATGCCGTTGTCACGGTCAGCCCGGCATCCAGCGCCATGGTCGTTGCAGAACTCTTGAGCGAGCACAATTTCGGGAGTGTCTCGGTCACCGAGACAGATGGCACCTTGCGAGGGCTGGTCACGGAGTTCGATCTGCTGAAAGCCGTCGAGCAGGGGAGGGATCTTCGCGAAGTATCAGTCTCGGAGATCATGACCCGCGAGGTCATCACCACCACCGAAGAGACGCCGCTGATGAACCTGATTCATGTCCTCCAGGAACGGCACCTGATCCGTCTCCCGGTCGTAAAGGACCAGAAGCTCATCGGCATGGTCGCGCGGCGGGATATCGTTTTCGGCTACGTCAAAGCACGCGCCAATTATTGGCCGTAATGAGAGACAGACCGGCGGATATCCTTGAGCAGGGCCGGGACACGGCCGGAAGTCGCGCAGAATGAGAGGGAGTGCCGATTCCCTGTCGATGAAGCCAGCGAGGGGAAATTACCGCGCCGATGCAGGAATCGGATCGGGAATGATTGCGCCGCACTCCAAACAGCGGAGAGTGCCGGTTTCTTCGCCTTTATCCGTGAGGACGCAATCAACGAGGCGGCTATGAAGGCAGTGGGAGGTTGGTGCGGGAGTCCTGGGCGGCAGATCGAGTCGTGGAGTATTCATGGCGCCCTCCGTCGTAAGCCTGAGCATCATCTCTGACCCAAATCCGCTCCGGATCATAGCAGAATCATTCGAGTGATTCCGTTAACCTGGACTATTCATGAATACCGTCGCGAGACGTTCGAGACAGAAGCCCGCCGAGGCTGCTCGCACGTGAGGCCGACGCAGGCGTACTGGTAGTCCGTCGAGGAGGCCGAACGAGAACAGCCTCGCCGGGCGACAGAATCGAACGCCGGAGCAGGTATTCATGAATAGTCCGGGTTAGGTAGAGAGCCGTTCATCCCGACGGAGGAACATCGTGCCGGTGATGGTCAGGAGCGCACCCAAAAAAGCGGCCGCCATATCCTTCTGCGCATCCCATTCGTCGCCTTGAGTCCCCAGATACAGACTTCCGAGTTCAGGGCTGACGATCATCGCAACGATCGCTTCAATCACTTCGAAAAAACCGCTCTGCGCCAGAATACCGCTGATCGCCAGATAACTCACCCACATCCCCCGCACGCCCGCCAGACGCATGAGCACTTCGCGCAGAGGATAGACCAGGAGCAACCCATAGGCACAATGCACGAGGCGATCGAACGGGTTTCGACTCAACGCCAGCGCATCTTTCAACCAAAACCCGAAGGGAACTTCAGCATAGGTGTAATGGGCGCCGATCGCATGGAGCAGCAGGAACGCCAGAATCAAATAATAGGAAGGGAGAGAAAACACGAACCGCCGATAAGTCAGGACGAGCACCGTCACGAGCGCGACCGCAAGCAGATTCTCCAGGAACCAATCCTGCCGATCCACCGGCGCAATGGCCAGCCCGACCCAGAACAGCCCATAAACGATGAGCAGCCCCATTATGATCGGGCGATCGTTCGGCCTCACTCCGCCCTGGTCCCTCGCCCTCACACCCATGCCGTCTACTCGGAAAGCGCCGCTTCGGATTCCAGCGCCGACTCCGCCCCTCGCAGGGCACGCACGACCAGGAGCAGGGTCATGCACAACAATGACCCGTAGAGCGCGGCCGCCATGTCCTTCTGCGCATCCCAGATATCCCCCTGCGAACCTAAATACGTCACCCCCAATTCCGGATGCACGGCGCGCGCCACCCACGATTCAATGATTTCCCAGAGTCCGCTCAGTCCAAGGACCGTCATCACGGGAAGGTAGTACACCACCCAGCCCTGGATGCTCGCGCTCAGTCGAAACAGCTCTTCCATCGGATAGGCCAGCAAAAACCCGAAGCTGAAATGCACGATCCGGTCGAAGTGGTTCCGCCCGAGATGCAGGACCTGGTCCATCCACACCCCGATCGGCACTTCGGCGTAGGTGTAATGCACGCCGATCGTGTGGAGCGTGAGAAAGGCTGTGATGAGCGCATGGGAGGTATGGGACAAGGGAAGGTAGCGATGAGTCACAATCAACAGGGCGACGAACAGCCCCGGCAGAATGCTCGCCAGCAGCCAGAATTGCGGATCGACCGGCGCCTGCGCCATCCAGACCGACACAGCCAGATACCACAGAAGCAGCCCGATCGAAATCAGTTTGTTACATCCCACCGGTATCTCTCCTGGTCAGTGGTGTGAGGGGGTACTTCCAGCCACAGGCATGGCGGAGCGGACTCTTTCACTGTACTGGATGACTCCCCTTCCTGCAACCGCTCTGCCCAGGCCCTGTCATCGTTCGAAGCAGGCGATCGCGAAGCCTCATCAAAACACGCGTGGTGCTGGAGGGCGAAGCCACCGCCGAGATTACCGGCATCACCGAAGCCCCTGCCGAAGGAGCCCGCGGCCACGTGGATTGTATGGAAATCGTGCAGGGACGGGCCCATGCCAGCGCCATCCCAATCGTGAGAGTCTTTCACCCGGAGGCGAAAATCACACACGAGGCGGCGATCGGAAGCGTGGATAAGAAGGAATTGGAAACGCTGATGGCCCGCGGGCTGAATCCTGAGCAGGCAGTCGAACTGATCGTGAGCGGAATGCTTCGTTAGGCGGAGGCCTGCGCGAATCGCCTAGTCTGCACGATCATGCGGAAGTCTTGGCGACAGCATTGGGGTCTTGAATGACGGCTCCGCATTCGAGGCATCGATAGAGAGGACGTTCTGTTTCATCCTCGCAGCGGATGCGATCGATGAGTCGCATGTGGAGACAGGTGAGTGTCCGTGTCATGGTGGGCTCGAGTTGAGGACTACGCATAGTGACCTCCCCGAATCGCAGCGGACAATAACGATCTATGTCTAACCGAATGCGTCCCAACCCTATCAGATCCATAAAAACTTCACACTAGGAATTTTTATGAGGTGATGAAGAAAAACTTTCGACACAACAATTGGGGGCTACCTAGTCCGTGCCGCTACATATAGGTATCACCACGCGGCAACGAACCGCCTTTCAGCCGGATTCGAACCACAGCAAACTCTGTTCGACCTGTTTGGGTAGGGCCGCTCAGACGAACATTGAGCAAGTGCTCACGCTCCCGGCTAAGCCATGCCGGCAGGACAGCTGGTCACAAACGATTGCGAGTCCCGCGTTGCCACCGGGTCGGCCGGGAGTGGGGAGGAACACCTGGCGGCGTCTGAAAGAGTGATAAAAACAATGCCGTCCTTCAGTGCGAGGCGAAGAAACGTGTGCAGCTTTCTCATAAATGCATGCTCGTCTGCTTGAGAGCGAACGAACGGTCCACATCCTCCCAGCAGCGCCGAAGAATGGAACACGAGATTCAGCAACTCATAGCCTTGACTCCGCATTTGACGGACGAGTTGCATCATCATGGCAGGAGTCTCCATTTCCGGAGAGAGCCACACCTTCCGTAGGAGGTGCAAGCGCGACAACAGACTGCCGAATTTGAACCCGCACAGCGGGGCACGATTGAGCCGCTGTACCAATTTGGCGCAGGCCTGGAACTCACCATGGAGGTAACCGATCGTGGCCGGAATTTCAGCAAGCATGTGGTTCGAATCCCGCTCAGTGCGAAAGCCCTGCGTGAAGGTATAGGGCTTGGGGGAAAAACACGAAAAGTCAGGACCGGAGGCTTGTGCCCAGGATGTATACGGGGTCACGGAGGTATCGATACGATAGCCAAGCCGGACGATGTTCCTAGCAACTTCCGCATCGAATCCCCAACGTCCGCTTCGAAAGGCAATGGGAACCGTCTCAAAGTTGCTCTGAATGACTTCATGTAACCGCTGCAATTTTTCGTACTGCAGAGCGGCCGGCAGGTTGCAGAGCATGCTGTTGTACTTATTGAGAGCCTCCTCATAGGGCGGCGTATTCCAGGGATGACAATGTGCCCCGATCTCGCACTCGCCGGCATCGAAGATTTCTCGGAGGAGACCGACCGCATATGGGTCACGCACCACCGGATAGGTCAGAAGATACGTCGGGATGATGCCAAACTCATTGAGCAACTTCTGCAAAGTCGGAAGACGGTATACATTGCGTGCGGTCGCATGGGAATGCGGAACGATTCCCCATTGATCCTCCTCCACATCGACTGTCACGACCAGTTTCACGACCGACGCCTCCTTGCGACTCGCTCCTACGACCGACCCTCGCTCTACCTCACCAATATCTTGGCAGCCTGCTTTCCGCTCTCCAGCAGCTTGAGAGCCACAGCCCGAACGGACCGGTTGTAATAGCGCAGCGTGATTGACCTTTGGACATCGTTAGACCATTCGAGCTTGTACGATTGCGCGCCCTGCAAGAGATCTACTATCCGCTGACCGTCGCAGATTGCCTGCTCGATACGGTGATGCAACAAGAGCAGGCCCGGGCTGGCTTTCGGAATCACGTCCGGATCGAACCCCGGTAAATAAAAATAATAGACGCCTTGATAGACAAATCCATAGATACCTGCGATGGGCCGACCATCCAACGACAACAGATCAATACTGACTCGACCGCGCTCACTCAATACCCCCACGATGTCCCGGTGAAACCGTCTCGCACGTTCATTGGCAAATACGCCACCGCCCGATCGAGAACTCCAACGCCGTTGGTGGAGGGTCACGACCGACTCGAAGGCGGCTTCGACATCGGCAGGGCTTGTGGCCCGGGTAAACTTCATCCGTCCGGCCTCCTGGAGACACTTGGTCTTTCGTTGCACCGTATATCGCCTATTGCGTCCAAGGCCTGCTCGATACGTGTGGAGGTCTTCCGGTAGCCGAATCACGGGACAGCTGGTCGTACCGATTACCTCTCCGACCTTCCCTGCCTCGGCGAATAACTCGTTCCACAGATCGAGCGTGGAGGACTCGGCAGGCACATCGGAGAGCGTCAGGATGTCCCACTCACCCCGTACCTCATTGAATAGATAGCGGTAGAGGCTCTGAAGCACGGCGGGCTTGTGTTGCTCATGCACAATGAAATCGAGATAGGACGAACAGACGGCCTCGCTACCCAGAAACCTCAATTCCCGGAAGGGGATCACGCCTTGAGCCTTCGCCCTGCGGAGGTAGAACGGTGCAATGCCGACCAGACGTTCATGGTCGTCGAACGCCAGGAGAATCCTGATCTGGTGATCTCCCAGATGATGTTTCGCCCAATAGTACAACCACTCCCAGGTGAGAAAGATGCTGTGTCCTGGAACAGTATTGAGCAATCCTTCCCATTCACGAGCCAGCCCCTTGAATTCCTCCGTGGAATTCACCACCCGAATGCGCAATGGGGCGATCGTCTTCATGGGAGATACTCTTGCATGAGAAGGAAGACGGCTCCGGCGAACTCTTCCTGCGTCTTCCAGGAATCTTCGCCCTCACTATTGCGAGGCTCAGTTGATACGATGACAAGTGCGCCATCGGTTCGCCCGCGTAGAAAGGCCTGTTTGATCGTCGCCAGCTTTGCCAGAGAACGATCCGCATAGCTCGTCCCGTTGATGTGATACCAAAACAGAGCCGGGATGGGGCGGCGGCTCTTGTTTAGGATGGTGCGATTCGCCGGTACCGAACCCTCCCCGACCCGCAAAACCGTGGCGTTGGCCCCCTCGTGAAGAGAGGCAGTTCCCATCCCCACGAGTTCCTTTCCCTGGCGTTGCGCCCTTGTGTACTCAACAGACAGAGACACCCGCCGACCGTCGGGCCCACGATAGGTCCGCGCAAGTGATTCATCAGCACCCGACAAGCCAATGAGTGATTCATTGTTCTGTTGGTGGTCAATGACCCAATCGCCGATGACGTTCGGAAACGTCGCCAGATCTTTCTTCAGTTCCGTCGTTCCGCCATCAAGCTGGTACAGAGCAAGCGTCGCTACCGCAAGGGTGCAGCACGCCAGCCACCAGGCGCGATTCGACGCTGGGCCAAGAGAGATGCATCGGCTGGAGGATTCCTTCTCCTCATGTAAGGAGGGCATTGACGCAACATGCTCCATCTTGCCCAGCAGCCAGGCCCCCACGAACAGAAAGCCAAACGCAACCCAATCGACAAACAATCCCTGCAGAATATGGTACGGCCCGTGAAGATCCTTGCCCCCCGCTTGAGCGTAAAGGCCCATGACCGCCACGCGGACCCAATTGGCCACAATCGCGATTATGACCGACGACAGCACCAAGGTGATCCGACTCCACCAAGCCTGCAGGGTGAGATAGGCCAGCGGTAACCCAACGGCCAGAACGGCAATGAGCAATCCGGCCCCGCTACATTCGCGCACCACCTCCAGCGTAACGGTGGGCAGGATGATGTGGATGCTGTTCTCCAGCAGAACGGGAATGCCGAGCGCCTGCAACATCGAGGCAGCCATGCTCGCGGTCAGGAGTTGAAAGGGCCAGACAAGTGGTTCGGTCAGGCCATCAAGGACCGGCGTCATGAAGATCAGATAGGCCAGCGGAAACGCCAGCACTTTCAGATAGGCATAGCCGCACAGAAGCAGCACAAGCCCTGCGAGAACCAGAATCAGGGCCAGGCTCCCGGTCGTCAGGATACCGGCGATTTCGCTCGCCAACAGCAAAACTGTCGAGACCACCAGCCAGAGCAATCCCGGCACGAATGCCGGTTCAATGGGGATCTGCCTCAGCGTGGGCCACTGAAGCCAGGCGAGGTACAGACTAACCAGCGGCACGAGGAATCCGTGCGAAAAGCCATATCGGTTCCACCAGAGGTTCACGAGGTCGCCGAAGATAGGCGCGCAGAGCAGCACGAGGAGCACGCCGAGTCCAACGGCTCGCAGCAGAACGGGATAGTTGCCGAACAGGTCCGCTTTCGCGCGAGCGAATGAGCGGCATGACCTCGAGCCTTCTACCGTTTCGGGAGGATTGACTAGAGAGTTTTCCACCCACGGCCCTCATTCACCATCACTGCTGCACGATTCACGGACCAGTAGGTCATTGAAACTCGCTGATGCTCTCCGACCAATCCGCAGGATGTTCAAAAAGGCCGTTCAGCGAGGCCGCAGCGAGTGAGGCCCCGAGGCGTACCCTCGGGGGTACGTTGAGGAGCTGAACGATGCGAGAACAAAGCTGGCGGACTTTTTCAACATCCTGCTACTCTTCAACCTTGTTCGACGCAATCATCTGGGCCGCACGATCTGCCCCAGGGAAGCCCCCAGGAAGTGCCAGCGCGGTTTTCAGCTCGGCAAGCGCCTCCTCCTGCTTTCCGATTTTCGAGAGCGTCAACGCATGGTGGTACCGCACGGCCGGGTGCTGCGGAAGCGCCGCCGAGGCCTCGGCCAGCAGCCGATGGGCATCCGCAAACCGGTTCTTTTTGTAATAGATCCACCCCAGCGTATCCTTAATAGCCGGATTCGCAGGCGCCTGATCGTGGGCAGCCAGGGCCAACCCCAGCGCATCGTCAAATTCCTGCTGTTCGGTCAGGCTGGCCGCAAGATTGTTGGCCGCCACCGCGTTGCGCCGATCAAGTTGGACGGCTCGCCGATAGTGTACATTCGCCGCATCGACCCGACCCTGCGAAGCCAACACCAGGCCCAACGCCGTATGGACCTCCGAATTGGTTTCTTCCTTTTTCAGGGCAGTCTGAAACGCCGACTCCGCCGCAGGCAGCTTACGCTCCAAGAGATACAATTGGCCAAGCTCATAGTGGACCAGCGCAAGATCCGGCGCGAGTTCGATCGCTTTCCGGAAGGCCTTCTCGGCTTGATCCGTCTTGCGCTGAGAGACGTACAACCGCCCCGCGAGTCTCCATAGGTTCGGATCACGCGAGCCTTTGGCCAGATACTCCCCAAGAACGCGATCTGCCTGTTGAGCCTGCCTCGACTCCACAAGTGAGACCAGGTAGTCCTGCAGAATAGCCAGATCATCAGGCGCGCGCGAAAGGGCCTGTGAGAAAAGTTTCGCCGCCTCGGCCGACTGCCCCTGCACTTTGCGGAGAGCTGCCATCTTCACATAGCCGACAGGATGGCCAGGAAGCTGCCGAACGATCGCGCCATACACCTCTTCGGCCTTAGTCCAGTTCTTTCCAAGCACAAGAGTGTCGCCATATACGACTGCTGCTTCGAGACTGGAGGGATTTAATCGTAACGCCTGCCATGCTTCTTTCTCAGCCTCAGCCGGCTTCTGTTGCGCAAGATACAGTTTCGCGAGAGCGAGGTGGCCGGCCTCGTTATCGGGCTGAAGCCGGATTGCCTCGCGGAGTTCTTCTTGTGCAGAATCCACCCGGCCCTGCGCCAAACGGGCCAGCCCCAAATAGAGATGAGGGCCGGAAAGAGCCGCATTCCGACCAATGGCCTCTTCGAACAGGCCGACTGCTTGGGGCACACCATTCTCCGCTAGCGCGATACGCCCCTTGAGATAGATGCCGACCGGGTCATGCTCCTCGGCTTCGAGAATGGCGTTCACCAACGGTTTCGTCTCGGCGACTTGACCAACGGTCAGCTTCAACTCCACAAGGGCCTTGCGGGCCTTGTGGGAATTCATGTCGGCAATGAGACCGGCCAATTCCTGCTCGGCATCATCCCGCCGGCCGAGCGCCACATACCGATCCGCGAGAACGAGCCGAACCTGTTCCTGATCCGGACTCAGCTCGACCGCCTTTTGAAACTCCCTGCGCCCCTCCTCAGGAGCGCCAGTTGCGAACAGGAAATGTCCCCGGGCAACGCGTACATCCGCTGAATTGGGAGCCACTTGAAGCGCTCGATCGAACCACTCGGCAGCCTGCTTATGCTCTTGCTGCGCAAAGTAGATGTTCGCGAGGGCAAGGAGGGGGCGCAGCATAGTCGGGTCGAGTTCGACAGCCTGTTTCAATGAGCTAATCGCATCCGTGACACGGTCTGCTCCCAGGGCCACGCCGGCACGGAGAAGATAGCCAGCGGGGTGTTGTGCATTTGCTGTCACCAGCTCTTCGGCTATCTTGCCGACCTCCTCCATTTTCCCTGCAGCCAGATAGAGATCGCCGAGCGACCATTTGGCCTCGAAATTGGAGGGATCGAGCTGTATCGCACGTCCATTGGCTGAATCCGGAATTCCCCTGGGGTATCTGTCGCTTTGCTAACTGAATAGTGGTCGTTCGAGCGAGCGCGAACGCGTAAGCATGCGTATCTCACCATGCCGGCTTATAGGCGTCCTACCCAGCATGGGGTCTAATCACCCTTCGCAACGTGCAGCCATCATGAGTTGAAGGACGTGTTTCCAATTCAGTGTTAAGTCCGAACGACAAGGATCAGCGCGTCATTCGCTCGATGTCCCATAGGGAACGGCTGGACCCCGCAGGGGGTTCATCGGCTTAGTAAGACCATCGGTACTTGCGCAGACCCGTGAGGTCTTGCGCCCCCTCAGTCGCCGACCCATGAGTTATACGGGCGGTCAACATACAGGGCTCAGTTCCAGGAACGAGGCTACCCTGAGGCGAGCACTAGGGTCCGACGAGCCCCTCGGCAATGGCGCGTTTCGCCAAAGCGACGGTGGAATGGAGATTCAGCTGGTCCATAATGCGGAACTTATGAAACTCGACGGTCTTCACCGCGATACTGAGCAGCGTGGCGACCTCTTTGGTCCCTCGCCCTTCTGCAATGAGTTGCAGTACTTCTCGCTGGCGGGGAGTGAGGGAAGCCACTGTCGCTCTGCCTGCCTCTAGTTTTGAACCATTCTCGCCGTTCGCCAATACGTCTTTGGTGATGAGGGGAGTCAGGTAACATTGCCCCTTCCTCACGGCTTGAATGGCTTGACTCAACTCCGAAGGTGGTGAACGTTTTAAGACATAGGCTGACGCGCCGGCCTTGAACGCCGCCGCTACGTATGCGGAACTGGTCTGACCGGTCAGGAAGATGATCTTGCTTCCTGGGATCGCCTTGGTGAGGTGAGGAGCTGCATCCACACCATTGAGCAATAGGAGGGTGATTTCCATGATAATAAGGTCAGGCCGCAGCTTCTCCGCCTCCACGAGGAGCGTCCGGCCGTCGTCGACAATCCCGACGACTTCACATTCCGGCTCGATCAACTTTCGAATCCCGGCCGCGACGACCGCCTGATCGTCCGCGATGAGGGCCCGAGGTTTGTTTTCTTGATGATCAGATCCCGACATTGGAGCTCTTCTGATTCAGCCGATAATGCGGTCCAGGACGCGGGTGCCAGCATACCGCAGATGGGAGCTCGGGCATGTCGCAAGTCTTACTACGTAGTGCAAAAAGTGCCCCAACAACCAAACTTTCCGTGACCTAGTTGAGGGAAATTATCTAGGGCCGAATGGCCCTAACATGACGCGATCCTCAGGTTGCTCTGGCCGGTGGAGGTTCGCTATTGAGACACGGCTCAATCACTGCCCCGCACCAGTAGTGTCCGGTTAAAAACGGGTATGATTCGCTGAAATCCAATGGCAGTGCGTCTTTCAGAGGTTTTGAGGGTGGCCACGATTTCAACGCGAAACCAAAAACGGCCTCCTTACGAATCAATGGGTTGCGACTGAATAAACGACCATTTCTGTTTTAACCGGACACTACTGGCCCCGCACTATGGTTCAGCAATCGTTGTCTGAAGCCTTTCTCGATGTATGACCTTGCCCGCTAGGAGAGCAGGACTATCAGGCCTGCTACGCCGACTCCTCTACCAACGGGCTTCGGCCCACGCAGGCGGAGACTATCTCAAGGCAATTGCACAAAAGCGTGTCCTCTCGTTCAGGCTCCCCGTGGAGCCGAACGGCGTTGCGATTCTTCCAAGGCCGCCGTGATCGCTGTTTTCTTGCGCAGACGTCCGACGGCCTCGACGGTTCGTTCCAAAGCTTTCGATGGCCGTGGCTGCTTCGCAGTTCCGGCTGCTCGGTGCGATTCTTCCATCGCTCCTGCAATCGTTTGCTTCTCACGCCGGAGTTTTGCGGCCTCGACGGTTCGGACCAATGCGGCAGACACCCGTGACGCGCTCTCACTCGCTCCCTTCCGCTGTGATTTCTCCATCGCAGCCGTGACCGCTTCCTTCTGCTGCTGCCGTTTGACCGCCAGGGCCTTGCGGGCCAATGGGCTGGGGGACGTTTCATTCTTCTGATTCTTGCCGGCCTTCGACGCTGTTCTCTTTGCTTTCATAGAGCCTCCCTTTCGATGACAATTAGGTTCCCCGCCTTCTATCCATCTCGCCTGCGCGGCAGGCTATCGACAAAACTCCTTAATGTTCCCCCTTCAACAACACCGGCCGCCGCCGTGCACCCCAACGGCCGGGCCTGGCTTCGAAGACGCCGGCACAGGGCGTCCCGCAGAAACGACAGGCGCCGTCCGCAGTGAGCCTCCACTCGCTCAATTCATACCAATCCCGGCCGATGAGCTTTCGGCCACAGTGATGGCAAAAAGTACTGCCGCCTTCGGGATCGTGGACGTTACCGGTATAGGCATAGCGGATACCGTTCTTCATGGCGATCCGACGCGCCATGGTCAAGGTGGTGGGCGGCGTCGGTTGCCGATCCAGCATCCGATAGTCTGGATGGAAGGCGCTGAAATGGATCGGCACGTCGGGCCCCAACTGTTCGACCACCCATTGTGTGAGCGCTTCCAGTTCCTGTTCCGAATCGTTCTCGCCCGGAATCAGCAGCGTCGTGATCTCCAGCCACACCGTCGTATGGTGCTTCAAGTAGACGAGGGTCTCAAGCACCGGTTGCAGGTGTGCGCCGGTGAGTTGATGATAGAACCGCTCGGTGAACCCTTTCAGATCGACGTTCGCCGCATCCATGTACCGATAGAACTCTGCGCGGGGTTCGTCGCAGACATACCCGGCCGTCACCGCGACGGACTTGATGTCTCGCTCACGGCAGGCCTGAGCCACATCGATCGCATACTCATGGAAGATGACGGGATCGTTGTACGTATAGGCCACGCTGCGGCAGCCCAGTTCGGCGGCCGCCTGCGCAATCGTCTCCGGCGAGGCTTCGTCGGCCAAGCGGTCCATTTCACGCGACTTGCTCATGTCCCAGTTCTGGCAGAACTTGCAGGCGAGGTTGCACCCCGCAGTCCCGAACGACAAGACCGGCGTGCCGGGCAAGAAATGATGCAGTGGTTTCTTCTCGATCGGATCGACACAAAAGCCGCTCGATCGCCCATAGGTCGTCAGGACGATCTGATCCTGCTGCCGCGCCCGGACAAAGCACAACCCCTGTTGCCCTTCCTGCAGCCTGCAGTACCGCGGGCAGAGGTCGCATTGGATGCGCCCATCCTCAAGCTTGTGCCAGTATTTGGCCGCCGCGACGGATGTCGTCATGATCGCCAGATCTCCATGGCCACCCGCAGTTTCACGCCGCATTATACCAACGACACAGGCACACGTGAGCGTGAGACGAACCTCCGGGCGACAGCACCAGGAAACACGGCGGCGCGGGGGGAATGACGATTGACACAACAATGACTTTGATCTACAAAGTTGCAAAACCTCGCAACTTTGAAACAGACGGTCACTCCCATGCCTCATAGTCCCGATACATTGGTGTTTGAACTCCACGCCGAAGTGTGCAAGATCTTTTCGCACCCCAAGCGGCTGCAGATCATTGAAACGCTGCGGGATAAAGAACTCACTGTCAGCG
>ERZ1292633.117-Hain-H41-02um-R1-117-length-109128-cov-8_pt1 | contig 109128 bp, 103 predicted proteins | sample MGYA00564406_ERZ1292633 | MGnify/ENA primary metagenome ERZ1292633 (study PRJEB36523, sample SAMEA6512639) | groundwater metagenome | collected 2019-01-08 | study: AquaDiva: Metagenomics assemblies of 32 groundwater samples
TCTCTTCAAGTTGCTGTTGCGGATCATTAGTCGCTGTCATTTGTGTCTCCAATGTGTTGTTGTCACATTTATCAATTTATCAGCAACATCACCAACACTGCACCAGTGTTTTCCCTTGAGTGCAGTTGTTTGCTGACTGCAACGCACAGCGTGCAGGCAAGAAAAAACCCACCGTGTTGCCACGGTGGGTTTTTTACTCTTTTAAACCTCAGCTGGCTTGCGCCAGCGGGGGATTAGAAGTTGTGGCGAACGCCAGCGCCCAGGGCAGCTTTTGCGTTTTCAGTTTTGGCTGTGTAAGCAGTGAAGCTGGTGCGCTTGCTCAAAGCGTACTGTGCGGACAACACGTAAGTGTCAGCAGTTGCGTCTTTCTTTGTGCGCATGTCGGCTTGCAGAGTCCAGGCGCCGAAAGGTGCGGACACGCCGTAGTTGGTGTACTTGGCAGCGGCTGTTGCAGCAACGGCCTTTGTACCAGCGCTACCAGAAGTTGCAATGACTTCTGCGACAGCGGCTGTGCCAGCAACTTCAACGGAGTTCACGAACAGCTTGGCCATACCCAAATCGTAAGCAGCACCAACGAAGTTGCCCTTGTCGTAACCGCTGTCAGAGTAAGAAGCAGCCAAAGTCAGGGGACCGTTTGCATACACAGCAGAAATGTCGTTAGCACCTTTGCTTGCGCTGTTTGCAGTGTTGTCATTTTTCTGCACCATCGAGGCACGCAGTGTCAAGCCGCTCCAAGTTGGGCTGGTGTAGTTGATGCTGTTGTCCAAACGGGCAGCGCCAGCGTAGGTAGCCAAGCTGTAGTTGTTGGTTGTGGATGCATCGGTATTAGCACGAGCCCAGAAGGAAGGGCTCAGAACGCTGGAACCCATGGTCACGGTACCGAAAGCACCAGCCAAGCCGACGAAGGCACCACGGTCACCGATGGAAGAAGCAGCTTCTTTGCCGCTGTTCAAGCCAGTTTCCACTTGGAAAATTGCGCTCAAACCGCCACCCAGATCTTCAGTGCCCTTGAAACCCAGACGTGAAGCACCGTTGATACCGCCACCTGTGAAGGTGGTTGTAGTAGCGCCTTTAGTGATACCAGCGTCAACCACACCGTACAAAGTCACGGTGGATTGAGCGAAAGAAGCTGCGGAAACTGTCAGAACAGCCAGAGCAATCAGAGTTTTTTTCATTGCAAATTTCTCCAAAGTTTTAAAAAGAGCTTCAGGTTCTTGCGGTGGTGACCACCTGCTTGAACTTTTAGCCAACCTCCAAATTTGGAAGGTTGTGTGTATTGCACCAGAGCCGCCCGCCTTTTCCAAGAATTTCAAAGAATAAAGGGCTTTTCCGTTGCATCGTTACAACAAACAATCACCAATGAGTATTTTCAACTACCCATACTTTGAATTTTCATCAACAAATTCAATAACTTCGAAGAATTCTCGAATGCATCAGATGAAATAGGAAAAACGGCACACCAACCGGATTGGCGGCCCGGTTTGGGGCCTGGCCGCTATAGTTGAGCACTCATTTCAAGAGTTTGACCCATGCCACTCCATGCTTTGATCCTGGCCGCCGACAGTGCTTTGCGCACGCTGTGGGCTGAGCCTCGCGCCAGCCGCCCCACCCCCGTGGCCGACACCCCAAGCCAGAATTTGAACGAAACCCAGCGCCGCGAGGCCGCGGCACTGATGCGCGTGAACCATGTGGGCGAGGTGTGCGCCCAAGCGCTGTATACCGGCCAGGCGCTGGCCTGCAAAAACGCGGGCTTGCGTGCCCAACTGGCCGAAGCCAGCCGCGAAGAAACCGACCACCTGGCCTGGACCAAGCAACGCCTGAATGAACTCAAAGACCGCCCCTCGCTGTTGAATCCGCTTTGGTATGCCGGGGCCTTTGCCATTGGCTATGCCGCGGGCAAACTGGGCGGCGACAAAGTGAGCCTGGGTTTTGTGGTCGAGACAGAACGCCAGGTCGAGGCCCACTTGCAAAGCCACATGGATCGGCTGCCGGCTGGCGACAGCGCATCGCGCGCCATCGTGGCCCAAATGAAGACCGATGAGATCGCACACGCCCAAATGGCCCAAAAAGCAGGCGCTGTGGAGTTGCCCACCCCGGTCAAAGCCCTGATGCAGGCCGCCGCCAAGGTGATGACCACCGTGGCACACCGGGTTTGAGCCTGGTGCTGATACAACTAGACTGACAAAACCACCCAGCCCATCAAGGCATCACGCCACGTCCACCAGATCAAAACTGGTGGTGATCTCGGCGGTTTTGCCCAGCATGATGCTGGCCGAGCAGTATTTTTCGTGGCTCATGGTGATGGCGCGCTCCACCGCGCTCGCGGGTATGCCTTTGCCCGTCACGGTGAAGTGCATGTTGATGTGGGTGAAGACCTTGGGATCGACCTCGGCGCGTTCGCTGGTGAGTTTGACGCTGCATCCACGCACGTCGTGGCGTCCCCGCTTGAGGATAAGCACCACGTCATAGGCCGTGCACCCGCCTGTCCCCGCCAGCAGGGTTTCCATGGGGCGTGGGGCCAGGTTTTGGCCGCCGTTTTCAGGCTTGGCGGTGTCGGGTGCGCCGTCCATGGCGATCATGTGGCCAGAGCCGGTTTCGGCCAAAAACCCCATGCCGGAGCGGGTGCCAGCAGCGCCGGTCCAAGTAACGGTGCATTCCATTTTGATTTCCTTTGTGAATGGCGTGGCCTCAGGGCAAGGCCCATTTCTGTGTGCGTATGGTACCCAACGAGGTTTTTTGCGGGACTTTTTGACCATTTTTTGCGTTTTGAAACACCCATCTTGCTGCAATGCAACAAAAACACCTCTACAATTGCGAACAAGCGTGCTTTTTTGCATGCACCGTTTGTCTCCTCCACCCTCTGAAAAGGTGGATTTGCCCCAAGCCGCAAGGTTTGGGGCATTTTTTTTGACCGTTATCATCAGGGCCACACTTTTTAGGCGACGCGGCATGCCCGTGATCACTCTGGACATGACGACCCAACACCTCAAACCCGCCGATTACCTGATCAAGATCCTGAACGCCAAGGTCTATGACGTGGCCACCGAATCGGCCCTGGAAACGGCCAAAAACCTGTCGCAGCGCTTGGGCAACCAGGTGTTGTTGAAGCGGGAAGACCAGCAACCCGTGCACAGTTTCAAGTTGCGCGGGGCCTACAACAAGATGGCGCACCTGACGCCCCAACAGTTGAAGAAAGGCGTGATCTGCGCCTCGGCGGGCAACCATGCGCAAGGCGTGGCACTGAGCGCCAGCAAGCTGGGCACGCGCGCCGTGATTGTCATGCCCACCACCACGCCGCAGGTCAAGATCGACGCGGTCAAGGGCTTTGGGGGCGAGGTGGTGTTGTTTGGCGACAGCTACTCCGACGCCTACAACCAAGCGCTGACTTTGCAGAAAAAGCAGGGCCTGACCTTTGTGCACCCGTTTGACGACCCAGAGGTGATCGCGGGCCAAGGCACGATTGCCATGGAAATGCTGCGCCAGCACCAGGGCCCGCTGGATGCGGTGTTTGTGGCCATTGGCGGCGGCGGGCTCATCAGCGGTGTCGCCAATTACATCAAGGCGGTGCGCCCGGATGTGAAGGTGATCGGCGTACAGATGAACGACTCGAACGCCATGATCCAGTCTGTCGCGGCCAAAAAACGCGTGACTTTGCCTGATGTGGGCCTGTTTTCAGACGGCACCGCCGTCAAACTGGTGGGCGAAGAAACGTTCCGTGTGTCGCGCAATTTGGTGGACGAGTACATGACGGTCGACACCGATGCGGTGTGCGCGGCCATCAAGGACATTTTTGTGGACACGCGCTCGATTGTGGAGCCTGCAGGCGCGCTGGCGGTGGCGGCCATCAAGCAATACGTAGCCACACACAAGGCCAAGGGCCAGACCTTTGCCGCCATTTTGTGCGGCGCCAACATGAACTTTGACCGCCTGCGTTTTGTGGCCGAGCGGGCCGACGTGGGCGAAGAAAAGGAAGCCCTGTTTGCGGTGACGATCCCCGAAGAGCGCGGCAGTTTCAAGCGTTTTCTGGAGCTGATCGGCAGCTTGCCCGGTGGCCCGCGCAACGTGACCGAGTTCAACTACCGCATGAGCGACTCGGACAAAGCCCATGTGTTTTTAGGGCTGAGCACGCATGGCAAGGGCGAGAGCAGCAAGATCGCAGCCAACTTCACCCGTCACAAGTTCAAGGCCATCGACCTCACGCACGACGAGTTGGCCAAAGAGCACATCCGGCACATGGTCGGCGGGCATTCGGCCTTGTCACAAGACGAACGCCTGCTGCGCTTCGAATTCCCCGAACGCCCCGGCGCCCTGCTCAAGTTTTTGAGTCTGATGCGCCCCGGCTGGAACATCTCTTTGTTCCACTACCGCAACCAGGGTGCCGACTATGGCCGCATCCTGGTGGGCCTGCAGGTGCCGCCCAAAGACGACAAGACGTTCGACCAATTTTTGCAAGCGCTCGGGTATCCGTATGCGGAAGAAACGGACAACCCGGTGTACCGCTTGTTTTTGCGGGGCTGAGTTTTTGCAGCCGTCAACCCAGGCCCTGTCGGAGGCCAGGGTTGGCGACTTTCAGCGCAAAAACTTCCAGTCAAAGTGTTAGCTGAACCGATGCTGGTGGTGGACCACCCTACATTGGCGCCATGGTGTTGGTCGGCGATCTCTGCGAGCGCATGACCGGTCAAACCATCCGGTCGACCCCGCCGACGGTACTCGGGGGGCCGCCGATCTTCACTTTCGATGCTCTCAGTCTGTCCGTGATTTCAGGGCTTATTTACGCAAGCGTGGCAGCTTGTCGCGCGTTGACGAACCGCCTGATGCCGGCGCATTGATGACCACCGAATTCACCGCGTTGGCGCTGGCGTTGTAGCTCATGCCCGTGCCACTGACCGCGTCGACGGCGTAAGTTGCACTGTTGGTGGTGAGGGCCAGGGGGTTGGAAGCGACGACACAGGCCCCGTTGCTGCTGGTGGTGCAGCTCACCGTGGTGTCCACGCTGTTGACGCTGAAGTGACCCGTGACCAAGGCATTAGGCATCGCCGTGCCATTGGCGTCGGTGACCACCACCGTGGCGCCGGCCCGCCAGTATTTGCCCTGCTTGCTCGACTGGCCGACGATGTCGGCAATGCTGACCGCGGTGTTGGTGACGGGCGGGGTGCTGGTCACAGGGGCTGGAATGCTGGCGGCCACGCGCAGCATTTGATTGGGCGAGCCCGTGCCAGTTTCAGTCAAGACGTTGGCTGCGCTGGTGCTGAGTACCCATGTGGACACATTGGCGGGCGTGATGGCGCTTTGCCAGTTGGCGTCTGCTGCCGCCATGTCGAGCAATTGCGCGACCCAGCCCGTGACATGGGGTGTGGCCATCGATGTGCCGGAAAGCGAGGCATATTGGTTGGTCAGGCTGGCATCGTATTTGGCCGAGTAAATTGCGCTGCCCGGTGCAAACACATCGACGCAGGGGCCAAAGTTGGAATAGTAGGCGCGTGCATAGGTGCTGCCGGAGAGCGCCACCGCACCGACCGTGATGGCCGACGGTTCGCGTGCGGGTGAGAAATTACAGGCGTTGGCGTTGCTGTTGCCGGCGGCGACCACCACCGGAATGCCTTGCGATGTCAACTTGGCCACGGCCAGATCCAGTGTGGACGAGGCGCTGCCGCCCAAAGACATGTTGACGGCGACATGGCGTTGCAAGCTGGGGGTGACGGTGTTGACTTGGTTGGACACCCAGTCCAATCCACTCAGCACCGAACTCAAGGTGCCTGAACCCGTGTCGTCCAGTACTTTGACAGGGACCAAAGTCACACCGTTGGACACCCCCACGGTGGCGCCGCCAATGGTGCCAGCCACATGGGTGCCATGGCCTTGGCCGTCTGCCGATGAAATGCCCACGGTGTAGGTGCCTGCGCTGACGCGCGAGCCGAATTCGGTGTGGTTGGATTGGATGCCGGTGTCGACCACGAATATGGTGCTGCCTGCGCCATTGTGTGCGCCATTGCCGCCGCTGGTGTATTGGCTGTTCGCGCTGCCGTCCAGGCTGTCCAGGCCCCATTGGGTCGCTGCATCAACGCTGCGGGTGTCGTGGCGGCGAAACTGCGTCTCGCCCTCCACCAAACGCACGTTGGGGTTACTGGCGGTGGCATTCAGAAAGCCATCGACGGCGGCCGCTGGAATGGTGGCGGTAAAGCCTTTGAAGACATGGCTGTAGGTGCCTAGGGTGGTGGCGCTTCTGCCGCTGAGCAAGGTCGCTTGCTCTGTGGCTGCATCACTGACGCTGTCTTTGAAAACCACTGTGAAGGTTTGTGGCGCGGTGTCCATGGGGCGGCCACGGCCGTTTCGGCGACGTGCAACGGCATCGGCCAGGTTTTCGGGGAGGGTGTTCGCTGTGGTCGGCGCGGCATCCAGCGTTTGTTTGAGTGCGGTAGGGAGCAAGGGTGTGGCGCTGTTCAGGATGGCTGCGCGGGTAGCGCTGTGGGCCATGGCTTTGGTCAACTGGTCGCGCACCGCGCCGGTCACAGTGGCCAGGGTTTCCGAGTCGCTCATGGTTTGGTTCTGCCCCGCGAGCGTGGTTTGGAGCAAGGCTTTGGCTTGCCCCATGGCGTCGGCTGCGGCGCGGGCGGTGCGTGCGGTGTCGCGGTTGGCGGTGTTCACGTAATGCGCCATCGGGTCGGTGTTGAGCGTGAGATCGGTTCTGACGCGGGCCGTGGCAGCGTCCAAACTCAAACCATCGTTTTGTATGGCGTCGTTGACCAGGGTCGTCAAGGGACTGACCACGGTGTTGCTGGTGGTTTGGCTGTTGGCATTGACGTAGGCGGCCATCGGGCTGGTCAGGGTGAAGCCTGTGCGCCCAGCAGCGGCCAAGTTCAATCCACCATCGTCGGCGTCTTTGGCGCTGTCGGGAACGATGGCGACCAAGGAGGCACCGGCCATTTCGGCTGCGCTCAAACCGCTCACATCGATGCTGTAGGCACCGCTGCTGCTGGTGGTGCCTGAGACGGGTTCACCTGCATCCCGTGTGTGGTTGTTGTTCAGATCCAGGAACACGGTTGCGCCTTGGATGGGGCCGTCGATCAGGCTGCCGGTCAGTGTGCTGCTGGTGCTCGAGCCGCTGCCGCCTCCACAGGCGACCAAAGCCAGGGTCAGCGCGCACATGGGCAGACAGCGTGACCAAGTGCGTGGGTGGGGTTTGTTTCTCATCAGGGACTCCTTGGGGTGTTAGCGGGGGGTGATGCGCTGGGCGGTCTTGGATGAACCGTTGGTGCGCCATTCGATGAATACGGATTGGCCCACCCAATCGCTGGGGTTTGCGGGCTTTTGGTTGTTGCGGGGCAGGGCCATGGTTTGTCGCTGCCCATTGCTCTCGACCGTAAGCTCTTGGGTTTGGGCGTTGAAGCCCACGACTTGTGCGGTGGTTGTTTCGATGGCGCTTTCCACCGCGCCATCGCACGTGATCTGGGTGGCGTTCAGTGGCTCGGTGCCCAACGCTGCGTCGACCTTGATGTGCACATCGCCACTGCTGAAGCTGGCGCAATTGCTGGCGTTCACGACTGCGGCACTGATGACGACTGGCGTGTTGCGCAGGTTCAGGCTCAGCGGTGTGGCTTGCCAGTTGGGCGCGCTCAGCGTAGCCGAGAGGTGGGTCGTGCTTGCCCGCGTGGTGGCGGTAGGCAGGTCAACCCAGGCCCAGGCGCCGTTGACGCGTTTGATTTTGAGCTGAGCGCGCTGACCATCGCTGAGGTTTTCAGGCAAGGGCGGCAGAGCGATGCCCATGGCTTGGGCTTGACCATGGCTGTCACGGCGCAAGGTCACATTGACGTTGAGCTCCTGGTTGTCGCTGAAGGCCGGCGGGTGGGCATCTGTGGCCAAGGCGGTGACGGGGTTGCTTGACCAGGTGTTGGCATCGATCCAGAACGAGACCAGGGCGCCTGCGCTGAGGTTCAAAGCCGCTGTGCTGTCGACAGTGACCGTCCAGCCGCTTTGCAGTTGCACCGAGGTGGCAGCAAAGCTTTGCACCAGGCCGCTGATCAACACCGCGGTGGTGGGCGTGGCCCGTTCGATGCGGGTGGCCGACAGCGCCGTGCCATCGCTGTTCCACTGGCCAAACACGCGCACCGTGTCGTTGCGGCTCAAGGTGGATGCGGCAAGGCCGCTGGTGCTGTCATCCCAACCGACGTTGACGCCCATCACGCTCAGGGCCTGGCCGCTCGGCGCCACCGTGACGGGGCCCAGCAATTGCGGCAACACTCGAATGTGTTGTGCCTGGCCCGTGCCATCGCTGGTCACTTGAACCTGTTGGCCCAAGGCCAGCAGGGTGTCGACGGCCTGGCCAGCCGAGGTGCCCTGTTGAATGGGGCTGTTGCTGTCCTCGTATTCCACGCCGTCGATGAACACGCTGCCAAAGCCGGTCACCGTGCCCCAGGTGATGCCGGTGCCGCCCGTGCCGACACCTTCTGCGACGGTGTTGCCACCGCCACAAGCGCTCAAAGCGGCCAGCATGGCCAGGATGGTGAAGGTGCGGTGTAGCTTCATGCTGCCCCCTTTTGTTGAGGCTCTGAGGCCGAGTAGCTGAACATGCCGCAGCGAAAGCGGTGTGCATCGGGGGTGTGCTGGTCTTGTTCACACAGTTCGGTGGCTTGGTTCACCAAAGACGGCAGCACGTGTTGGCGCCACAACTCGCGCGCCAAGGCGTGGAGCTTTTCGATGGAGTCGGCGCTGAGCCCGTCGGCAAAAACGCTTTGCTCCAAAAACGGGGCGCTGTCTTGCGACTGCAGGTTGCAGACCCCCGCTTGCAAATGGTCGGCCACCGAGCCCGCCAGCAGCTGGCGCGACTCTTGAGTTTGAGGCGACGCGCGCATGCCTTGCTCAATCAGTTCGACATCTGCATCCACCTGCTGCACCTGGCCCAAGCGCTGCAACTCTTGCAGGATCGCCCGGTGGTGAAAGTCGTTGGAGACTGCGGCCACCAGGCTTTGAAAGCTCGGTGCTGCGCCGTTCAATGGCATGCGTGCGGGCCAGTGCTGCGCGCGCCACATCGCCAAAACCCTGCTGGCCGGACTGGGCTTGCCCATGGCTTGCGTGGCCTCATGGATGGCCTGGACATCGTGTTGATGGGCTTGGCGCAGGGCGCGAACGTCTTTGCGGTGCAGACCCGAGCGCAGGCTCAGGGCCGAGTCACTGGCACTGGTTTGGGCGTCTTCAATGGCGGCGGCCAAAAACAGTGGTTTGATCATGTGGGCGAATGTGTTGTAACCCACGCCTTGCGCCACCAGCCACTGCACCAAGGGGTAGGCCACGGTGATGGCCTCTGGCAGCGGGGTTGGCGAAGTCGGGGTATTCATGGTGCGTGATTTTAAACAAATATGGGAAAAAATCCCATATCAATCAAAAATCTAAATAAACCCGTTTATTGGTTTGAAAATGAACTCCAAAGTTTGCGCATTTGTTTGTGACGCACGATGGGGAGGGCACATCTGGCAAACGTTCCCCGCGTTGGGGCTGGCTTTCGCGGTCGGCGGGCCATGTCCGCAGGGCCTTGAAACTTGGAGGAAGAAGCCCACCACGGCACTGCCGCACCGCAGCACGGTGCCACCCCACCTGCTGCGGGTCCTTCAGCGGTGGCTATTTTTGGCTGACAACGTCTGTCAGATTTGCAAGCGGCTGGCGCTCGCTCAGTGCGCGGGCGTGGCCGCCCGCCGCATCAGGCCAGCGGTGATGTCCAGCGAACGCAGCCGTTGATCAAGGTCAAACACGTCGCAGACCATGATGAATTCATCGGCTTGGGTGAGGTCGGCCAGTTGTTGCAGGCCGCTGCGCACCGTGTCTGGACCGCCGATCACGGCGGCGGCCAAAAAGTCATCCACAGCGGCGCGCTCTTGCGGGTGAATGCTGTCGAGGTAGTGGTCAATCGGGCGCGGGAGTTTGCCGCGCTGGCCGGTGACGATGCCGTGTACGCGCTGGTAAAGACTGGAGGCCAGGTATTCGGCCTGGGTGTCGGTGTCTGCGGCAATGGTTTGCACACCCACAGCGGCATAGGGTTTGGCCAATTGCGCCGAAGGCTTGAAGCTTTGGCGGTAGACGGCCAAGGCCTGCAGCAGCAAGCGCGGTGCAAAGTGCGCGGCAAAGGCATAGGGCAAGCCCAGTTCACCGGCAAGCTGCGCAGAAAACAGGCTGGAGCCCAGCAACCAAATCGGCACGTGGCTGTCGGCGCCGGGTGTGGCCACCAGACGTTGGCCGGGCTGGGTCGGGCCCAAGAGGCGTTGTAATTCCAAGACGTCGCGAGGAAAGTCTTGTTCGGTCTCCACGCGGTCGCGGCGCAAGGCGCGCATGGTGGGCCCGTCGGTTCCGGGCGCGCGACCCAGGCCCAAGTCGATGCGATTGGGATAAAGGGCCGCGAGGGTGCCCATGGCTTCGGCCACCACCAAGGGCGCGTGGTTGGGCAGCATGATGCCGCCTGAGCCTATGCGTATGCGCGAGGTGCCGCCGGCGAGGTAGCCCATGATGACAGCAGTGGAAGAGCTGGCGATGCCCACCATGTTGTGGTGTTCGGCGACCCAATAGCGGGTCAAGCCCAGGCGCTCGGCATGTTGGGCTGTGCGCAGGGCAATGTGTAACGCGTGGTCTACGCCTGAGTCTTCGCGCACGGCGACCAAGTCAAGCATGGACAGGGCAATCTGAGAGAGGTCTTTCATAGGCGCGGTTATAGCGCGTGTTGGGGCACCACGCTGTCGTGCGGGTTTGCGTCGTTGCGTCGTTGCGTCGTTGCGTCGTTGCGTCGTTGCGTCGTTGCGTGAAGTCTTGGTACCTGGCGCCTTGTGTGAAAACCTTCGCGCTGCCAAAAACATCCGCTATGGCTTGTCCACGGCAGGCAACTCCAATTGCCATTGGGCGTTCGCGGATTTCAGCACGGCCTGCCGGGCCGTCAAAGACTCCAGGGTCACGCCGTCTTGCACCATTTGTCCTACACGGTAGGCCTTGGGCGGCTGTCCGTCCGTGGCGATCAGGGCACTGCCCTGGCCGGATGCGCTGGCGATGACTCCGATCAATTTGAATGGGCTGCTGGTTGGCGCTGCGGCGCTGGCTGGCCGATCGCTGGGCTGGCCCAATGCGCGCGCGATGGGGTTGCCCGTGGCGAGAGAAGAGGCGCCTGCCACAACCGGCACCGTCACGGCATGGCTGGCCTGCGGCATGGGCATCTGCAAGAACCAAAAAACCAAGCTGGCCGCTGCCGCCGCCCAGAGGCATGCCGACACCACGGGCGCCACAAGGGCCTGAGAAGGTTGGGGCCAAGAAAATCGCAACATGCGCGGATTATGATGGACAGCATGAAAACACTTTCTAGCCACAAGCGCAGCCGCCAACGCGGTTTCACCCTGATTGAGCTGATGGTCGTGCTGGCCATCATTGGTGTGCTGGCCGCACTCATCGTGCCCAATGTGCTGGGCCGTGCCGACGATGCCCGCGTGACCGCCGCCCGTACCGACGTGGGCAATTTGATGCAGGCGCTCAAACTCTACAAACTGGACAACCAGCGCTTTCCCAGCGCCGAACAAGGCCTGAACGCCTTGGTCGCCAAGCCCACCACCGAGCCGGTGCCCGGCAACTGGAAGCCGTACCTGGACAAACTGCCCAACGACCCCTGGAGCCGCCCCTACCAATACATGAACCCCGGCATCAAGGGCGAGGTGGATGTGTTGTCCTTTGGTGCCGACGGTCAGCCGGGCGGCGAGGGCAACCATGCAGACATCGGCAGCTGGCAGTAAAGCCCCACCTGCCTCGGCTCGCGGTTTCACCTTGCTGGAATTGCTGGTGGTGGTCGCGCTGATCGCCATCGCCACCGCCGGTGTGAGCCTGTCTTTGCGAGACAACGCACACAGCGCACTGGCACGCGATGCCCAGCGCCTGGCCAGTTTGCTGGAGACCGCCCGCGCCCAGGCGCGCGCCAGTGGCGTGGCGGTGCAGTGGCGCGCCACCCCGTCGGGGTTTGCCTTTGAAGGCCTGCCACACAACGATTTGCCCACGCAATGGCTGGCCAGCACCACCCGCGCCAGCATGACCGCCCCGATCGTGCTGGGGCCAGAACCCTTGATCGGACCACAAGCGGTGGCTTTGAGCCACACGGCCGACGCCAGCCACAGCGCAGGCCCCACGCTGTGGGTGGTCACCGACGGGCTGCGGCCCTTCAAGGTCCAAAGCACACCGGCGCAGGTGGCACCATGAACCAGCGCGGCTTCACGCTGATCGAGGTGTTGGTGGCCTTGGGCATCACGGCGGTGGCGCTGATGGCCGGGCTGAAAGCCACCGGCTCACTCAGCCGCAATGCCGAACGGCAAACCGTGAGCATGCTGGGGCAAATTTGTGCCGAAAACGAACTCATCGCTTTGCGTTTGCGCAGGCAATTGCCCGACACCGGCGACCGCAGCGTCGCGTGCACGCAAGCCGGCCAAGCATTGCAGGTCGATGTGTCGGTGCGGCCCACCCCCAACCCCACCTTCAGGCGCGTGGATGCGCGGGTGCTGAACCAGGGCGAACAGGTGCTCCAGTTGTCCACCGTGATGGGGCGCAACTGATGGCTGCAAGCGCCCATCGCCGCGTACAAAACCACGGCTTCACCCTCATCGAGGTGCTGGTGGCCATCAGCGTGATGGCGTTGATGAGCTTGATGGCCTGGCGCGGCATCGACGGCATGCTGCGCACGCAAAACGGCTTGCAAGCGCGCAGTGACAACATCCGCACCTTGCAAGCCGGTCTGGCCCAATGGCAGACCGATCTGGACCAATTGGCCGAATTGCCCGGCACCCCCAGCTGGGACTGGGATGGCCAGGTGCTGCGCCTGACGCGCCGTGCGGCGGTTGGCACCGATGTGCAGGTGGTCGCTTGGACCTGGCGCGGCAACCCGGCACGCCCCAGTGGGGGCGACTGGCAACGCTGGCAATCCACACCCTTGCAACTGCGCAATGACTGGCAATCGGCCTGGGATCTGGCCCGCCAATGGGGGCAAACCCCGGACGACCGCACACGCAGCGGGCAGATCGACATCCACCCACTGGCCCACTGGCAGCTTTTTGTGCACCGGGGCGGCAGCTGGGCCCATCCCTTGTCCAGTGATGCGGTGACGCCCGACGGCGCCACAACCCCTACCCCCTCCACGCCCCCACGCGGCCACACCCCGCCCGATGCGGTGCGCCTGGTGCTGAATCTGCAAGGCGGCCCGGTGGGCACAGGCTTGCTCACCCTGGACTGGATACGCCCGGCATTCACGGCGGTGCAGCCATGAAGCACACCCAGCGTGGCGCTGCACTGTTGACAGCGATGCTGACCGTGACCTTGGTGGCCACCATCGCCTCGGCGGCGCTGTGGCAGCAGTGGCGGCAGGTGGAAATTGAAACCGCTGAACGCGGCCGCAGCCAGACCGCCTGGATGATGACCGGCGCGCTGGACTGGACGCGCTTGATCTTGCGCGAAGACGCGGTCTCGGCCCAGGGCAACGGCCCAGACCATTTGGGTGAGCCTTGGGCGCTGCCCGTTCAGGAATCCAAGCTGTCCAGTTTTTTGTCACAAGACCAGGCCTGGCGCGAGGGCGATACCGAAGTCTTTTTGTCGGGCCAGATCACCGATGCCCAGTCGCGCATGAATGTGATGAACCTGCTGGAAAACGGGCAAGTGTCTGTCCCCGCGCTGCAGCGCTTTGGCCGCCTGTTTGAACGGCTGAACCTGCCTGTGCAAGAACTGCACACCCTGGCCCGCCAGTTGCAGGCCGCCGCGCAAGCCGCCAAAACACCCGGGCCAGCCGGGGCAGGGACCCCCTTGATGCCGCAACAAACCCAGCAGTTGGTCTGGCTGGGTCTGAGTCCCGGCACCTTGGCGGCGCTGGAGAACTTCATCACCCTGCTGCCCGAGCCCACCCCGGTGAACCTGAACACGGCCCCAGCAGAAGTCTTGATGGCCAGTGTGCCCGGACTCGACCTGGCCGCGGCCCGGCAACTGGTGCAACTGCGCGAACGCGGACACTGGGCCACGCTGGAAGCCGCACGCCAGGCCATGGGCCCTGCGGGGGCTTCTTTGCAAGCGCCACAGCACAGCGTGCAAAGCCGGTATTTCCAGGTGCTGGGCCGAATGCGCATCGACCACGTGGTGCAAGAAGACCAGGTACTGGTCCAGCGCGAGGGCCAGCAAGTGCGCATGCTCTGGCGGGTGCGCCGGCCAATCCGTGTCACCCGCGCACCCTAGAATGAAAGCCCCATGCGTACATTGATCGTTCAGCTGCCCTTGGGCGCCCCGTCCACCCACACGGCGTACCCCCATGCCCTGGTGCAAACCGGCGCAGCCACGCCCGGGGTGTCGGTGCAATGGGCGGCGGCCGGTTTGCTGCCCGCCGCGGACCGCCAAACCGACGTGGTGGCCTTGCTGCCTGCGCGGGCCCTGTCCTGGCACCGGGTGACTTTGCCCACCGGTTTGCACAAGCAGCCTGCCAAACTGAAGGCCGCCCTGCAAGGCCTGCTCGAAGAACGTCTGCTGGACGAACCTGCCGCCCTGCACCTGGCCTTGGCGCCCGGCTGGAAAACATCGGCACAGCCCTGGGTGGCCGCCTGCGACCGCCAGTGGTTGAGCGCCCACTTGCAAGCGCTGGAATCGGCAGGCCTTTCGGTGCACCGCATCGTGCCCGAGCTGGCCCCCAGCGCCGGACCTGGGCAACTGCTCGCCTTGGGCGAGGCCGATCACGGCTGGCTGTGGTGCAGCCAACAAGACCACGGTGTCTGGGGTCTGCCCTTGCAAGCCGTGCCCCTGCACGGCGAAGGCCTGTGGCCTTCTGACACAGAACAGACACCCCCCGATGTGCAGGCCGAACCTGCGGTGGTGGCCGAGGTTTCGCAGCGTCTGGGCGTGCAAGCTGGCCTGATGGCCCCAGGCCAGCATTGGCTGGCGGCGCTGGCCAACGGCTGGGACTTGGCCCAGTTTGAATTTCAGGCCAACGCCAACAGCCGACTGCGCAAGCGCTGGCAACGCACGGTCAGCCAGTTAAGCCAGCACAGCGCCTGGCGACCCGCCCGCTGGGGCTTGGGCCTGCTCATGGCCAGTCAACTGCTGGGCCTGAACGTCTGGGCCTGGAAAACACGCGCGGACTGGCAAGCCCAGCAACAGGCCTGGACGCACACCTTGCAACAGACGTTCCCACAGATCCGGGTGGTGGTGGACGCATCTCTGCAAATGGCCAGAGAAGTCAACCGCCTGCGCCAAAGTTCAGGCCAACTGGCCGCGCACGACCTGGAAGCCATGCTGGGCGCACTGGGCCAGGCCCTGCCCGCCCACCTGGCCGCCCCCCGCCAATGGCGCTACCAGACCGGGCAGCTGGAGTTGCAGGATTTCCAACTCAGCGCCAGCGAACAAAACGCGCTCAGCCAGGCACTCCAAGCCCTAGGCTATCGGTGGCGTGCCGAGGGCCCGTCCTGGCGCATGACGGTGCAAGAGGGCCAACCATGAGCCGCGCCCTGAAACCGATGGCCTGGGTTCAAACCTGGACACAGGCACTGCACACCGCCTGGGCAGAGCGCAGCCCCAGAGAACGCTTGCTGCTGGGCACGGCTGCCTGGGTGCTGCTGCTGGCACTGACCTGGCAAGTGGCCATGGCCCCAGCGCTGCACACCTGGCGCGAAGCGCCCGCGCGTCAAGTGGCGCTGGACGCACAAACCCACCAAATGCAGCAACTGAAGGCACAAGCCCTGGCCCTGCAAAAAACACCGGCCACCACCCGCGCAGAGGCCCTGCGCTGGCTCGAGGCGAACATTCCAACGGGCCTGGGCAGCGATGCCCAATGGCGCGTGCAAGGCGACCGCCTGAGCGTGACCTTGTTGAGCACCCCCGCCAACCAGCTCACGGTCTGGCTCAGGCAGGCCCGCGAACAGGCGCAAGCCCTGCCCGTGCAAGCGCAATTGCAACAAGTGCCCACGCCACCCACCGCGGCAAAGGCACCCGCCAGCGGCGACAGCGCCGTGCGCTGGAGTGGCACCTTGGTGCTGAGCCTGCCTGGAGCACCGTGACCATGCGCCCACAACACCCCCAACCCGCAGCCGCAGCAACCGCTTGGCGCTGGGCCTGGCTGGGTGCCGGTCTGGGCCTGGTGCTCGCCCTGTGGATGGGTGCCCCTGCACGCTGGCTGAGCTGGGGCGTGGCACAGGCCAGCCAGCAACGGGTGCTGCTGCCATTGGCCCGGGGCAGCGTGTGGGAGGGATCGGCACAACTGGTGCTCAGCGGCGGCGAAGGCAGCCGCGATGCGCAGGCGCTGCCTGGGCGCATCCACTGGCAAATCCAGCCCGGCTGGCTGTCGCTGCGCCTGCGACTGCAGGCCGACTGCTGCATGAACACCCCCACCCACATGGTGCTGCGTGCCAGCTTGTCGGGGGTATCTCTGACGGTGGGTGCGCACCACTCCCAATGGCCTGCGGCCTTGCTCAGCGGCCTGGGCGCGCCCTGGAACACACTGCAACCCGAAGGCCAATTGCAGCTGCGCACAGACACACTGGGCCTGCAATGGGCCGAAGGCCGACTGCAAGTGCAAGGCCAGGTTGAACTGCAAGCACAAGGCATGTCCTCTCGCCTGAGCACCCTCAAGCCCATGGGCAGTTACCACCTTCAACTGCGCGGCACCGACGAAGGCAGCCCCACACCCGAACTGAAGCTGAGCACCCTGCAGGGCCCCTTGCAGCTCACCGGGCAGGGCCAATGGGTGGGGGCCCGCTTGCGCTTCACGGGCGAAGCCCGTGCCGACGAAGGCAGCGAAAGCGCCTTGTCCAATTTGCTCAACATCATCGGCCGCCGCCAGGGCGCGCGCAGCCTGCTTTCACTGGGATAAACCATGCAATCTCCACGCTTGTTCAAACGCGCCCGCCTGCCATCGCTGGCCTTGGCCTTGGCCATCGCCTGCGGGGTGTCCACGGGCTGGGCGCAAAACCCGGGCCACAAGCCGCCCTCGGCCAAAGAACCGGTCACGCTCAACTTTGTGAACGCCGAAATCGACGCCGTGGCCCGCACCATGGCCACCCTGTCCGGACACAACGTGGTGGTCGACCCTCGCGTCAAAGGCACCATGACACTGGCCAGCACCGTGCCCGTTGCGCCAGCACAAGCGCTGCGCCTGTTCGCATCGCAGCTGCGCACCCAGGGCTTTGCGCTGGTCGAATCGGCGGGCCTGTACACCGTGCTGCCCGAGGCCGAAGCCAAGTTGCAAAGCGGCAGCGTTTCGGCTGGCGCTGTACCGGCCAGCAGCGGCCAGATCGTCACGCAAATTTTCCGGCTCAACCACGAAAACGCCAACAACCTGGTGCCTGTGCTGCGCCCCCTCATCAGCCCCAACAACACCATCAACGTGAACCCCGGCACCAACGCGCTGGTGATCACCGACTACGGCGACAACCTGCAGCGCCTGGGCCGCATCATTGCCGCACTGGATGTCGCCAACGCCACGGGCGTGGAAGTGATCCGGCTGAAGCACGGCATTGCCGGTGACCTGGCCCCCATGGTGCAGCGGCTGATCGACTCGGGTGCCGCAGCCGGCACCCCCGCCGCGCAAGGCCAGTCCGACACCTTGTTCAAAACCACGGTGCTGGCCGAGACACGCACCAACTCACTGATCGTGCGTGCCGCCAACCCGGCCCGCCTGGCGCTCACACGCGCCCTGGCCGAACAGCTGGACCAGCCCAACGCCACGGGCGCGGGGGCGGCCAGCGGCAACATCCATGTGGTGTACCTGAAAAACGCCGACGCCACCAAACTGGCCACCACCTTGCGCGCCGCGATCACGGCGCAAGGTGGCAGTGCCGCCGGATTGACCAGCCCCGGCAGCCAAGGGGCAGGCACAGCGCCCACCGGCACCACGCCCGGGGCCAGCAGCGCCAGCGCCGCTCCCTCGACAGGCGGGCAGATCCAGGCCGACCCGGCCACCAACGCGCTCATCATCACCGCGCCCGAGCCGCAATACCGGCAACTGCGCTCGGTGATCGACATGCTGGACCAGCGCCGCGCGCAGGTGTTTGTGGAAAGCCTGATCGCCGAAGTCAGTGCCGACAAAGCGGCCGAATTCGGCGTGCAATGGATGGGCAGCGCCGGCTCCAACGGCAGCACCGTGGGCCTGCTGGGCACCAACTTTGCCGTGGGCGGCACCAATTTGCTGACGCTGGCCGCCGGCGCAGCGGCAGGCAACCCCGTGCCCTCCACAGGCCTCAACCTCGCGCTGGGACAGCGCCGCAATGGCGCACTGGCACTCGGTGCGCTGGCCCGGTTTCTGCAATCCAATGGCGATGCCAACGTGCTCTCCACACCCAACTTGCTGACCTTGGACAACGAAGAAGCCAAGATCGTGATCGGTCAGAACGTGCCCTTTGTCACAGGCCAGTACACAGCCAACAACAGCAGCAGCGGCGCGGTCAACCCTTTTCAGACGATCGAGCGCAAAGACGTGGGCCTGACGCTGCGGGTCAAACCCCAAATCAGCGAGAACGGCACCGTGAAGCTGCAAATTTTTCAGGAAGTCAGCAGCATCGACAGCAAAAGTTCGTCCACGGCGGGCCTGATCACCAACAAACGCTCCATCGAATCGAGTGTGCTGGTCGAAGACGGCTCCATCGTCGTGCTGGGCGGCTTGCTGCAAGACGACACCAGCAGCAGCCAGGAAAAAGTGCCGGGCCTGGGCGACCTGCCGATCTTCGGCAACCTGTTCAAGGCCGAAACACGCAGCCGCAAAAAAACCAACCTGATGGTGTTCTTGCGCCCGGTGGTGGTGCGCGACGGTGCGGCCACCGAAGCCCTGTCGCTTGGCCGCTACGAGCAAATGCGCCTGAACCAGCAAGGCTTCCAGCCTGCCGCCACAGGCACCTTGCCCGTTCCCGGCTCGGCCGTGTTGCCACCAATTGGCGCAGGGGCGGCCCCAGCCCCTGAGGCCACCCAGCCGCGCCAGCCCTGATCGGCCCCGTCCATGCGCCACCCCCTGCCCTACACCTTTGCCCGCACCAGCCACCTGCTGCTGGAAGACGACGGCCAACGCCTGAACCTGAGCTGGTGCGCACAAAGTGACCGGTCTGCCCTGTCCGAGGTGACGCGCCAGTGGGCCAGCCAGGATCTGCACCTGCAGCTCAGCACCATCGCCGAGCTGACGCAGCGCATCCACCTGGCCTATTCCGGCGGGCAAGCCCACAGTTCCTCCAGCGCCGCCGCCGTGGTCAATGAGGTCGAATCCGAAGCCGACCTCTCGCGCATGATGCAAGAGCTGCCTGCCGTGGAAGACCTGCTGGCGGCCAGCGACGACGCGCCCATCATCCGCATGCTCAATGCCTTGCTCACGCAGGCCGCACGCGATGGGGCCAGCGACATCCACATCGAACCCTATGAGCGCCATTCGAGTGTGCGTTTTCGCATCGACGGCACGCTGCGCGAAGTGGTCCAGCCCAACCGGGCGCTGCATGCCGCACTGATTTCGCGCCTGAAAATCATGGCCGAACTCGACATTGCCGAAAAGCGCCTGCCGCAAGACGGGCGCATCAGCCTGCGCCTGGGCAGCCGCGCGGTCGATGTGCGCGTGTCCACCCTGCCCAGCGCGCACGGTGAACGTGCGGTGCTGCGCCTGCTCGACAAAAGCGAAGCGCGCCTGACCCTGGAGGCCGTGGGCATGCAAGGCCGCGTGTTGCAGCAGGTGGACCAGTTGATCACCCAACCGCACGGCATCTTGCTGGTGACCGGCCCCACGGGCTCGGGCAAGACCACCACGCTCTACGCGGCACTGCAGCGGTTGGACGCTACCCGCAACAACATCATGACGGTGGAAGACCCGATCGAGTACGAATTGCCCGGCGTGGGTCAGACGCAGGTGAACGCCAAAATCGACCTGACGTTTGCCAAGGCGCTGCGCGCCATCCTGCGACAAGACCCCGACGTCATCATGATCGGCGAGATCCGTGATTTCGAAACCGCGCAGATCGCCATCCAGGCCTCGCTCACAGGCCACCTGGTGCTGGCCACGCTGCACACCAACGACGCCGCCAGCGCCGTCACGCGCCTGACCGACATGGGGGTGGAGCCGTTCTTGCTGAGCTCGTCTTTGCTGGGCGTGCTGGCCCAGCGCCTGGTGCGCAAAAGCTGCCATGCCTGCCACGGCGCGGGCTGCGAGGCCTGCGGCCACACCGGCTACGCAGGGCGCACGGGCGTCTTTGAATTGCTGGTGGCCAGCGACGAGATCCGCAGCCAAATCCACAACCGCGCCGCCGAATCCGAGTTGCGCGCCACCGCCCTGCAACAAGGCATGGTGCTGATGCAGCACGACGGGCAACGCCTGGTCGATGCGGGCATCACCCGCGCCGAAGAACTTTTGCGCGTCACACGCGACTGAACGGCAGCGCATGAACCCACCCACACCCATCGCCTGCCACAGCCCCACACCGGTGTGGTGCCCCGGTCTGCCTGCCAGGCACGGGCATCCACCGCCTCTTTCGCTGTGCCTCTCGTGGCACATGTCGCGGTACATCGCGCGGTGCCTCGTGTGGGGCAGCTTCAGCTGGGGCGCGGGCCTGGCCTGGTCGCAAGCAAGCCCGGTGGCGGAAAACAACACGCCGCCCCCCGCCCCCTCCGGCTGGATGTACAGCCTGGGAGCCAAACTGGAAATCGGTGACCTGCGCCGCCTGGAAGGCCTGAAACTGCGCCCCACGCTGGGTTTGCGTTATGGCCGCTGGCGCATGGGCACTGTGGACAGCCAAACCTGGCCCAGCTTTGGCCAGGCACTGCAAGACAGCAACCTGACCTACGACTGGCTGAAAAACAGCCAATGGCAAACCGCCTTGTCTGCCAGTGTGGTCAACTTGGACCAAGACCGGACCTTCGACGCCCTGCGCTCAGGACGCAAAACCCTGCGTGCCAAAGCGGCCTTGAATTACACCGTGAACAAGCACTGGATGCTGGGCTTGAACGTGTCGCATGACCTGCTCAAGCGCGGCGATGGCAGCACACTCTCGCCCACGCTGACTTACCTGCAAACCCTGGACCAGGACAGCGCCTGGCTGTTGAGCGCCTTCACCACCTGGGGCACAGCCGCCCATTGGCAAAGCGAGGCCGCCCGCACGCCAGGTTCTGCGCTGCGCCAGGATGCCGGTCTGGGCAGCTGGGGCACGCAAATCACTTACCGTCAGCGCTGGTCACCCCAGTGGGCCTTTTTCACCCAAATCGGCACGGGCCGACTGATCGCCCCCACCGCAGCCGCCAACCAAACCCTGGGCTGGAGCGGCCAGTTGGGCGTCCTCTATTTCAGCCACTGAACACCCGCCATGCCCGCCTACCGTTTTGAAGCCCTGCAAGCCGACGGCACCACGCGCAAGGGGGTGGTCGAGGCCGACAGCCAAAAAGCCGCACGGGCACAACTGCGCGCACAAGCGCTGGTGCCCTTGCAGGTCGACGCCATCGCTTCCGGCGCGGCCCACACCGCCGCCCAAACGCTGCCCTGGTGGCAACGGCCCATGGGCCACAGCCGCGCTTTCAGCGCCAGCCAACGCGCAGTCTGGACGCGCCAATTGGCCGGACTGGTGGGCAGCGGCCTGCCGATCGAGCGCGCCCTGTCCGCCCTGGCCGAAGAATCTGAACACGAGGCACAGCGCCACCTCATGGCCGCCATTCGGGCCGAAGTGAACGCCGGCAGCAGCCTCGGTCGCGCCTTGGGGCTGCACCCGGCCGAGTTTCCCGCGATCGACCGCGCCGTGATCGCCGCAGGCGAAGAAAGCGGCCACCTGGGCGACGTCCTGACCCAATTGGCCAACGACCTGGAAGACCAACAGGTGTTGCGCGCCAAGCTCCTGTCGGCCGCGCTCTACCCGGCCATAGTGAGTCTGGTGGCGCTGGCGATCGTGATTTTTCTGGTGACGTCGGTGGTGCCCCAGGTCGCAGGTGTGTTTGCAGGCACAAAGCGCCAACTGCCCATGCTGACCCAGGTCATGCTGGCCATCAGCGACTTTGTGCGCCACTGGGGTGGGTGGGTGCTCTTGCTGGGTGCGGGCGGCGTCATCGGCTTCCGACTGGCCTTGCGGCAAGACGCCCTGCGCCTGCGCTTTGACGCCGCCTGGCTGCGCCTGCCCATGATTGGCCGCTTGGCACGTGGCTACAACAGTGCCCGCTTTGCCTCCACCCTGGCCATGCTCACGGCGGCAGGTGTGCCCATTCTCAAAGCCTTGCAGGCCGCGGCAGACACCTTGTCCAACCAGGCTTTGCGTGCCGATGCCCTGGAAGCCTTGGTGCGGGTGCGCGAGGGCGCACCGCTGGGCACGGCGCTGGCCCAAAACGCGCGCTTTCCGGGGCTGCTGTCCATGTTTGCCCGCCTGGGCGAACAAACAGGCCAGCTGCCGGTCATGCTGCAACGCGCGGCCACACAACTGTCGTCCGAGGTGCAGCGCCGCGCCATGGCCCTGGCCACCGTGCTGGAGCCCTTGCTGATCGTGGCCATGGGCGCTATGGTCATGCTCATCGTGCTGGCCGTGCTGATGCCGATCATGGAACTCAACCAGTGGGTCAAATGACCCGCCAGACCCGCCCGCCCACATCGTTTTCAAACCAACAGGTCGCACACATGCCCGTCACACTCGAAGGTCAGTTGGTCGTTGCCATTTCATCGCGGGCCTTGTTCGACTTTGAAGAAGAAAACCGCCTGTTTGAACAAGGGGACGACCGGGCCTACATGAAGCTGCAGCTGGACCGGCTGGAAGCCCCCGCCAAGCCTGGTGTGGCCTTTTCTTTGGTGCGCAAGCTGCTGGCCTTCAACGATGCCAACGCACAGCGGGTGGAGGTGGTCATCCTCTCGCGCAACGACCCGGTCTCGGGCATGCGGGTGTTCCGCTCGGCGCAGCATTACGGTCTGCCCATCCAGCGTGGCAGCTTCACCCGGGGCCAGCCGCCCTGGCGTTACCTCAAGCCCTTGAATGCCAACCTGTTTTTGTCGGCCCATTTGTCGGACGTGCGGGCCGCGCTCGATGCGGGGGTGCCCGCTGCGCAGGTGTACCCGCATTCGGCGCTGGCCTCCGAGGCGCACCCCCATGAAGTGCGCATTGCCTTTGACGGCGATGCCGTGCTGTTTTCGGACGAAGCCGAACGCGTGTTCCAAGCGCAAGGCTTGTCCGCCTTTCAGGCACACGAACGCGACAAGGCCGGACAGCCCTTGCTGGCCGGCCCGTTCAAACCCTTGTTGGCGGCCTTGCACCGGCTGCAGCAGGAAGGCACGCCCGCCATGCGGATTCGCACGGCACTGGTCACCGCCCGCAGCGCCCCCGCACACGAGCGCGCCATCCGGACCTTGATGGACTGGAACATCGAGGTGGACGAAGCCATGTTTCTGGGCGGTTTGCCCAAAGGGGAGTTCTTGCGCGAATTCGAGCCTGATTTTTTCTTCGACGACCAGACCGGGCACATCGAAGCGGCCGCCCTGCATGTGCCTTCCGGGCATGTGGCGTCAGGGGTGTCCAATCCGGGGTGAACGACCCGGCTGCCGTCAATCAGGCACGGGGATATTTCGGCGCCCTTCGCGACGTGCAATCCACACCGTGGCGCACAAAATCACAAACGCCCCCAGCCAGGTCGATTGGCTGGGCACATCGCCAAACACCAACCAGCCCAGCACCGAGGCCCAGACCAGATCCAGAAAGCGCAGCGACTGGGTGGCCGAAATGTCGGCCAAAGCAAACGCCCGCGTCAGGCAATAGTGGCCCAGCGTGCCCAGCACGCCTGTGGCCGCAAAGCCCAGCCATTGCAAAGCCGTGGGCATCTGCCAGTGGGGCAAGGCCATGGGCAGGCTGAGCACGGAGACCGTCAGGGCTTGCCACAACACGATGACGCCGGGTTTTTCATAGCGGGTCAGGGCTTTGGTGATCAAAAACGAGGCGGCAAACACCGGCGACGAAGCCAGCATGACCAGGCTGTACCAGCCGCCAACGCCCGACATCTTGGGCAAAACCACCACCAACACACCCACAAAACCGATGCTGGCGGCCACCCAGCGGTCTGGGCGCATGGGCTCACCCAAAAACCAGGCGGCGCCGATCATGATGAAAATCGGCCCGGTGAAACCGATGGCCGTCATGTCGGCCAGCGGAATTTGGGGCAAGGCCGTGAACCACAAAATCAGCCCCAGGGTGTGCACCCCGCCGCGCCAAAACTGCCCCGCCATGTTGACGGGCATGTAGCTCCGCCACCCGCCCCGCACAACCCAAGGCAGGATCACCAGCAGACCCATCAGGTAACGCAAAAACTGCGACTGGTACACATCCAGATGCAGGGTCAGTGAACGGGCGAGGGTGTTGAGCAACGAAAACAGCAGCCCGCCTGCGACCATCCAGGCCATGCCACGCACGGCGGCAGGCCAGGCGGCAAAAGAGCGCCGCGTGCGGTGCTGCGCCAGCGACCACTGGCGCAGAGGGGCAAAAGAAACTTTGCGCGGCTTCATGCGCCCGCACCGAAATGGAAATGCATCACCCAGCCATCTTAGAACGGACCGCCGCCAACGCGGGTCGCTTGGGTTACCGCGCGGGGTGCTGGCCAAAAAAAGGCCCCGTCTTGCGGGGCCTTTTTTCCGGGGTCCGGTGGGTTGCGCTTACTGCGCGCTGTTTTGCAACGCAGCAATGCGCTCTTCAATCGGCGGATGGGTGCTGAACAGCTGACCGATGCCACCGGCGATGCCCATGGCGGCCATGCTTTTGGGCAGTTCGGCGGTGTGCACGCCACCCAGACGGGCCAGCGCATTGATCATGGGTTGCTTGCGGCCCATGAGTTGGGCTGCGCCCGCATCGGCACGGAACTCGCGCTGGCGGCTGAACCAAGCCACGATCATGGCGGCCACAAAGCCCAACAAAATGTCCATGACGATGGTGGTCACAAAGTAGCCGATGCCGGGGCCACTGCTTTCTTCGTCGTTGCGGCGCAAGAAGCTGTCCACGCCGTAGCCCACCACGCGGGAGATGAACACCACAAAGGTGTTCATCACACCCTGGATCAGCGTCATCGTGACCATGTCGCCATTGGCGACGTGCGCGATTTCGTGGCCAATGACGGCTTCGATTTCTTCGTGGGTCATGTTCTGCAACAAGCCGGTGGACACGGCGACCAGGGCCGAGTCACGAAAAGCGCCTGTGGCAAAAGCATTCGGGTCGCCTTCAAAAATACCGACTTCGGGCATGCCGATGCCGGACTTGTCGGCGAATTTGCGCACGGTCTCGACAATCCAGGCTTCGTCGGCATTGGCGGGCTGGTTGATGACCTTCACACCCGATGTCCACTTGGCCATGGGCTTGCTGATCAGCAAGGAAATGATGGCGCCACCAAAACCCATGATCAACGCAAAGCCGAGCAAGGCGCCCAGGTTGAGGCCATTGGCGGTCAGAAAGCGGTTGACGCCCAGCAAATTGGCAACGATGCCCAACACGACCACCACGGCCAAGTTGGTCAAGACAAACAAGAAAATACGTTTCATGGCAGGTTTTACTTTCACCCGAAGACGCGGGCACGAGGTCTGAATGGTAGGGGCTTGCAGGTCAAAATCAAGCGGGGGGAACGATTTCCTGAACGGCGTACGGGTTTTCAGCCCGCCCTTTGGCGCGACGCGGCCGGAAGACACTGGCGTCGGCGTAAAAGTCTGGATCGGCGTTGGCGGGCCACCAGCCGGGCACCCCCAACAGGGGCAAGGGGCTGAAGGGTTTGCGGGCGAGTTTGTCTGCCGCCAGGTCTTGCGCCAGCCAGGCGTCGATGTCGGCTGGCACCACCGATGCGGGCACGCGCCACAGGTGCACCGTGATCGACTTGTAGGGTTGCACGGCTTTTTCCAGCGCGGCATGGCCAAAGGCCCACAAACGGGTGGACGCCCATTCGGCGCGCAAAGCGACCAAGGCCTCCGCCCACCGGTGCGCTGTCAGCGCGGCCCACAGCGCATCGGACGGCTGGATCAGCCAGGCGTTTTCATCGAACACGGTGGCGGCATCGCGCACCGGGCCCCGCACCTGACCCACCCCGGCGCGGGCAATTTCATGGGCCTGCAGTTGGTTCAGCCGTTTTTTGGCCAGCGGAAAATGCATCCAGCACAGCGCGTTGAAGAAGTCATGCAGGCCTTCGCGCGTGGGCACCTGGCCGGTGGCAAAAATGAAGTCTTCGTAAGCCTGGCCTTCTGGCAAATCGCTTTGCGGCACAAAATGCACCGGCGCCCGGCCCGCCGCGTTCAGGGCCTGCGGCTGCGGGCAACCCGCCACGATCTGGCGGGCCAGGGGCTCCCCCACATCGCGCCAATCGCGCAACCACGGGGCAGACCAGTCGATGTCACCCAGCCCCTGCAACGAGGCCGGTGCACAGCGCCCAAAGGACACGGTGGTGCTGGGCACACCGCCTGCTGGCGCCATCGGAGTGGCGCCCGGACTCAGCCCGTCACCAAGCGCCACGGCAGGCTTTCTCCCGAACGCAGGGGCTTGAGTTCGGCCTCGCCAAAGGCAAAGCTTTCGGGCGGGGTCCAGCTTTCACGCCGCAGCGTGATGCTGCCGCGGTTGCGGGGCAAGCCATAAAAATCGGCGCCAAAGAAACTGGCAAAGCCTTCCAGTTTGTCGAGTGCACCGGCTTGGTCGAACGCCTCGGCATACATCTCGATGGCGGCGTGGGCGGTGTAGCAGCCGGCACAACCGGTGGCGTGTTCCTTTAAATGCGCAGGGTGCGGCGCGCTGTCGGTGCCCAAAAAGAACCGCGCGTGCCCCGAAGTGGCCGCTTTGACCAGCGCCAGCCGGTGCGTCTCGCGTTTGAGCACGGGCAGGCAGTAGTAATGCGGGCGGATGCCCCCGGTGAAGATGGCGTTGCGGTTGTAGAGCAAATGGTGGGCGGTGATGGTGGCCCCCAGATGCGCGTCGCCTTCGGCCACGTACTGTGCGGCTTCGGCGGTGGTGATGTGCTCCATCACGATCTTGAGTGCAGGGAAATCGCGGCGCAGTGGCTGGAGCTGCTGTTCGATGAACACCGCTTCGCGGTCAAACAGGTCAATGTCTGGCGAGGTGACTTCGCCGTGCACCAGCAGCAGCAAGCCTTCACGCTGCATGGCTTCGAGCACGGGGTAAATCTTGCGCAGATCGGTCACGCCCGCATCGCTGTTGGTGGTGGCACCGGCCGGATACAACTTGCAGGCCACCACGCCTGCGGCCTTGGCGCGGGCGATTTCTGCCGGGGCCAGGTTGTCGGTCAGGTACAGGGTCATCAAGGGCTCAAAGGCCATGCCGGGTGGCACGGCTGCCTGGATGCGTGCCTTGTAGGCCAATGCCTGCTCGGCGGTGGTCACCGGCGGCTTGAGGTTGGGCATGATGATGGCCCGACCAAATTGCGCGGCGGTATGCGGCACCACCACATTCAGGGCAGCGCCATCGCGCACATGCAGGTGCCAGTCATCCGGACGGGTGAAGGTGATTTCTTGGGTCATGGTGGGTATTGTCTCAAACCTGCAGGACGTTTTGCCCGACGGCTTGGGCCCCCGAGATGAGGTCACGGGCCGGGGCTCATACTCGCTTCGCTCGCCAAATCGCCCCAACCCGTGACCCCACCTCGGGTGATGCTTCGGCCGGAGGGGAACAGATTGGCTCACCGATGCGGGGCCAGAGGCGAGGTTGCGGGCCGGGGCTCATAACTCGCTTCGCTCGCCAAATCGCCCCAACCCGCAACCCCGCCTCTGGCGCATGCAGTGGTGGTGAGAAGGGCAAAACAGAAAGGGCGAGAGAACCCAAGCCATGCTCCAAGAATGGACGCATTGAAACAAGCAAGGGGCGAGCGAAGCCATGCCCCGTATGGGTTTTTCACGCCGTTATGAGTCGGCGAGTAGCGCAGGGCTGAACGGATCAGGGGGGCCGCTTGTTTGAGCGAAGCGAGTTTGCGGCGCACCCCGTTCAGGCCGAGCAACGCAGCGTGCCCGGAGCGCCAGCGGAGGGACGGCGAATCCGGCTCGCCTTTCTTTGCTTACTTTCTTTGGCGAAGCAAAGAAAGTGAGTGCGCTGCCGGGCGCAACTCCCGGCCAACGCACCTTCAAAGAATCAAAATCAATTGGGATCTGACCCCAATAAAACAAGCAAGCGTTCATCGGGATCGGTGACCCCGAATGAAAGATCAGTGCTGCAGGATCTTGTTCAAGAAGTCCTTGGTGCGCGGCTGGCGATTTTCGGGGTGGTTGAAGAACTCGTCTTTCGAGCAATCTTCCAGAATGCGCCCACCCACATCGATGAAAATCACGCGGTTGGCCACTTTGCGGGCAAAGCCCATTTCGTGGGTCACCACCATCATGGTCATGCCTTCGTTGGCCAGTTGCACCATCACGTCCAGCACTTCGCCGACCATTTCAGGGTCCAGCGCCGAGGTGGGCTCGTCAAACAACATGACGATCGGGTCCATCGACAAAGCGCGGGCAATCGCCACACGCTGTTGTTGACCGCCCGACAGCTGACCAGGAAATTTGTCTTTGTGGGCCAGCAGGCCCACGCGGTCCAGCATCTTCAAGCCGCGCTCTTTGGCTTCCTCTTCGGAGCGGCCCAGTACTTTGACCTGTGCAATCGTCAGGTTTTCGGTCACCGACAGGTGCGGAAAGAGTTCAAAGCTCTGAAACACCATGCCCACGCGAGATCGCAACTTGGGCAGGTCGGTGCCCGCATCCATCAGCGACACGCCGTCCACATGGATGCTGCCTTGCTGCACAGGCTCCAGGCCGTTCACGGTTTTGATGAGGGTGGACTTGCCCGAACCCGAGGGACCGCAGACCACAACCACATCGCCCTTGTTGATGCTGACCGAGCAATCGTTGAGCACCTGTACCGGGCCGTACCACTTGGAAACATTTTTGATTTCAATCATTTTCAATCCCCGAATTCAACGCACGATGGCAATCTTGGCCTGCAAGCGCTTGACGCTCCAGGACAGTGCAAAACAAATCACAAAATAAACGACCGCCGCAAAGATGTAGGCTTCTTCCGAACGGCCATAAATCTTGCCCGCATTGGTGAAGCCCTTGAGCAGGTCGTAGGCGCCAATGGCATAGACCAGCGAAGTGTCCTGAAACAAGATGATGGTCTGCGTGAGCAGCACCGGCAGCATGTTGCGAAACGCCTGCGGCAAGATCACCAGGCGCATGTTCTGGCCATACGTCATGCCCAAAGCCTGCCCGGCAAACACCTGCCCACGCGGAATCGACTGGATACCGGCGCGCATGATTTCACTGAAATAAGCCGCTTCAAACGCCACAAAAGTGATGATGGCCGACCACTCAGCTCCGATCGGGCGGCCGATGACAAACGGCATGAGCAGATAAAACCACAAGATCACCATGACCAGCGGCACCGAACGCATGCCATTGACATAGAACGTGGCAGGCACCACCAGCAACTGGCGGCCCGACAAACGCATCAGGGCCAGCAAGGTGCCAAAGATCACACCGCCAATGGTGGACGTGATGGTCAGTTGCACACTGAAGAGCAGCCCGCCCAGCACAAACTTGCGCAGAACCTCGAGGTCGAAATAGGAAAAATCGAGTCCCAACATGTCAATGCCCTCCCGTTCCGGCTGAAACGATGAAGCCTGGCACACGCATCTTCCGTTCAATCACGGCAAACACGCGGTTCACCACAAAGGCCGACAAGGCATACAAGCCGGTCACCGCCAGATACACCTCGATGCCGCGCGAAGTCTCTTCCTGCACTTGCATGGCGAACATGGTCAACTCGGCGATCGATACAGCGAAAGCCACGGACGAGTTTTTCAAGAGGTTCATGGACTCACTCGTCAGCGGCGGCAAGATGATGCGAAAAGCCATGGGCAAAATCACATAGCGGTACGACTGCGCCGTGGTGAATCCCATGGCCATGGCCGCATAACGCTGGCCCTTTGGCAAGGCTTGGATGCCCGCCCGAAACTGCTCGGCGATCCGGGCCGAAGTGAAAAAGCCCAGGCCAAACACCACCAGCACAAAGCCCGGGACCTGCTGAAATGGTGGAAATATTTTGGGCACCACGAAGTACCACAGAAAAATCTGCACCAGCAACGGAATGTTGCGAAACAACTCCACCCAGGCATTGGCCAAAGCCGACACCACCGGGCGTGCGGGCAAGGTGCGCAAGGTGCCCACCACGGCCCCCACCACCATCGCCACCAACCACGAACTGCCTGCGACGGCCAGCGTCCAGCGCCAAGCGTCCATCATCCATTCAAGATATGTGCGGCCACTGCCGTCATCGGTCAAAAAGACCTGCCAATCCCATGTCATCTTGTTACCTCCACCCATCGGCGAAACGATCGCCCAAAAAGAAACCCCGCCCAAGTCATCCCCGGCGGGGTTTGCTCAGCGCCTTGAAGAATTACTTCTTGGCGTAATCTTCGGCAGGCTTGTCATTCAAGTTAGCCCAGGCTGCTTTGGTCGCGTCACCGAGTGCCAGACCCACCTTGATGTTTTTAGGAGGAATGGGCTGCAGGAACCACTTGTCCCACAGCTTGGTCATTTCACCGGCTTTGACCATGTCACGCACGGTGTCGTCGGCCAGTTTCTTGAAAGCCGGATCGTCCTTGCGGATCATGATGGCGATCGGCTCGACGGCCAGCACTTCGCCCACGATCCGGTAGTCGGACGGGTTTTTGGCGTTGGCAATGTTGGCGGCCAGAATGGATGCATCCATCACGAACGCATCGGCACGACCCGAGTCCAGCAACAAGAAACTGTCGGCATGGTCTTTGCCGAAGACTTCCTTGAAGTCAACGCCATTGGCACGCTCATGCTTGCGCAGCAATTGCACCGATGTGGTTCCGGTGGTGGTGGCCACATTCTTGTCCTTGAGCTGGCCAATCGAGGTGATGCCCGAAGCCACTTTGGCTGCAATGCGGACTTCTTCGACATACGTCGTCACCACAAAAGCCACGTCTTTCTGGCGTGCCATGTTGTTGGTAGTCGAGCCACACTCCAGATCCACAGTGCCGTTTTGCACCAGCGGAATGCGGTTTTGCGACGTCACGGACTGGTATTTGACTTCCAGCTTTTTACCGACTGTCTTTTCCAGATTGGCCACAATGCGCTGGCAGACGTCCACATGGAAACCTGCGTATTTGCCATCCCCCAATGTGAAAGACAGACCCGAAGAGTCGCGCACGCCCATGGTGACCACGCCCGAGCTCTTGACTTTGGCAATGGTGTCCGCTTGAGCAGCCACACAGGCCAAAGCAGCAATGGCAACAGCCAGCAATTGTTTTTTCATTGATTTCTCCAAAAAAGTCGCATGAATCGAAAAACTCAACCGCTGCCAGTTTGCAGCAGTTGCGCACCAGAATGTTAAGGCCTGCACCCGTGCTTTCCGATGGCAGCACAAAATACACCTGATTTTCAACCAGCCGCCACTATAGTCAGTTTAATGTCAGCCCTTCATCAGGGTGTTCCCGAGGCCTCATGCATAAAACGCATGACGTTATGAGTCCCCATCCACCAGTGGCTGCTTTTGTGGCGCCCCCAGATAGGTCCACAAATCCTGAGCACTGCGCTTGGGTGTTTGGCGGTTGCCCGGTTTTTCACGGTAAGCACGCACTTCCATCGTCAAAGACAAGGGCGCTTCACCCGGCAAACAGACTTCCACCAAAGCGCCACCCTGCACTTCTTTTCTGACCGCGCTTTGCGGCAAAAAAGCGATGCCATGCCCTTCCAAAGCCATGACTTTCAGGCTTTCGGCCATGTCGGTTTCATAAACACGCGCCAAATGGATCGGCGTGCTGGACTGCTTCAGAATCCAATCGGTGATGCCCCCCAGGTACGCCCCCGGGGCATAGCCCAGGTAGGGCAGTGGCCAGGCGGCCACGCCAGGCAAACTGAAAACAGCGCGGCCATCGGGCCCCGCTTTGGCATAGGGTGCAATGACCTCCTGCCCCAACACCACCATCTCATAACGCTCGGCATCGAGTTGCAAGGGCTGAGACGGGTGGTGGTAAGTGATCAGCACATCGCAGCCGCCCTCCACCAAGCGCATGGCCGCATCGTGCACGTTCAAGGCGATCAGGCGGCTTTTGATCGGACCGAACCCATCCCGCAAGCCGGAAATCCAGGACGGAAAGAACGTGAACGCCAGGGTGTGGGGCACCGCAAACTCGATGAAATCCTGGCCTGCCGAGTTGTGTCCGCGCAGCATGGCCCGGGTGTTCTGCAACGACTGGAGCAAATCCAGCGCCTGTGCGTACAGGGTCTCGCCTGCGGGCGTGAGTTTGGTGGGATAAGAGCTGCGGTCCACCAGATCGGCACCGGCCCAGGCTTCGAGCGATTGGATGCGCCGTGAAAACGCCGGTTGCGTCACATGACGCAACTGCGCCGAGCGACTGAAACTGCGGGTTTCAGCCAAGCTGACAAAGTCTTCAAGCCATTTGGTTTCCATGGCGCGATTATCGCGGCATAGAAACCCCTGTAGGTCGAAGCTTCAGCTCCGACGTGGATGGACCCCGACAACGATCTACACGCCATCGGCAGATTGCTGCAATGACCACATGCTGGCGTAACGCCCATGCAGCGCCAGCAAGGTGGCATGGTTGCCGCGCTCGACAATGTGCCCGGCATCCATCACCAGAATTTCATGCGCATCGACCACCGTGGACAAACGGTGCGCAATCACCAAGGTGGTCTTGTTCTGCGCCACGCTGGACAACTCGGCCTGGATGGCGCGTTCATTGGCCGAATCCAGCGCCGAGGTGGCTTCGTCAAACACCAAGATCGGCGGGTCTTTCAACAAGGTGCGGGCAATGGCCACGCGCTGCTTTTCACCGCCCGAGAGCTTCAGGCCGCGCTCGCCCACCGAAGTCTGGTAACCCTGGGGGGTCGAGGCGATGAAATCATGGATGCGGGCAGCCCGCGCCGCGCCTTCGATCTCGGCCTGACCGGCACCGGGTCGGCCATAGGCGATGTTGTAGGCCACGGTGTCGTTGAACAGCACCGTGTCTTGCGGCACGATGCCCAGAGCCCGACGCACGCTGGCTTGCGTCACCTGCCGAACGTCTTGCCCCGCGATGCGGATGAAGCCTTGCTGCACATCGTAAAAACGAAACATCAAGCGCGCCAGCGTGGACTTGCCCGAACCCGAGGGACCCACCACGGCCACGGTCTTTCCTGCCGGGATGGTGAAACTGATGTCCTTCAGGATCGGACGGTCGCTCTCATAGGCAAAGGACACCCGGTCAAACACCACATCGGGTGCGCCCTGCAAAACCAGCGCCTGCGCGCCCGGGGCATCGGCCACTTCGCGTTCGCGGTCCATCAGCACAAACATCTTGTCCAGGTCGGTCAGGCTTTGCTTGATCTCGCGGTACAGCACACCCAGAAAGTTGAGAGGGATGTAGAGCTGGATCATGAAGGCGTTGATCATCACCAGATCGCCCAGCGTCATGCGCCCCGCGACCACGCCTTCGGTTGCGCGCCACAGCATGGCCACCAAGGCGGCCGCGATGATGAGCTGCTGCCCGGTGTTGAGCAGCGACAAGGTGGTTTGCGCCTTGAGCCGCGCCACGCGCAAGCGCTCCAGGCTTTCGTCGTAACGCCCAGCCTCAAACACCTCGTTGCCAAAGTACTTGACGGTTTCGTAGTTCAGCAAGGAATCAATGGCCCGGGTGTGCGCGGCCGAGTCGAATTCGTTGGCCTGCTTGCGGAACTGGGTGCGCCATTCGGTGATGCGCACCGTGAAAACGATGTACAGCGCCAGCGCCAGCAGCGTGATGCCCGCAAACCAGGCATCGAACTTGACTGCCAAAATGGTCAGCACCAGACCCACCTCGATCAGCGTGGGGATGATGCTGTACAGCGAATACGAGATCAGCGATTCAATGCCGCGCACCCCACGCTCAATGTCCCGCGTCATCCCACCGGTCTGGCGCGCCAGGTGAAAGCGCAGACTCAGGGCGTGCAAATGTTCAAAGGTCTGCAAGGCGATGCTGCGCGATGCCCCTTGTGTGGCTTTGGCAAACACCAGTTCGCGCAGTTCAGTGAAGGCCGAGGTCAGCAAACGCAAAGCGCCATAACCGACCAGCAAGGCCACCGGCACCACCAACACCGCTTGCGGGTCACCGGGCTTGGGGCTCATGGCATCCACCAGCTCTTTGAGCAGCAAGGGCACGCTCACATTGGCCAGCTTGGCGCCCACCATGAGGCCCAGGGCCATGACCACGCGCCATTTGTACTGCCACAAATAGGGCAAAAGTCGGGACAGAGTTTTCCAGTCGCCACCGGCAGCGGGTGGTGGCGCTGTGCCTGCAGGCGAGCCTGGCAAAGGCACAGCAGAGGCAGCAGCGGAAGCGGTTTCGCCGTGTTGGCGCATAAGGGACAATCCAGTTTTTCGTTAACCACCGATTGTGCCCATGTCTGAATCCCAACGCACCCACATGGTGGCTTTGCCCACCGATCAGGAACTGGTACTCAAAGTCATTCCCATGCCCGCCGACTGCAATGCCAGCGGCGACATCTTCGGTGGCTGGGTCATGGCCCAGGTTGACTTGGCAGGCGCAGTCTTGCCTGCACGCCGCGTCAGGGGACGCATGGTGACCGTGGCCGTGAACGAATTCATTTTCAAACAGCCGGTCAAAGTCGGCGACATCCTGTCGTTCTTTTCCCGCATCGTGCGGGTAGGACGCACCTCGGTAACGGTCAAGGTCGAGGTGTTTGCCGAACGCTTTGAGCTGCAAGGCCAGTACATCAAGGTGACCGAAGCGCACCTGACCTATGTGGCCGTCGACCCACAGGGTCAGCCCAGACTGGTACCGGCAGAATAAAACGCGCTCAGGACACGATGTAGGCGGCAGCACCCGTGGACATCAAGGTGCCGTCAGGGCCGCAAAACTCCATGCGCGACGAGCCCACCCTGGAGCCCACGCGCAGCGCCTGGGCGGTGATGCGAAAGTGATCCCCAATGCCCGGGCGCAAATAGTCCACGCGCAAATCGATGGTGCCCAGTTTGGCAAAACGCTCCAAGCGTTTGCTCGGCGTTTCGTCCATGTGTTTGGCCGCCAGCGCCGCCATCACGGCCGCGCTGCCGATCGCATCGAGCACCGCGCTGATGACCCCGCCATGGATGCGGTTGTAGGCAAAATGCCCCACCAGTTCAGGCCGCATGTCGATGCGGGCCTCCACCCCTTCGGGCGTGACGCGCACCAGCTTCAGGCCCAGGGTTTGGTTGAAGACGATTTTTTCTTCGTAAATCTGACGAAAGCCCTCAAGGTATTCGGGCTCCAGGACGATGGGGTTGTGGGCGCGGGTGGGCATCACAATTTGGAAAAATCCGGTTTGCGCTTCTCCATGAACGCACCAAAAGCTTCTTTGGCCGCTGGCTCGCGCAGCATGCGGCCAAAGCTTTGTGCCTCTTCGTCCATTTTTTGCAACACTTCTTGCTGGTAGCCGCCCTTCATCAAGCGTTTGGTTTCCACCAGCGAGGACAGCGGTTTGCCCGCCAGCTTGCGGGCCTGGGCCTGCGCGTAGCCATTCACCTCGGTGGGTGGCAACACGCGGTTGACCAGCCCAACTTCTTGCGCGGCTTCGGCAAAAAACGGCTCGCCCATGAGCAAGGCTTCGGCCGCGCGGTGGTAGCCGAACATGCGCGAGGCCAACAGACTGGACGCCGCTTCGGGGCACAGGCCGAGATTGACAAAGGGCATGGAAAACGCGGCGTTGTCACCGGCATACACCAGGTCGCAATGGAACAACAAGGTGGTGCCAATGCCCACGGCTGGGCCCGCCACAGCGGCCAGCAAGGGTTTCTCAAACTTGGCAATGCCATGCAGAAAACGGAACACGGGCGCGTCTGGCGTGCTGGACGGCTGGTTCAGGAAGTCGCCGATGTCGTTGCCCGCGCTGAAAATGCTTTCGTGCCCCTGAATCAGCACCACACGCACGCTGGCATCCTGGGCGGCCTGGGCCACCGCATCGGCCATGGCGGCGTACATGGCCGTCGTGATGGAGTTCTTTTTGTCCAGGCGGTTGAAGGTGATGGTCATCACCCCCGCGTCGGTGTGGGTCAGGATGTCAGACATGGTGTTCCTAGTGGTGCGAGGTGGCTTACTGGACACGAATCCAGGTTTGGCTACGGCCCAACAGGGGCGTGCCAAAGTAACCGCGGACTTCGAGTTTTTTGCCGCCCTCAATGGGCGTCAATTGCAAGCTGTAATTCTTGCCGTTTTCGGGATCGAGAATTTTCCCACCATCCCACACCGCTTTGCCGTTGCTTTGTTGACCGCCCCGAATAATTTCCATGCCGATTTTCGGCTTGTCCTTGCGGTCATCGGTGCACAAATTGCAATGTGGCTCAGTGCTGGGCGTGGTCAGCAAGGATTTTTCGACCACCCCCGACAAACCGCCAGCAGCGTTCTGGCTGATGCGGATCTCGGCCTTCGGCTGCTGGGTCTCGTCGTCGATGCTGCGCCACAAGCCCAAGGGGCTCATCTGGGCCTGTGCGGCCAGGCCCAGTCCAGCCAGGCTCCAAGTCAGTACCGTTTTGATCATGGTGTGGTTCCTTTTGACATGGCGGCTCAGGCCAAGGCGGCGTCGGTGTCCATCAGCACCTCGCTGCCCGAGCGGATGCGGCGCATCAGGCTGGCGGTTTCGGGCATCAGGCGGGTGAAGTAAAAACGCGCCGTCTGCAACTTGGCCTGGTAGAACGGGTCGGGGCGTTGCGCCTGTTCTTCGGCCTCGGCCAGCTTGGCCAGAGCCACCTGTGCCGAACGGGCCCAAAAATAGCCCAGCACCAGGTGCCCCACCACGCGCAGGTAATCCACCGCAGCGGCCCCCACTTCGTCGGCATTGCTCATGGCTTTCATGCCCACTTCGCCGGTCAGTTGCGTGAGTTTCTGGCCCAAATCGGCCAGCGGCTTGATGAACTCGGCCATGGCCTCATTGGCCATTTCTTGCTTCACCAATTGCTCGATCTGCTTGCCGAATTTTTGCAAGGTGGCCCCCTGGTTGCCCAGCACCTTGCGGCCCAGCAGGTCCAGCGACTGGATGGCGTTGGTGCCTTCATAGATCATGTTGATGCGGGCATCGCGCACAAATTGCTCCATGCCCCACTCCTTGATGTAACCATGCCCGCCAAACACTTGCTGGCATTCGGTGGTGGCTTGCCAGGCGTTTTCGGTGGTGAAGGCTTTCACGATGGGCGTGAGCAAGGCCACCAGCTCGGCAGATTCAGCACGCACCGCCTCGTCGGGGTGGTGGACTTCGTTGTCGAGCAGCAAGGCGCAGTAGCAAGCCAGCGCACGGCCCCCTTCGGCATAGGCCTTGGCCGTCATCAGCATGCGGCGCACATCGGGGTGCACGATGATCGGGTCGGCGGGTTTGCCTGGCGCCTTCACCCCGGTGAGGGAGCGCATCTGCACACGGTCTTTGGCGTAGGCCAGGGCATTTTGGTAGGCCACTTCGGTCAGGCCCAGCGACTGGTTGCCCACCCCCAGGCGGGCCGCGTTCATCATCACAAACATCGCTTGCAGGCCCTTGTTGGGCTGCCCCACCAACGTGCCCACCGCCTCGTCAAGCACCATCTGGCAGGTGGCGTTGCCGTGGATGCCCATCTTGTGTTCGATGCCGCCACAGTGAATGCCATTGCGCTCACCCATGCTGCCGTCTGCGGCCACCTTGAATTTGGGCACAACGAACAAGCTGATGCCTTTGCTGCCGGGCGGCGCATCGGGCAAACGGGCCAGCACCAGGTGCACGATGTTGGGCGCCAGGTCGTGTTCGCCCGCGCTGATGAAAATCTTTTGTCCCGTGATGCGGTAAGTCCCGTCGGCCTGCGGTTCGGCCTTGGTGCGCAGCAGGCCCAGGTCGGTGCCGCAATGCGGCTCGGTCAGGCACATGGTGCCGGTCCATTCGCCGCTGGTCAGCTTCGGCAGGTACAGGGCTTTTTGCTCGGGTGTGCCATGCGCATGCAGCGCCTCGTAGGCACCGTGTGACAGGCCGGGGTACATGGTCCAGGCCTGGTTGGACGAATTGAGCATTTCGTAAAAGCACTGGTTCACCACAAACGGCAAACCCTGACCACCGTACTCGGGGTCGCAACTGAGCGAAGGCCAGCCACCGGCAACGTATTGCGCATAAGCGGCCTTGAAACCATCGGGGGCCTTGACATCGTGCGTCTCGCGGTTGAGCTGACAGCCCTGGGTGTCGCCCGAGATGTTGATCGGGAACACCACTTCGGCCGCGAACTTGCCACCTTCTTCAAGCACCGCGTTGATGGTGTCGGCGTCGGTCTCGGCATGGGGGGGCAAGGCCTTGAGCGCATCGCCCACATGGAGCAACTCGTGCAAGACAAACTGCATGTCACGAAGGGGCGGGTTGTAGACGGGCATGGCAGCTCCTTGAATCAATGGGGGTGAAAAGTGGATGAGAACAGAAATCAGTGGGCGGCGTTGGTGCGCCGGGAGACGGTCGGCTTGGGCGCCGACACCCGCTTGGCGGGGGCACGCAAGGCACGATCCCCCGACGCTGCGTTGCCCGAAGGCACCGCGTAGCGGGCCAGAATGTGCGCAAACCCCTGGCGCGCGCGCTCGGTGGCTTGGCTGTTGCGCAAGAAGCGCGCTTCGTAGTGCAAGGCCAGGATCAGGCCATGGATTTCAAACGCGATCTGGTGCGCGTCGGATGCGCGGCTGAGCTGCCCCTCTTCCTGGGCCAGCTCGACGGCACGGCGCAAGGCGCTTTGCCAAGTGCCCACGGATGAAGCCAGCGCATCGCGCACGGGGCCGGTGCGGTCATCGAACTCCACCGCACCGCTGATGTAGATGCAGCCGGAATCGATTTCTGCGGAGGTCCGCACCATCCAGTTGTCAAACAGCGCCTGCAGGCGCGGCACGCCACGGGGCTGTTGCATGGCCGCGTAAAACACCTCGGCTTCAAAGCGGTCGTGGTATTCGCGGATGACGGAAATCTGAAGTTCTTCGCGCGAGCCAAAGTGGGCAAAAACACCCGACTTGCTCATGCCCGTGACCTCGGCCAGGGCGCCAATGGACAAACCTTCCAGGCCAATTTGCGAAGCCAGGCCCAAGGCGGCATCAATGATCACGGCCTTGGTTTGCTGGCCCTTAATCAAGACGCGCCGCCCCACCTCGGCGGCGGGCGCGTGTTCGGCTTTGGAGGATGTTTTGCGGTCGGTCATGGGGTACAAAAAAGAACGGTCGTTCTATTTTGCACCAAAAACCTGACAATTCAAGACGACCCTGCATACATCAGGGTAAATCAGGGTGCCCCGACATGGCTTCATTCAAAGCCTGGCAATCAAGCCTTGAAAGCCACCACTTTCTGGCTTTGCTCGCCCAAACCATCAATGCCCAAGCGCATGACATCGCCGCGCTTGAGGAACACCGGGGCGGGCTGGCCATCCTTTTTGATGCCCATGCCCACGCCGGGCGGCGTGCCGGTGGTGATGATGTCACCGGGCTCCAGCGTCATGAACTGGCTCACATAGCTGACCAATTTGGCCACACCAAAAATCATGGTCTTGGTGCTACCGGTTTGCATGCGCACACCGTTCACGTCCAGCCACATGCCCAAAGCCTGCGGGTTGGGCACCTCGTCTCGGGTCACCAACCAAGGGCCGACGGGGCCGAAGGTGTCGCAACCCTTGCCCTTGTCCCAGCTGCCGCCCAGCTCCAGCTGGTATTCGCGCTCGCTCACGTCGTTGACCACGCAGTAACCAGCCACATGACTGATCGCGTCTTTTTGCGACACATAACGTGCGCGGGTGCCAATGACGATGCCCAATTCGACTTCCCAGTCGGACTTCTTGGAGCCTTTGGGCAGCATGACATCGTCGTCCGCGCCCTGGATGCACGAGATGGCCTTGGTGAACACGATGGGCTCTTTGGGAATCGGCATGCCCGACTCGGCCGCATGGTCAGCGTAGTTCAGGCCAATGGCGATGAACTTGCTGGTGCTTGAGATGGGTGTGCCAAAACGCTTTTTGCCGCGCACCAAAGGCAGCTTGTCGGTCTTGACTTTGGCCAGCTTGGCCAGCGCCTTGTCACCCAGCAGCTCGGGAGAGATGTCCTTGACCACGCCACTCAAGTCGCGCAAGCGGCCATCGGCATCGATCAGACCGGGTTTTTCCTTGCCGGGTTGGCCATAGCGAACGAGTTTCATAACTGCCTTTCAGTGAAAAAATAATCAATAGGTGGAACGCCCACCAGAGAGGTCAAAAACCGCGCCAGTGGAAAACGAACATTCTTCGGTGCTCAGCCAGGTCACCATGGCGGCAACTTCTTCGGGCTCGCCAAAGCGGGCCATCGGGATCTTGGACAACATGAACTGGATGTGCTCGGGCGTCATTTGATCAAAAATCGCCGTCTTCACCGCCGCCGGGGTGACACAGTTGACGCGCACCCCCGTGTCGGCCAGCTCTTTGCCCAGCGATTTGGTCAAGCCAATGACCGCCGCCTTGCTGGCACTGTAAGCGCTGGCGTTCGGATTGCCATCCTTGCCCGCCACCGAAGCGATGTTGACGATGCGGCCGTAGTTGCGCGCCTTCATGTGAGCGCTGAGTTCTCGGCAGCAATGGAACAAGCCGTGCACGTTCACATCGAACACCTGCTTCCAGGCATCCACAGGATAGTCCCAGACCTTGGTGTTGGGGCCGGTGATGCCGGCGCTGTTGACCAGCACGTCCACGGGCGCCAGGGCGGTGGTTTGCGCGGTGGCCAGCAGCACCGAGTCGTGGCTGGCCACATCGACCTGCACCGTGTTGACCACGGCACCCATCGGCCCCTGACGCAATGACTCGGCCGCCTTGACCATGCCAGCCACATCGCGGTCCCAAATGGTCACGCGTGCACCCGACGCGAGCATGCGCTGTGCAATGGCATAACCCAAACCCGTGGCAGCACCGGTGATGACCGCGTGGCGGCCTTTCATGTCCAATAAATTCATGCTGTCTTTCTGGCCATCAAATGGTCATGCCGCCATCGACCATGTAGGCGTTGCCCGTGGCGAAGATGGACTCGTCCGATGCGAGGAAGGTGACGATGGGCGCGATCTCGTGCGCCTGCGCCAGACGGCCCATGGGCTGGCGGTTGATGAAGTCCTTGCGGGCCTGCACCGGATCAGCGTAGCTGTTGATGCGGTCTTGCAGCGAAGGCGTGTCCACCGTGCCGGGGCAGATGCAATTGCAGCGGACGCCCTGGCGCACATAGTCGGCGGCCACGCTCTTGGTCAGGCCAATGACGGCCGCCTTGCTGGTGCCGTAAATGAACCGGTTGGGCAAGCCCTTCACGCTTGAACACACGCTGGCCATGTTGATGATGCTGCCGCCGTGTCCGTCTTTCTCGAACTGCGCCACCATTTTGGGAATCGCGGCCTGGATCATCCAGAACTGCGAACGCACATTCAGGTTGAAAGCAAATTCCCACTCTTCGTCACGGGCCTGCTCGATGTTGCCGTTGTGCACAAAGCCCGCGCAGTTGAAGACCACATCGATGCGGTCCATGCTGGCCACCTGGCGCGCAATGGCGTCTTTGTCGAGCACGTTCAGCACCGCGGTGTGCACGTTCGCCATACCTTGGTAGGACTTGAGCAATTCGGCGTTCACATCGGTCGCATAAACAGTGGCACCTTCAGCGGCCATGGCCAATGCCGCCGCTTGACCAATGCCTTGTCCGGCCGCGGTCACCAGTGCGGTTTTTCCTTTGAGTCTCATGGTGCTTGCATCTCCAGTTGTGTCGTTTGTCGTTGGTGGATGGCGGCCCAGTCCCAGGCGATGCCCAGGCCCGGGGTTTCGGGTGGATGCGCAAAGCCTTGCGCCACCTGCATGCGCGACGTGGTGATGTCGTCCAGCTGCGGAATGTATTCCACCCAGCTGGCGTTGGGCACCGCCGCGCACAGGCTGACATGCAGCTCCATCAGGAAGTGCGGGCACACCGCCACGTCAAAGGTTTCTGCCAAATGCGCGGTTTTGATCCAGGGGGTGATGCCCCCGATGCGCGCCACATCGGGCTGCACGATCGAGCAAGCACCTTGCTCCAGGTATTCACGGAACTGCATCGGGTGGTACATCGACTCGCCCACCGCCACAGGAATCGTGGTGTGTTCACGCAACTGGCGGTGCCCCGACACATCTTCGGCAGGCAGGGGCTCCTCGATCCAGGCCAGCCCCAAACCATCGAACGCCCGCGCACGGCGCACCGCCTCGGCCCGGTTGAAGCCCTGGTTGGCATCGGTCATCAATTCAAACCCCGGCCCCACCGCGTCGCGCACCGCCGCCAGTCGGGCCACGTCTTCGCTCACATGGGGCCGTCCGATCTTGATCTTGGCCCCCTTGAAGCCCTGGGCTTGCGCCTCCAGGGTTTGGTCCACCAGGGCCTGGGGCGACAAATGCAGCCAGCCGCCTTCCGTGGTGTACAGCGGCACACGGGACTGCGCACCACCGAGCAAACGCCACAGCGGCAAACCTTGACTTTGTCCGCGCCAGTCCCACAAGGCCGTGTCCACGCAGGCCAGCGCCAAACTGGTCATGGCCCCCACCGCCGTGGCGTGGGTATGAAAAAACAAATCCTTCCAGATCGCCTCAACCATCACCGGATCGCGCCCGATCAGGCGCGGCACCAGATGGTCTTTCAGCAAGGCCAGCACCGAAGAGCCGCCGGTGCCAATCGTGTAGGCGTAACCGGTGGCATCGATGCCGTCACTGCAGTGCAGCGTGAGCAAGAGGGTTTCTTGCGTCACAAAAGACTGAATGGCATCGGTGCGCAAAACCTTGGGCGGCAAGTTGACTTGCCGCAGACTCACACGGTCAATGGTGGTGTTGTGCATGGGAAAAATGAGGCGATGAACATGCGGGTTTGTGCGGAGCTGAAATGGCTTGACCGGACAAATCTGAACATGTGATGATTGTGCAACTGGTCTGACCACTTGTCCAATTCGCGTTATCCCTGATCTGCCACATGCCCATCCAAACCGTTGAACCCCAGCGCCTGTACCGCCAGATTGCCGAACAGCTGCGGCAGCTGATGCGTTCAGGCGAATTCGCGGTGGGATCACGCATGCCCGCAGAGCGTGACCTGGCCACCCAACTGGGTGTGAGCCGCCCATCGGTGCGCGAGGCGCTGATTGCGCTCGAGGTGGAAGGCATGATCGAAGTGCGCACCGGTTCAGGCATTTACGTGCAAAGCACCACCCCGGCCAAAAACAAGGCGAACGCCAGCCCAAGCGATGCCCCCGCCGAATGGGGCCCCCTCGAAGTCATGAGTGCGCGCATTCTGGTCGAGGCCGAAGTGGCCGCCCTGGCCGCTCAACACGCCCAAAAGAAAGACTTGCAAGCCATCCGCAACGGTTTGCAAAAAATGAAGCTGGAAGCCGCCCGCGACGAAATCCCGCGCCGGGGCGACGAAGCCTTTCACGAAGGCATCGCACAGGCCTGCGGCAACAGCGTGTTGCTCGACACCGTGCAGCGCTATTGGCAAGCCCGCAACGGCCCTTTGTTTGAGCGGCTGGGCGACTACTTCGAGCACCCCGCCGCTTGGCAAGCCGCCATTGCCGAACACCAGGTGGTGCTGGACGCCATCGAGGCACGCGACAGCGCAGGCGCGCGCAAAGCCATGCAAAAACACCTGAAACAAGCCCACAAGAGATACAGCGCGAGCTGGCGCCGCGCTCCCGCCCGATAGGGGTATGCAGTTTTCGCGTCAGCAATTTTTTTCAAAACCATGAGGAGACAACGATGAGCAAAAGATTGACCCTGAAAACCCTGGCCGCCCTGGGCACCGTCGCGATCGGCAGCCTGCTGGTCAGCACCGGCGCGCAGGCCCAGCAAAAGCTGAAATGGGCGCACGTCTACGAGACCTCCGAGCCCTACCACGTCGACTCGGTCTGGGCGGCTGAAGAAATCAAAAAACGCAGCAACGGCAAGTTCGACATCCAGGTCTTCCCCGCCTCCACGCTGGGCAAGGAAACCGACATCAACCAGGGCCTGACCCTGGGCACGGTCGACATGATCATCAGCGGCACCTCGTTCGCCGCCCGCACCTACCCGCGCTTTGGCATTGCCTACTACCCCTTCATCTTCCGCGATGCCGACCACCTGATCGCCTACTCCAAGAGCCCCGTCTTCCAGGACATGGTGAACGAGTACCGCGCAAAAACCGGCATCCAGATGACGGCCTACACCTACTATGGTGCACGCCACACCACCGCGCAAAAACCCTTCACCAACTGCGCCGGCATGAAGGGGCTGAAGATCCGCGTGCCGGATGTGCCCGCCTACACAGCCACCCCCAAGTCTTGCGGCGCCAACCCCACGCCGATCGCTTTTGCCGAGGTCTACCTGGCTTTGCAAAACGGCACCGTAGAGGCCCAGGAAAATCCGCTGACCACCATCGAAGCCAAGAAGTTCTTCGAAGTGCAAAAAGCCATCATGCTGACGGGCCACATCGTGGACGGCCTGACCACCCAGATCGCGCCCCATCTGTGGAACAAGCTCAGCGATGCCGAAAAGACGATGTTCACCGAAGTGACGCGTGAAGCGGCCAGCCGGTCTACCGCCAAGATCAAAAAACGTGAAGCCGAATTGGTCGATGAGTTCAAGAAAAAAGGCCTGCAAATCGTTCCGGTGGACCGCAAGTCCTTCCAGGACGCGGTGCTGAAGAACGCCACCCTCGAATCGATGGGCTTCACCCGCTCTGACTTCGACAAAATCCAGGCCGCCAAATAAGGCCGGACACACCGCAGGTCGGCGCCGCGCGTCAGCGCCCGACCTGCGGCCTTTCTTGAATTCAAGGACTCCCCATGAGCGACCTTCCCGATCTGGATGCCATGCCCAAAGTCATGGGCGACGATGGCCAGTTTCACGCCACCGACGCTGACGTGGATCTGTCCGGCACGCCCATCGAAGCCTGGGTGGCCTTGGCTTTTTTCTGGGCGCTGGGCGCCACCGTTTTTTACCAGTTCATCACGCGCTACGTGATGAACGACTCGGCCTCGTGGACCGAAGAAATTGCACGCTACTTGCTGATCGCCACCGTGTTCACCGGCGCGACCATCGGCGTCGCCAAAAACAACCACATCCAGGTGGACTTTTTTTACCGCTTCATGCCCGAATGGCTGGCACGCACCATGGGCACCGTGGTCGATGTGATGCGGGTGGCTTTCTTTGCAGCAGCCACCGCCCTCACCGGTCAAATGATGAGCAAGCTGGGCAGCTACAAGATGACCATCATTGACTTGCCCATGAACCTGATTTATGGCGTGGTCATGGTCGGTTTTGCCGCCATGTGCGTTCGCGCCATCTGGGTTGCGCGCGTGCACTGGCAACGGGGTTACACCGTTTTACAACGCCCCGATTCCGAAATGACCGACCGCTGAAACAGCCCCTCCTGAAAGATTTCCCATGTTGAAAATCCTTTTCCTCATTCTCATGAGCGGCGGCATTCCAGTGGCCATCGCCATGGCGGGCGCGTCCTTGCTGTATTTGTTTTTCGTCGAAAGTTCACCGTCGTTTGTGGTCATCCACCGCATGGTCTCGGGCATCGACAGCTTTCCCTTGCTGGCCGTTCCCTTCTTTATCCTGGCCGGCAACCTGATGAACAACGCGGGCATCACCAACCGCATCTACAACTACGCGCTGGCCCTGGTCGGCTGGCTCAAAGGCGGCCTGGGCCACGTCAACGTGGTCGGCTCGGTCGTGTTTGCCGGCATGAGCGGCACGGCCATCGCCGACGCCGCAGGCCTGGGCACTATCGAGATCAAGGCCATGAAAGACCATGGCTACAGCACCGAGTTTGCCGTCGGCGTCACGGCCGCTTCGGCCACGCTCGGCCCCATCATTCCGCCCAGCCTGCCTTTTGTGATCTACGGCATGATGGCCAACGTTTCCGTCGGTGCCTTGTTCCTGGCGGGCATCTTGCCAGGCATCCTGATGGCCATTTTGATGATGCTCACCGTGGCTTACTTCGCGCACAAAAACGGCTGGGGCGCCGATGTGAAATTCGAGTGGCCCAAAGTCATCAAGGCCCTGATTGAAACCGCCGTGGTCATCGGCTGGCCCTTGGCCATCTGGTGGTCGGTCACGGCCATGGGCACCCCCCCGCAACTCACCGTCTTTGTGGCCTTGGTCGTTTTGTTCGCAGCCGACAAACTTTTCGACTTCCAGGCCGTCTTGCCCATCATGACCCCCGTGCTGCTGATTGGCGGCATGACCACCGGTGTGTTCACCCCCACCGAGGGCGCGATTGCCGCCTGCTTCTGGGCCATTGCGCTGGGCTTCTTCTGGTACCGCACGCTCAACTTCAAGATGTTCGTGAAGATCTGCCTGGACACGGTCGAGACGACCGCCACCGTGCTGTTCATCGTCGCTGCCGCCAGCATCTTTGGCTGGATGCTCACCGCCACCGGCGTGACCACTGCCATCAGCGAATGGGTGCTGGGTTTCACACAAGAGCCCTGGATGTTCCTGCTGCTGGCCAACTTGCTGATGCTGTTTGTCGGTTGCTTCCTGGAGCCCACTGCGGCCATCACCATCCTGGTGCCCATCCTGGTGCCCATTTGCCAGAAACTGGGCATTGACCTGGTGCACTTCGGCCTGGTCATGGTGCTCAACCTGATGATCGGCCTGCTGCACCCACCCATGGGCATGGTGCTGTTTGTGCTGGCCCGGGTGGCGCGCCTGAGCGTGGAAGCCACCACCCGCGCCATCTTGCCCTGGCTGTTTCCCTTGCTGGGCAGCCTGGCCGTCATCACCTACTTCCCCAGCCTGGTGCTGTGGTTGCCCAAGCAGTTTTATTGAGGTTTTGCCATGACGGGCTTCATTCGCTTGCATCCGGCCGATGACGTGGTCATCGCCCGCACCCAACTCATGAGCGGCACCACCGTGGACGGTGTGGCCGTGCGCGGCCTGGTGCCACCGGGCCACAAAATCGCCACCCGCGCCATCGCCGTGGGTGAGCCGGTGCGCCGCTACAACCAGATCATCGGCTTTGCATCGCAGGCCATTGCACCCGGTGAGCATGTGCACACGTACAACCTGAACATGGGCCCCGAGAAAGGCCAGTTCGAGCGCGACTACGCCATCGGCCAGGACGTGAAACCCGAGCCGGTGCGCCAACACGCCACCTTCATGGGTTACCCGCGCGCCGATGGCCGCGTGGCCACACGCAACTACATCGGTGTGCTGTCCAGTGTCAACTGCTCGGCGACCGCCGCACGGGCCATTGCCGACCACTTTTCCAAACGCAACAACCCGCAAGCACTGGCCGGCTTTCCGAATGTGGATGGTGTGGTGGCGCTGACCCACGGCACCGGCTGCGGCATGGACACCGAAGGTCTGGGCATCCAGTTGCTCGAGCGCACATTGGCCGGTTACGCCACGCACGCCAACTTCTGGGGCGTGGTGGTGGTGGGCTTGGGCTGTGAGGCAAACCAACTCAACACCTGGCTGGCGCACAGCCGTTTGCGCGAGGGCGACACGCTCAAAGTGTTCAACATACAAGACACCGGCGGCACACGCCTGACGGTAGAAAAAGGCATTGCCCTGATCGAAGACATGCTGCCCCGCGCCAACGCCATCACACGCGTGCCTTGCAGCGCCGAACACCTCACCGTCGGCTTGCAATGCGGTGGCTCGGATGGTTATTCCGGCATCAGCGCCAACCCGGCACTGGGCGCGGCGGTGGACTTGCTGGTGCAACACGGCGGCACCGCCATCCTGAGCGAAACCCCCGAAATCTACGGGGCCGAGCATTTGCTGACACGCCGCGCCGTGCAACCCGAAGTGGCGCACAAACTCATTGAGCGCATCCGCTGGTGGGAAAACTACACCGCACTCAACGGCGGTGAAATGAACAACAACCCCTCCCCCGGCAACAAGGCGGGCGGGCTGACCACCATCCTCGAAAAATCACTGGGTGCCGTCGCCAAAGGGGGCACCAGCAACCTGCAAGCGGTTTACGAATACGCCGAACCCGTCACCGCCAAAGGCTTTGTTTACATGGACACCCCCGGCTACGACCCGGTCAGCGCCACAGGCCAGGTGGCGGGCGGTGCCAACCTGATTTGCTTTACCACCGGGCGTGGCAGTGCTTACGGCTGCGCGCCGTCGCCCAGCCTGAAACTCGCCACCAACACGGCCCTGTGGCAAAAACAGGAAGAGGACATGGACCTCAACTGCGGCGAGATCGTGGACGGCGACGTGGGCATTGCCGAAATGGGGCAACGCATTTTCGAGATGATGCTGGCTGCCGCATCGGGCGAGCCCACCAAGAGCGAACGCCATGGCTATGGGCAAAACGAATTCGTGCCCTGGCAAGTCGGCGCGGTGATGTGAACCATGGGGCAGATTTTGACTGTGCAAGAACAGCTTTCGGCCGCAGGGGCGGCCTCCCACAAAAACCCCGAACCCCTGTGGGAGCGCGCCCCTGCGCGCGAATGCCTCGGCCGCAGGCTGGCGCACCCAGCGCCCATGTCGGGGCTAAAGCCACCGACCTGCCAAGACCATCGGTGCAAACCGTTCTGATGAATTTTTTACAGACGACAAGACCCCTATGAGCCACACCATTTCAGCGCAAGACCTGCGCACCAAAGTCGCCCGCATCATTGAACAAGCGGGTAGCACACCGGAAGAAGCCGCCCAAGTGGCCGACAACCTGGTCATGGCCAACCTGAGCGGGCACGACTCGCACGGCGTGGGCATGGTGCCGCGCTATGTGGACGCGGTGCTTGAAGGCGGGCTCTCGCCCAACACCGGGGTCAAGGTGGTGCTTGACACCGGCCCCCTGTTGACCCTGGACGGTCAGCGCGGCTACGGCCAGATCACGGGGGTGCAGACCATGCAAATGGGCATCGAGCGCGCCAAGCAGCATGGGGTGTGCACCGTGGCCCTGCGCCGTTCGCACCACCTGGGCCGCATCGGCCACTTTGCCGAAATGGCCGCGGCCCAAGGCCTGGTATCGATGCATTTTGTGAACGTGCTCTCGCGTCCGGTGGTGGCCCCCTTTGGCGGCGGCGATGGCCGCTTTGGCACCAACCCCTGCTGCATTGGCGTGCCCATGGGCAACCGCGCGCCCTTCGTGCTGGACTTTGCCACCAGCCGCGTGGCGCAAGGCAAGATGCGCGTGGCGCACAACAAGGGCGAGCAAGTGCCCCTCGGCCACCTGATCGACGAACACGGCCACCCCACCACCGACCCCGGCGTGGTGGTGGTGCCGCAATCCAACGGTTTGTTTGGTGCACTCATGACCTTTGGCGACCACAAGGGTTTTGGCATGGCCGTTGCCTGCGAACTGTTGGGCGGTGCGTTGACCGGTGGCGGCACCTGGCACCAAGAGGCGGACAACCAACGCGCCGTGATCAACAGCATGCTGACGATGCTGATCGATCCGGTGCGTCTGGGCACCCAACCCCAGTTCGAGCAAGAAGCGCAAGCCTTTGCAGACTGGTTGCGCCAAAGCCCGAATGCCCCCGACAGCACCGGCGTGAAGCTGGCAGGCGAGCCCGAGCGGGCGGCCCGCATCGAACGCGAACGCCAGGGCATCTGGATCGATGAGGCCACCTGGGCCGAGATTGAAGCGGCCGAGCAAAAACTGAAACAACGCTGAACACGACACCACCGCCATGCAGTTGTCCACCGCCACACGCCACCGCGTACCCAGCACCATCCACGTCCCGACCTATGACCGCACGGGCCACGCGCCCGGTGTGGTGCACCTGGGGCTGGGCGCCTTCCACCGCGCGCACCAAGCCATGGTGTTTGACCAACTGCTGGCGGGTGGCGACATGCGCTGGGGCATTCACGGCGTGGGCATGACACGGCCGGATTTGGTCAATCAACTGCGCGCACAGGACGGCTTGTATGCCGTGCGGATTGCCTCGGCGCAAGGCGTGCAATGGCGCGTGCCCGGCGCCCTGTGGCGCATGGACGTGGCCACCACCGCACGCGATGCGGTGGTGCAAGCCATCGCCGCGCCCAGCACACGCTGGGTCACGATCACGGTCACCGAAAAAGGCTACACGCCCACATTGGCCCGCTTGCTGCTGGATGGCTTGCGCTTGCGCCAACAAGGCGGTTTGCCCGGCTTGACCATCGCGTCATGCGACAACCTGCAAAGCAATGGCCACCAACTGCAAGCGCTGGTGTCCGCCGCGGCCACGGCCAACGACGCCGATGTGGTGCACTGGGTGCAAGCCCATTGCGCATTTCCTTGCAGCATGGTGGACCGCATCGTGCCTGCAGCCACACCAGAAGTCACCGCTGCGGCCCACGCAGCGCTGGGCCTGCAGGACACCTGCGCCCTGAGCACCGAAGCCTTTTGGGAATGGGTGATCGAAGACCGTTTTGCCGACCCGGCCGATGCGGCCCTGCTGCAAAGCGCCGGCGTGCGCGTGACAGGCGATGTGCACAGCTACGAAGAAGCCAAGCTGCGCATGCTCAACGGCAGCCACTCGGCCATGGCCTTGATGGGCGCGGTCACGGCGCGCGCCTGCATCGCCGACTGCATTGGCACACCCCACATCGGCACGTTCGTGGAACGCCTGATGAGCCGCGAAGTGGCCCCGCACCTCGCCCGCCACGACTGGGCCGATTACCGCGACGCGCTGATCACGCGCTTTGGCAACCCGTACCTCAAGCACAGCGTGCACCAAATCGCCACCGACAGTTCACAAAAGATCCCGCAACGCTGGCCGCCTTCGGTGCTGGGGCAAATGGCACAAGGCGCTTCGTTTGAACACCATGCGTTGGCTGCGGCCGTGTTCTTGCGCTACACGCTGGGCGTGGACGAACAAGGCGAGGCCTACGCCTTGAACGACCCGCAAGCCGAAAGCCTGATGGCCATCGGTGTTGCACAACGCACCGAACCCGAAGCCTGCGTGCGCGCCCTGCTGGCCCGCCAAGACCTGTGGGGCAACGCCCTGCCCGGCCACGCCGCGTGGACCGCCCGCGTGACGCACTGGCACCAGCAAATCCTGCAGCACGGCGTGGACGCGGCCATCCAGCAACTGCTTGAACAGAACGCCTGAGCCATGAAAATCACCGCCGCCCGCGTCATCGTCTGCAGCCCTGGCCGCAACTTCGTCACGCTCAAGATCGAGACCGACCAGGGCGTCACAGGCATTGGCGACGCCACGCTCAACGGCCGCGAACTGGCCGTGGTCAGCTACCTCGAAGACCACCTCATCCCCTGCCTGATCGGGCGTGACCCGCAGCAGATCGAAGACATCTGGCAATACCTCTACAAAGGCGCCTACTGGCGGCGCGGCCCGGTGACCATGAGCGCCATCGCCGCAGTGGACACGGCGCTGTGGGACATCAAGGCCAAGATGGCGGGCATGCCGCTGTACCAGTTGCTGGGCGGGCGCAGCCGCACCGGCGTGATGGTCTATGGCCACGCCAATGGCCGCGACACCGCCGAGACGGTCGACGAAGTGTTGCGCCACAAGGAAGAAGGCTACCTGGCCATCCGCGCCCAAAGCGGCGTGCCGGGCCTGAACAAGGTGTACGGCGTGAGCGGCACCCAGCGCATGTACGAACCCGCCGACGGCAATTTGCCCAGCGAGCACGACTGGAGCACCGAAAAATATTTGCGCCACACGCCCGGCCTGTTTGAAGCCGTGCGCGAAGCCGTGGGGCCCGACATCCATCTGTTGCACGACGTGCACCACCGCCTGACGCCCATCGAGGCGGGGCAGTTGGGCAAAGCGCTGGAGCCCGTGCGGATGTTCTGGATGGAAGACCCGACCCCGGCCGAGAACCAGGACGCCTTCCAGTGGATACGTCACCACACCACCACGCCGATTGCGGTGGGCGAGATTTTCAACAGCATCTGGGACTGCAAAACCCTGATCGAAAAACAACTGATCGACTACATCCGCACCACCGTGGTCCACGCAGGCGGCATCACCCACCTGCGGCGAATCGCCGACCTGGCCAGCCTGTACCAGGTGCGCACCGGCTGCCACGGCGCCACCGACCTGTCGCCCGTGTGCATGGGCGCAGCCCTGCACTTTGACACCTGGGTGCCCAACTTTGGCGTGCAGGAATACATGCCGCACAGCGAAGAAATGCTGTCGGTCTTCCCGCACGACTGGCGCTTTGAGCGCGGCATGATGTATTGCGGCGAGTCACCCGGCCACGGCGTGGACATCGACGAGAAACTGGCCGCGAAATACCCGTACCAACGGGCTTATCTGCCGGTGAACCGGCTGCAGCACGATGGAACGTTGTGGAGTTGGTGAGGTGGGGGACTGGGGATGGACTGGTTTGCAGCGATTACGGCCCGTCGGCCACAGCCATCCGACTAATGCTATGCCGCGCCTTCTGGTCATTGAATCAGGATCCAAGCCGCCCTTTGCTAAGCGTCCAAGAGCGGTGTGACAGTCAACTGCTAGGCGTTGACCTGGAGTAGATTGCGATCGCTGCGATGTGAATTTCGTCTTTTCTCGATCGCGGCGGTTCGGTAGAACCTACTTGGGCGCCGGAGTGAGGAAGTGACAATCGGTTTCGAGATCAAGCATATCGATGAAAACATCTCGAGTGGCTGCCGTCGAAAGTCCTACTTTGTAAGTGGCCTCACTCGAATAGCAGACATCAAAATGATGCTCGGGATGCATATTTCCGTCTTTCCGATCGACATCCCAGTCATACCGAATATACCCATCCTCCGCAAGCATCAGTTCACGCAGCAAGCCCCAGGCATTCTCGTCGTCTGCGGTGATTTCCTCAACGGCTTCCACAAACGTATAGAAGTCCGGCCTATCGAGTGCATTGTTATCCGCGATAAGTGCCAGAATTTCACTGGTGGTCTTGCTATTCAATAGATAGTTTCCACGCGACAGGAATATGCGCTCGCCGTCCTCGTCCTTTAATTTGAATGGGAATCCGACTGAGTACGATTTCTTACCCTGCTCGGTTTCACAGAACAGCCTGCTCATCGCCGAAATAGAGATGGTCAAACTGCCGACTCGATCTTGCTCTTCGACGAAATTTTCGCCGATGAGAAATGCCTTCAGGGCGTGCATCCAGATCGCAATTACGTCTCGCTTTGTACGTATCGCACGCTTGAAGGGCGTGACTTGAAAGCGATCGAGGCTGATGGTCTCGAGCTTAGGCACCTTACCTCCTAGGTTTTCGCAACGCAGCGTAGACTGTTTCGATGGTTTCCCGCATTGATTCAAGATCAAGTTGCTCTTGGCCGCTGTCCGACATCGCGTCCAGAGTATTTTTGATTTTCTGGCGATATCGCTGCTCGACATCTAGCTCATCGCAAAGCATCTCTACCTGATCAAAGTAGGAAATAGCGTTGGTCACAGCCTTAAACCTGGTCTTGATCTTCTCCTGTTCCATTGCAGTCGGGGGGGCCACTTCGAGCACACCGACTCTATTGATCTGGTCGAGACCGTCACGGATGTACTCGAGGAATTGGACATTCTGCTCTGCCGAAATGATCACCCGCGTCTGGATAAACGACCGCGTCATAGTCATGTAGAGTGCATTGCGATAAATTGGACTTTTGCTAACTCGTTCAGCAACGCAGATGACAAACGGGAATTCAAGTCCCTTGACGTTGTTTCTATTGCTGATGAATAGTTGGCCGCGCTCGCGCCGCTTACTTTCGTAAGCCTTGTTTACCTCCCATCCAAGCTCTCGTGGCGCGAGCAACTGCAGTTGATCTGCGGCCCGATAACTGGAAGTTTGCGCATCGAGCAAAATGATGCCTACATCATCGGGGGTCAGCGAAGGATTTTCGGCCTGAAGCTTCTTGATCGCAGAGATGATGGCCGGAGCTACCCCTGTCCAGAAGTGGGGTTGCAGCTCTTCGATTACGACGCTGGGAACAGTGTTATCAATATCTTCAAAACGACGAAGTGGCTCACGCTTGAGTCTGTAGGGAGAGCCACCGGCACCTTTTTCGACGATGTATCCACACGCCTCCCACTCTGGATCATCAAGCCATCTCAACTTTTCAGGCTCGAGAAGTCCCATGCCAATTGCATGGGAAATCATCAATGTCCGCGGGTCCGTTCTGTAGCACTTACTGAGAAGTAAGTCCGGCTGAATCTCTGGTGTGATGCGTTCATCAAAGATGCCTTGAAAAATGTCACCTGCCACATAGATCGTATGGCGAGTCACTTTCTCGCAAAGTGATATGAACGTATCGGTGAAGTCTTGGCTTTCATCTATCAGCATGTAGTCGAAAGCAGGCTCGATTACACCCTTGGCGTTGATCGCATCAAGAGCCATCCTGCATGCATCATCAAAGGACATGGAATGTGAGAAGCGATAGAAAGGAATGTCGTACTTTGCGCAGATCAGTCGGTACGCCCCCGAATTCGGATCGCGTTGTGAGCCCCACCCATGAACACACCAAAGTCGTTCTTTCCAGGAAATTTGCTCCTCGACTTTCATGAAGTTAAAGAAGTCGGGGATTCGCTTACTGAGCGAATCAGAAAGAATTTTGTTGTGGCATGTGAATAGGATCTTTGAGTCGGCGTTGTTTACATAAAGATCCTTCAGCTTATGCAACAGAAGTTCAGTTTTCCCAGTCCCAGACAAGCCCTGAATCCGAACAATCTTCTTCTCTAGTTGGTCGTATACAAACCTCGTCTGATCAGCATCGAGAAGTAGAATCTTGCGCTTGACCTTCTCCAGGAGGCTGACTGGAACGTCCGCACGGACCCTATCAATATCGTTGATACTGCCGGTGAGAAGCGATACCAAGAGCTCCGTCGTGCGTTGCTTCGCTGGGTCATCGATTCTGCTGAGATCACGCCATTCCTCAATGGAAAAATTCGCCCCATTTTGCGCGCGGAACGTGAGATCGGTTGACCAACTCCTGGGCCGTCCGATTACCTCCTTGTATCGATACTTGTCAGACAGATATGCAAGGTCTTCGATAAAGTCTTCGGCAAATTCCTCAAAAGAGCCAGGACTATCTGAGAAGTCTACGAACGCAATTTTTCGCTTGGGCGTCAGGACTATCAGCGCATCTTTGTGATCGTATTGATACTTGATATCGCTTAACGGCCGCGAAATGACGTAGACCTGCTCCTTCTCGCGGTTCGCATAGTGCTCCAGACTTTCAATGAAGTCTTGATTTTGGAAGTTCTTGTCAGCTTGTAGGAAGAAAAAACTACTCATAGAGGGATGAACGTGATTGGTTAATCAACTTTAGTCAACAGAGACGGCAACATTCCCACCGACTGAATTCCAAATCCTTCGAGTTCGCACGTCCAGTCGGCGTCAAATTGCTTGCCGACATCAGAACGTAACGCATCCAGATATACTAACCGACGATGCACTGCCAGACGACGTGGACACCCTTACCGTCCTGTTTGCTCGTTGATTTGCTAGAGTCCGTTGCAGACACCGGAGGCTGAAGACTCGTTATCAAATCCCAGCTACGTTCAATGTCTACCTTGCTCGGAAACCGCCATTCATGCTTCAAATCGGAATGTCGCCGACCAGCCTATAAATGACTTCACGCACTTTGCCAGCTCTTTCAGTCAGCGCAGACTTGCTCAAGCACAGCGCTTCGCGGCGCGTTCACAGTTCGCGCCCTAATTCATCTGGAAGTCGAATATTGCCAGTCATGGCTTGCACATTTGCCATGAAAGTCAATTTTTGCAAGCCATGGCTTGCATTTTTGACAGGCATCAACGGGCAGCTGGCCGCCCAATACCCGACCAATGCGCCTGCCTGCCGGTGAACAGGTTGCAGCACGATGGGGCGTTGTGGTGCCCAAGCGTTGCCTGCGCGGCGAAATGCCTTGGGCTTCGGGTGACCGCCCGTAGCCGTTCATCGGACATTCCCTTTAACGGCTTGCGCTGTCGTCTGCACCATCTTGCGGACACACCAGTCTGCGTACATGCCTCCAAAGAGCCTGCCCAGCCAACGCTGCCACCTTGACGAAGGCAGGTTGTAGTCGATCCAGACACGCAGCCGAGTTCCTTGACCGCGCTGGGCCAAGTCGAAGCCCATGCGGTAGCGGCCGATCACCAACAGCTGTGGTTCGCCGAGGGTCTCCCACGTCTTGCGTTGCGGGGATACACGCTCGACAACCGCTTCTTCCAGCCAAATGGACATGCCAAGGATGCGGCCAGACATGCGGATCACCGACCCCACCTCTTGGCCGAGGCGTTCGTCCGTTTCCGTGCGCATCTTGCCGCCGGCAAGCATGGCAGAGCGCTGTCCCATGTGCGCCGCCAGACGAACAGGATCGTCCAGCAGCGGGAACACCGCCTCCGGGGACGCCGCCAGACTGGCGCTCAGCTCTCGATGGAATGGGTATGCGTCCATTGGCCCGTGCGTCAAGGCGTGATGCTGATGCCGTTGGGGGACTTGCCAACGGGGACGGTTTTCGTGACCCGTCGCTCTGTCAAGTCAAGCACGGAGACCGAATTGGCGTAGAGGTTTGTCACATAAGCAAACCGCCCATCGCGGTCCACAACCACGCCATGCGCGCCAGCGCCGGTCTCAACGGTCTTGGCGACTTTGAACGTCTGAAGGTCGATCAGGCTGACCGTGTTGCCAGGCTTTTTGCGCGTGCCCTGGTTGGCCACCAAAAGTGTGCGCGAGTCCGGTGTGGCGTACAGCTGGATGGGCGTTGCGCCGACACCGATCTTGCGAACCACCTGGCGCGTAGCTGGGTCGATCACGGCGATGGCGTTTTCTTGTGACAGCGAGACAAAGGCAAAACGACCGTCTGGTGTGAATCCGGTCTGTGCCGGACCCTTGCCTACCTGCACCTGTGCCACTTCCTTTTGCTTGGCGGTATCGACGACCGACACCGTGCCACTCTTGAGATTGGCCACGTACAGCTCTTTGCCGTCCGGGCTGATCCGAAGACCGTGGGGGAACTGACCGACCGCAATGGTCGCCACAAGGCTGCGCGCAGAGGTGTCAATCACACTGACGGTGTTGTCGCCACCGTTGGTGACGTAGCCAAGACGGCCATCGGGCGACACCACCACATGGGCCGGGTGCGTGCCCACCGGCACCTTGGCGACGACGGCGTTGGACCGGGTGTCGATGACCCAGACCGCACCGGGCTGTGCCATCGCCTCGTGGGCGCCCTGGGCCATGCCTTTGTGCACGGCAGCGTCTGTCGTCTGGCCAGGTTCGCCGTTGTTGGTCACCCATGCGAACTGGCCATCGGGAGACACCTGAACGTTGTGTGGCATCTTGCCCATGCGCACGGTCGACAACGCCTTGAACGAGCCCACATCGAGCACGCTGACCGTGTCTGCGCCCTCATTGGCGACATACACCTTGTCGGCGGCCAAGGTGACGCCAGTCCACGCCAGAAGGGCCACCAGCACGCCCATTGAAGGCCAGTTGTTTTTCGTTGTCATCGCGAGCCATCCTGTAAAGAAAGTGAGTGGAAATCCGCCCAAGCTGCTTGTCATGTCTTGCCGCTGCGCAAGCGCAGCGCATTGCCGATCACAGACACCGAACTCAGGCTCATGGCCAGCGCAGCAATCATCGGCGACAGCAGCCAGCCAGTCATGGGATACAGCACGCCAGCCGCGATCGGGATGCCCAGTGCGTTGTACAAAAATGCGAACGCCAGGTTTTGCTTCATGTTGCCCACCGTCGCCTCGGACAGCGCGCGCGCAATGGCAATGCCGCGCAGATCGCCTTTGACCAGCGTGATCTGCGCACTGTTCATGGCCACGTCGGTTCCGGTTCCCATGGCCACCCCGACATCGGCCTTGGCCAGTGCCGGGGCATCGTTGATGCCGTCACCGGCCATGGCCACCACGCGGCCTTCCTTTTGAAGCCTTGCCACCAGCAGTAACTTGTCGGCTGGCTTGACCTCGCCGTGCACTTCGTCGATGCCCAAGCGCGCGGCCACCGCCTTGGCCGTGGTCAGGCCGTCACCCGTCGCCATCACGATGCGAAGTCCCGATGCCTTGAGCATGGCCAAGGCTTCGGGCGTGCTGGCCTTGACCGGATCGGATACCGCCAACAGCCCCATCAGCTGCCCATCAACGGCCAGGTGCATCACGCTGGCACCTTCGGCGCGCAGGGCCTCGGCCTGCGGCATCAGAGCGGTCACGGAGACACCGATCTGCGCCATCAGCGTGGTGTTGCCCAGTGCCAACGGGTGCCCTGCTACTTGCCCACGCACGCCGATGCCCGAGCCGGATTCAAAGTTCTCGGGTTTGTCCAGCGACATCCCGCGCTCGCGTGCGGCACGCACGATGGTTTCGGCCAAGGGGTGCTCGCTGCCCTGGTCCAGGCTGGCCGCCAGGCGCAGCACCTCGTCGGCGTCAAAACCGGGCGCTGGAACGGCACGCTCAAACGTCGGGCGGCCTTCGGTGAGCGTGCCGGTTTTGTCAATGATGAGGGTGTCGATCTTGCGCATGTTCTCGATGGCCGCCGCGTCCCGGAACAACACGCCGCGTGTGGCTGCGCGACCGGTGGCCACCATGATGGACATGGGCGTGGCCAGGCCCAGCGCGCACGGGCAGGCAATGATCAGCACAGCCACGGCATTGATCAGGCCAAACACCCAACTCGGCTCGGGACCGAACAGACCCCAACCCAAAAAGGTCAACAAGGCGACCCCGACCACAGCGAGAACGAAATAGCCCGCCACCACATCGGCCATGCGTTGCATCGGTGCCCGGGAGCGTTGTGCCTGGGCAACCATTTGCACAATCTGCGACAACACGGTAGAGGCACCCACGCGTTCACTTCGCATCACCAGCGCGCCGCTGGTGTTGAGCGTGGCGCCGATCACCTTGTCACCCACACGTTTGGCGACCGGCATGGGCTCACCGGTGAGCATGGATTCATCGATCGAACTGCCGCCCTCTGTCACCTCGCCATCCACCGGCACTTTTTCGCCAGGGCGCACGCGCAGCAGGTCGCCCACATGCACATGGGTCAGTGGCACATCCTCTTCGGTGCCATCAGTGCGGATACGGCGCGCGGTTTTGGGCGCCAGGCCCAGCAACGATTGGATGGCCGCCGAGGTCTGCGACCGGGCCTTGAGTTCAAGCACCTGGCCCAGCAGCGTGAGCGAGATGATCACAACGGCGGCCTCAAAGTACACGGCGACGCGGCCCATGGAGATGAACGAATCCGGGAACACCTGGGGCGTGAGCGTCGCGACCACGCTGTAGACAAACGCGGCACCCGTGCCCAGACCAATCAAGGTCCACATGTTGGGACTGCGGTTCACCACGGACTGCCAACCGCGCGAGAAAAATGGCCTGCCTGCCCAAAGAACAATCGGCATGGACAGCACCAATTCGATCCAGGTCTGGGTCGTGGTTTCAAACCAATGCAGCTGATGGCCGAACATCGCCAAGACCGTGACCACCACGGTCAGCGGCAGTGTCCACCAAAAGCGGCGCTGGAAATCGCGCAATTCGGGGTTATCGTCCTCGTCGAGTTCCGGCAGCAGCGGCTCCAGTGTCATGCCGCATTTGGGGCAGTTGCCGGGATGGTCCTGACGAATCTCAGGGTGCATCGGGCAGGTGTAGAGGGTGCCCGCAACCGTTGGCGCAGTGTCTGCTGGCACTGCGGATGCCAGATACTGCCGTGGGTTCACCGCGAACTTGCTCTGGCACTTTGCGCTGCAGAAATAGTAGTGCCGACCTTCGTGCTGCAACGTGTGTTCAGACTGCGCAGTGACCGGCATGCCACATACGGGGTCTTTGAGATCGGTGGGCGAGGCGGGCTTGGCCGATGGGTGGTTGCCGTGGTGCGGTGGTGCGGGCATGTCCATGGCCTATTCCTTGTTCTCGTTGCTGTGCCGTCGCGACTGCACATGGTCGCCGTGCCGACCATGACCGCCGTGACCGTGCATCAGGTGCATCAGCGGACAGGCAAGCAGCAACAGGTAAGGCCAAAACCCAAGGATGTGACCCCAATGCTCGCGCAGCAGGTAAAAACCCGCAATCAATGCGAGCGTTGCCAGCGCCATACCAGCCGGGCGGCGCCAGAACGAAGGTGCAGGGGTTTCGTTGTCAGGCTGATGCATGGAATGACTCCTTCAAAGTTGCCAGCAAAAGGACCGCGGCAAAGCCTCGCAACCTCACTTGGTCGATGGGGTGGCGGGCATGCGCTGCATCATCATGTCCATCATGTTCTGCATCATGTCCATGCGCATCTCCATCGACTGCATTCGCTGCGCGGGGTCCGTGGGTGCGGCCTCTGCGGGGGCCTTCTTACCCATGCCACCCATGTTTTTCATCATGTCCATGCCTTCTTGCATGGCCTTCATGTGATCGGCCATCAAGACATCGCGCTCGGCAGGGGTCTTGGCTGCAGCGAGCTTGTTGCGCAGCGTCTGCATGGCCTTCATGTGCTCCTGCATGTGCTGCTTCATGTGCTCTGGCATCTGCGGCATGGCCTGCGCTGTGGAAGGTGCTGACCCGGGTGCCGTTGCATTGGCCGGCGCGGGGCTGTGCTGGGAGTGATCAGTTGCCGTTTGCGCGGCGGTGCTGAACGCGAGGCCGAGGGCGGCCACACCGATGGAGAGGGGAATCCATTTGGACATGTCGATTTCCTTTCAAGACATCAAGCCGGCACAAGCGCCGGTCTCTGGCATGACGGTCCTCGGTCCAGTATCGGGTCGTGACACCATCAAGCCATGGAGCCACTATAGGCCGTGCACCGGGTCATGAAGATGACGCGAACATGACAAAAATGTCAGTATCAGGCTTGCGCTTCCTGTGCTCGACGGTGGATGCCGTCGTGGTCAGCAAGGCGCACCGGCGGCCACGACCAGCCAGAGCGCCCTGGACTTCCCGATCATTTGGCGGGCTGGATGTCGGTCACGGTCATCTGGCCGTTCTCGTTCGCGGCCATGAACCGGATCTTGGCGCCGACAGTGGCTTTGTCCAGCAGCGCCTTGTCCTTTGCCACGAAAACCATGGTCATGCCCGGCATGTCCATGTGCTTGATCTCACCATGCTTGATCGTGATCTTGCCGGACTCCTTGTCGATCTTGCGGACCTCGCCATCGGTCATCTCGGGTGTGGCCGACAAGGTCATCTTGCCGTGGTCCACGTTTGTCTGGGCCCATGCCGGGCCAGCAGCCCACAGGATGAGCGCCAATGTCTTGGCGTGCAGGATGGTGTGCATCTTGTTCATGTGAAATCGCCTGTTCAACGGGCCGCCACCTTGACCTGGCCCTTCATGCCGGCGTCAAAGTGACCCACGTGCAGGCAGGCGAAGTCCACAGAGCCGGCCTTAGTGAATTGCCAAATCACCTCACCTTGCTTGCCGGGTGCCAGCGAAATTTTGTTGGGTTCGTCGTGTTCCATGTCGGGGAACTTCTTCATCAGTTCGTAATGCTCCAACAGCTCCTGTTTGGTGCCCAGGCTGAACTCGTGCTTGACGCTGTCTGTGTTCTTGAGCACGAAGCGGATCGTTTCACCTTGTTTGACCTGGATGTCCGCAGGCTTGAACCGCATGCCATTGATCATGTCCACCTGGATCGTTCGGCTGACTTTCGTTGCCACACCTGGCATTCCGACCGGTGAATCGTGGTGCCCATCGGCATGGTTGCCGCCGGCTGTTGCCGCCGTAGCGGCCAACGCGAGGCTGTAGAAAAACAATGCAGCGCGAGGAAAGCAGATGAACGGTGCGTATTTCATGCGGGCTCTTTCAATGAAGGGACTGACAAGGGAAAGTGGAGATGCTGTGGGGCGCGGTTGAGGTGTTTCAATGGGACATGGTTTTGGCCGTGGGTTTGATTGCCTTGGCCGATGCGAGGACGGTATCGGTGCTGCCGACGGGACGAGCCGCTTGTGGCAGCGTGCCACTCCATTCGTAAGCGACCGTTCCCTCGGGGAATTTGTAGGGCCCCGGGTCCTTGTAGTCGCCGGGCTTCTGGTCCTTGCGCACCTTGAACACGCTGAACATGCCGCCCATCTCCAATGGGCCGAACTGACCGGTGCCGGTCATCATGGGTGCGGTGTTGTCGGGAATGGGCATCTGCATCTCACCCATGTCGGCCATGCCTCGCTCGCCCATCAGCATGTAGTCAGGCGCAACCTTCTGGATTTTCTTGACCAGACCACGGTGGTCGGCACCGATCATGGTGGGCACGTCGTGCCCCATGGCGTTCATGGTGTGGTGGCTCTTGTGGCAGTGCATGGCCCAATCACCTTCTTCGTCGGCGATCAGTTCGATCTGGCGCATCTGTCCCACGGACACGTCCGTGGTGACTTCGTACCAGCGTGTGTTGGGCGGCGTCGGACCGCCGTCGGTACCTGTGATCAAAAACTCGTGTCCATGCAAGTGGATCGGGTGGTTGGTCATGGTGAGGTTGCCAATGCGGATGCGCACGCGGTCGTTCAGGCGCACATTGAGGCTGTCGATGGCCGGGAATGCGCGGCTGTTCCAGCACCAGATGTTGAAGTCGGTCATGGTGTTGACCTTGGGCGTCTTGCTGCCGGGCTCGACGTCGAAGGCGTTGAGCAGGAAGCAGAAGTCGCGGTCTACCTCGCTGATGTGCGGATGTTGGGTCTTGGGATGGGTGATCCACATGCCCATCATGCCCATGGCCATCTGCACCATCTCGTCGGCATGCGGGTGGTACATGAAGGTGCCTGGGCGGCGCGCCTCGAACTCGTAGACGAAGGTCTTGCCCACCGGTATGGCCGACTGGGTGAGGCCGCCGACGCCATCCATGCCACTGGGCAGGCGCTGGCCATGCCAGTGGACGGTGGTGTGTTCGGGCAATTTATTGGTCACGAAGATGCGCACACGGTCGCCCTCGACCACCTCGATGGTCGGCCCGGGGCTTTGGCCGTTGTAACCCCACATGTTGACCTTGAAGCCGGGCGACACTTCGCGCACCACCGGCTCGGCGACCAGGTGAAACTCTTTGACGCCGGCGTTCATGCGCCAGGGCAGCGTCCAGCCGTTGAGCGTGACCACGGGGTTGTAGGGGCGACCGGTGTTCGGCAGCAGCGGCGGTGCGGTGTCCACCGAGGTCTGGATCACCGGTTCGGGCAGCCCCGCCAGTGCAGAGCGCGCCACGACCAAGCCTGCCACCGAAGCGGCGGCACCAGCAAAAAATTGTCGTCGAGAAGATGTTTTCATTTCAGTATGTTCCTGTCATTGCGGTCAATGCGCTGCGGACGTGGGTGTTTCGGCGCCACCGCCCAAGGTGACGAAGCTGTCGGGTGCGCCACCCTGCATGACCCACTGAAGATCGGTTTCTGCAATCCAGAAGTCGCGTTGTGCACCGATGGCGTCCGCCGTGGCCAGCGCCTGGTTGCGGGTTTTTTCCAGCAAATCCCACACGCTTTTGAGCATGCCGTTGTAGTGCAGCACCGTTTCTTCGGTGATGTACTCACGCTCCTTAAGCACCCAGTTACGGCTGTCCAGCGCCTGGGCGTGTGCGGCCTGGTAGACCTCCATGGCAGACCGGGCAAGTGCTTTGTTGCGCAACTGCTCCGCTTTGGGCAGTTGCTCCTGGATGGCTTGCGCGCCTTTTTGCAGATCGGCTTGCGACAGGGTCGTTATCTGCACATCGGGCAGTCGATCGGGCAAGACCAGCGAGATTTCGAGACCTGTCAATCCCAGCAGCTTGATCAAGCTGGACTGTGATTGGGCAGCGACCAGCTTGGCTCGGCGCAAGTCCATGCGCGCCGAAGCTTCGGTCAATTGCACGGGCGACTGTTGCAGCCGACTCCAATTGCCCACGGTGACCATCCGCTTGCCCAGCTCATTCGCCGCCAAGGCAGCCTCCAGACTAGCTTGCAGGTGGCGCACCATCTGGCGCGCCGCAACGGCTTCTACCCAGGCCTTGCGCGCCTGCACGGCAACTTTCAGCAGCTCGTCCGCGTCCTCCACCCGGCGCTGCAAGCTTGGGTCCAGTTCCAGCCAGCGCCCGGCCGCGATCAACTGCACGTTTTGTGGCCCAAAGCGCGACTGGACCTCGGCCAGTTCTCGGTGAACCAACCAGGCTCGGCGAACGGCATCCTCCATCGTCGGCACAGCTGTGCCCAACGGCAGTGCATCGTTGGCCTGCTCCGGGCTTGGGTTGGCCTGCTCCCACTTGAGGATGTCAACATGGCCGCGTTTGTACACGCCAACGGCCTCATTGGCCCGGCGCCAGTCGGAATCCTGTGCGGGTGGCACGGTCTGCGCCGAAAGGGCCAGAGGAACCAAGAACACCCCGACGGTCAGCAAGGTGCCAGAGACTCGGACGAAATTGGGTCGTTTCACTGCATTCGCTCCTTTTGATGTGAATCAAGTGGGGCGGATTCTGCGGGTGCCACTCCGTCAACTTCATGTCGAGTGGATTACAAATATGTCAACTTTGTCCAATCAGTGGTCTGCACGTGCACACTATCGCCCAGGAGAAATGCTGTGAAGATTCTGATTGTTGAAGACGAACCCAAAGCCGGGGACTATCTTCGCCAGGGCCTGCGCGAGGCGGGCTATGTGGTGGATCTGGTGGACAACGGCACAGATGGCTTGCACCAGGGCTTGGAGGGTGACCACGACCTGCTGATCCTCGACGTGATGTTGCCGGGCCTGAACGGATGGGAAATCCTCAAGCGCCTGCGCAGCAAGGGCCGCGAGATGCCCGTGCTGTTCCTCACGGCGCGCGACCAGGTAGAAGACCGTGTGAAAGGGCTGGAGTTGGGCGCCGACGATTACCTGGTCAAGCCGTTTTCGTTCGCCGAGCTGTTGGCTCGGGTGCGCATCATCCTGCGCCGCGGCCGTTCTGGTCCAGAAGCGACTTCGATACAGGTCGCCGATTTGGAGCTTGATCTGCTGCGCCGACGGGTCACGCGCTCGGGCAAGCGCATCGACCTGACTGCCAAAGAATTTGGTTTGCTGGAGCTGCTGATGCGACGCCAGGGGGAGGTCTTGCCGCGTTCCTTGATCGCCTCGCAGGTCTGGGACGTGAACTTCGACAGCGACACCAACGTGATCGAGGTGGCCATGAGACGGCTCAGGGCCAAAATTGACGAGGGCTTCGAACCGCGCCTGATTCAGACCGTGCGGGGCATGGGCTATGTACTTGAAGTCCCCGAGGCGCTGCGCTGATGTTGGGGCGAATTTCTCTCACCGCGCGCTTGACCGCTTTCTACGCCTTGGTGTCGACGCTCGTCTTGGTTGGGCTTGGCTCGCTGGTGGTCATGGCCACAGAGCGCCATTTCGTCGAGCTGGACCGGGACTACCTGAAAGACAAGGTCGCGCTGATTCAGAAAATCATTCAGGAATCAGGCCCAGGGGATTCCCTGGTGGGTCAGCTCAGCGGGGTGCTGGCCAACCACCACGGACTCTTCATTGAACTGCGTCAAGGTGAACAGGTGGTCTTCGCTACACGTGAAAGCGTATTTCCGCCATCCGTTCAGTCATCCGACGCCAGCGCCGTTCCGTCCGACTGGCGACTTGGGGAACAAACGCTTCGTGGCATGAATGCGCATTTTGAAGCACCCCTCTCATCGACCCCCACTACGCCCCCTGGGCCGCCCATGCAGGTCTTGGTTGCGCTGGACACGGCACACCACCAGCACTTCATGCACGGTCTGATCCACACGCTGGCCTTGTACCTTTTGACGGCCATTTTGTTCAGCGGGGTATTGGGCTGGTGGGCTGCGCGCCGAGGGCTGCACCCACTGCACATCATGAAGGAGCGCGCCCAACACGTGACCGGCCAACGGTTGGACCAACGCATGCCGGTCGAAGCCGTTCCAGTGGAGTTCGCCGACCTGGCCGAAAGCCTGAACACGATGCTCGCCCGGCTGCAGTCAGACTTTGCACGCCTGCAAGAGTTCTCCAGCGATCTGGCACACGAACTGCGCACGCCCATCAACAATTTGTTGACCCAAACCCAAGTGTCACTGACACAGAAGCGGGATGTGGCGACATACCAGGACATCCTGGCCTCCAATGCCGAAGAGTTTCAGCGCCTGGCCCGGATGGTGTCCGACATGCTGTTGCTGGCCAAGACCGAGCACGGGATCGAGCTGATCAACCGTGAACCTGTCTCGTTGGATCAAGAGGTTCTGGACTTGATGGATTTCTACGATGCCGTTGTAGAGGAAAAACACATCCGCATGACACTGCATGGCCAAGCAACGGTCGACGGGGACCGGTTGATGTTGCGCCGCGCCATCAGCAACCTGATGTCCAATGCGATCAGGTATTCGCCCCATGGTTCGGAAGTCTTGATCACCCTTCGAGACGAGCCGGGCCCCACATCGATGTGCATTGCAAATGAGGGCACCACCATTGCAGCAGAACATTTGCCTCGCCTGTTTGACCGTTTTTACCGGGTAGACAAGTCACGCAGCCACCCAGAGAGCGATGGAACGGGTCTGGGACTTTCCATCATCCGAGCCATCATGGTGGCGCACGGCGGGTCTGTTTCGGTGACTTCGGACCAAGGGATCACGACCTTCTGTCTTGCGTTTCAGGACAACCCCCAGGTTGACGGAGATTTGTATTGACAGTTATAGTGCCATTATTAAAAATGGCACAGGAGACTCTCTTGCATACGCTCCAGCACCCCCGCGTGACACGCATGAATGGGCTGCACCTGTGACGCGCTGGCATCTGCTGGGGCTCACCGCTGTGCTGCTGGTCACGGCCACGGCCCTGGCGCTGCCCCCCCTCTTGCGCGCCGCAGGGCTTCACCCGGACAACACGGGCAGTCTGGTCAAAGTGCCTGGCAAACGTGCCTTGATCATCACCACCAGCCATGGCGTCTTGAATGCACCGGGTCAAACCACGGGGCGGGCAACCGGCGTTTTTGCCTCAGAAATGACTGTTCCCTACTATGACTTCGTGGCCGCCGGTCTCGCGGTGGACCTTGCCAGCATTCAGGGCGGCGAGATCCCCATCGACCCTCAATCCTTTTACTACATGATCCGCACCCCTGAAGACCAGCGTTTTTTGAACGACAGCGACTTCAAGGCCAAGGTGCAGAACTCTTTGAAGATCGACGATGTCGACTTCAGCCAATACGATTTGATTTTCATGGCCGGTGGTTGGGGGGCAGCCTACGATTTGGGCACCTCCCAGGTGTTGGGCCAAAAGTTGAGCCAAGCCTACGCCAGCCCGCGCAAGCCCATCATCGGTTCGGTGTGCCATGGCGCGCTCGGTCTGATCCAAGCCAAGAACGCAGAAGGCCAGTTGCTGATTGCGGGGCGTCGCATGACGGCGGTGACCAACAAACAGCTGCACGAACTGGGCATTGACGCAACACCCCAGCACCCCGAAACCGAACTGCGCAAGGCACGGGCGCTCTACCAAAGCAACACCGCCTTCCGCGACATATTTGCCAACGGCGTGGTGACCGACGACGAGCAGAGATTCGTCACCGGTCAAAACCAAAACAGCGGCCACCTGACGGCACACACCATGTTGGGCCTGCTGGCCAATGCCCCAAAATGAGCCCCCATGGCATGGGGCGCAAGACCTCCTTCAAATCATTTGACCTGTCTTGGTCATTGCTTTAACACCCAGGCACCCATGTCCATCCAAAGTCTGTTGATGCCGATGATCTCCGAGCGCTGGTTGTCCAACACGCGCTTGCTCAAGGCAAGGGCCAAGGCCGAACGCAGCCGCATCGCCCAAGGCGAACCGCACCGCGTCTACTACTTTCATCAGGTTGACGACCCCTACAGCGCGCTCCTGGCTTCGCGCCTGCCGGCCTTGCTGGCGCGCTATGACATCGCCCTGTCCGTGCACGTGGTGGGGCCACCCGCCGAATCGGCCGCGCCCGACCGCGCGCGTTTGGTGGCATACAGCCGCACCGATGCGCAGCGCCTGGCGCAACACCACGGCCTGGCCTTCGCCGACCCTGGCGCGCAGCCCTCGGTTTTGGCGCAAGCGCGTGCCACCCGCGTGCTGGTGGCCGCCGCTGAGCAAGGCCAGTTTGTCCAGGTCGCCGACGCCGTCTGCGCCGCCTTGTGGGCCAGCACCGGTGCAGATCAGCCCTTGCAGCCCACGCCGACGCCCTGGCCCGAAGCGAGCCCCGATCAAGTTCAAGCCCATTTGGCCGCGGCCAACGCCCTGCGCCAAAAGCTGGGCCACTACCTCGGCGCGACGCTTTACTACGCGGGCGAGTGGACCTGGGGCATCGACCGCCTGCACCATCTGGAGCGGCGTTTGCAAGACCTGGGGGCGCAGCGGCCGGGCGTCACAGGCGTCCTCTTTCCACCCGCGCCCGACTTGAGCGAACCCGTGGCCCTGACCAATCCGCCGCCGATTGATTTCTTTTTTTCATTGCGCAGCCCCTACTCGGCCATCGTGGCCCAGAGGATCTTTGACTTGGGGCGCTTGACTGGCGCCGAGGTGCGCCTGCGCTATGTCTTGCCCATGGTGATGCGGGGCTTGCCGGTGCCACGCGAGAAACGCCGCTACATCAGCCTCGATGCGGCGCGCGAGGCGCGTTGGCGCGGTGTGCCTTTTGGCCGCGTCAACGACCCCGTGGGCCGCCCTGTCGAGCGCGGCCTGTCGCTCATGCCTTTGGCCGAGCGCATGGGCCTGGGCCAAGCCTATGTGTCGTCTTTCATGCACGGCGTGTGGGCCGAAGGCTTGGACGCGGGCAGTGACCGGGGCCTCAAGCGCATGGCCGAACGCGCGGGTCTGGCATGGCACGAAGCCCAACAGGCGATGCAAGACGACGCTTGGCGCCAAACCGCAGAAGCCAACCGCGCCGAGATGCTGGCGCTGGGCTTGTGGGGTGTGCCTTCGTTTCGTGTGGGCGACACTGCGGTCTGGGGGCAAGACCGCCTGTGGGCGATTCAAGACGCCCTGCTCCACCCTGAAAAACACTGATCCGCAGGACAAGGAACACCATGACACTGGCGATCAACTATTGTCTTCGCGCCCTGTGCTTGCTGGTCTATGCCATGGCATTGGGCCAGCTGGTCGGCCTTGTGCCCGCCGGCACCTTCGATCGCGCGCCCACGCTGGCCCTGGTGCTGTTGGCGCTGCATGCGGGTGAACTGCTGCTGTTTTTCAAAAATGTGCGTTTGTACCCAGGGCCCTTGGCCATGAGCGTGGTGCTGACCTTGCTCTTTGGCTTGCTGCATTGGAAGCCCCTGGCTGCGCAGCACGCTGAAAAAGGGCAAACCGGAGAACACGAATGAGGCACACCATGCTCAAAGCGGTTTGGGTTTTCGGCCTGCTGTGGAGCGGACTGGCGTTTGCGGCTCCCTCTGCACCACCTGCAAAACCAGCGCGGCCCAACATCGTGGTGCTGGTGGCCGATGACTGGGGCTTCAGCGATGTGGGCGCTTTCGGCGGCGAAATCTCCACACCCCACCTGGACAGTTTGGCCCAGCGGGGTGTGCGCTTTTCCAACTTCCACGTGGCCGCCTCGTGCTCACCGACCCGGGCCATGCTGCTCACCGGCGTGGACAACCACCGCAACGGCCACGGCAATCTGCGCGAGACCATGCCCGGTGCACATTTGGGCCAGCCCGGTTACGAGGCCACGCTCAGACCGAACGTGGTGACCGTCGCCAGCTTGCTCCAGGCCAGTGGTTACCGCACCGCCATTGCGGGCAAGTGGAACGTCGGAAACGAAGCGGCCAATCTGCCCAACCAACGCGGCTTTGACCGCTCTTTCATCATGGGCGACACCGGCTCGGACAACTGGGAGCCCGAAAAGCGCTACCTGCCGCACAGCGCCCAGGTGCATTGGTTCGAAAACGGCGCCGCCCCTGCCCTGCCCAAGCCGTTTTACAGCTCCACCTTTTTTGTCGACAAAACCATCGAATACCTGCGTGCCGGGCAAGGCAGCGGTCAGCCCTTTTTTGCCTATGTGGGTTTCCAAGCCAACCACGTGCCCGTGCAGGCGCCTCAGGCTTTCATCGACAAATACAAAGGCCGCTACGACGGCGGCTGGACAGCGCTGCGCCAGGCGCGTCGCGCCAAGGCGATCGCGCTCGGCCTGGTCCCCAAAGATGCCCCCATGGCGGACATGCAGACCACGCTGGACTGGGCCGCATTAAGCACGCAGGACAAGCGTTACCAGGCGCGCCTGATGGAGGTCTACGCCGCCATGGCCGACGCCATGGACCACGAAGTGGGGCGTTTGATTGCCCATCTGAAATCCACAGGGGAATTTGACAACACCGTGTTCGTGTTCCTCTCGGACAACGGCCCCGAGGGCTCCGACTACAGGCAAGCCGACCTGTGGTTGCGCGTGAACTACAACCGCGAACTGGAGCGACTGGGCGGCCCAGGCGCCTATGTGGTACCCGGGCCCTCGTGGTCCAGCGCATCGGCTGCGCCGCTCAGGGGCTTCAAGTTCTACGCCAGCGAAGGGGGCATCCGCACGCCCCTGATCATCAGCGGCGCGGCCGCCACCAGCGTGGCACAAAACCAGGTGCACACGGGCCTGACCCATGTCACCGACATCGCTCCCACCCTGCTGGACCTGGCCGGGGTTGAGCGCCCAGGCCACACCTTTCAAGGTCGCCCCATCGAAGCCCTGACGGGCCGCAGCCTGCTGCCCGTGCTGAGCAACCCTGCGGCACGCGTGCGCGCTGCCGATGAATCTGTGGGCTATGAATTGGCGGGCAACAAGGCCTTGTTCAAAGGCGACTTGAAGCTGGTCTGGGACAACCCGCCCGTGGGCGACTCGCAATGGCGTTTGTACGACTTGCGCACCGACCCCGGCGAAACCAAAGACCTGCAAAAGGAGCGGCCACAGCAGTTCGCCGCCATGCAGGCCGAGTACGAAGCCTGGGCCAAAGCCAATGGCGTGCTGCCCGTGCCCGAGGGCTACGACCCCGTGCGGCAAGTGATGATCAACACCTTCGTCAATTACTGGATACCCGTCTATTGGCCGCACGGCGTGGCGGCACTGTTGGTCTTGCTGGGGTTGGTCATTGCGCTGCGTCGGCGTGCCCAACGCCGCCGAGCAACGGCATGACAGGGCGGGGTTATTTCCACAGCCCGTGGCCCTGCGAAGACGGTGGGCCGCAACGCTTGCAGCGGGCCGAACGCGGTGTCGGCCTGGGCTTGGCCGCTGGCGAGGTGTTGCAAGCCACCCGGCGCCGCACGCTGATGTCCACCATGACGGTGCTGGGTGCGCCGGGCGAGGTCTATCTGATGACGCACACGGCCTTGCGCGCCCACATCGGGCTGGCCACCACCGCGCGCGTCGAGATGATCGACCCGGTGAGCCTGCGCACGCTGCACCGGTCGCCGCGCCTCCAAGGCGGCCCCATGTGGCCTGGCGGCATGGCCATCCACCGCAATGGCGACATCTACCTGGTCTATGGACGCCACTGCCACCGCCTGAGTCGCCATTGCCAACCCAAAGCCTGTTTGCAGCTGCCCGAGCACCAGCCCTACAACTCGTTTGTTGTGCTCGACAACGGCCTGTTGGTGACCAAGAACCTGTCCGACAGCACGACCGCGCGCCTGACGGTGATCGACCCGGATTCGCTCACCCCTGTGGCAGCCGACCTGGTCTGCCCCGAGCCATCGATTGCCCGCTTGAGTGCCCAGGGTGATAGCGTTTATGTCGTGGGTGTGCGCAGCATTTTTCGTTACCACTGGAACGCTGCCTTGCAGTCCCTGCAACGCGACACCGATTGGCAGTTCGACTACATCGGCCACAGCGGCAACAGCCACGGATGGGATGTGGTGATTGATGGCGCGCACGCCTGGTTCATGGACAACGGGGCGCATCGCTACCGTTTCCGCATGATCGGCGCAGGCGTTCGCCACACGGCCAACCGGCTGATCAGGGTGTCCCTGTCGAACGCCGCCGACCACCAGTCTTTGGATGTGTCGGGTCTGGCCGCCGGCAGCGTCACCAACCCGCCGCTGATCGACGTAGACCGCAGCATTGTGGTCGGCTACGACTCCGCCAACGCCGTGCTGCGGGCCTGGCGATTCGACGACCGTCTGCGCCACTTGACGCCCTTGTGGCACAAGGCCCCGTTTGGCAGTGCCAGCCACATGCTGCTCTACCCGGACTCGGCCGAACTGGTGGTCAACGACTACCGGCGCTACGGCGAAGAAGTGGTGGTGCTGGACATCGAAAGTGGCCAGGAAAAAGGCCGCATCCGCACGTGTGGCCTGATGCAGGGTGTGGTGTTTCCCAGCCCTGGCTGGGCGCGTGATTTTTATTGGTCTTCCATGGGTCAACTGGCCAGGGTATTTGTCGCATGAAAAAAACCATTCTCATCACCGGGGCCGGCAGCGGCATTGGCCTGGACAGCGCCTGGGCACTGGCCGCGCGCGGGCACCGCGTCATCGCCACCACTTTTGACGATGTGCAAGCCCAGGCATTGCAGGCCATGGCCAGCGCACGCGGCGTGCCGTTGGAGGTCTTCAAGCTGGACATCACCTCCCAAGACGACCGGCAAAAAGTCTTGTCATTTGAATTGGACGTTTTGATCAACAACGCGGGGGTGGGCGAGTCGGGTTCATTGGCCGAGGTGGATGTGGACCGCATCCGTCAGGTCTTCGAAGTCAACCTCTTTGCCACCCTCGAACTCACACAGCTCGCGCTGCACGGCATGATCGCGCGCCGTCGCGGCACGGTGCTGTTCGTCAGCTCCATCGCCGGCCGTGTGCCCATGCCTTTTTTGATGCCCTATTCGATGAGCAAGTTCGCCCTCTCTGCGGCCGGTGCGGGCTTGCGCGCCGAGCTCAAGCAACTGCGCTGCCATGTCCATGTGGCGCTGATCGAGCCCGGCGCCATCCACACCGGTTTCAACCAGGCCATGACCGAGCGCAAGTACACCTGGATGGACCCGCAGTCCTACTTCAGCGCCCACGTCGAACGCCTGAAGGCGCAAGAAAAGCGCACCTTCGGCCTGCTCGAAGCCAAGAGCACACGTTCCATCGTGGCCCAAATCGTCAAGGCCGCCGAGGCCAACCGCCCCAAGCTGCGCTATGTGGCGCCCTGGATCCAGGGTGTGGGCGTGCGCTTGGCGCGTATTTTTGGAGTGTGATCACGATGTCTGCTTTGCCCAAAGTCACCGCGTTTTTGCGCACCGAAGAATCTGCCTTTGCGCAGCTTCCAGACTTTCCCTACACGCCGCACTACACCGAAATTGCGGGCATGCGCATCGCCTGCATCGACGAGGGCCCACGCGAGGCGCCTGCGGTGTTGCTGATGCACGGCGAGCCCACCTGGTCGTTTCTGTACCGCAAGATGATTCCGGTGCTGCTGCAAGCCGGGCTGCGCGTGATCGCGCCCGACCTGGTCGGCTTTGGCCGCTCCGACAAGCCCACGCTGGCCAGCGACTGCTCTTACCTCAACCAAGTGCTGTGGATGAATGCCTGGCTGGAGGCCAAGGACTTGCAGCACCTGACGCTGTTCTGCCAAGACTGGGGCTCGCTGATCGGCTTGCGCATGGCCGCCGAGGCACCCCAGCGCTTTGACCGCATCGTGTTGGCCAATGGCGGCTTGCCCACAGGCACATCGCCCGTGCCCAAGGCGTTCAAAATCTGGCGGGCGTTTGCCAGGTGGAGTCCCTGGTTTCCGATTGGCCGCATCGTCAAGTCGGGCTGTGTGGCGGGCTTGACGCCGCCAGAAATGGCCGCCTACGACGCACCCTTTCCAAGCCATCGCCACCAACTGAGCGCCCGGCTTTTTCCCAGCTTGGTCCCCACCACACCGAACGACCCTGAACGCGCACGCAATGAGGCGGCATGGGAGGTGTTCAAGCGCTGGGACAAGCCCTTCCTCACCTTGTTCAGCAACCGCGACCCCATCACGCGCGGCGGCCACCGCATCTGGCACGCGCAGGTGCCGGGGGCGCAAGGCCAGCCGCACGCCGTCACGCGCGGCGCTGGCCATTTTTTACAAGAAGACAAAGGCGGCGAAGTGGCGCAAGCCATCGCCGACTTCATTCACGCCACCCCCGTCAATCGGCCGCAGCAACCGTCGCCAGCAGGGCTTGCGCCGTCAGCCGCATGACCGCGCAGGCCTGGCTGGCCGGTAAGCCTTGTTCACGGCGCAAACGGATCCAGGATTCAAAGCTCAGGGCCAAATCCAGGGCATCGAGCCAAGGCGTGTTCTGGGCCACGGCGGCAGGCAACAGGCGCTGCAACAGCTCGCGTTGCAGACGTGCCGTGTCCATCAGGTTTTGACTGAGGTAGGCCGAGCCGTAGCGGTGCGCTTGCGCGGCCACATGCAGGGCGGCCGTGCGGTCGTAAATCTCGCTGCGAAAATCAATGCTTTGCAGAACACGCTCTTGCCAGGTCGCCGCATCCAGGCGGGCTTGCAACACCGGCTGGATTTGCGCATCGACGTCGGTGCTGATCTCGCGGTAAAGCGCATCCAGGTTGTCGAAATGGCGAAACACCGTGCGCAAGCCCACTTTGGCCCGCTGCGCCACCTGTTCGGCCGTGGGTGAAATGTGCCCCTCGCAAATCAAGATGCTCAGGGTTTCGACAATTTTTTTGCGGGTCACGACGCTGCGGTTGAAGCGCCCGTCCAGCTTGGACGCATCACCCATCGGTGTCGGTGTGGGGGCTGGCGTCTTGGCTGGCTGTCGTTTCATCTCATGGGGGCGGGTGTCCTGGCCCGGCTTGGCGTTGTTCTGCATGTTTGTCATTATCCCTTTGGGTCTGCGGCGCAAGGCCGTGTCGCGGCTTCAAGATCCAGCGCCACACACACGCCATGCATCTTCAATCGCGGAATGTCCAGCGCCAACAGCCGCTCGCCGCCCATGCGGCGCAGCCAGTCTCTGACCTGCGCTTGTTCCTGCGCATCCATGCCGTGAAACACATCGAGCGTGCGTTGCGCCATCCACAGCGTGTAAGGCAGCGCGGCGCGGCGAAACTGGCCTTGCCCCATGGGCACTTGCACATCGGCCAGGCGCCGGGGCAAGGGCTTGCCCGCAGGCCAGTCTTGCAGTTTGGCCTTCACTTGCGCGTTGATGCCTTCCAGCAAAGGCAAAAATTCGCGGGCCATGGCCTGGAACACCGGCGTCAAGGTGGGGGCGATCGCATCGTTCGCCAGCAGCACGCTTTGGCCAGACGCCGTGCGATCTGACGTTGGCTCGGGCTGGCTCATGCGATCGATCCAGGCGCGCAGATGGGGGCGTGGCGCCACCAGCTCGCGCGCCGGCCAAGGGTCACGCCCCAGGTGGCCATACATGCTGCCGACCAAACCAAAATCGCCCAACTGCGGCCGGTCCCCAAACAAAAAACGCTGCTGCGCAAAGTGGGCGTCCAAGAGGTCGAGCATCTCGTCCATCCAGGCGTCCATCACAGGCATCTGCGGTGGGCGCACCCCGACAAAGTGCAGCATGCGCCGCAATGTGGTGGCCACAAATTTGACGGCGCGCCGTTTCACAAAACGGGGCATCCACGGCAGCAAAGCATCGCCCGCTTCGCGCTCAAACAGGGCGTAGTTTTCAGGGTAGGTCCAGCGCGTGTGCATGGCCATGGGCACCCACCACTCATCGCCCCAGGCTTCCATCCAATAAGACGCAAAGCGCTGCACCGGCGTGGCGGGATGGACCGAGGGCTCAGGCCAGCGCGCCTCCAGGTGGTCAATGATGCAACTCGTGTCGTGGATCCACTGCCCGTCTGGCGTGACGACGACCGGCATCACCGCAGCGCCAACCTTGCGCTTGATCCGCCACATCAGGGTGACCATGTCCACCGGCTTTTGCGTGAACGGGATCTGCTTGTAGCGCAAATAGCACATGGCCTTGCCGGTGAAATACGACAAGTGCCAGCCGTAAAGCGTGTAGCGGTCACTCACAACAAGTCTCCAGTGCTGTTCGCGCGCAGGGGCGCGCTCCCACATGGGTCCGGTGGTCTTCGTGGGAGGCCGCCCCTGCGGCCGAATGCATTCGCGCGCAGGAGCGCGCTCCCACACAAGGTTCGAGGTTCTTTGTGGGAGGCACGCGTTTCAATTGGAATAGTAGATGTACTCGTCGCCGGCTTTTGTCGGCTGCTTGAGCGAGTGGTCGATGGCGATCGGACCGGCCCCCAGCGATGGCCACAGCGGCTTGCGCTGGGTGCTGTTCCACGCGGTAAGCTGGGCCTTCATCGCCGCCAGGCGCTCGGGCTCTTTGCCTGCGAGGTTGAGCTTTTCGGTGGGGTCGGTGGCCAGGTTGAACAACCATTCCTTCTTGGGCAACTCGGACACTTGCAGCTTCCAGTCGCCCGCGCGCACGGTGAGGTATTGGTCCGTGCGCCAGAACAAGACATCGTGCGGACGACCGGGCGCCTTGCCCTGGATGAAGGGCAGCAGGTTGACGCCATCGATGGGGCGGTCAGCGGGTGGCTTTTGGCCGCCCACCGCAGCGGCGGTGGCAAAGATGTCAAAGTGGCTCACCGGCGCGGTGTAGTGGGTGCCCGCAGGAATTTGGCCCGGCCAGCGCATGAAGAACGGCACATGGATGCCGCCTTCGAAGAAAGTGGCTTTCCACCCCCGGTAAGGCGAGTTCAAGCCATCCAAACCGATGTAATGGGCGCCCCCGTTGTCGCTGGTGAAGATCACCAAAGTGTTGTCGTCCAGGCCTTGGTCTTTGAGTGACTGCAGCACGCGACCGATGTTGCGGTCCAGCGAACGGATCATGGCGGCGTACACCCGCAGCGTGTGGTCAGGAATGAAGCTCAAGGCGTCGTAGTCTTCGCGCGTGGCCTGCAGCGGTGTGTGCGGTGCGTTGTAGGCCAGGTACATGAAGAAGGGGCGGTTTTTATTCGCCTCGACCACTTTGACCGCTTCATCGGTGAGGTAGTCGGTCATGTATTTGGGCGGCTGGAAGGGTTCGCCATCCATGAAGCGCACGCCCCAAGGTTCGGCGGCCCACAGAAATTGATCGATGGGGTCAAAGGCCTGCATGGCATTAACCACCTTCGGGTCTTTGGTGGGCAAGAACATGGACGCCCCGTGCAAGTGCGACAAGGACTCGTTGAAGCCATGGTTGTAGGAACGAAACTGCGGGCTGTCGCCCAAATGCCATTTGCCCAAATGCACGGTGTGGTAGTTGGCACCTTGCAAGAGCTTGGCCAGCGTGATCTCGCTGGTCGGCAGGCCCATGTCCTCGTAGGGGATCAGCTGCGCCTCGCGCTCCGGGTGGTAAATGGGTTTGATCAATTGCTCGGCCGGCGCCATGCTGGTGACCACCTTCATGAACTGCTTGGGTGTGGGCGTGAACTCAAAGCCAAAACGCGTGGCGTAGCGCCCGGTCATCATCGCCGCGCGCGACGGCGCGCAGGTGGCATTGCCCGAATAGCCATTGCGAAAATCAACGCCTCCTTTGGCGATGCTGTCGATGTGCGGGGTCGGCACCTTGCCCCCGGCAATGCCGCCGCCGAAGTGGGTGATGTCATTGATGCCCAGATCGTCAGCCACGATCAGCACCACGTTGGGCGCGCGGCGCGGTGCGCTTGGCGCAGTGGCCGGCCCGGCTTGCCATGCGACCTCACGGGTTGGCGCGTAGTCTTGGTGCATGATGTATTTCACCGACAGCAGCGCCACGCCCGTGCGGCCACCCACGGCATAAAAGGCGACCGTACCCACCAGCAACAAGGCCAGCAAGCCCCAAGCGATTCGTTTCAACATCGTGCAGTCTCCGAGTGGTCAGTGTCGTGTCGTGTCGTGTCGGGTAAAGGGTTCAAGGCCTCAAGGCCTTTTGCCCATTTCTATGGTTTGGCTTCCCGCAGGCAAGCTGAACCAGTCTCCGTCAGCGCCTACGCGCAGGGGGCCCCGGTAAATCTGACTGGCACCTTGGGCAAAGGCTTGCTCCAAGCCGGCCAAGGGCAGGGGCGGCACGATGTGGTTGAACACCAAGGCCTTCACGCCAGCAGCCTGGGCAATTTCAGCCGCCTGCTCGGGGGTGGTGTGGTAGTTCAGCACGTCGTGCATGATCTGCGCCAAGGGGGCACGGCCAGCCGCCGCAAAACCATGCTCGACCATGCCCAGCAACTGGGGCGACAGGGCTTCGTGCAGCAACAGGTCGACGCCTTTGGACTCGCGCGCCACGGCCGCGCTGGCGATGGTGTCACCGCTGAGCACCAGCGTGCGGTCTTTGTAGCGGATGCGGTAGCCCACGGAAGGGTGCACCGGGCCATGGTCCACCGCGAATGCGACGATCTCCAGATCGCCCTCCGAGAGCAGGACTTTGCGCTGGGCTTCGCCGGAAAATTCAAACGGCAGCGCCCTGCCACCAAAGCCGGCAGGGGGCACGACCTTGTCCCCGTGGTGGCCCGTGCGGTAGCCCTTGTCCAAGGTGTAGGCGGCTTGAAAGCCCTGCAAAACCTGCTCAAGACCCACAGGGCCATGAATGGGCATGGGCTGTTGGGCGGTGCGCTGTATCCATCGCTGCACCATCAATTCCCCCAGGCCATCGATGTGGTCGGAGTGGTAGTGGGTGAAAAACAGCGCTTCGATCTGCCCGGCGTTCAGACGCATCAGCGCCAGGTTGCGGGCCGCGCCCGCGCCCGCATCAAACACAAACATGCGCTTGCCCGCCACCACCACGGTGCAAGGCCCGCTGCGCTTGGCATCGGGAAAGGGCGAGCCGGCGCCACACAAGCCCACGTGCAGCCCATCTGGCAAACCCGCCAGTGAATCGGCATTGGCGGTCAACGCCATGACTTGGCGCTGCATCAAGGCCACGGTGATCGGCCCCCGTTGCCACCAGCCCAAGGCGGCCATCACCAGCAAAATGGCAATGGTCCACCCGAACATTTTCGCGCGACGCTTCATGGGATGACCTTTGGGAAAACGGGAGTGACAGACTGACGGTATTTTGAAGCTTGGCTGGGGCACAAACAATGGGCAGTATCCCTCTTGTGCGGCCCCATAAGTTATGGCACGATGAATGCAAATACATTGATGCACCGCCCTCACCGGGACCCGATTCATGCCTGCGGTTTGACTGTGAAAGAACAAGCTTCGGCCACCGCGGTGGCCCCCACCAAAGAACCGCAAACCCTGTGGGAGCGCACCCCTGTGCGCGAATGTTTCGGCCGCAGGGGCGACCTCCTACAAAACACCCCCGTACTTTGTGGGAGCGCACCCCCGCGCGCGAATGAATTCGGCCGCAGGGGCGACCACCTACAAAAAACCCAAACCCTGTGGGAGCGCGCCCCTGCGCGCGAATGCCGCCATTTGTGTTTCGGGCAGAGGCGCTCATGATGGCCACAACCCAGCACCTGTTGCGTCGGCCATGGGCTTGGCTCGTGGGCTTGGCGATTTTGGCGTCGGCAGCACTGTGGTGGTGGTCGAGCGCACGCCAGGCCTCGCAGGCCCGCGCAGAGCCCCAAGTGTGTGCCCTGGCCGCGCCCGAGGCGAACAGCCCACACCCCGGCATGGTGTGGGTGCCCGCAGGCAGCTTCGAGATGGGCGACGACGTCTACCCCGAAGAAAGTCCCAGGCAGCGCGTTCGCGTGGCGGGCTTCTGGATGGACCGCACCGAAGTGACGAACGACGCATTTGCGGCCTTCGTGCAAGCCACGGGCCATATCACCCAAGCCGAGCGGCCTGTAGACACTCTCCAGCATCCGGGCCTGCCCGCGCAGTTTCAACAAGCCGGTGCGGTCGTCTTCGTGATGCCCAACGATGTGCACGGCCGTGGCCATGTGACGCAATGGTGGCGCTACACACCGGGCGCCAATTGGCGCCATCCGGGCGGACCCGACACCAGCATAGAGGGCAAAGGCGCGTTTCCGGTGGTGGCCATCACCACCGAAGACGCCTTGGCCTATGCGCGCTGGAAGGGCCACAGCTTGCCCAGCGAAGCCCAGTGGGAATGGGCCGCGCGCGCCGCGCGCCCTGAGCCGCCCCCAGCGCACGAACAACCCCGCAAGGCCAACACCTGGCAAGGCCTGTTCCCTGTCGTCAATTTGGCCGAAGACGGCTTCGCAGGCTTGGCCCCGGTGGGCTGCTACGAGCCCAATGCGCTCGGGCTGTTCGACATGATCGGCAATGTGTGGGAACTGACGGCCGACGCCTGGACGGCGCACCCCAAAGCGACCGATCTAGTCGGATTGCCGGACGCCATGCCCACGGGCATGCGCACAGGCCAAGCGCCACAGCAAGTCATCAAAGGCGGCTCATTTCTCTGCGCCCCCAACTACTGCATGCGTTACCGCGCCGGCGCCCGCCAAGCGCAAGAGCGTGACCTGGCCACCAGCCATCTGGGCTTTCGCACCGTCGTGAACGGTACTTTGAGATGACACGCAAGAACATTCACCCACACACACCTGCAGCCCAAAGCAGACTCGGCTGGAGGGCCTGGAGGGGCGGGCTGTTGGCCTTGTTGGCCTTGATCGCCGGCTCTGGGGCCGTGCTTTACACGCAAGCCGAATACATCGTTTTGGGCGCAGAAGGCTATCTCTACGGCTACCCCTTGGTGATCACAGACCTCACCCGCGCGCATGCCAGTCAGGCCCTGGGACCTGAAAACCAGCTCTATCGCTTGCGCCGGTTTCCAGATGCGCAATTTCGCGGTGTGGTCAGGCCCAACGTCGACACGCTCTACACCAGCGCCTTCGTTGACATGGCCCAGGGCCCTTGGGTGTTTGAGATGCCGTCCAACGCGCAGCGTTATGAGCTGATGCCTTTCATGGACGCCTGGACCAACGTCATCGCCTCGCCGGGCACGCGCACCACGGGCACAGGCGGCGGCCAGTTTCTGCTGGTGGGCCCCGAGTGGCCAGGCGCAGCGCCAAGCGGCCTGACACTGCTGCGCTCACCCACCCGCTGGGTGTGGTTGATTGGGCGCACGCAGACCAACGGCGCCTCCGATTACCCCACCGTTCACGCCCTGCAAGACGGCTTGAGTTTGCGCCGCTTGAACGCCATAGCGCCCAACAACGAACCACCGCCCAAGCGCACCGAGCCGACCACGCCAGCGTCGCCGCCACTGGCCACGATGAAAGCCATGGCCACTTTGGATTTTTTCAAACGCCTGAGCGCCTTGATGGTAGACAACCCGCCTGCCGCAGCCGATGGCCCCATGCTGTTGAAGCTCGCGCGCATCGGCGTCGCGCCAGGTCAGCCCCCTCAATGGAACCCTCTCCAACGCGCAGCCGCGAGCCTGGGCCGCTGGATCGCTGACTTCAAAGTCAAACAGGAATTGAACAAGCTCAGCGACCCCCACGGGGCTTGGGTCACACCGCCAGCCGTCCTCGGGCAATACGGCACGCACTACAACATCCGTGCCGCTGTGGCCATGGTGGGGCTGGGTGCCAATTGGCCGGCCGACGCCAGCTACCCCAACACGCGCAGCGATGACCAAGGCCGGGCCTTGAACGGCCAGCACCGCTACCGCCTGCACTTCGCAGCCGACAACTTGCCGCCCGTGCGCGCTTTTTGGTCGGTGACGGCTTACGGCCCCGACGACTACCTGATTGACAACCCGCTGCAGCGCTACGCGCTGGGCGACCGCGATCCCTTGGTCTACAACGCCGACGGCTCTTTGGACCTGTGGATACAGGCCAGCGCACCCGCAGGCGCCCCTGCGAACAACTGGTTGCCCGTCAAAGCGGGCGAGGATTTCAGCCTCACCGCGCGCCTTTACTGGCCGCAGGCCGCCGCCCTGGATGCGCGCTGGCACATGCCGGCTGTGCAGCGCATCGATTGATGCCATGAAGTGAAGGACTGCCATGCAGAACACCCAAACCGTTCAAATCGTCGCCGTGGTCAGCGTCATGTTGGCTTTTGCCTTGGCCGAGTGGCTCCAGGGGCGATTTTTCCCCAGCGAAGCCTCGCGCGAGGACAACCGACTCGACATCGCGGTCACCCTGCTTTTCCCCCTGATCAGCGGCGCCGTGCTGGCCACCTCCGGGGCGCTGTGTGAGGCCTTGATGCCAGCGCAGCGCAATGCCTGGGCCGGTTGGTCGGTGTGGGCCATGCTGGGCGTGCTGCTGGTGGCCGACGATTTCACGCAATACCTGTGGCACCGCCTGAGCCACACCTCGGCGCTGTGGCCGCTGCACCGGGCCCACCATTCGGCGGCCTACATGAGCGTGCGGGTGGTCTACCGCAACAACGCTTTTTATTACGCCTTCATGCCCGGCTTGTGGTTGTCGGGCGTGCTGGTCTACCTGGGCTTTGGCTGGGTCTACGTGGCCTATGCCATCGTCAAAGTCAGCGTGATCATCGCTGCCCATTCGTCGGTGCGCTGGGACCAGTGGCTCTACCGTCACGCCGCCCTGCGGCCGCTGGCCTGGCTGGTGCAACGCACCATTTCCACACCCGCCACCCACTTCGCCCACCACGCTCTGGTGCAGAACGACGGCATTGGCCACTACACCGGCAACTACGGCAATTTGCTGTTCGTGTGGGATGTGCTGCTGGGCACGGCCCGCATCACCCAGCGCTACCCCCCCGCCTATGGCTTGCCCGACGATCGGGTGCACGGCCCCGAGCCCTGGCTGGTGCAGTTCATCTACCCCTTGCTGCGTTCACGCCGGGCGGAATCGGTATTAGGCAAAGCAAGCCACCGCCCGCCAGCGGATTGAACCCGGCCCAGCTGTTGCACAGGGCGCTATTGACGCTGCCCCCATCGCTCCATGACCCGCTGGTCACGGGCCATCTCTGCTTCGATGGAATCCAAGGGAAGCTGACGCAAACACGCTTCCAATGCTTGTGGATCGAATTGGGCATTCTGCGCAGTTTCGGGCCGAACCTGTAGAGATTGGCCATCCCAAGCGAATGGGTTACGGAATACAGGGGTGTCCGGCAAGCAGTCATCCTGGTAGCTCGGTGGGCCATCGACTGCGTAAGGCGTGAAAGAGATGGTTTTCTCAAAAATCAGCGGTTTTCCCGTTGGGGTGGGCGGCAGCGGCGACATGTTTTCGATCGCTTGACGAGCCAACTGCTCTGCCACTGCTGATGTGGTCCAAAGCGTGTCCAGCTTGGCCAGGGTGCCATTCGGCGCAATCTCTACCCTGAACCGCACCACACCCTGATCTGGCCCTTCGACGGCCGTCCCCATCATGCTGCGCACTTGCTGACCCCAACCGTAGCGGTAGCCCTTGCTGTTCTTGTTGGTGTACTTGGCGGCAAAAGCCCATTCTTCGGCGGTGGGCGGTGACGGCGCTGCCATGGAGGCAGGCTGCTTTGCGGTAACGGCTGAAGACACCGGTATGACAGGCACCTGGGCTAGCGTGTTGTCCGGCTTTGTTGGCGAACCCGATGGTGCTGCTGGTTTTTGATCGATGGTCGTTTCAGCTTCTGGCGGTGCAGGCAACACCGCCAAATAGATGATTTGCGCCTTGCGCTTTTCTGTGGGCTGACTTCGAAAACCGAACGGGTCATGGCTGGCGAGTGCGAACACCGCTGCATGCAAGGCAAGCGAGAAAAAAACGGCGAAGAGGTTGGTGTCTCTGGTGTGCTGCATGTGGTGCCTGAATCACGACGCAGGCTCAGACTTTTTGTGGGACGAGGGCGAGTGAATCCATTTTCAACTGCACGCCACACTCCAATTGTCGTTAGAATATTATCATGAACAAACGACACATCAAAGACTTGCTCTATGAACAGGTGGCCCGCATTGGCAAGGCCGTCTCCAGCCCCAAACGGCTGGAAATTCTTGAATTGCTTGCCCAAGGTGAAAAGTCGGTGGACATGTTGGCGGTTGAATTGTCCATCGACATCAAGCTGGCCAGCGCCCACCTGCGGGCCTTGCGTGAAGCGCGGCTGGTCACGTCCCGCAAGGAGGGCAAATTTGTCGTGTACCGACTCACGGGTGAAGATGTGGCGGGCCTGTGGGTCACCCTGCGCGAGGTGGCCGAGGAGCATCTGGTGGAGTTGCGCGTGGCCCTCGACCAGATGGTGGCCGAGCCCTCGAAACTGCTCACGGTCGACCGCGAGACCTTGCTCAAACGCGCCAAGCGCGGCGATGTGCTGGTCATTGATGTGCGCCCGCAACCGGAATACGACCAGGCCCACCTGCCGTTTGCGCGCTCCATGCCAGTGGACGAGATCGCCAACCGTCTGGCTGAACTGCCCAAAGACAAAGAAATCGTGGCCTATTGCCGCGGTCCGTTTTGCTTGTTCTCGGAAGAGGCTTACCAACTGTTGAGCAGCAAAGGCTACCGCGTCCAAAAACTGCTCGATGGCGTGAGTGAGTGGAAGGCCGCTGGCTTGCCGCTGGCGACAGACTGATTTTTGACCAGGCGACGAACATGACATCCAGATTCATCCCCATGTTGCTGGCAAGCGCATGGCTTTTGTCTGCTGCAAGTTCTTGGGCGCCGGTGCCGCCTGAAAAATTCAATCAAAAGTGGAGGTAAGTGATGTCTTCAGTTCTCTTCATTCTGAATGATGCCCCCTACGGCAACGAGAGGGCCTACAACGCTTTGCGACTGGCAGGGGCCATGGCGGGCAAAGACGGCGTGCAGCTGCGTCTTTTTCTCATGGCCGATGCGGTGGCTTGCGCCAAGGCGGGCCAGAAGGTGCCTGAGGGCTACTACAACATCCAGCTGATGTTGGGAAAAGTGGTGCGCAATGGCGATGTGGCTTTGTGTGGCACGTGCATGGACGCACGCGGCTTGAAAGATGAAGAGTTGATCGAAGGTGCACGCCGATCCACGCTGGCCCAATTGGCTGACTGGACCGCTGAAGCCGACAAGGTCTTGGTGTACTAAAAGGAGCGCAAGATGTTTTTCAAACAATTGGCAACACGCGAGGCCTCACTCTCTTATTTCTTTGGTTGCGCCGGTTTGGGTAAGGCGGTGGCGGTGGACGTGGTGGCAGGTGATGAGGACTGGTTCGTGGCGCAAGCCAAGGATGCTGGTGTGCAAATCACCCATGTCATCGACACGCATGTGCATGCCGACCACTACTCAGGTGGGCGTGAATTGGCGAGCCGTGTGGGCGCGCCTTACTGTCTGCACGAAGCTGCGCAAAATCTGGTGGCGTTTGATTTTGAGGCGCTCAATGACGGACAGCTGCTGGACATCGGCAATGTCAAAGTGGAGGTCCTACATACGCCAGGACACACCATCGACAGCATGTGCCTGTTGGTCAGAGATGCCCGCCGCAGTGATGCGCCGTGGTTTGTGGTTACCGGTGACACCTTGTTTGTGGGTGCCGTGGGCCGACCCGATTTGGCCGGACGCGAAGAAGAAATGGCTGCAACGCTTTGGGATAGCTTGCAGCGCAAACTGCTGACCCTGCCCAACGAACTGGAAATCTACCCCGGTCATCAAGCTGGCAGCGCCTGTGGCGTGGGCCTGTCGGGCAAGCCGTCTTCCACCATCGGTTTTGAAAAACGTTTCAATCCTTCCCTCAGTTTGGATAAAGCCTCTTTCGTGCGTGAATTGACCACCGACATTCCGCCTCGACCTGCTGACATGGACCGCATCGTTGCGGCCAACACCGCCGCATGATGTCGGCCCAAACCATGGCCTATGCGCACGGCATCCGGCTCAACCTGAGTCAGTTTTTGCACCAGTTGCTGCAGGTGTTTCTGGTGGGACTGACCATCGGCATGATGCGCACCGTGGTGCCTGCGCTGGCCGAGTCTGAGTTCGGTGTGCCCAAGACATCGTTCCTGTTGCTCACGGCGTTTGTGGTCGCCTTCGGTGTAGTGAAGGGGGTGATGAATTTTGTGGCGGGCCGTCTTTCTGAACGCCTGGGTCGCAAGCGGGTTCTGCTGATCGGCTGGTGGGTGGCGCTGCCGATTCCACTCATGGTCTGGTATGCCCCTTCGTGGGGCTGGGTGGTGACTGCGACGGTGTTGCTGGGTGTGAACCAGGGCCTGACCTGGTCGATGACGCAAACGGCCAAGCTGGACATCACCCGCATGCAAGAGCGCGGCCTCACCCTTGGCTTGAATGAATTCGCCGGTTATGTGGGCGTGGCATTGGCGGGGATCATCACCGCATGGCTGGCAACGCTGTTGGGTGCCCGTCTTGGTTTGTTGATTTTCGGGATGGTGGTCATCGTCAGCGCCATGATCCTCACCCAGTTTTGGATTCGCGAAACCCTGCCATGGGCCAAGGCCGAGGCGGCCCGTCATGCCGCAGGCACTCAGGCAAGCGCTGTTCGCCCCCGCTACCCACGCAACATCAGCAGCCACCCCAGCACGCGAGAGGTGTTCACCTTGATGAGCTGGCGCGACCGCCGACTCTTGGCACTGAGTCAAGCAGGCCTGGTCGAAAAATTCGTCGATGCCTTGGTCTGGGTTTTCTACCCCCTCTACCTCTACCAACAAAACCTCAGCCTGACGCAGGTGGCGTCGATCATCAGCGTCTACGGTTTGACCTGGGGCGGCTCGCAGTTGTTCACCGGCCGCCTATCGGACCGCATCGGCAGGCACCGCCCGAATGTGGCAGGCATGTGGCTGTGTGGTGCCGGCGTGGCCCTGATGGTCAGTGGCCAGGGTGTGCTGTGGTGGTCGCTGTCTGCCGCACTTTCGGGGTTTGGCATGGCGCTGCTGTATCCCAATCTTTCAGCGGCAGTGGCCGACATTGCGCATCCGAATTGGCGGGGCTCTGCCATCGGCATCTACCGCTTTTGGCGCGACCTGGGCTACGGCATCGGCGCCCTGGGATTGGGCCTGGCGGCGCATTTCTCAGGTCAGGTGGAAGCGGCGTTCTGGTTTGTGGCCCTGTCTATGTTTGCCTCTGGCGGGGTCTTGTGGTGGCTGGGTGAAGAAACCCACCCTCGTCTGAATCCGGCTGCATGAATTTCGCTTCAAGACCCTATTTCACGGGGGCACAGATTGCCTCAAGTCGTTTTGACACTTCAGTCGATGTCTTTAGCAGAAGCCCTTACTTTTCCAAACTGATTTCTGTCTCGCTTCGCGTCATCCTGCCGGTCTTCTCAAGCTGCGCCAAGGCCCGATACAGCGCCTCATGCGTCACCGCCAATTGCTTGGCCAGTTGCTTGACCGAGCATCCGAGTGTGTAGCGTCCTTCGCGGCCTTCGGTTTCGATCAGGTGCAGGATTCGGCTTTGAACCTTGGGCAAGGAAAGACGCTCGTTTTGAAGCCTGAGCCGTCGCACTTCGCTGCTCAGCATGTGTATCCAGCGCTCTGCAAACTGATGGTCCTGATTCAGTGCTTGCCGCAATCCGCGAATGGGAATGCGCACGATGTCCGACGTCACGATCGTGCGTGCATCGCAGTGGTAGACGGCAGAGGTGAGGCTGGCTTCACCCACGAAACCCAACTGGCAGCGTTGGAGATTGACCACTTCCCCATTTTGGCCATGCCGCTCCAAGACCACTTCACCATCACAGACAAAGTACATCCACTGGGGTCGAAAACCAGTGAGAAACAGGGTGGTTTCTTGCGCGCAGGACAAGGGCTCGCACTGTGCCAACAGCTGCGGCGGCAGCAACTGCTCAAGGGCTGAAGGTAAAGACATGGCAAATCAACCGAGGCATATGATTATTATCATATGCCCAGCAGGCAGGAATAACGACACTCTGGCGAAAGAGGTCTATCCATGTCATCAAAAATCTTTGCGTTTGGCCAAGTTCGGCACGAATACGCGGTGCCCGTTCTGAACGAGCGCGCAGTCCGAGCCGCTGCGGGCATTCTGTTCTTCCTGGCCGTGATCAGTTTCATGAACGCCTGGCTTACGGGGAACTTCCAGCCAACCCGTGTGTTCGTGGTCTGCTTTTTGATCGAGTTCACGATCCGGATTTTCATCAACCCACGTTTCGCCCCAATGATGATTCTGGGCGAATGGATGGTTCGCAAACAATTGCCCGAATGGACCGGTGCACCGCAAAAGCGCTTTGCCTGGAGCATCGGATTTGTCTTGGCAGCCAGCATGCTGTATCTGGTGGTGCTCAACAACGTCATTGGCCCCATCAACATGATGGTGTGCTCTCTGTGCCTGCTTTTGCTGTTCTTCGAGACAGCGTTTGGCATATGCATCGGCTGCCAGATTTACAACCTGTTCAACAAGGAAAAAGCTCAGCTGTGCCCCGGCGGCGTTTGCGAAATCCCATCTGCTCAAATTCCCAAGATGTCCATGGCACAGGCAGTGATCCTGCTGGCATTTGCCGCAGCGGTGTTTGCCATCGCGCAATGGGTCTACAGCACAGCCCCCAAGCGAGCGCGTGACTTGCCCCCTGCGGCAGTTTCACAACCGGCTGAACCTGTTGATCCGGCAGAGGCAGCGCGCTGCAAGGTGCCCGACTTCGCCATCGCGATGGGGCACGAAGAAAAGTGGAAGCTGCACAACAATTGCAAGTAAGCACCGGAACCAGGGTCCTTGTGTTTGACGTGCAGCACGTATTGGCACAGGCGCGCCCATCAGGATGCGGGCACAGCGATTCCGATCCCTGGCTGAAAACAGAGCGACCACTCTATGGGCAAATCAGCGGCCAAGCCCCGTTACAGCATCCGCCCCAGCGCCGCCTGCAAATGCTCTGACGGCAGGCGTTTGAAGCCTGATCGGGCAAAGCGTTGCAAACGGCCTTGCATGAAGGCCACCAACAACGAGGCGGTCACCTGCGCATCGGCGGTGGGGGTGGCCGAGTGGCTGGTTTTGAGAGACTGCCGAAACTGTGCCTCGATCTTGTCAAACAGCAAGTTGATGCGTTCTTGCAAGCGCTCGTGCTCCAGCACCAGCGCATCGCCCACCATGACGCGGCTCATGCCCGGATTTTTTTCTGCAAACTGCAGCAGCAATGCCACCATGCGACTCACCTGCACAGGGCCCGCGGGCTCGCGGTCGGTGACCTGGCGAATCAGGCCCGTCACCGATTGGTCGACAAAGTCAATCAGCCCTTCAAACATCTGGGCTTTGCTGGCGAAGTGCCGGTACAAGGCAGCTTCACTGACGCCAATTTTGGCGGCCAGCCCAGCAGTGGTGACACGCTCGGCACCGGGCTGCTCCAGCATGGCGGCCAGGGTTTGCAAGATCTGCAAACGCCGCTCGCCCGGACGTGGCCGTTTGCGTGCAGGCGTGGCCTCATCGTCAGAAAAACGCTCGCGCGCCTGTTCTTGGTCTGGCATGTCTCCCCCCCCCCTCTTATTTTTGGCTTGCGCTGGGCATGTCGGTGCACGCCCGCTGGCGCCTTCAGCGGCTCTTGATCATGGTGCCAAAGGCTTGCTCGGACAGCACCTCCAGCAGCATGGCGTGGGGCACGCGGCCATCGATGATGTGCACCGCGTTCACGCCACTCTTGGCGGCATCCAGCGCGCCCGCAATCTTGGGAATCATGCCGCCGCTGATGGTGCCATCGGCACACAATTCATCGATGCGGCTGGGCGTCAATTCGGTCAGCAACTGGCCTTCTTTGTCCAGCACGCCACGGATGTTGGTGAGCATCAGCAACTTCTCCGCCTGCAACACGGTGGCCAGTTTGGCCGCCACCACATCGGCGTTGATGTTGTAGCTTTCATTGTGCTCACCAAAGCCAATGGGGCTGACCACGGGAATAAAGGCGTCGTCTTGCAAGCATTGGAGGATCGCGGGGTCGATGCTTTCGATCTCGCCGACCTGGCCCAGATCGACTTCCTTGCTCGGGTCCTGGCCATCCACCATCCGCAGTTTTTTGGCGCGGATGAGGCCGCCATCGCGCCCCGTCAAGCCCACGGCCTTGCCGCCCGCGCGGTTGATCATGCCCACGATGTCTTGCTGCACTTCACCGCCCAGCACCCACTCGACCACTTCCATGGTCTCGGCATCGGTCACGCGCATGCCCTGGATGAACTCGCCCTTTTTGCCCAGGCGCTTCAAGGCCGTTTCAATCTGCGGGCCGCCACCATGCACCACCACCGGGTTCATGCCGACCAGCTTGAGCAGCACCACATCTTCGGCAAACGCCTGTTGCAAAGTCGGGTCGGTCATGGCGTTTCCACCGTACTTGATGACCAGCGTTTTGCCGTGGAACTTGCGGATGTAAGGCATGGCCTGCGCCAGGATCTGGGCCTGGTCTTGCGGCGCAACGGAGGAGGCAGCGGTGGGTTCGGTCATGGTGAAGTGGCTGGAAGAAAAGTCAAAGTTCAAAAGGATTGTGCCGCAAGCCTGCGCGCCTTCAGAGGATCTCGGCCAGCATGCGGTTCACGCCTTGCTGCCACGGCGGCAGCACCAAACCAAAGGCTTGCTGCAACTTGTGTGTGCTCAGCCGTGAATTCAGCGGACGCTTGGCCGGCGTGGGAAAAGCGGTGGTGGGCACGGGTGCGATGTCGGTCACTTTCAAGCCCCCTGTTGGCTGGATCTGCCTGGCCTGCGCGACCACATGGCTGGCATAGCCATGCCAAGTGGTTTCACCCCCCGCCACCAGGTGGTAAATCCCGGCCAATTCCGGCTTCTGGAGGGCGCAGCGGATCGCATGCGCCGTCACATCGGCGATCAGGTCGGCCCCGGTGGGCGCGCCGTGCTGGTCGTCGATCACCGTCAGGCGCTCGCGCTCGGCGGCCAGCCGCAGCATGGTCTTGGCAAAGTTGCCCCCGCGTGCCGCATACACCCAGCTGGTGCGAAAAATCAAGGCGCGGCAACCACTGGCGGCAATGGCTTGCTCCCCTTCGCATTTGGTCTGGCCGTACACGCTGAGCGGCCCGGTGGCGTTGTCCTCTTGCCATGGTTGGTCGCCCTGGCCGTTGAACACATAGTCGGTCGAGTAATGCACCAGCCAGGCACCCACCTCGGCGGCGGCCCGGGCCAGCGCAGCGGGCGCGGTGGCGTTGAGGCGATGGGCCAGTTCGGGCTCGGATTCGGCCTTGTCCACCGCCGTGTGGGCGGCGGCATTGACGATCACGTCAGGCCGCCAGGCCAGCACCGTTTGCGCCAGGCGCTCGGGCTGGCTCAGGTCGCCACAGAAATCGGTGCTGTGCCGGTCCAGCGCCAGCACCTCACCCAGTGGGGCCAGGCTGCGTTGCAGCTCCCAGCCCACCTGGCCATTTTTTCCAAGCAACAAAATTTTCATGCGGCGCTGTATTGTTTTTGCACCCACTCGCGGTAGGCGCCGCTTTGCACATGGGCCACCCACTCGGGGTTGGCCAGATACCATTCCACCGTTTTGCGGATGCCGGTTTCAAAGGTCTCGGCGGGCTTCCAGCCCAGTTCGGCTTCGAGCTTGCGGGCGTCGATGGCGTAGCGCCGGTCATGGCCTGGGCGGTCGGTCACGTACGTGATCTGGCTGGCGTAGCGGCTGCCGTCGGCCTTGGGGCGCAACTCGTCGAGCAATGCGCACACGGTCTGCACGATCTCGATGTTGGGCTTTTCATTCCACCCGCCCACGTTGTAAGTCTCGCCCAGACGCCCGGCTTCGAGCACGCGGCGGATCGCGCTGCAATGGTCTTTCACGTACAGCCAGTCACGGATCTGCATGCCATCGCCGTACACCGGCAGTGGCTTGCCCGCCAAGGCGTTCACGATCATCAGCGGAATGAGTTTTTCGGGGAAATGGTAAGGGCCGTAGTTGTTGCTGCAGTTGGTGGTGAGCACCGGCAAGCCATAGGTGTGGTGCCAGGCGCGCACCAAATGGTCAGACGCGGCCTTGCTGGCGCTGTAAGGGCTGTTGGGCTCGTGACGGTGGGTTTCGGCAAAGGCCGCATCGCCCTTGGCCAAAGAGCCGTACACCTCGTCGGTCGAGACGTGCAAGAAGCGGAACGCCGCCTTGTCGGCCTCGGGCAGCTCAGCCCAATACCCACGCACCGACTCGAGCAAGCGGAAGGTGCCCACGATGTTGGTTTCAATGAACTCGCCCGGGCCGTGAATGGACCGGTCGACATGGCTTTCGGCGGCAAAGTTGACGACCGCACGGGGGCGGTGTTCGGCCAGCAGGCGGCTGACCAAGGCGGCATCGCCAATGTCGCCCTGCACCAGCTGGTGCCGCGCATCGCCTTGCAAACTGGCCAGGGTTTCGGGGTTGCCCGCGTAGGTGAGTTTATCGAGGTTGATGACGGCCTCACCACTGGCGGCCAGCCAGTCCAGAACAAAGTTGGCGCCAATGAAACCTGCGCCGCCGGTAACCAAAAGGGTCATGGGAATGATCAGTGGGTGGGCACCACGGAACGTGGCGCCTCAATTTTGGGATTTTAGAAGCATTGCCCCCGCACGCAGGTTAAAGTGGCAGCCTGTTCAGGAAGTTCACCATGGCCACATCCGACAAAGCCAATCAACCCAAAGCCCCCCCTGCCGCGTCGCAAGACCACAGCACGCCCCCCGCTCAGCACATCTGGTTGGCGGGATTGGGCGCCATGGCCAAAGCCCAGGAACAAGGCAGCAAAGCCATTGAAGCCCTGGTGAACGATGGCCTGGCCTTCCAACGCAAAAGCCAGGCCGAGGCGCAACAGCAGCTGCACGAAGCCACCGAACGGTTGAGCCACATGGCCAGCGGCTTTGGCCAATCGGCCTCGGTGCGGGTGGACAAACTCGAGCATTTGTTTGAAGACCGCGTTGCCAAGGCCTTGCACCGCCTGGGCATCCCCTCGGTGCAAGACATCCAGTTGCTGACCGCGCGCGTCACGCAGTTGGAAGCGCAAGTCAAAGCCCTCAGTCCCCAGGCCGCACCGGTTGCCGCTCAACCCCAGGCCAAAACCCAAGCCAAGGCCCCCGGCCCATCGGCCCAAGCCAAACCACCCAAGCCCGCCAAACCTGCCAAGCCCACCGTGGCCACCCCCGCAAAAACCCGCCGCAAGTCCAGCTGATTGATCCGCCCGGCGCTCTGATATGGCCAAGAAAGCACCCCGTCGCACCGCCCAACGCATTGCCGAGGTCACGCTGGATTTGTTCAACCGGTTTGGCGAACCCAACGTCTCGACCACCCTGATTTCGGCCGAACTCAACATCAGCCCGGGCAACCTCTACTACCACTTCGCATCCAAAGACGCCCTGGTCAACCAACTGTTTGACCAGTACGAAGTGGCCATGCTGGAGTTGCTGGATGCCGCGCCCGATGTCCACGATGTGGAGGACGCCTGGTTTTTCCTGCACTCTTTGTTCGAGCAGGTGTGGAACCACCGCTTTTTGTACCGCGACCTGAACAACCTGCTGTCGGGCAACCGGCATCTGGAAACCCATTTTCATGCGGTGCTGAAACGCAAAACCCAGGCCTTCAGGTGGATGCTGGCGTCGTTGGCCGCTGCGGGCCTGATGCGCATCGATCCGGACAGCGTCGAAACCCTGTCGGCCAGCATGTCGGTCATGGTGACGTACTGGCTCAGCTACGAATACGTGCGCAACCCACGCCAGGCACTGGAGCCCACCAGCGCCGGGGTGGCCTTGACCCGTGGGGCCCAGCACGTGCTGGCATTGTTGACGCCGTACATGGCCAGCCCCGACCTGCAAACCCACCTACAGGGTTTGACGGCGGCTTACAGCGCCCCTGAGGGTGCTGCCGCCCGAACGTGATGCGGACTGAAGCGCGCACCGTGCCCGCGCCAGTGTCACGCCGCAGTCAACCGAAGCGCTGCGCCGCCAGGGCCAGCAGCCCGTCAAAGATCAGGTTGTCCACCAGCTCAAACTGCACCGACATGCTGGGCGCCATCTTCCAGCCCGCACCACCGGTCATGACGCACATGGGCTCTTGCCCGGTGCGTTCGCGCAAGTGCTGCACCATGCGCTCACAGGCCCCGGCAATCGCGTAGGTGCCGCCGCTGGTCAGGGCATCGCTGGTGTTGGTGGGGAACGGGGTGACATCGCCGGTGGGCACATGCAAACCGGCCGTACCGGACTCCAGTGCACGCAACATGATGCCGTGGCCCGGCAAGATCAGGCCACCCAAAAACCGGCCCTCGGCATCGATCGCCTCGACCGTCACCGCCGTGCCCACCATGACCACCACCAAAGGACGTTTTTGCCCTTGCGCCAGCATGCGCTGGCGAGCGCCGATCATGGCCACCCACCGATCCGAACCCAAGCGCGCCGGGTGATCATATCCATTGACCAGCCCGGCCTCTGCGGCACTGGCCACCACCCACTGCGGCGTGAAGTCCCACAACTCCATCTGCTCTTGCACACGGCGCTTGACGGCATCACCGGCCACGATGCAGCCCAGCATTTTTTCGGGCGCAGGCAAATCAGCCCAAGGTCCTTCCGAGAGGGTCTCGATGTTTTCAAGGAACTCCGCGCCATGCGCCAGCAAAGTCGCATTCGGATGGGGGCGGTCATACAACGCCCATTTCAAACGGGTGTTGCCAACATCAATGGCCAAAACGTTCATGCTCGCATCATAATGAAATCCATGTTCCGATCTGTCCTCATCCCGCAAAATCTATCGGCTGCTGACCGTGGGCTGTTGTACGGCCAAGCCGTGCGGGAGCAAACCCTGCACAGCCGCAACACCTACGCCCGGCTTTTTGCCAGCTGCGGCATCTCCTGGGCCAGCGCATGCGACAAGGCCATGGCCTACCGTGATGTGATCCAACAACTGGACCTGTCTTTGCTGCTGGAGATGGAAGGCATCGCAGCAGGCAGCGGCCTCGGACTGCCCGACATCTTGGCCCTGAACTGCCGCACCGAAATCCTGCCTGCCAACTTTTTGAGCGATACCAAGCACGAGGCCGCAGCCGCCTTGCAGGCCAACCGCGCTGCGGGTCTGCCAGACTGGCTGGAAGACAAGCCCCTTGACCCGGCGGTTGCCGAAGGCGAATGCACCGCCATGGCGGTGTCCCCTCAAGCCAGCGCAGGCGGGCAAACCTGGCTCGCACAGAACTGGGACTGGCTGGGCCGCCAACGACAAGCCCTGGTGCTGCTGCACAGCAGCAACGAGGTCGGGCACCGTTTCACCACCTTGACCGAAGGCGGGATGCTGGCCAAGATGGGAATGAACCCACAGGGCTTTGCGCTGGGCCTGAACATCCTGCGCTCCTTGAGCGATGGCGTTCGCCCTGGCGTGCCAGTGCATGTGCTGCTGCGGCACCTGCTTGGTTGTTCATCGGTCAGTGCCGCCCGTGCAGAGCTGGCACGCATTGGGCAAACGCTGGGCTTTGGCGCAGCGTCAAACATCCCTTGTGCTGACGCGCAAGGCGAGGTTGCCTGTTTTGAAGTCGCGCCCGCGGGCTGGGGTGAAGTGCCATCCACACGCGGCGTGGTGGTGCACACCAACCACTTTGTCTGCGAATCGCTGCTGTCAGCGCAGGCACCTTTGGGTCTCGCCCTGTCGAGCCAGCCCCGATTGGCCACCGCGCAGCAGCATGCAGCGCAAGGCGCGATTGACCAATCGGCACTTGAAAAATTTTTGCGTGACGAGACAGACGGCTATTTGTCGATTTGCCGCTCACCCGACATGTCGCTGCCCGCAGAAGGCCGCGTCGAGAGCGTGGCCGGGGTGATCATGAACACCACCACGCGCCAAATGTGGGTCGCCCCCGATGTGCCCAAGCGCTGCGCTTTCGAGCCAATCGAGATGCCGTTCTGACCACACGCTCTCAGCCAATGTTCGGGCGCAACACGGGCTGCACCGACTCGTAGGCACGCGCTGCACGCAGCACCAAGGCATCCCCAAACATCGGCCCCACGATCTGCACGCCCATGGGCAAGCCCGCCTTCGTCAAACCGCAGGGCACAGTGATGGCGGGTTGCTGCGTCAGGTTGAAGGGGTAGCTGAATGGCGTCCAGCCGAGCATGCTGACTGGATCGATCGGCACCGTGCCTGCAGGCCGTGCCTCAAACGCAGGAATGGACACCGAGGGCGTGACCAACAGGTCGTAACGCTGCATGAACTGGCGCATGTGCGAGCCCAACACACCCCGGCGCTGGTTGAGTTGCTGAATTTGATGTGCACTGAACTGTGCGCCCAATTGCGCTTCGGTGCGGAAGTCCGGGTCGGCCAGCGCCTGCTGCTCAGCGGTGAGGCCAGACCAAACGGTGTGGGCACCAAGGAACCACAGGCCAGTGGTGATGTCGAGTGGATCGTCAAATCCCGGGTCCACCTGCGCCACATGGGCACCCAGGTCTTGCAGCTTCTGCACGGCCTGATCGACCGCCGCAGCAATTTCGGGGTGGACGTTTTGGGCGTAACCCAGCGTTGGCGAATACGCGATGCGCAGGCCCCGGATCCCGTCTTCGAGGCCCACGGTGTAGTCGCTCGCCTCGGGCGGCAGGGATGACCAGTCACGGGCATCGGGCTTTTTGAGCACGTTCATCATCAAGGCCGCATCGCGCACGCTCAAGGTGTGCGGGCCCAGGTGCGCCACCGAGCCAAACGGCGACAACGGGTAAGCGGGCACGCGGCCAAAGCTGGGCTTGAGGCCCACGTTGCCACAAAACGCAGCCGGAATGCGCACGCTGCCCGCGCCGTCGGTGCCCACCGCCAGCGGGCCCAGACCTGCCGCGACAGCTGCTGCCGCGCCGCCGGATGAGCCGCCGGGTGTGTGGTTCAAATTCCAGGGGTTGCGGGTGATGCCAGTGGCGGGTGAATTGGTTTCGCCCTTGCAACCAAACTCGGGCGTGGTGGTTTTGCCCAGCAGCACCGCACCCGCTTCGCGCAAGCGAGCGGTAGCGGGTGCATCCACTTCCCAAGGCTGCAGAGGGTCAACCGTGCGGCTGCCGCGCAACGTAGGCCAGCCTTGCGTGAGGATCAGATCCTTGATGCTGGCGGGCACGCCGTCGAGCTCACCCACAGAGGCGCCGGTGCGCCGGTGCGCTTGCCAGCGGGCTTCGCTGGCGCGGGCACTGGCCAAGGCGCTGTTGGCGTCCACCCAGCAAAAAGCGTTGATCTGCGGGTTGACGTGATCGATGCGCGAGAGCACCGCCTGCGTGACCTCTACCGGGCTGGCCTGTCCAGTTCGGTACAAGTGCAGCAGTTCATGCGCAGCGCATTGGGTCAGGTCTGTGGTACTCATGCAAGCCTCCAGTAGAGGATCGGGACGAGGACGCACCAAGCCCTTCAGGGCCTGACGCGGGTTTGGGGGCTGAGTTTTTTCCAGGGCAAATCGCCCGGGTCAGCGGCCATGGGTCCTGCAGCCTTGGCCACCAGGACACGGCTCGCAATGGGCGTGAAGTCGGCACGAAAATGGTTGGAGCTTTTGACCACCAGCAATTTCATTTGCTCAGGCTGGATGCCCACGGCGCGGAACAGTTCACGGTCGAGCATTTGTTTCTTGCCGCTGGCCACAGCGACCAGCACGCCATCAATCTCAAGGCAAGCGCACGGGCCAATTCGGACCTTCACGCCGGTCATCATCGGACCTTTGAGTTCGCAGTCGTCGGCGCCCAGAGCGCGCACCACAAAACGGCCTTGCACAGGCGGGTCGCTGTCTTGCCCGGTGAACGTGGGCACAGCTTTGCCCAGCGCCAAATCCAGGCTGGCACCCACCCCCACTGCGTGGGCCTTGCGGGCTATCACCGGGTCGTAAAGCAAGCCCAGCGCCACCTGACCCGGCCAGCGCTTGCCAGCACCTTGCTGGAGCAAGGCGTGCAGCATGCCCGTGGTGTTGCTGTCACCGCCTGCGCCGGGGTTGTCTTGCGTGTCGGCCAACACCACCGGGGCGCTGGCCGATTCGGCCACCGACAAGGCCTGAGCCACCGCTTCGCGCGCGGGCAGCACGTCGGCGCGCCATTGGCCGGGCTCGCTCACCTGTTCGTAGAGGCGCTGCACAGCCGACAGGGCCGCGCCGCCATGGCCCCACACCACTGGGCCGCATTCGGCAAAGTCAGATGCAGGAAAGCCCATGCAAAAACTCAGCATGCAATCGGTGTCACGCTCAATGCTTGCCAGGGTTTCATAAAGCGCCTGGGCCGGTTGCATCCAGGTGCTTTGCGCGTTGAGCGGAATCAAGAAAGGCAAGCGCTTGGCCTGCACTGGGCGCTTGGTGCCAGCACGCAGGTGTTCACGCATGAGCACCGCAGCGCGCTCACCGGTTTCAGCCATGTCGATGTGCGGATAGGTGCGGTAAGACACCAAGCCATCGGCCAGGCGCAGCATGCGCTCGGTCACGTTGGCGTGCAGATCCAGGCTTGCCACGATGGGCAACTGCGGGCCGACCACCGCGCGGATACGGGCGATCAGCTCGCCTTCGCTGTCGTCAGCCTGCTCGGCCACAGCCGCGCCGTGCAAGTCGAGGTACACGCCGTCAAGCCCCTGCACCATCGCTGCGCGCACGTCTTCAACGATGGCGGCGCTGATGCGCTCAAACGCGTCATGCGTCACATACGACGAAGGGGTGGCCCCGGCCCAAACCGATGGCACCAACTGCCAGCCTTCGCGCTGGGCGGCGTCAATGAAGCCGCCCACCGGAATATTGATGCCCGTGAGTTGCGCCTGCATGGCTTGCCCGCGTACAAAAGCTGGAAAGGTTTCGCCCGTGTTGAAGGCGGCCCAATCGGCCTGGCTCGGCGCAAAGGTGTTGGTTTCGTGCTGGTAACCAGCGATCAGGATTCGGGTCATGCTGCACGGATCATTCAAAGGGCGGCAAGGCAGCGGGTGCTGCGTCAAACAAGCGCCGTGTGTAGTCCTGCTGAGGGTTGCGGTACAGCTCGGCTGTGGGGCCTTCTTCAACGATGTGGCCTTGGTGCATCACGATCACACGGTCGCACAGTTGCGCGGCCACGCGCAGATCGTGCGTGATGAACAGCAGCCCCAAACCCAGACGCCCCTGGATCTCACGCAACAGGTTCAGGATCTGGGCCTGCACACTCACATCCAAAGCACTCACGGCCTCGTCAGCCACCAAGACCTTGGGGCGGCATGCCAGTGCGCGAGCAATGGCCAGGCGTTGCCGTTGGCCGCCACTGAACTGGCTGGGGTAGCGCTGCAGGGCCTCGACGGGCAGGCGCACTTGCGTCATCAAATCGGCGGCCAAAGCTTCGGCCTCGGCACGCGATTGGCCAAAATTCATGGCCCCTTCGACCATGGACTGGCCCACTGTACGGCGTGGGTTGAGCGAGCGGTTCGGGTCTTGAAAAACCACCTGCACCTGGCTGCGCAAAGGTCGCAAACGGCTTTCGGACAAAGCGGCCACTTCATGGTCAGCCCACAGGATGCTGCCTTCGGTCGGATCGATCAGGCGAATCAGGCAGCGTGCAAAAGTGGACTTGCCCGAGCCTGACTCTCCCACGATGCCCACCGTCTCACCTGCATGCACGGCCACATGGGCGTTGGCCAAAGCAGCGGTGGCACGGCTGCGCCCCATCCAGTCTCTGCTGGTGTAGGTTTTTCCCACGGCCACACCCGAGAGCAATGCAGGGCCGCTGAACGCGGGTTTGGCCGCAGGTGGCTTCATGCCGGGGACGGCTGCCAGCAACTGGCGCGTGTATTCAGCTTGGGGGTGGCGCAGGACCTGGTCGCAGGGGCCGCCTTCGACCACTTCGCCCTGGTTCATCACCAGCACCTCGTTGGCGATTTCGGCCACCACACCCATGTCGTGGGTGATGAACAGCACCGCACTGCCCTGCTCGCGCTGCAGATCAGCGATCAGGCGCAAGATTTCTTTTTGGGTGGTCACATCGAGCGCCGTCGTCGGCTCGTCGCAAATGATCAAGGCCGGCTTGAGCACCACCGCCATGGCGATCACGATGCGTTGACGTTGGCCACCGCTGAGCTGGTGCGGGTAGCTGCGCAACATGCGCTCGGGGTCTGGCAAGCGAACACGTTCGAAGATGCGCAAAATTTCTGCGCGCCGTTGGTCACGGGGCCAATCGGTGTGGGTCGACAGCAGTTCATCGACCTGATCACCACAGGTCATGACCGGGTTGAGCGCGGTCATGGGCTCCTGAAACACCATGCCCATGCGGCGTCCGCGCAAGGCCCGCAAACGCTGCGCCGAAGCGCCCAACAGGGACTCGCCTTGCAACAAAACCTCTCCGCCACTGGGCTGGAGTTCCTTGGCCAACAGCCCCATCACCGTGGTGGCCATGACCGATTTACCCGAGCCCGACTCCCCCACCACACACAAGGTCTGACCGGGGTGGATCGTCAGCGACGCTTGGTGCACTGCGTGCACACGGTCACCGCCAGCAGGCAGCGATACCGACAGTTGGCGAATGGACAAAACCGGCTGTGGGGATGAAGCAGTCATCACGCGCCCCTTTTCGCAAACTTGGGATCGAGCACGTCGCGCAAACCATCTCCCAACAAATTCACAGCCAGCACCGTGGGCACCAAAAACAAGGCGGGATACAGCACGTTGCCGGGGTATTGACTGAACTGCACGCGCCCCTCGGCCATGATGTTGCCCCAGGTCGGAATGTCAGGCGGCAAGCCCAAACCCAAAAAGCTGAGGATGGCCTCGGTCAACACCGCAGAGGCAGCCACAAAAGTGCCTTGAACGATCAAGGGCGCCAAGGCATTGGGCAGGATGTGCCGCCACAGGATCACAGGTGTGGGCGTGGCCAGCGCACGGGCTGCCTCAACAAAAGGCTCTTCGCGCAAACTCAGCACCAAAGAGCGCACCAAACGGGTGACACGCGGCACCTCGGGGATCGCAATGGCCACTACCACCGTGCCGACTTGTGCGCCCAGAGCAGCCACCAGCGCAATCGCCAACAAGATGGCGGGGATCGCCATCAGGCCATCCATGAAACGCATCAACACCGCATCGACTTGCCGGAAATATCCGGCCATCATGCCCAATAATCCGCCCAGTGCCAGAGCCAGCGCCGCCGTGAATCCACCCACCAGCAATGAAACACGCGCACCATAAACCACGCGGCTGTACAAATCACGGCCAAAGCTGTCGGTGCCCAACCAGAAGGTGTGGGCCACCGTGCTGCCGTCGACCAAGGTGAAGTCGCCCTTCATGCCTTGGGGCTTGTTGATGAAGTTGGAGTCCATGGCCGCCGGGTCCACCGTGCCCAACCAAGGTGCCAGCAAGGACACCATGACCATGAAGCCCAGCACCACGACGCCAAACCGGACGGAGCCATTGGCCCACAAACGCTGATAGACAGACATCAGTAACGGATCCTCGGATCAAGAAAGAGGTAGCTCAAATCGACCAACAGGTTGATGAACACGTAGGCACAGGAAAAGAGCAAGACCAGCCCCTGAATCACCGGAAAGTCGCGGTTGAGCACCGCATCCACCGTGAGCATGCCCAAACCAGGAATGGCGTACACCGTTTCGGTCACCACCACACCGCCAATCAACAAGGCCACACCAATGCCAATCACGGTCACGATGGGCACAGCCGCATTGCTCAGCGCATGCCGCAACAAGACCACACGCTCGGTCAGACCCTTGGCCCGCGCCGTGCGGATGTAGTCTTCGGTCAAGGCCTCTGATACGCTGGCACGGGTGACCCGCGCAATCAACGCAACGTAGATCATGGCCAAGGTCATCCAAGGCAGGATGAGTTGACGCATCCAGTCCCAAAGGCTTGCTGCCTTGGGGCCCATCAAGGCTTTGTAGCCCTGCACCGGGAGCCACTCCAGTCGAATGGCAAACAGGTAAATGAGCAAATAGCCAATCACGAACACCGGCACAGAAAATCCTGCCACCGAAAATCCCGAAAGGATTTTGTCCAGCCAGCCGCCCATCCGCCAAGCGGCAATCGTGCCCAATGGAATGGCCACCGCCATGGCCAGCAGGAGCGTGCCCACGGCCAGCGCCAAAGTGGGCTCGATGCGCTGACCAATCAACTCGGTCACGGGTTTGCTCAGGTAATAGGAGTACCCCAGATCACCCTGAAAGACCCGCCCGATCCAGATCAAATACTGGGAGAGGATCGAACGATCCAAGCCCAGTTGTTCTCGGATGCGGTTGATTTCATCGTTGGTCGCGCTGTTGCCTGCGATGACGGCAGCCGGATCACCGGGGGCCAACCTCAAGATGAGGAAGACCACCAGTGACACGACCAGCAGCACGGGAAGCACCGCCAGCAGACGGCGCAAGACAAATTGAAACATCGGTCAGAACCGGTGCATCAGTTTTTCTTCACGCTCCACATGACCGGAATGCCCGGTGTCTGAATCATGCCACTGACATTGCTGCGCACCGCCGTCGGTGAACGGTACTGACCCAAAGGCGCATGGGTGGCGGTTTCCATGGCCACAGCCTGGATCTGGCTGGCCAGTTTCTTTTTCTCTTCAGTGGTCGCAGCACGCGCGAAACTGGCCTTCAGCGTCTCGATACGCGGCTCGTTTTGCCAGCCAAACCACCCTGCTTCGCCCTTGGCGTTCAGCATGGCCATGGCCAGCGGGTTGGAAATGTCGCCCGCTGTCCACGCGGTCAAGAAGGCGTTCCACCCACCGGCGGCAGGTGCGTCCTTTTTAGCGCGGCGTGCCACCAGCGAAGCCCAGTCCATTTGCTGCATGTCCACCTTGAAACCAGCGGCCTCCAGCTGCTGCTTGGCGACCAGCGGAATCTTGGCGATCGAAGCCAGATCGGTGGGGCGCATCAAAAGCACGGGGGTGTTGTCGTAACCGGCTTCCTTGAGCATTTCGCGGGCTTTTGCCGGGTTGGCAATGCCGGTGAAATAACCGGTGTTTTCATCGGCATAAATCGTGCCGCAAGGGAAGATGCTGCGGCAAAGTTTGCCCAACTCGGGGACACCGATCTGGGTGTTGATGTAAGCCTGCTGACCCATCGCCACCATGGCCGCCTGACGAATCTTGGGGTTGTCAAACGGCTTGTGCAGGTGGTTAAACCGCATGATGAACTGCAGGCCCGCAGGCGCGAAGTCCTCAACTTTCACGCCTTCGGTTTTCTTCAGGGTTTCATACTGCTCGAAGCTCGGCTGCTCGACCATATCCACTTCACCCGCTTTCAGGGCGTTGAACTGTGTTTGTGGATCGCGAATGATGACCCATTCGACACGGTCAAAGTTGACTGGGCGACCGCCGGCCATGCCGTTAGGCGCTTCAGTGCGGGATTTGTATTTGGCGTTGCGCGTGTAAACCGCCAGCGCGCCGGGCTTGAATTCATCGGCTTTGAAGATGAAGGGGCCCGAGCCGATGTGCTCCTTGATCTGCTCGGCACCAGGCGTGGCTGCAATGCGCGCAGGCATGATGAAAGGCACATTGGAGGAAGCTTTTCCCAAAGCGTCGATCACGATGCCGCTGGGCTCCTTGAGGATGAGTCGGAAGGTGTTGGCATCCGGTGTTTCGTAGCGATCAATGAAGGTATTCAGGATGCCGCCCATGGCGTCGCGACTGGCCCAACGCTTGAGCGAGGCCACCACGTCTTCGCTGGTGACGGGTTTGCCGTCATGGAACTCCAGACCGTTGCGCAGCTTGAAGGTCCAGGTCTTGCGGTCGGGCGAATTGGTGTAGGTATCCACCATCTGGGGCTTGATGTTGCCCTGCGCGTCTTCAGAGAACAGCGTGTCGTAAATCATGTACGCATGGTTGCGCGTCACATACGCGGTGGTCCAGATCGGATCCAGCACAGCCAAATTGGCGTGCGGCACGAATCGGAACACTTTGTTGTCCTGAGCTTGCACCGCAACAGGGCCCATCAGGCTCATTCCCAGCAGGCCAGTAGCCGCCAACAAAACACGTCTTTTCATGATCAAGTCTCCAAGTTGGAACAGTTGAAATACCATGATGACAGCTTTCAAAAGCACAAACGTCACCTTTGCGCAAATCAAGGCCGGGGTTTTCACCAATGGCTGTTACCCCGCCGCCTAAATTCATAATAAAGTCCCTCACGAGCGATTTACTCATGGTCAACCCTGATGCGTCTGCACTGAATTTGTCCCAAGCCATCCATCTGAGGCAGGTGTCATGCCAAGAAGTGATGCAAACCACCCTCGAGCGCGTTGCGCGCTTGAACCCGCAGTCCAATGCCATCGTCAACCTGCAAGAACCCGAACTTTTGATGGCACAAGCCAAAGAGCGAGATGCTCAACTGGCACGTGGCGAGTCCATGGGATGGATGCATGGCATGCCCCAGGCCATCAAGGATTTGGCCAATGTGCAAGGCTTGCGCACCACTTTGGGCAGCCCGTTGATGAAGGACTTTGTGGCCAGTGAAGACGGCCTGATGGCCCAGCGCATGAAAGCCGCCGGGGCCATCGTCATCGGCAAAACAAACACGCCTGAATTCGGCTTGGGCTCTCACACGTTCAACGAGGTGTTTGGCCCGACCCGCAACGCCTGGGACCCCACCAAGTCAGCCGGCGGCAGCAGCGGCGGTGCCGCCGTGGCGCTGGCCCAGCGCATGCTGCCCGTGGCCGACGGCTCGGACTTCATGGGCAGCTTGCGCAACCCTGCTGGCTGGAACCATGTCTTTGGCATGCGGCCTTCGCAGGGCCGTGTGCCTATGTGGCCAGCGCAAGACACGTTCATCGCCCAGTTGGGCACCGAAGGCCCCATGGCCAGGCATGTGTGCGACCTGGCCATGCTGCTGTCAACACAAGCTGGCGCCCACGCGAACTGCCCCTTGAGCCTGACCGGAGACCCCACCGTGTTTGCAGGATCACTCGACAGTGACCCTCAAAACCAACGCATCGGTTGGCTGGGCAACCTGCAAGGCCACTTGCCCATGGAAGACGGCATTCTGGACCTGTGCCAATCGGCATTGAACAGCTTTGCGGGCATGGGCTGCCAAATTGACGAAGCCACTCTGGGCATGCCGCCCGAACAAATCTGGCAAGCCTGGCTGGTCTGGCGTCAGGCTTTGGTGGGACCACGCGTGGCGCCCTTTTTAATCAACCCGGCACACCGCGCCCAAATCAAACCCGAAGCGCTGTGGGAACACGACCAGTCCCTCACCCTGACAGGCGCGCAACTCATGTCGGCCAGCGCCACCCGCACGCGCTTTTACCAAAGCATGTTGGCGCTGTTTGACCAATTCGACGTGCTGGCCATTCCCGTGGCCCAGGTCTGGCCGTTTGACGTGAACATGCGTTGGCCGCACAGCGTGGCGGGCCACGCCATGGACACCTACCACCGCTGGATGGAAGTCGTGATTTACGCCACCTTTGCCGGCCTGCCGTCCATCAGCGTGCCTGCGGGCTTTGGCGTCCATGGTGAGGCCAAGGGCCTGCCCATGGGCCTGGCGCTGATCGGCAAACCGCAAGGCGACTGGGACTTGCTGAAACTGGCCCACGCCTACGAGATGGCCAACCAAACCCTGATCGGCCAAAAGCCCCCGGGAGTTTGACGTGAAAGAACAGCCTTCGGCCGCAGGGGCGGCCTCCCACAAAAACCACTCCTGAACCTTGTGGGAGCGCGCCCCTGCGCGCGAATGCCCATGCCTGAAGAGGCCAACCTTCAGGCCGCCACCCGGCGCGTCCAGCCCGTCAGATCCAGTGAGGCCAGGGCCATGATCTTGGCCGAATCCACCAGCTCCTGAATGCCCACGTATTCATCGGGCTGGTGCGCCAGATCCAGGATGCCAGGGCCATAGGCAATGCAGTCTTGCAAATGGCCTGAGCGCACGATGTGCTTTTGGTCGTAGGTGCCAGGGCTGGCAATGTAGCTGGGCTCACGCCCCAGCACCCGGGCAATGGCCCGGGCTGTGGCATCCACCACCGGTGCGTCTTTGGGTGTGGCGGTGGGCACAAAAGCCATGATGTCGCGGATGCCGTAGTCAAAGCCAGGCCGGGTGCGCTTGAGTTCATCCAGCATGTCGATGATTTCCTGCTTGACGGCCTCCAGGTTTTCTTCGGCAATGAAGCGGCGGTCCAGCACCGTGCGGCAACTGTGCGCCACCACCGGTGCAGGTGTTTGTGCGGTGGGCCAGCCACGTTCGTCGCTGGCATAGCGCTGCTCCACCTGCCCGCCGTGGATGCTGTTGATGTTGAGCGTGCTCACCCGTGCGCCCGGCGGCTCCACCGGCTCGGCGGTGCGGCGGCCCTGCAGACGCGGCTGCAACTGCGTCTCCAGCAAATGGATGAACGCGCTCATGTGGTTGATGGCGCTGTCGCCCAAAAACGGCATCGAGCCATGTGCAATGCGGCCCCGCGTTTCCACCTCGCCCCACCACACGCCCCGGTGGCCCAGACAAATGCGGTCCACCCCCAAAGGCTCGGGAATGATCACATGGTGCACACGCGGTTTGCTGAAGTACCCGCGCTCGGCCAAGTAACCCACGCCCGCAAAACCGCCCGACTCTTCGTCCACCGTGCCACTGATCTCCAGCGCACCGGGAATCGGCAGGCCCGACTCGACCATGGCCTCGCAAGCGATGATGCTGGCCGCCAGCCCCCCCTTCATGTCGCAGGTGCCACGGCCATACACACGCCCGTTGGCCACCTGCCCACCAAACGGCTCAAATGTCCAGCCCGGCCCGGCCTCGACCACATCGATGTGGCTGTTGAAGTGCACACACTCGCCCGGCGCCTGCCCTTGCCAGCGCGCCACCACGTTGGTGCGCGGGTGGCTGTCGCTGTCGCCCGGCGCACCGATGGCGCGCACGTATTCCACCGCAAAGCCTTTTTTAGCCAGTCGCTCACCGATGAAATGGGCACACGCCTCGTAGGCATCCCCAGGTGGGTTGATGGTGGGAATGCGCACCAGATCTTGCGTGAGGGCGGTGACCTCATCGCGTTTGGCTTCGATGCGGTCCAGCAGCTTTTGAACAGATGAATTCATCGCTGCAGTCTATCGCCTGGCGCAGCGGACAGGAAGTCGCTCAAGGCTCAGGCCGCACGGTGAGCGCCGTGATCGCGGCAGGTGGTCAGCTTTGCTGCCAGGGCAAGCCACGATAGCGCCAGCCCCCCGTGCAGCCCCGGTGCGCCTGCCCGTCCGGGTCGCCCTCGAAGCCTTCCAGCACGTTGTAGGCCTGCAGCCCCAAGGCGGTGGCGCGCTGCGCTGCGGCAATCGAACGCACACCGCTGCGGCACAGCAGCACCAGCTTTTTGCCGCCCAGGCCCAAGGCCTGCACGCCATCATCAAACCCCGGGTTCATGACCATGCCCGGCCACTGCTTCCAGGCCAGCGCATGGGCACCCGGCACAAAGCCCACCCAGGCCCGCTCGGCATCGGTGCGCACATCCACCAGCTCGGCCTCGCCCGACTGCACCCAGGCCCAGGCCAGTTGGGGCGACACATCGCCCGCATAGCCGCTGGCTGGGCGCACGGTCATCAAGGCATCGGGGCTGTCGGGGTGGGGCTGCGAGGGCAAGGTCATGGTCGTAGGCATTCAGGTTCAAGGTCAGAAACGGGAGGATAAAGCAACACGACCCCGTTTGCCTCCAGTGGGAGCGCGCCCGCGCGCGCGAATGCTTCGGCCGCAGGGGCAGCCTCCCACAAAAACCTCCCGGACCTTGTGCATGGACCTTGTACCTGGATCTTGTGCCAGGACCTTGTGGGAGCGCGCCCCCGCGCGCGAATGCATTCGGCCGCAGGGGCAGCCTCCCACAAAAACCTCCGAACCCTGTAGGCTCGCGCCCCAGCTGAGAAACCGCAAGACGGCGGTGAAGGACTGGGTGAAATGAGAACTTAAATTCCTCAAAAATACCCCATTGCGTTTCGGTTTTAACCCTTTTGCAATTTCGCCATGTCTCTGCTGATGGATGCATCCGGTGCTGCGGGCTATCGACAAAATCCTGGCAGCCGATATGATTGACGTTTACGTTAACGTCAACAGACCGCCCCCGGAGACAACCCATGACCGACCTGTCCGCCGAATTCAAAGCCCTGGCCGAATACCGCCCCACGCACAAGGTGCGTTTTGTCACCGCCGCCTCGCTGTTTGATGGCCACGATGCGGCCATCAACATCATGCGGCGCATCTTGCAAAGCATGGGCGCCGAAGTGATTCACCTGGGCCACAACCGCTCGGTGGACGAGGTGGTGACAGCGGCGTTGCAAGAAGACGCACAGGGCATCGCGATCAGCTCGTACCAGGGCGGGCACAACGAGTACTTCACCTACATGGTGGAGTTGCTCAAGGCCCGGGGGGGTGAGCACATTCAAGTGTTTGGCGGTGGCGGTGGGGTGATCGTGCCAGCAGAAATCCGCATGCTGGCCGAGCACGGCGTGCGCATTTTCAGCCCCGAAGACGGCCAGAAGATGGGCCTGGCCGGGATGATTGGCGAGATGGTGATGCGCTGCGACACGGATGTGAGCCCGCTGGCCCCCAAAACCGTGGACGCCATTCAGGGTCACAGCGAAATGAACTGGCGCGCCTTGGCGCAACTGATCACCGCGCTGGAGAACGACAAGGCCGATGCGCACGTGGTGGCCGCTGTGCGCGAACAAGCCGCGCAAAAACAAGTGCCCGTGCTGGGCATCACCGGCACGGGCGGGGCGGGCAAGTCGAGTCTGACCGACGAGTTGATCCGCCGCCTGCGTCTGGACCAGGACGACCGCCTGCGGGTGGCCGTGATCTCCATCGATCCGTCGCGCCGCAAGAGCGGTGGCGCCTTGCTCGGCGACCGCATCCGCATGAACGCCATCAGTCCCTGGTCGCAAGGCCCGCGTGTCTTCATGCGTTCATTGGCCACACGCGACTTTGGCAGCGAGATTTCAGCCGCGCTGCCCGATGTGGTGGCGGCGTGCAAGGTGGCCGGGTTTGATCTGATCGTGGTGGAAACGTCGGGCATTGGCCAGGGCGATGCCGCCATCGTGCCGCATGTGGATGTGCCCATGTACGTGATGACGCCCGAGTTTGGCGCGGCCAGCCAACTTGAAAAGATCGACATGCTGGACTTTGCCGAGTTCGTGGCCATCAACAAGTTCGACCGCAAAGGCGCCAGCGACGCCTTGCGTGATGTGGCCAAGCAGGTGCAGCGCAACAAGGAAGCCTGGACCGTGCCCACCGAGCAGATGCCGGTGTTTGGCACCATGGCCGCCCGCTTCAACGACGATGGCGTGACCGCGCTGTACCAAGCCTTGAAAAAGCGCTTGGCCGAGTTGGGCATGGGGGTTGGCGAGGGCCGCTTGCCGGTGGTGAGCGTGCGCCACAGCACGCACCAAAACCCGGTGGTGCCGTCTGCGCGCACCCGTTACCTGGCCGAGATCAGCGACACCGTGCGCGGCTACAAAAAGCGCGCCCTGGCCCAGGCCCGCCTGGCCCGCGAGATCCAGCAGTTGCGCGCCGCAGCCCGCATGCTGGAGATAAGCAAACCGGGCCGCGCCAAAGCCGCAGAAGCCGCCATCGATCTGGCGGTGGCCCGCGAAGAGACACAAGACCCCGCCGCCCGCAAGCTGCTGGCCCAGTGGCCCGACATGCAAAAGGCGTATGCGGGCGACGAGTACGTGGTCAAGATCCGCGACAAGGAAATCCGCACCGCGCTGACCACCAAGAGCCTGTCGGGCACCACCATCCGCAAAGTGGCCCTGCCGCAATACGAAGACGATGGCGAAGTGCTCAAGTGGCTGATGCTGGACAATGTGCCAGGCAGCTACCCCTACACCGCCGGCACCTTCGCCTTCAAACGAGAGGGCGAAGACCCGACCCGCATGTTTGCCGGTGAAGGCGATCCGTTCCGCACCAACCGCCGCTTCAAGCTGGTGAGCGAGGGCATGCCGGCCAAGCGCC